>ERZ1046740.127-NODE-127-length-64404-cov-62.287013_pt1 | contig 64404 bp, 59 predicted proteins | sample MGYA00383093_ERZ1046740 | MGnify/ENA primary metagenome ERZ1046740 (study PRJEB29581, sample SAMEA5548363) | metagenome | biome: marine; feature: coastal; material: water | depth 25 m | study: Short-term variability in the microbial, nano- and picoplankton... | reverse complement strand
TGTCAAAAAAAATTCAAGCTATTCGTGGAATGAATGATCTTCTTCCTGCAGATTCAAATATCTGGAGTTTTTTAGATAGCACTATCAGCAATCTTCTTATCTCTTATGGCTATAAATATTGCCGAACTCCAAACGTTGAGAGTACAGAAACTTTTTCAAGAGCCATTGGCGAGGTAACTGATATTGTTGAAAAAGAAATGTACACGTGGAAGGATAATAATGGTGACTCACTTACCCTAAGACCTGAAGGGACAGCAGGTGTTGTAAGAATGATGATTGAGCATAATTTACCAAGAGAGGGAATTCAAAAAGTTTTTTATAATGGCCCTATGTTTAGGCATGAGCGACCTCAAAAGGGAAGATACCGTCAATTTCACCAGGTTGGTGCTGAAGTTTTTGGGGCTTCTGATGCGAAAATTGATGCTGAGTTAATCTCAATTACTCACTCTCTATGGAAAAAATTAGGCATTGATGCTGTACTGGAAATCAACTCTCTAGGCTCTGCGGAAAGTCGCGCCACTTATAGAGAAACATTGACGGAATACTTTAATGATAACAAAGATCAACTAGATGAGGACAGTCTCAGGCGCTTAACAACAAACCCACTGAGAATTTTAGATAGCAAAAACAAGGACCTAGAAAGTTTAATTTCTAGTGCTCCAAAAATGATTGATCATCTTGATGATGACTCAAATCATCACTTTAATGCTTTAAAGAAATACTTAGAGAGCCTTAATATTTTATACAAGGTCAACCCAAAACTCGTTAGAGGGCTTGACTACTATAACCAAACTGTTTTCGAATGGATTTCAAATGACCTAGGCTCTCAAGGAACAATTTGTGGTGGTGGAAGATATGATGGACTCGTAGAAAAAATGGGTGGCAATCCTACCCCTGCAATTGGATTTGCTATGGGTTTGGAGCGAATAGCTCTTCTCATTGAAGACAAGTCTGATCAATTAATTAGCAAGAGGCCTCATTTGTATTTTGCGTCAATCGGAAACAGCGCCCGCATTGAATCTATGATTCTTTCAAAGAAAATTCTTGAAACTCTCCCCAACATAACGATTACTAATGATTTGGGCATTGGCAACCTAAAAAGCCAAATGAAAAAAGCAAATAAATCTGAAGCTGACTTCGCCATGATTCTTGGAGAAGAAGAATTATTAGAGGGCCTTATTAGTATAAAGCCCTTAAAAGGCCAAGGAGTTCAGCAATCAATTAAACTTGAGGGTATCATTCACCATCTTCAGGAGATATTATGAAAAACTTTATAGAAATTAGCGACTCAGAAGAAGAGCAGGTCGACAAGATTAAAAAATGGTGGGATGCCAATGGCAAACAAATCATTGCGGGTGCAGTTCTAGGTCTTGCAGGTATCTTTGGCTGGAATTCATATGTTGATTATCAAGATAGTCAGGCTTTAAATGCCAGAACGCTATACTTGAGCTATGCTTCAGACTCAGCCAATGTTGGCGCTTACGACAAACTGATTAAAGACCACCCTTCTAGCACTTATGCAGACCAGGGCACCCTATTGATGGCTAAATATTTGTTTGATGCTGGTAATTACTCTCTAGCGCTAGATGCCATTAAGCCTTTAACGACAAGAGAAAATTCTGTTATTGCTTCGACAGCAATTTTACGAACAGCCTCGCTTTACTTGGAACTTGGGCAGCATGAAGAAGCTCTATCCGTTCTCAATATAGAGAATGTAGAGGGTTTTTCAGGATTATTTTACAATCTTGCTGGAGATGTGTATCTAGATCTAGGAAACATAGAAGAAGCCAAAAATAATTACGCACTAGCGATTGAAAATATAACTGAAAACTCAAGCCTTACTCAATTAATTCAGATCAAGCTGGACGATCTGAGTTAACAACACTTCTGGTTACTTATTGTGAGCTATCCTATCATTTCTCTGGTTGGCAGGCCTAATGTTGGCAAGTCGACACTATTTAATCGTCTAAGTAATTCTAGGCAAGCCCTCGTCTCAGATTTTGAAGGACTAACTAGAGACCGTCAATATGCAAACATCGAGCTAGAGAATGGAATTTATTGTTCTATTGTCGATACTGGCGGCCTAACTAATGAGAATTCAATCATAGATACGGGCATTCATAGTCAAGTAATAAATGCGCTAAACGAGTCCGATGTCATATACTTTATTGTTAGTAATAAAGATGGGGTCACTTCCTTAGATTTAGATATTTCAGCTCAACTAAGAAAGCTAAAGAAAAACATTGTCTTAGTTTGCAACAAAGCTGAAGGTTTAAATAAAACCGCAGCATCAGAATTTTATGAGCTTGGATTAGGTGATCCCACACTTATTTCAGCAGAACATAACCAAGGCATTCCTGGCTTAATAGAAAAAACAATCCCACTCCTACCTGAAGCTGTTAAGGTGGAAAAACCTGAACTAGACGGAATTGCAGTTGCTGTTCTGGGCAGACCTAATGTTGGAAAATCAACTCTAATAAATAGAATTTTAGGAGAAGAAAGAGTCATGGCAGTTGACCTGCCTGGAACCACCCGAGATTCAATATTTATACCTTTTGAGCGGGAGGGGCAGCAGTACACACTAATTGATACAGCTGGTATAAGACGCAAAAGAAGTGTTAGTGAAAAAGTAGAAATTTTTAGTATTATAAAAGCTAAAGATGCTATAAATGATTCGCATGTCGTTATTTTAGTATTGGATGCCCACGAAGGAGTCACTGAGCAAGATGCAACACTCTTAGGGCTAATTGCCGACAAAGGAAGAGCTTTACTAATAGTAATCAACAAATGGGATGGCTTAGATGATTATCAAAAAAGTGAAGTCAAAAGAAAGCTTGATATAAAACTATCTTTTGTAAATTACGCCACAGTTCATTTCATTTCTGCACTCCATGGATCAGGCGTTGGTAAATTATTCTCACCTATTAAAAAATCCTATGAGAACGCAGGTGGCAGATTTCCAACCTCACTTCTAAATCGAATATTAGAACAAGCAAACAACACACACCGACCTCCTCCAGTCGCTGGAAAAAGAATGAGGCTAAAATTTGTGAATCAATCTGACATTTTTCCGCCCACTTTGATCTTCCATGGTAACCACGTTCAAAACGTCCCAAATAGTTATGAACGCTTTTTAAAGAATTTTTTTATTACAGCCCTTAAATTAACCAATACCCCTATTAAAATTCAATATAAAAGCGGTGATAACCCATTTAAAGATAAAAAAAATATTCTATCTGCACGCCAAATTCAAAAGAAGAAACGACTGATGAAGTTTGTCAAAAAGAAATAAAATCTTAATTCTAAATTAAAATTGAATCTTTAAAACCTTTGTGCTGAAAACTCATTAATTGAAATGGGTGGTTTTTTTTCTTTGATTATTGACTCTACAATTTCTGCAGTAATTGGTGCCAGTGTAAGACCTATATGGCCGTGACCAAAAGCATAAACAATATCATTACCCTTTCTAGAGGCTGAAATGACAGGCTTACTATCTGGGATTGATGGCCTAAACCCCAGCCATGACCTACTTGATTTTCCTAAACCTGGAAAATAATTTAATGCACCCTTCTCAAGATGACTAATTCTATGCTTAGAAATCTGAGGACTCAATCCGCCAAGTTCTACAGTGCCAACAACCCTTAATCTTCCTGACATTGGAGACATATAAAAACCGCCATCAGCAGAACAGCATGGTCTACATAGGAGTGGTTCCTTCATATCATATTCAACATGGTATCCCCTCTCAACATCTAAAGGTATGTTATCGCCAGCTTGTTTTGCAAACTTCTTAGAAAAAGCACCTGCGGATATAACCAAATGTTTTGATAATATTTTAGATTTATCATCTAAAGTTATTTTGACACCATTATTCGATCTTTCTATATTTTGAGCAGTCTGCCTAATAACTTGACATCCTTTTTCAATACAAGCATCTAACAATAGTTTCATCATTTTTCCAGGATCGTTCATATAAGCACAATCTGGAAAATAGGACGCACCACCCTCAGTTAAATTTATATTAGGCTCCAACTTGTTAAGCTCTGAAGGATTCAACATTTGTGCATTCAAACCTAAAGTTTTTCTATGATTAATATCTTTTAAACCAGCATCATAGATTGATTTTGATTTATATATATAAATACTTCCATTAGTATTTAGAAGTGAACTGCCATTTATTTGACTTGCCAGCTCTTCCCAGCGAAGCCTTGAGTTGACTAATATTTTAGCAATCGATTGAGCATTTTTTGCAGCCTGTTTTGGCATCGATTGATACAAGAATTTTATTAACCAGGGAGCGAGAGAGAGAAATTCAGAGCGTTTAATTGCTATAGGACTATTTTTATTAAATAAAAGTGAAGGTAATCTTTTTAGCACGTCTGGTGAGCCAATCGGAAGTACTGCATATTCTGCAATAGTGCCTGCATTTCCATATGATGTTCCAGATCCTGGTTTTTCGGGATCGATAAGAACAACTTCTCTTCCTGAGTTAAGCATCCTTAGAGCAACAGAAAGTCCTATAACACCACCACCCAAAACAACAATATCAGTTTTTTCCATCTAAAAAAAATCCCAATATTAAATAAAAGACCTAAAAACTTAGGAAAGTATTAAATTATGCGCTTCCTTTGCTGCATTAATAAAGCTTTCAAAGAGTGGATGACCATCTCTTGGCGTTGAGGTAAATTCAGGATGAAACTGGCAAGCAACAAACCAAGGGTGGTCAGTAATTTCTACCATTTCAACAAGTGATCCATCATTTGACCTTCCTGATACAGTCAGTCCAGCCGCTTCAATTTGTGAGATTAACTTATTGTTCACCTCGTATCTGTGACGATGCCTCTCGGTAACTTTTTGAGAACCATAAATCTTTTGAGAATAACTCCCTTGAACAAGTGTGCACTCTTGTCCTCCAAGTCTCATAGTGCCGCCCAAATCTGAATCGGTATTTCTCTTCTGAGTATCGCCATTTTCATCCTGCCACTCGGTGATAAGCCCGATAACTGGATAAGCCGTATTTTCATCAAACTCAGTACTGTTTGCTCCTTTCATATTGGCCTTATGACGGGCATACTCAATGACAGCAACTTGGAGACCTAAACAAATTCCTAAAAATGGAATATTGTTCTCTCGCGCAAATTGAACAGCCTTAATCTTACCCTCTATTCCTCTTATACCAAAACCACCCGGCACTATGACTGCGCTCATTTTACTCAAGCTTTCAGCACCATTTTTTTCAACCTCCTCAGAGTCAAAATAATGGATATTCACTTTAGTTTGAGTATGAACTCCAGCATGGATGAGTGCCTCTGAAAGAGATTTATAAGATTCGGTTAAATCCATATATTTGCCTACCATTGCAATGTCAACGCTATGATTTGGCCTTTCCAGCTTTGAAACAACATTTTTCCATTCTGACAAATCTGCTTTTGCACATTTAAGGCCTAATTTTGAAACAACGACCTCATCTAAACCTTGGTTATGAAGGTCTTCAGGAACCTTATAAATAGTATCTTTGTCTAGCGAAACAAATACTGAATCTTCAGCAACATTTGTAAATAAGGCAATTTTTTTTCGATCTGAGTCTTCTAGTTGATGTTCTGATCGACAAATGAGAATATCTGGCTGAATTCCTATTCCTCTGAGCTCCTTAACTGAGTGTTGAGTGGGTTTTGTTTTTAGCTCTCCAGCAACCTTGATGTATGGAAGGAGTGTTAAATGGATGAATATAGTATTTTCACGCCCCAATTCGAGACTCATCTGCCTTATGGCTTCCATGAATGGTAATGATTCAATGTCACCAGCAGTACCTCCAATTTCAACTAGGGCAATATCAGCTTCTTCAGCCCCCTCTTTCATTAATTTTTTTATCTCATCTGTAATGTGAGGAATAATTTGAACAGTCGCGCCCAAATAGTCCCCTTTTCTTTCTCTTTCAATGACATTTTCATAAACTCTGCCAGCAGTAAAGTTATTCTTTTTGCCTAGCTTAGTTCGAACAAATCTCTCATAGTGTCCAAGGTCTAAATCAGTTTCAGCTCCGTCATTAGTAACAAAAACCTCGCCATGCTGAAATGGACTCATCGTTCCAGGGTCGACATTGATGTAAGGATCTAACTTGAGAAGAGTAACATTCAGGCCACGAGTTTCAAGGATTGATGCTAACGAAGCGGAGGCTATTCCTTTACCTAAAGAGGAAACAACACCACCAGTTATAAAGATGTATTTTGTCATGTAAAACTAACAAAGTTTGAAATAGTTATGATACACAAATTTGTGTAGAATATGGGCACATCCAAACAAACAAATGAAGATGGGTTATAGACAATTCGTAAAGAGGCTCTTTCCGTACCTCAAAAACCATTTAGGAAAATTAGCTTTCACTTCAATAATGATGGTTTTTGCGACTTTGTTGGAGACAGCCATACCTGAAATTACAGGTCAAATAGTTGACACATTATTTTCCAGCAATCGTTCTAGTAATGCAGCATTTTCTTACTCTGTTATCTTATTTTCAGTTATTGCATTAAGTTCATTATTTGCATTAATCTCTATCAGTGCTAGCTCTTGGATCTCTAATAAAGTAATTATGGATTTAAGGGTCAATATGTTTACCAAATTACTTAGACTTCCAAAATCTTACTTTGATAAGAATACTACGGGAGAAACACTATCAAAACTTACTTTTGATGTTGAACAAATCTCCGCAGCAGCGTCTACTATTTGGCTTGAATTTATTAAATCTTCCTTCACAGTAATAATTCTGACGGGCTACTTATTTTATAAAAGCTTTCTATTAAGCCTTAGCCTGTTAGTTCTTCTTCCACTGGTCTATTTGGCCGTAAAATTTTCTACTTCCAGAATTAGGAAAGGTTCGGCCAGAGTTCAAGAATCAATGGGCAAAATGACCCATCTATTGAATGAAAATATCTCAGGTAATGATTTGATCAAAATATATCAAGCGCAAAATAGTGAAAGTAATAAATTTTTTAACATTATTAACACGATTCGCCAGCAAAGATTTAAAGTTGATATGGCAGGTGGGCTTAACACTTCCATTGTTAATGTTCTTATAGGCTTGTCTTTAGCATGCGTTGTTTATTTCTCATCGACTTTTTTGACAATGAGCGCAGGAGATTTTTTAGCCTACTTTACGGCAATGGGCATGCTAGTAAAACCAGCAAAAACACTGATAAATATTAACAAACCTCTTCAGCAGGCCATAGTGGCTGGAAAAAGCGTATTTAGACTGATTGATGAAGACCCTGAAAGTAATCAGAGCACAAAGTCAATTGATTCAATTTCTGGTGATATATGTTTTAATAATGTTAGTTTTTCTTATGACAATAAAAAGTCTTCATTAAATAATATTAATTTAACGATAAAAAAAGGAGAAACCATTGCTTTGGTAGGTTCTACCGGCAGTGGAAAAACTACAATTGTCAATCTATTAACGCGCTTTTATAATCCAACAAGTGGAAACATTTTAATCAATGATGAAGATATTATTTCTTTTGAACTAGAGTCCTACAGATCTAATTTCTCATATGTGGATCAGAATGTCCGCCTATTCAATGACACGATTAGTGGAAACATTGCATTTGGACAAAAAGAGACAATGCCAATGGACTTAATTATTGATGCCGCAAAAGTTTCTAATGCGATAGAGTTTATTGAAAAACTAGATAACAAGTTTGACTCTAATATCGGCGAGGATGGTGTAACTCTATCGGGCGGTCAACGTCAAAGACTTTCAATAGCAAGAGCTATTGCAAAAGATAGCCCAATATTAATTCTTGATGAAGCAACTTCTGCACTTGACTCTGCCACAGAAAAACTGGTTCAGTCAGCTATCGATAACATGCAAAAAGATAGAACTACAATTATTATTGCTCACCGATTAAGTACAATTCAAAATGCTGATCGCATTGTTGTTTTAAAAGATGGAGAAATCATTGAACAAGGAACTCATTCAGAGCTTATAAAAGTCTCGGGTGAGTATTCAAAATTAATTCAACAACAAACTTAAAAAAAATTAAAAACTATTTTGCTTTCATTCTCTCAAGTGCTTTAGATGAATCAAGAACACTTCTTACTTTCTCAGAGGCTGAAAGCAAAGATTTTTCTCTTCCCAAATGCCAAAGAATCAAACTTGCTGAGTAAACTAGGCCATCATAAAACATCCCTTTATCTCCCGATAAGGCCTCTAATCCAAGATTAGAAACATATTTCGCCAAAGAACTTTGTTGTACACTACCCTCAAGTTTTTTTGGGACACCTATAGCTCGTAGTTCTTGTATGACTCCAATTTTCTTAGGGTCTATATCAACTTTATCCTTTTCAGCTCCTTCATAATAAGAGTACATGAGTCCTTTTTGCCTAAGTGACGGCACAATACCGCCCTCTACGCCTCTAATCAAAAGACTACTTGAAAATCCAGAGCGCTGAGCAAGTGAAGCATAAATTGGGGGATAGGGTTTGTGAACATAGCCTAACACCGCATGAGTATTCACACCTCTTATCGGTCCAATCAAAGACTCAACTGTATTTAAAACAGTTCTCTTTATAATTTTATTTCTCAGTGGCACAAGAGAATGAAGTACATTGCAATATTGACTTTGATCAACATAAGACCAACCAATTGATTCATCCTCAACCCTCCTTTTGGCACTACCAGTACTTAAGTTAACATCGAAGTCTAAGGCTTGATAAATTTGTCGATGTGTTAGACCAAACTTTGGTGAAACTGAATTTAAACCGTGAATAACAGTCGGAATTCCTAGTTCAGCGAGAAGTGGTGGCAAAAAAGAAGAAATTGGTATAGTTCGGTTATAGCCACTATAAGGATCACCAAGATCAACTAGGTTCTCAACCGATGACTGCTCCTGATTCGTTAAGCCAATTAAAGCCATTAAAATACCTATATTTTCATCCATTGTCTCGCGCTTCATTCTCATCGCTATTAAAAATATTGCACTTTGAACTTCGTCAATCTCATTGTTTAAGATTGCCTCCATTGCCTGCTTTGACTCCTCCAAGCTAATACTTTTACTTAGCTCTGGGCCTGTAGCGATTCTTTGAATAATTGAATGCATTAACTCTTTAGAGTTCATTTATTTCTCTCATTTGAACAAAAACAAGTTTATCTTTAACTTTAACTGGATAGCGCACCAAAGATGGAATGTCTTCCTCTGAGCAGTTACCAGAGTTCAAGTTAAACTCATAACCATGAAGTGCACACCTAACGTTGCCGTCCTTTATGCATCCAAGGCTAAGATTGAATTCTTCATGGGGACAACGATTAACAAAGCAATAGAATTGACTATCAACATTGGTTACAACTAGACTTACACCTTCAATTGAAATTTCCTTCATTAAACCTGGAGGTGGCGGAGATTCAAGGGTATTAAACCACATTAAGCGACAAATCTAGAAGAGCGTCCAGATTCTATTACTATCAAGTTGTTCTCTGCATTGAGAGAGTTGGGATTTATAGGTATTTGACTTATTCTCAACTTTCTTTGCAATAGAGATAAGCCAATCTTTATTTTCATAACTTTTCTTGTTGTATCCACCATGGCCTTCGTGGTATGCCAAGTATTGACGATAGGCATCCGTTTTACTAATCTTAGATCTAAGATTAGATTGATTTGCGTACCAACCAACAAAATCTACTGCATCAGAAAAATTATCCCTTTTGGCATCTTTTTTTCCAGTTTTGAGCTGGTACCACTCCCATGTAGCTTTTTTAGCCTGAGTGTATCCATAGGAATCGGTGGGTCTTGAGCCTGGGATAAATCCAAAAATTTTATTGCGCGGTGGTTTAGCTTTTGAAGCAAACCGAGACTCTTGATGGATAATTGCCAATTGCAAATGCATTGGCACTTTCCATTTTTCCTCACTTAGTTTGGCAGCACGGTACCAACTAACCTTCTCATCTAAAAGGCTACATACATTTGTGACTTCTCTTGCAGGCGTTGACAAACACCCTGAAATCGTAACCGCAACAAGTAATCCTAATACTAGAAGTTTTTTCATTTATCCAAAAAACACAAAGTAAGCAACAATCAATTGAAAGACCAACAAAACGCCAAACATTGCTTTAATGTCATTATCAGTCAATGGTGCTGACTCCTCAGCCACTTTTTCTAATTTAACATCAACTGCAACTAATCCTTTTTCAGAGCTCTCAACTTTAAATTTAACTCTTGTATCACTTCTTAAACGAGACTTATTAAATACATTTTTTTGGTGAACAAAATACTTCTCACCATCATCACCTGTAATAAATCCATACCCCTTTGTGCCAAATTGGGCGACTATGCCCGTCATTTTTTTTGCCATTACACTCTCACTTTTTGCAGCAAATACACTGCTTTTTCAACAAAATCTACGCCAAGATTTTGAAACATTGGCTCGTTTTCAATATCACTAATACAATATAACTCTCGACAATGAAAAGAACCTCTAAATAATTCATCGACCTCTGATTTGCTTACTGCAAAAGGTGGGCCAGATCTTTGATGCTGTGGATAGTTCAAAGTTAATAGTAACATCCGAACATCTAGAGATATTATATCACTTAAATGTTTCACATATTTTTGTCTTAATTCTTCATCTAGTGCAATCAATGATGCGCGGTCATATACTGCTTTAACTTCCTTTAAATGAATAAATTTCAAATCAAAATAATCACCACAATAAATTCTAATTCCATCGCCCTCATAAAGCTCAAATCCATCCACTTTTGATATGGAAAAAGATAAATTATTTTCTGTGAAAAACTGTTCTGCTGCAATGCTACTTATTTCTACGCCGATCACTTTTATTTTTTTTTCGAGCAGAAAAAACATGTCGTTAGTCTTTCCACAAAGGGGAACAAAAATAGTATCTCCAGAAGATAAATTTAACATCTCAAGATATTTGATAAGCTGCCTGTTGATTTGGTTGGCATGCCAGCCTATTCTATTGTTTTCCCACCTACTGATCCAATCAGTCATGCTTAATCCTTGTTATAATAAAACCAACCTTTGAAACGCTAAAACAAATGCATGATTTAAAAATCATTTTAAACCATAATATATTTTTTACTATTTAAATGCAATCTAATATCATTAACATTAAACCATTCAATCTTATTTTCTTTTTATGAATCAAAGTGTTGGTGATTGGTCCAAATACCTTTCTAAGGAAAAAGAAAAAGATTACTTTATCTCGCTCTACTCTTTTCTCAACTCTCGAATCAGTAATGAAATTTACCCTCCAAGAGGAAAATGGTTTAAGGCCTTTGAATATTCAAGTTTTAACTCTACAAAAGTGATTATTCTTGGACAAGACCCCTATCATGGCGATGGTCAGGCAGAGGGGCTTAGCTTTTCTGTTCCAAAGGGTATTACCATACCCCCCTCTCTCAGAAATATCTATAAGGAACTAGAATCGAACGATGTTAATTTTGCCAACCCAGGACATGGCAATCTTATCACTTGGGCTGAGCAAGGCGTATTACTACTTAACAGTGTTCTTACTGTAGAAAGACAATCTCCAGCCTCTCATGCGAACAATGGGTGGGAGATTTTTACTGATCATGTGATTAAACTCCTCAATGAGAATAAAGATAATTTAGTTTTTATACTTTGGGGTGCCTACGCTAATAAAAAATCTGAATTGATAGATGTCAGCAAACATTTAATACTCAGTGCACCACATCCATCACCGTTTTCTGCACATAAAGGCTTCTTTGGCAGTCAACATTTTTTAAAAACTAATAAATATCTTGAATCAACAAATCAAAAGCCTATTGACTGGAGAATACCTAAATGAAATTAATGATTGATGATGCTGTCTGGGGATTTAGTAAAATTTTTTCAGAATTTGGTGAAGTGGTGACACTTCCAGGGAGGCAGATTAATCGAGAGAGCTTACTAGATTGTGATGTGTTAATTGTTAGATCAAGAACAAAGGTGAATCAAGAACTATTAGAGGGAACTAAAATTTGTTTTGTTGGCTCAACCGTCGCAGGTCTTGACCATATTGATGAAACTTATTTATATGAAAATAATATTGCTTTCACATCTGCTCAAGGATGTAATGCTAATGCAGTCGCAGAATATGTGATCAGCGCATTAGCAAATCTTGCACATGATTATAGTTTTGACTTAACTGAGAAGTCACTTGGAATTATCGGGGTAGGTAATGTGGGTCGCAGACTAGACGTTAAAGCAAAGCAACTTGGAATAATTACCCTTCTTAATGATCCACCGCGTGAGCAGAAAGAAGGAACTAATGATTTTGTAAGTTTAGATAATGCACTTAATGCAGACATTGTAACCTTTCATACTCCTTTGACCTTCAAGACACCTTATCCGACTCATAATCTTCTTGGTAGTCACAACTTTAATCTTATTAATAAAGATACGATACTCATAAACGCTGCTAGAGGAGGCATCATTGATGAAGCTATTTGGGAAAAAATAAAAACCAAGGCTAACGTCATTGATTGTTGGGAGAATGAACCAAATATTAATCACACTCTTCAAGAGTCAGCATACTGGTCAACTCCACATATCGCTGGGCACTCAATCGATGCTAAGTTTATGGGAAGCTTTATGATCTACAAAGAGCTCTGTAAGTTCACTCAAAAACCGCTCAATAATGAAATTAAAATGCTAATTAATGCTGATTCAATGCTGATTGAAGAACAAACTCTTCATGAAACTCTTAATTCAATCTATTCTTTCAAGGATGATGATGAAGCAATTTCAGATATTTCAAAATTTGAAGACTATCGCCGCCATTATCCTGAGCGCTACGAGTGGCGCCACTTTAACACTCAATTTGAATTACCAAAAAATATAAAATTATTTTAAAATTTACTTTAACTGATTTTATCAGACTAGTGAGCTTACGTATTTAGCCAGCATTGAGAGTGAGGTTACTACTATTAATAGTCGAATCACTTTAGTGTTCGCCTTCAACAAGTAGTGAGTCCCAAAAAAAGAACCGATAAGTTGCCCTAGCATCATAATTAGCCCTATCAAAAAAGCAATGTGTCCAAAGGTAAAAAAAACAATAAACCCCGCAATATTGGATGCAAAATTAAGTGGCTTTGCTAGAATTGTAGCTTGAATTATTTCTAGTTTTTTAAGCATCACTCCCGTCATTACAAAAAAAGAACCAGCCCCAGGTCCAAACATTCCATCATAAAAACCTACTACAGGAACAGCATATGAATCAAACTTTTTATTAGATTTAGAATTGATACTAATTGATTTAGGTTTAGGAGAAATAATAAAATAAATCGCAATAACAAAAAGGACAATTGGAATTACAAATGAAAGCAGCTGTGTATCAATAAACTGAACTATAATGCCGCCAATAACTGAGCCAACGAAAGATGCGAGCATTAATTTTTTGACTGAATGCCAATCTAACTTTTTTTTGCGAAAGAGTATAAAAGTAGCAATACCAGTACCCATACTCCCTTGAAACTTATTCGTTCCTAAGACGTAAATTGGAGGAATGCCGCTTAATAAAAGTGCAGGTACTGCAAGCAAACCTCCTCCCCCCACAAGGGTATCCAGGAAACCAGCAATGATTCCAACTATAAATAAAAAAGTAAGAATTTCGATTGAGAAGTTAGCAATATCCATAGGTTAAATATTTAAAAGAGTAGGAAACCAATCTTCTCTTAGACGCTCTCCATTATTTTGATTAATTCCTGGGAAGCTTGGTGAAGTTCTCCCTGGTCGATTTTTAAAAACAACATCTTCACCTACTAGCCTGAAAGAAAGAGTTCTACTAATCTTATTATTTATATTTGCATTTGCTCCATGAATTGTTTTGAAATTAAATGCAATCACATCTCCAGGCTCAGTCTCCCACTCCTTTATTTCATAATCATTACTGTCTGGAAGATCCATAAAGGTCTTGCTGTCTTCATAAAAGCTCTCATTATTCGACCAGCTTGTAGGTCGTATTTCTTTCTTGAGCAAATGACTTCCAGCTAGTGATCTTAATGAAAACTTCTTTTCTCTTGATTCCAACGGAAGCCAAAAGCTTACAGTTTGATCTCCCGAAACGCAGTAATAAGGAATATCTTGATGCCATGGAGTAGATACTCCAGAGTTTGCATCTTTATAAAAAAAATGATCATGAAAAAACTGTACAGATTCTGACTCCATCAAATTAGATGCAATTGAAGCCAAAGATGAATTAAATACAAAATCAGAATATTCGGGGATACGCCTCCAATTACAAAAATCCTCTAAAAATTGACCTTGATATTTTTTATTATGATGTGTCAACGCTCTTTGACTAGGATTATTGATATGAAACTTGGCGCCTTGCACTAATATATCAATCCATTCACTAAAAACTCCTTTAAGAAGAACAACACCATCCTCTTTAAAACTTTGAACATCAGATTGATTAATTAATATTTCCATTAGATTTAAACTGTTTCAACCTTTAAATATTTATTCAATTTTTATAAAGCTAGGATAATAACTAAATTCTCATCCTAAGAATGATACATTTTATAATTTATACTCTTTAAAAGAATGAGTAAAAACAACTGTATTATTAACATAATTTTTATTTCTTCCACCTGCAATGAAACTCCTCTCTGAAACATTTGCCATAAAAAAAATTCCTAAAGTTGTTTGGAGTTCTGAAGATTCATTTGATTTAAAACCAAAGCCCTTAACCTTTGTTTTTCTTGTGATTGGGTTATTTTTATTTGGCCTGGGAGAAAGTCTTCTGATTACAAGTGGTGCTGGTGTAGGACCATATACAGTTCTTGCACAAGGAATTTCAAATCTTACGGATTGGTCTTTAGGGCTATCAACTTTTGTTATTAGTATTTTTGTATTAATGCTCTGGATTCCACTTAAACAAAAGCCTGGAATGGGAACAATATTGAATGCTTTTATTATTGCTTTGACTATTGAATTTTCAGTTTATTTTTTACCCTATCCAGAACATTATCCACTCAAGGTTTTACAAGTCGTCATAGGCGTTTTAACGATCGGACTAGGAAGTGGATTCTATTTAATCTGTAATTTGGGAGCTGGACCAAGAGATGGCTTAATGATAGGACTGCAAAGAGTCACTAATATGCCGATTTATTCAATTCGAACTACAATAGAGATTGGTGTTGTGATTTTAGGTTCAATTTGTTTATTAAACAATTTAGATAAACTATTGGGCGAGGTTGTTGGGCTTGGAACAGTAATATTCGCCTTGGGCATAGGGCCATCAGTTGCCCTAGGCATAACGATGGTAGGTAAGCTGTCGAAACAAGTTTAATTGGAAGTAGCCAAATCATTAAGTCACATAATTTCTTTTTTAAATTGATTTCAATGCAACAACAAGAGAAATCAATCAAAGATTATTAAATTGCTTATAAAAGCGATAAAATTAACCCATGGATAAAATTATTGTTCAATCTGATGACTTTGATTTAACAACAGAGGTTGCGCTTGCTAAAGCAGGTAACTCTTCTATTGGTGCAATTGTAAGCTTCGTTGGAACTGTCAGAGACCTTCAATCAAAGAACCTTAATACATTGACCCTAGAACACTATCCAGGGATGACCGAAAAATCGCTTGAGTTGATTGCTGACAAAGCTAAGGAGAAATGGGAACTTCAAAGTGTAACTATTATTCATCGAATTGGCACACTTAATCTTAATGATCAGATTGTTCTTGTAATAACTACGAGTCAGAATCGTCAAGAAGCCTTTGATTCATGTAATTTCATTATGGATTTCCTAAAAACTGACGCCCCTTTTTGGAAAAAAGAATCAACAGCTAATAACGAGGAGTGGGTTGAGGCGAGAGTAAAAGATGAAAAACAAAAAAACCGCTGGAAGTCCTAAAAATCTAAGTCTTCTGGCTTATTAAGATTAGTTAAAACTACTAAACGATCTGAAACATCAACCCTTTCTAATTTCTGCTGGCGATACCACAGGGCCATCTTTCGGCCACCTTCATCAAGAAATTGTTCTAGACTATTATTAAGATTTGACTTCATCAGTGCAAATGTTGCATGCATTATTGAGCCATCATGTGCTACACAAATATCAGCATCCCTTTGCTCCATTTTATTAATTAATTCATCAACAAGCTGCGAATCAACTAACGGACTATCACAGGGGAGCACTATAAGATAGTCAGTTGAACAAACCTTCAACGCCTTTGAAATTCCAGCCAAGGGGCCCTGAAATCCCACTAAATCATCCTCAATTACTTCTCCATAAAATGAATATGCATCAAAACTTCTATTTGCACTAATAAATATCCTATCTACTTTTGATTCTATTACACTGGTGACATGAGCTATCAAAGGAAGGCCTCGAAATTCAACTAAGCCTTTATCCATTCCATCCATTCTTAGCCCTTGACCACCTGCCAAAATAACTGCTGAAATTTCATTTTTAAAAATTTTTTTCACTTATTTACTGTTCTTTTTTCAAGTTATTTGTAATTTGGAAAATTGCTTGCAATTGTATAATACACCCAATGAAACCTAAAAATTTAGAACCTCATGAATGACCAATCTAATAAATCAAGTTCATTGATGTTTAAAGATTCTCTTATGAATGCTGATGATGCATTAGCATTCCTAATGGATTCAGCTGTTGCATCAAACCAGACTGAAACCTCTTCTTTAGATGATTCGATTGGCAGAATACTTGCAATAGATATTCACTCTAAAATCAATGTACCTGGGTTTGATAATAGCGCTATGGACGGCTATACAATTGCGCTAGATGAGAATAACACATCCAAAACAAATCAAAGTTTTGATGTTGTAGATAGAATCACTGCCGGCTCCATAGGAAATGAACTTAAAAGAGGAAACGCAGCAAGAATTTTTACTGGCGCCCCAATTCCAAAAGGAGCAAATACTGTAGTAATGCAAGAAGAATGCCAAACCTCTGATGATGGATCTCAAATAACAATTAAAAGAGCTGTTGAATTGAATGAAAATATTCGCCCAACTGGTAATGATATTTTAAAGGATGACGTTATTCTTACTACTGGGAAAAAAATTGAACCTCAAGATATCTCTCTTGCTGCATCTGTTGGAATTGGAGAACTAAGAGTCTTTAAAAGGCTTAAGGTTGGTGTTTTCTTTACAGGAGACGAGCTGGTTGAACCCGGAAACTCTCTAAGTCCAGGGAAAATTTATAACTCAAACCGTTACGCACTGGTTGCTCTCTTAAATAAAGCGGGCTGTGATGTAATTAATCTTGGTAATATCAAAGATAATTTAGATTCAACCTGTGTTGCACTTGAAAGCCTTTCAAGTGAGTGTGATTTGATTATGACTACTGGTGGGGTTTCAGTAGGCGAGGAAGATCATGTCAAGCCTGCCGTTGAAAAACTTGGCTCACTTAACCTGTGGAAAATCAAAATGAAACCTGGCAAACCCCTTGCCTATGGTCAAGTGAAAAATATTCCTTTTATAGGTCTTCCAGGAAATCCAGTATCCAGCTTTGTTACATATTGTATTTTTGCACTGCCATTCATTAAAAAAATGCAAGGAAACAGTAACTACAAAACTGAAGCAATAAAAGTTAAAACAAATTTTGACTGCAAGCGTGCAAAACCAAGGCGTGAATATGCACGTGTTAGAATTGATTATTCATCAAAGATTCCATTAGCAAGCTTATATCCAAAACAAGGTTCAGACGTAATGAGTTCAGTTGTATGGGCTGATGGAATTATTGAGATACCTGAAAATACTACATTTGAAAGTGGTACTATCCTCAACTATTACTCACTAAATGTATTAACTCGATGAGCAAATTAACTCACATCAATGCAAATGGAGAAGCACAAATGGTTGATGTTTCTGATAAAGAAAACACGCTACGTGAAGCAAAAGCTGGCGCTAGAGTTGTTATGCAGAGAGAGACACTCAATCTGATAGTCTCAGGCTCTCATAAGAAAGGAGATGTTCTTTCTGTTGCTAAGATAGCAGGCATTCAAGCTGCCAAAAAATGTTCGGAACTCATTCCTCTTTGCCATCCATTAATGCTCTCAAAGATAAGTGTTGATCTCACTCCTGATAGCGAAAATAACTGTATTGAAATCATTGCTATAGCAAAACTTAATGGCAAAACGGGTGTTGAGATGGAAGCACTAACTGCAGCAAGCATTGCAGCTCTAACTGTCTATGACATGTGTAAAGCGGTCGATCGTTTTATGACCATTGATAATGTTCAGCTACTTGAAAAAAAAGGTGGTAAATCAGGTCACTGGGTTTTAGAATCATGAATCAAATAGTTGATCCATTTAATAGAAAAATTACCTACTTAAGAGTATCTGTTACTGATCACTGCAATTATCGTTGTCATTACTGTAGAGATGAGGATCATCAGACACATACTAAAAAATCTCAGGTTCTTACTTTTGAAGAAATTGCTAGAATAGCTCGATTATTTGCTGAATTGGGTGTCACCAAGGTTCGATTGACTGGGGGTGAGCCTCTTCTTCGCAAAGATATTCTTGACCTAGCCAAAATGCTCGGAGAAATTCCAGGCTTAAGTGATATTCCCCTTTCAACGAATGCTCATCTTTTGCCTTCATTAGCATCAAAGCTAAAAGATTGTGGCATTAACAGAGCAAATATTTCAATTGACTCTCTCATTCCTGAGCGCTTTAAAGAGATAACCCGAGATGGAGATCTTGACACCGTCATCAAAGGCATTGATGCTGCAATTGCCGTTGGTATGAAGCCTATTAAACTTAACATGGTAGTAATGAAAGGTATTAATGATGATGAAATTGAATCCATGGTAGATTTCGCAATCAATAGAGGTTTAGACCTTCGCTTTATTGAAACAATGCCTATTGGCCTTGCTGGAATTGAGGCAACTGACAGGCATTACAGTGAAAAAGATATTTTGGATAGAATATATGCTGCCTATGGTGACAGACTAACAGTTCTAGATTCTAAGCCAACTGATGGGCCTGCAAAAGCTCTTAAAATTGAAGGCACTAACACTAGCATTGGAACTATTTCTGCAGTGTCTAATAACTTTTGTAGCAGCTGTAATCGCGTCAGGCTTACAGCTCAAGGTGAGTTAATCTTATGTCTTGGTCAAAAAGACTCTGTATCCCTTCGGGACGCTATCAGATCTGAAATGAAAGATGATGAAGTTAAGCAGCTAATTCTCAATGCAATAACAAAGAAACCCGAAAAACATTTTTTCGACTCTGTTGTTGATAATATTAGTAATCGACAGATGGTGGAGATGGGTGGATGAAAATTCTCTACTTCGCGTCACTTAAAGAAAATTTAAATACATCTGATGACAATATAGCTTTTAACTCGCCCGTCACAATATCAACAATTAAAAAAGAACTGGTTCAAAAATATGGCGAACAGTATTTCCCGAAGAATATATTGTGTGCGGTAAACCATGAAATTGCCTCTGAAGATACGACAGTTAATGATGAAGATGAGGTCGCTTTCTTCCCACCTGTGACCGGAGGATAAAGACAATTATGGCAAATAATAACATTAAAATTGGCTTCCTTACAATCTCAGATAGAGCTGCTCGTGGCGTTTACGAAGACATAAGTGGTCCCGCAATGCAGGAATGGATTTCAAAAGCTGTTACCTGCCCCTATGAAATTTCTACCAAAGTTATTGAAGACGAGCAACCCCTAATAGAGGAAACATTAATAGATTTGAGCGACAATCATGGCTGCAACCTTATCCTTACTACTGGAGGTACAGGTCCAACAACGAGGGATGTTACTCCAGAGGCTACAGAGGCAGTATGTGAGAGAATTTTTGATGGTTTTGCAGAACAGATGAGAATAGTATCACTTCGAACAGTTCCAACAGCAATTCTTTCGAGGCAGATAGCAGGTACCCGCGGTAATAGCTTAATCATTAACCTTCCAGGGAAGCCTGTAGCCATTGCAGTATGCCTTGGAGCAGTTTTTCTTGCGATCCCTAAATGCTTAGAATTACTTGATGACTCAATTATTACAATCGATAAGTCTTTTGTTTCTCAAGTGTTTGAGTAATTTAAGCTTAAATTATGTCTAATCAAAGAGACTCATCTCTAGACTTGATGCGAGGCATAGCAATCATTATGATGATTGCATTCCACTTTATTTATGATCTCAATACCTTTGGTTTCACAGAAATTCCCTTATTCACTCATTGGATAGGAATAGTTTGGCGCTGCTTAATTGTTTTTCTTTTTTTGAGTGCTGTTGGGATAAGTTTAGTCTATGCTCATAGTAATGGCATTCAATACAAAAAATTTATTAGACGCCTCCTATACCTCGGTGTAGCAGCCCTGTTAGTCTCATTAGGGACCTACATAATGTTTCCTGATGGATGGGTTTATTTTGGTATTCTTCACTTGATTTGGGTTTCATCTTTATTCGCTTTAGCGTTCATAGGTCGTCCTAAAACTTCTCTTGTAATTGCTTTAATAATTCTTATAGGATTCATCTTTGATCAACCCAATTTTGGAATTATCTCAAATATTTTTGAGTCGTATTTGCCAATTGGAAGTGTCGATTATTACCCTCTATTCCCATGGCTAGCCTTTGTTTTTATCGGAATTTATCTTGGCCATTATCCTTATTATCAGAAAGTATTTACTTTTCATTCAAGCTGGCTTGAAGTGATGGGTAAACACGCATTAATCATCTACCTAACACACCAAATAATTTTATTTGGATTGGTTGGTTTGGCTTACTACTTGTTAAATTAATAAACTTCTTTTTCATCAACAGTGAACTGATTTTGAGTTCCTAATTTTTCAATTCCAAGTGTCATTGTTTGTCCAGAGCGTAAGAAAATCGGATTTGGCTTGTGGCCCATACCAACCCCCGAAGGTGTACCAGTAGAAATATTAAATTTTATGAATTATGCAACTATCCTTTCAATTACTCAATTGAGCTAAAGCGAAAAACATTGATTGCAATATAATCGTTATAGGCAATACCAGACTGAAGCCAATTTTTTGCTTTAGATGCTGATATTTTTGGATTGAGTTTTTCATCAAGTTGAAGGTATAGCCCATATTTAAAAATATAGTCTTCAGCGCTCAAGACTTTTAAGTCACCGTTGGAAGCAATTAAACTTTTTTCTGGCATCTGATCGGGTTGAGTAGTAAATGCAGCTTCTCCATGTTCAAGCATTAAGCTCAAAAATTTCTTTTCAAAGTATTCCTTACTGATAGGACTATGCTTATAGTAGTTTGACAGTAAATCTTCTGAATCACTTAATAAATATTTTCGTAAATCCTCAACTGAAGAAAACTTCTCATCTTCAATCCAAAAAATAACAAATGCGCCATTTGAATTTCCAAGGCCAAGAGATTGATCTTTATCCATCAAAAGAGCTGAGCCATTAAGAATTGAATCTAAAAAATCTTCGTCTAATTTTTCGATTTGTTCTTTGAAGTCAGTAAGATTCATAATTTATATTTATTAACGTGATTGGAAAAGCAGGGACTTAATAGTTTGATAGTTTGAAGCTATATTTCGTAAGGACTCTTCACCTTCATCATCACTAATGACCCCTTGTTCAATTTCTTTAACTTTCTTTCCATACATGCGCTTTAGTGTATTGGTTGTAGCAAGTATTTCATATACAGTTGGAGAATTTTTATCTTTCCAATCTTCTGGAAAAAGATAAGGATATTTTGGATCAAAATCAATTAATTTTTCATCTTTAAAAAACATTACTTGGTTAAAGAAATAAATAATTGAGGTAATCTTTCAGGCAATTTTTGCAGGTTATCGATCACCATGAAGCGATTTTTTCCAAAAATTCTTGAAACGTACTCATCGGCGTAAGGGTCAAGGCTTATACAAAATGTAACAATTCCATTGCCTCTCAGCTCTTCTACTGCTTTTTTTGCATCTAAGCGTAAATGTTGCGGATCATCCACATCAATATCTGCGGGCTCACCATCTGTTAGAACTAATAAAATTTTCTTTCGTGAAGATTGGGTCAATAAATCAATTCCAGCATGACGTATTGCTGTTCCCATTCGCGTTGATAATCCACCTTTTATTCCTGCGAGCCTTCCTTTAACCTCATCATTAAAACTATAATGAAATGGCTTAAAGCGATAGTACTGAACATCGTGTCTTGAGTCTGAGGCAAAGCCACAAATGGTTAAATTATCTCCAATCTTATCAATCGCCCATGAAAGGAGTGAGGTTGCCTCTCTCATTAATTCTAGAATAGTTTTGTCACTTCCAACTACCATATCATTTGTTGATTCAGATAAATCCATAAGAAGGTTTACTGAAACATCTCTAATATGCTGAACTTTTTTAACATATATCCTGTCTGAAGGTGTATTTCCAGACCTGATATCAGATAGTGCAGTTACGCATGAATCGATATCCAGGTCACTACCCTCTTGCTGTTTCTTCAACTTTACAAGCCCCTGTGGCTGCATTTGATCAATTGCATTTTTAAGTTGATTCGCAATTGGCTTATGCTTTTTTAAAATCTGATTAATTAACCCTAAGTCCCCTTTTCGCAATCTTCTCTCATATAAGGTAGCCCAGTTCGGGCGATATAATTGCAATTGATAATCCCATTCGTTGTAATGAAAAGGCTCACTAACTGGCTCCTTACCTTCTATTTCATTGATGCTAACACCATCTAGTTCATCAGGAAAATACTCAGTTTCTAGAGTCCAAATTTCTTGCGCATCATCACCAGCAGTTTCAACATCTAGCTCGTTATACATCTCCATAATATTCGCTTTTCGACGAACCTGTCTTTGACTGGCAGGAACATAGTCATTTCCCTCAGATACCCAGTCTAACTCTTCATATTCCCAAATATAACGATTGTCATCTCTGTATTGAATCGGCGCGGTAACAAGTGCTGATGCACTAATTTTTACATCTGTTTCTGACTTAATGAGTTCATAGTAATTCATTCCTAATTCATAACTCATATTAGATTGGTCTGAAGAAGCATCCATTTTTTGCTTAAATATTTTCAAGAATTTTGAATTAAATTTTTGCTTAGTCTTGTAATTTGAATCAAGAGCAGAACGTGAAAAGTCAACAAGATCAGTAATAAATGGATTAAGACCCTTAAGATCACTATCTTCTGGATGCAAAGCAATCCAAAGTTTCTTCATTCCTGGAAATTTTTTTATTGTGTTGAGCTCTACTCTTAAATCTTCAATTAGCGATATGCAAGCAACCTGAAGAGGATTCAATGCGTCCCCCTTGAAAGATGATGTTGTTTCCATTATATGAGCTGCAGCATGAGCACATACAGCTCTGTAACAGTCGATACCTGGGATGATTCTTCCTGAGGAGTGTTTTAGATCATCATAGGCATCTGGAATGTGCATCACGCCATATTCGATATAAGGCTTGAGACCCCTCTTAGTCTCATAATCACCAGAAGTTGGCCTTAGAAAGAAGTCGCGGTTATAAAATGCTCTAAGATAAAACTGTAACTTTCGTTGATTATCAATGAATAGAGTGCCGCGTCTCTCTTGCTCCAGAATCTGTAAAGATTCTGCACTACTTAATTCAAAATAGGCGATCTGTGCTTTAAAGTCACGATTAAAGGTTTCAGCACCATAAAGTACCCATCGTCTCAAACCTCCCAGTGTGAGCTTACTAGTCAAAAGATCAATATTATTTAGCATTGGTCTCATTCCTCTTGGGGCAAGAGCAATCATTCTCTCTAATAGCCTAAGATAGCCTTTCATTAAATCAAAATCACTCATTCGTCTAGCTACATTAGGAAGACTTGAAATCATTAAAACTATTACTGCTGCAGATGTTTGGGAAGATAACTTCATTATCGAAAAGATAATTTCACCAATTATAGATTCGCCTACTTCTCTAACAACCATAGGAGTCTCTTCTAAAAAAGAGATAACCATGTCTTCACCTTTTCCCATTGCGTGAAGAGCACCAGCACCATCTAAATAAACCTTAAGGCCATTGGGCGTCATTACTTTTGAGGCTTCTAAAAAACTTCCGTTTAGAGCATCATGGAGAATATCAGAAGGGTTCCTAAATTTATCCTCAAAATCTGATAGTTGGACGGCACTCATCGTGATTATTAATCAAAAAAAGTATCTATTGCAGCATTCAGAGTATCAACAATATCTAAGTCATCAGTAATTGGATTAACCATAGCAATTTTGCAAGCAGACTTTTCATTTACTTTATCAGCAATAAGTTGTCCAGCATAAACGCATAATCTGGTTGATATACCTTCATCAAGACCATGACCAACAAGATTTCTAGCTCTTTGTGCAATTTGAACCAACTTAAGCGCTATTTCCTCACTTACACCAGACTCTTTCGCAATAATATGCGCCTCAGTTTTTTCATCTGGATATTGAAAATTAAAGCCACAAAATCTTTGTTTAGTTGACTGCTTAAGGTCTTTCATTAGATTTTGATAACCAGGGTTGTAGGAAATAACCAACTGGAAATCGGGATGTGCGTCAATTAGTTCTCCCTTCTTATCAAGCGGCAGTGTTCGGCGATAATCGGTTAATGGGTGAATAACAACTGTTGTATCTTGCCTCGCTTCTACCACCTCATCCAAATAACAAATACCACCATATCGGGCTGCCATTGCCAAAGGGCCATCTTGCCATATCGTACCCTCTTTATCTAATAAAAAACGGCCAACTAGATCACTTGCAGACATATCCTCATTGCAAGCAACTGTGATTAATGGCTTATCCAATTTATAGGCCATGTATTCAACAAATCTAGATTTACCACAACCAGTAGGCCCCTTTAACATCACAGGCATTCGATTTGTATAGGCAGCGGTATACATTTCAATTTCATCGTCTTGGGGTTGATAAAATGGTTCTTTAGTAATTTTATATTGATCTAATTCATTCATTTTTTAATTCCTTTCAAACTAAAAACCCCTGCTTACAGACAGGGGTTTATCTAATCAAGCTTACACGATTTTACTTGATTATTTAAAGCCTTTGCCTCTGTAAATAACCATTGATGCCCCTTGAGACTGCGCATAGTTATCATAACCAATTAACCGAACATGATTCTCTGGATTGGCATCGTGACAAGCTTTACATTCTTCCAATATTGTATCAACATCGGTTTCACCGAACAATGGAAGCTTCCACATATACCAATAATTTTCCATAGCGTTTTCAACCTCAGTATGCTCTACTCCCGGATTGTATCCTTGATCAACAATATACTGAACTTGCTCACGAATCTGCTTATCAGTCATTGCAGGTAAGTAAGAAAAAGTTTCAAACTTTCTACTTGCATTATCACTCAATCGTGATGGATAATCTTGAACTTTACTCATAATATTTTCCTTTTATTTTTTTATAATAACAAATTCAATAGATCTTATTTGTGCTGGATATCCAACTTATCTACAGTATCAAACTCAAACTTAATTTCTTTCCAAGTTTCCATTGCAACCTTGAGTTCAGGCGAATGTTTGGCCGCATTTGTAAGAATATCTTTAGATTCTTTCTCTAATTCTCTACCCGCGTTTCGGGCTTCAACACATGCCTCAAGAGCAACTCGGTTAGCAGCCGCTCCAGCAGCATTACCCCATGGATGACCAAGTGTTCCGCCGCCAAATTGCAGTACAGAGTTATCTCCAAAGATATTTACAAGTGCTGGCATGTGCCAAACATGTATACCTCCAGATGCAACAGGAAGCATTCCTGGCATTGAGCCAAAATCTTGATCAAAGAAAATACCTCTTGAGCGATCTTCTTTGATAAAACTATCACGCATACAATCTATCCATCCTAGAGTAGAATCACGATCCCCTTCAAGCTTACCTACAACAGTTCCAGAGTGCATATGATCTCCACCAGAAAGACGTAAACATTTTGCAAGAACTCTGAAGTGAATACCATGATTTGGATTTCTATCAACAACAGCGTGCATTGCTCTATGAATATGAAGTAATAAACCGTTGTCTCTACACCAATTTGCTAGTCCAGTGTTTGCTGTAAAGCCTGCTGTAAAGAAGTCATGCATAATGATTGGAGTGCCAAGTTCTTTTGCATACTCAGCACGCTTGTACATTTCTTCAGGTGTAGGAGCTGTCACGTTCAGATAGTGTCCTTTGCGCTCTCCTGTTTCTTTCTCAGCTCTCTCTATCGCATCTTGCACAAAGCCAAATCTGTCTCTCCAACGCATAAATGGCTGAGAATTTACATTTTCATCGTCTTTAGTGAAGTCCAAACCACCTCTAAGTCCTTCGTAACAAGCCCTTCCATAATTCTTTGCCGACAAACCTAATTTTGGCTTAATAGTACAGCCCAATAAAGGTCTACCATATTTATTCATTTTATCTCTTTCGACCTCGATACCATTAGGTGGTCCGCCACAAGTCATTACATAGGCTATCGGAAAACGAATATCTTCTAGTCTAAGTGCTCTTAAAGCCTTAAAACCAAATACATTTCCAACTAAAGAGGTAAGGACATTTACAATTGACCCTTCTTCAAATAAGTCAATTGGGTAAGCAATAAAAGCATAGATTGCATCATCTGATCCTGGAACATCCTCAATTCTATATGCTCTTCCCTTGTAGTGATCAAGATCAGTTAAGAGATCAGTCCAAACTGTTGTCCAAGTTCCTGTTGAGGATTCAGCCGCAACCGCTGCTGCAACTTCTTCTCTCGGAACACCTGGTTGAGGCGTGATCTTAAAACATGCAAGAATATCAGTATCTTTCGGCTCATATTCTGGCATCCAATATGTATCTCGGTACTCTTTTACTCCAGCGTCATATCCTTTCTTTGCCATACTTTATTCCCCTTATATTAATGTTATTCGTAAAATTAAAGTAATTATAGATGTACATATATATAATGTAAAATAATATTTATTTATAAAATCATTAGTTTTACTTATGATTAATTATACTCTAAAACAACTGTATAGTTTTGAGTCTGTAATAAGACTTGGAGGCTTTACAAGCGCCAGTAAAGAACTTCATATCACTCAGCCAGCTGTCTATATGCAAGTACAACAACTCCAAGAAAGTATTGGTGCAAAATTATTTGGTGTTAATGGAAAAAAAATCAGCCCTACATTTGTAGGTAAGAAAATTTATAAGACTGCAGTCGAAACTATTAATACACTTGAAAGTTCAAAACTCGAAATTGATGAAATTATGCATCCAGACTCTGGACACCTTCAAATAGCAGTTGCAACAACGGCAAATTCATTTATTAGCTCTCTGCTTGCAAAGTTTAAAAAAGAGTTTCCTAAAATGACTTTTTATATCGATGTTACTAACAGGCATGATCTACTTGATAATCTTAAGAGTAACCAAGCAGACCTTGTAATCATGGGGGAGCCTCCAAAAAATATTCCATTAATTTCTCAGGCTTTCATGACAAACCCATTAATTGCAATTGCACATCCTGAAAATGAGCTTCTTAAAAAAGAAAAGGTCACAATTAAGGATCTAAAAAAAGAAACCTTGCTTACCAGGGAAGTTGGCTCTGGTACGCGCATCACAATTGAAAGGTTTACTGGATTGAATTTTAATTCAGATATTCAAATCAACTCAAATGAAGCCATTGTAGAGGCTGTCCAAGCTGGCCTTGGAATTGGTTTCGTTTCGATGCATTCAGTCAATCTTCAACTCAAAAATAAAATCATTAAACAGCTCGATGTAGAACCTTTCCCTATTGTTAGGCAATGGCATATCGTTCATCATGCCGAAGCAGAACTATCTCCAATTGCAAGGCGATTCAAGCAGTTCGTTATTGACAATACTAGGGTTAAAAAAGTAGCTATTTAACTACGGTATTCCGCATTAATCTTTACATAGCCATATGAAAGGTCGGTCGTCCATACACTTTCAGTTGTTTTGGCATTACCCAAGTTAATCCTGATAATAATTTCAGGGTTTTGCATTTCCTTACTACCCCCTATTTCTGTGTAAGAACTGCTGACTTCTCCAGAAGAAATGATTTGTAAATCATTTAAGAATATATCAATATTATTAATACTCATCCCATCAACCTTTGATCTTCCTACTGCAGCTAAAATTCGACCCCAGTTTGCATCACTTGCAAACAATGCTGTCTTGACTAGCGGAGAATGTGCCACCGTATAAGCAACTTCTAAGCAGTCCTTATTAGAATCTAGCCCACCCACTTTTACTTCTACAAACTTAGTTGCGCCCTCTCCATCCTTGATAATCATTTGCGCTAAAGCTTTTGTAATTTCGTTGAGCGCTTTTTGAAATTCATTTTTACAATCACTGAATTGGATGCCAGATTGATTGGTAGCGCTGAGAGTGCAAGCATCGTTTGTTGAAGTATCACCATCAACCGTAATTCGATTAAAAGACTGATTAACTGCTATAGCTAAACAATCCTGAAGTTCATCTGAAGATGCGCCAATATCACTCACAATGAAGCTGAGCATAGTCGCCATGTCAGGTCGAATCATTCCTGACCCTTTAGCAATACCAGAAAGAGTAACATTCTTTCCACCAGCATTAAATGTAATTGAACATGACTTTTCAACAAGATCAGTCGTCAAGATTCCTTTTGCAACAAGACCCATGTTTTGATCTGAAAGATTTTGAACTAGTTTCTTTGAGCTATTTTTGAAAGATTCAACTGATAATAATTCACCAATAACACCCGTTGAGAAAGGCAAAACTTGTTCAGGCTTAATTCCAAGTTCATCAGCAAATATCTGACAAGTTTTATAAGCATTTTCTAATCCCTTTTTGCCAGTTCCTGCATTTGCATTTCCACTATTAATTAATAGTGCTTCTACATGTGAGTTTAAATGATTTTTTGCGATCACAACTGGAGCTGCACAAAAGATATTTTGAGTAAACACAGCGGCCGTTTTACTTCCCTTTATAAGTGAAATTAAGGAAAGATCTAGAGCGTTATTTTTCTTTATGCCAGCACTAATAGAGGAGCATTTAACGCCCTGCACTTCAAGTAAATTAATACTCATACAAACAATATTGAAGGGTAAATAATAAAAATATTTTACCTAATTCAACTAACAGCTATTCTTTTTTAAGAATTCAGCTTTAAAGCTTTAATATGAATTACTATAAAGCTGATCAAATAAAAGCATAATAATCACAGAAAAAAAATTACTATTAGTATTTAACTTGAAGTAATTTTTTTATTATGCCAAAACCAATAACCAAACATACAAAAAGTAAATAGATACTGCACAATAAATTGAATCCACTCAGGTTTAGAGTACCATCCAAATAGCACATGAAGTGGAATACCAAAAACGCCATCTTTATGACTAAGGAAAGTATTGGAAAAATTAAATGCCCGCTCAAAAATATAATTATCCGGCGAAATTAAGCTATAACTTTTTAGTGCCGAAAAGCCTTCGTGTATAGAATAACCCAATAAAAATCCAGCTTGCAGAATAAGATAAGCCAGTGTGATTTTAAATAATAGTGATATATTAACTTTGACAAGCGAATAAAAAATTAATATTGATAAGATTAGTGACGTTAGAACTCCCATACCAACAAATTCGTATGGAAATTTCCCAGCAAAGGAAAAAATTGCAATTTCAGTGCCTTCTCGAGCAATAATTATACAAGAAATCCAAAACAAGGCACTTTTTGAGATGCTTTTACTGAGTTCATTTTCTAAAAATTTTGACATGTTGGTTCCATGACGAATCATCCAAACGATAAAGACTGACACAAGTAATAATGCAACTAAACTTGCAGCACTTTCCCAAAGTTTTGTTAAGCTAGAAACGCCTCCAAGATATTCAGCAAATTGACTTAATAATAGACCAAAAAAAATAGAGATGATTAATCCAGTAACAGCTCCCTGTGCAACTATATTTTTTAAATGCCCTTTATCTATTTTTGAAATATATTTTAGAGTTATGGTTATCAAAAGAAAAGCCTCTAAGCCTTCTCTGAATCCCATAATAAAACTTGGTAATTGTGTCATTTTCTTGCCCTTAAGTAATTTATATAACAAATCACTTTTATTGCATTTTTATCTAAATCATAATGCAAATAAGAATGATTCGCATTATTATATAGAATAAAATAATTGTTTGCAATTAAATATATAGAATATTTAAAGGAAAGGAAAATTGCACTAATAAATGAATATTTAATGAATTATTGGAAGCTCCTCAGCTGCCCTTATACTCAACCATTCAGGGCCATCTTCGGTAATCACAATATTTTCTTCGTGAACCATTTCTTTTCCAGGAAGGAATGTCAAACCAGGTTCCAAAGTTAAAACAACGCCAGGCTCAAGAGGTGTATTATCATTCACTGTATTTGAAGGCCACTCTGTTAACTGCATACCCAAGCCATGTCCAAGCCTTCCAACAGTATTTCCAAGAGCGCCGCCCTTTTGCAAAACACTATTCATCGCATTAAATATATCTGACGTAGTATTTCCAACTTGGGCAGAATTGAAACCAGCTTCAGTGGCCTCATAAGCAACCCTGTAAGCATTTTTAGCCTCATCTCCTATTGACCCAAAAGCATAATTTCTATCAAAATCACAGAAGTAGCTATCGAACACTGAGCCAGTATCAATAATGAACAGATCGCCCTTTTCAATAATCTTATCTGTTGGCCCCATTATGATTGAACCATAGCCCTCTTGTCCTGATCCTGAAACGATATAAGGAGAATCGTCAACACCTAAAGTCAGCAAATGCTGCTTGAAACGTCGACAATTTTCTTGCTCACTCTCACCCGCACGAAGAAAACCTTCTAAGTCAATAAAGCCTTGAGAGGTTATTTGACATATGTGTCTAATCTTAGCAATTTCAGCCTCAGATTTAACAAATCGAACTCTGCGCATGATCTTGTTAGCATCTTTAATCTCAATTCCAGTCAGATTATTTATAAGAAACTCGTAGTCCTCCAGCGGCATTCTCAAAGTACTTTCAAGCGTTTTTGGAACACCTAATGACTTATGATTCACCATCAATAATTTAATAGTTGAAAGCAGTATGCTTATTCCATCATCGTCTGGGTTTGGGGATGTCCAAGTCTGAATATCATCGATCCATGTTCCCCTCATTCCAGACTCCCCAATTGTTGGAATAATTGCTTTAGGTTTGCCTGAACCAGGAATCAACACATACCAGGGCCTAGTTGGACTCTGAAAAAATTGAGATTTAAAGCCTGTGTAATACTCAATATCAACTTGCGTAGTTAATAAAATGGCATCCATTTTTGCTTCAAACATAAGCTTCTGAATACTTTCAAGTCTATTCTCGTATTCACTAATTTCAAAACCTCTTTGTGGGATACTCATTCCGCTTCCTTTTATCAAAGACTATTCAAAACCTGTTCAGATGACCTTCCAACTAATTGCTCATACATTTCTTCATCAGTATCACCCTCAGTTCCAAAAAATAATACTTTTGAATTTTCATTAATCATGAGTTTTGATTTTAAATCGCTATCATTGCAAGCAATTAAATATCCAGCCAAGCCTGTTACGGCTGACTCGCCTGCGACTATAGGTGTTTTTCGATTGGCAAGAAGCTGCATAGCTTTTGGAATTGATTCATCAGTGATCGACATGAAGTGAGTGACATGGCTTTCAAGAATTGACCAAGCCAAAACTGAAACCTCACCACAAGCAAGGCCAGCCATGATTGTATCTAAGTCACCATGAATTGGTGTTGGCTCTCCATTGACAGCACTTTGGAATAAACAGTCCGCATTGACAGGCTCTACCACTACAAATATTGGTGGACAGTCAAGACTTTCTTGTAAAAAAGAGACAACAGCAGATGGAAATCCTCCAACGCCGCCCTGCAAAAAAACATGGGTCGGAGTATCATTCATCTGCTTCATCGCCTCATCTACCATAACGGTGTAACCCTGCATAACATCTTTTGGTATGTCTGTATAACCCTCATAAGATGTATCTGAAACGACGGTATAACCGTTTGATTCAGCAACTTTAGCAGCAATTCTCACAGATTCATCATAATTTCCATCAATTCTATTGACGAGAGCCCCGTACTTTGCAATCGCCTTTTCTCTTCCAGGACTGACCTTTTGATGAATATATATCTCGCAGTTACATCCAAATTGTTGAGCCCCCCACGCTACTGACCTACCATGATTTCCATCGGTCGCACAGCACACGGTAAGTTTTGAAGTGTAGTCTTTATAGGTTCCTAAAATTAAGTCTGATGAATTAGCTTTGATACCCTCATCTTTCAACTTCTTAATTAAAAGATTCGCGACTGCATATGCACCGCCGAGCGCTTTGAAACTTTTCAAATTAAAGCGAGTATTTTCATCTTTATAAAAGACTGATGAAACACCTGTTTCTTGAGCTATATCATCAAAGGAGTGAAGCGGCGTTGGCTGATAATTGTCCCAAGATGTAATTTCTTTATTTGCTAATTCAAATCCCTCTAAACTTAGTATATCCTGATGTTTATATTCAGAACCCAGTTGAACTTTTGGATTTACAAAATGAGAGAATGATAAAGAAAATTCACTGTAACGATTTGCCATAATTTTTCCTTGTAACTTAATAGGGCAATAAAATACGTTATACCCTAGAAATATTATTTTGTGTTAGTTGTCTCTTTTCAATTGAAATAGAAGCTGCTGCTACCATTATGACTCCCAAACTTTGAATTATACTGATTGTATCAAGGTAAGCAACAAAACCAAAAATTAAAACAAGTAATGGCTCAGTATATCCAATATTAGCAGTTCTAACTGGTCCATATTTTTTTACGGATATATGATAGAACATCATTCCTATTGCAAAAAAAGTTCCAGAGATTAGAGATAGTACTAATGCTTCTTTTTGAGGCCAGTAAAAACCCGTTTGATTAAAAAATAAATATAAGAATCCTAGTGTTGGGATAAGCGTTGTATATTTAACTATTTCCCAATTTCCTAGTTGGCTTATTCTGGGAGTAATAATCAAAATTAAAGAATAGGATAAGGCTGAGAGTAATGCCAAAACTATGCCAATAGTCATTGTATAAAAACCTTCTTCACTTTGAGATATCGCAGCAATACCAATTATTGCTATGAAAAACATTAGTATCGTTGTCATATCAAGTGTTCTTCTATTAGTTAATGAAACAATTAAATAGGTTATCAAAGGATAAGTAAACAAAACAACGCTTGCTAAGCCAACTGACATATATTTTACTGCCTCAACATATAACCAAGACTGGATACCAAACAAAAAAGAAAGTATAAGTAGCCAAAGTCCTAATCGCTGATGTTTAATTTTTTTAAATGAAAAGAAACTTTTGGTTACAAATAGAGAAGTAGAGAAAGTTGTTGCAAAACGAATAAACAAAAAAAGAAAAGCGCTCACCTCAAAAGTATATATTAGAGGAATCATGCTAACATTTAGTGCATAAAAAAGTGATGATAAAAGTGCAAATCGAATTACAAACATTTGTTCATTAAACGGTGGTAATTATTAAATCTGATTTTATAAGATAAATTTCTCACTTCAAATTAAGGTTTTTTTTCCACTTTTTAAGTACTATAGTATATCATTGCCGCTTCATTTTATTTAAAGGAGAGAAAATGAATTTTGATCAAAACTTAATAGCCCCTGCGCTTGGTGTTTTAGGCTTGTTTATCGTAGTAATCATCTACCAATGGATAGCTAAACAAGACGGTGGTAGCGGCGCCGTTAAAAAAATTGGTGAACAAATTCATATTGGTGCAATTGTTTTTATGAAGCGTGAATATAAAATGCTCAGCATCTTTGCACTCGTTCTTCTAGTTCTTCTTTATATCTTTCTTGGAGCAGCCAGTGCTCTTTGCTTTTTTATTGGAGCTGTAACCTCTGCTACGGCAGGATATATTGGCATGAATACAGCCACTATAGCTAATGTAAGAACAGCGCAAGCAGCTCATGACAACGGGAGTGCTTCTGCACTTACGGTTGCATTCTTTGGTGGCTCAGTTATGGGTTTATCAGTTGCTGCTCTTGGTCTTTTAGGTCTAGGCGGTCTTTATTATTTTTTTGGTGCAGAACATTCAGAGGCGCTTCATGGTTTTGCAATGGGTGGCTCAGTTGTAGCATTATTCTCCCGTGTTGGTGGCGGTATCTTTACTAAGAGTGCTGATGTTGGTGCCGATCTAGTTGGAAAGCTTGAAGCAGGAATACCAGAGGATGATCCTCGTAATCCAGCAGTAATTGCTGACAACGTAGGTGATAACGTTGGTGATATCGCGGGAATGGGTTCAGATATCTTTGAGTCATATTGTGGCTCTATGATTGCAACCATTGCTATTGCCTCAACACTATCAGCAATGGCTTTAGATATGCTTGGAGGAAATAGAAGTGAACTTATGTTTCTACCTCTTGCACTTGCATCTCTTGGACTTGTTTGTTCAGTAATTGGAATCATATTTGTTAAGTTGTCTGCTAACAAATCTCCTGAGTCGGCTTTAAGAATGGGAACTATTGGTTCAGCATTATTATTTATTGTGACTTCATTTTTTCTTATCAGTTCGTTAGATGTTTCAAATAATATTTGGGCAGCTGTATTAATGGGAAGTATTGGTGGAATCATTATTGGACTTGTTACTGAGTATTACACTGCAGGAAAACCAATTAGAGATATTGCTGAATCTGGCAAAACTGGAGCTGCTACAGTAATGATCAAAGGCTTAGCAGTTGGTATGGAGTCGGTAGTCATTCCTGTCTTAATGATTTGTGTAATTATCTATGTATCAAACCTATATGTAGGTTTATATGGAGTTGGAATTGCTGCTATTGGCATGCTTGCAACTGTCGGCATGACAATGGCAATTGATGCTTATGGCCCAATCGCTGATAATGCTGGTGGAATTGCTGAGATGGCTGGTCTGGGTGAAGACACTCGTAAGATTACAGACTCTCTTGATGAGCTTGGAAACACTACTGCAGCAATCGGAAAAGGTTTTGCAATTGGAGCGGCGGCTCTTGCGGCTCTTGCAATCATAACTGCTTATACGGAAACTGTTAGCGCTAACTCAGATAACTTTTTGCTTCAACTAAACAGTGCTGAAGTTTTGATTGGCTTATTTATTGGTGGAACCATTCCTTTTTTAATTGCTTCTCTAACTATGACCGCTGTTGGTGATGCTGCTTTTGAAATGATTGAAGAAGTCAGAAGACAATTCAAAGAAATTAAAGGCCTTTTAGAAGGTAAGGCTGAACCTGACACTGCTAAATGCGTTGACATTGCAACAACTGCAGCACTTAAAAAAATGATTCTTCCAGGCGTTATTGCTGTTGCAGCACCAGTATTAGTTGGCTTTTTAATTAGTCCTGAGGCGCTTGGCGGAATGCTTGGGGGTGCACTTCTTGGATGTGTTCTAATGGCTCTAATGATGGCTAACGCAGGTGGCGCTTGGGACAATGCTAAAAAGCATGTTGAAAAAGGAAACTTTGGTGGCAAAGGAACTGAAGTTCACACTGCGACTGTTGTAGGCGATACTGTAGGTGATCCGTTCAAAGACACTTCAGGCCCATCTATGAATATTCTTATTAACGTGATGGCAATTGTAAGTTTGGTTATTGCGCCATTGTTGTAAGAAAAAAAATCTCAGCCTCACGTAATGTGGGGCTAAAAACCTCTCTTTAATGCCTCCAGAATGCCTTGTGGAAAATGGCAATAATTGTTAATACTTCAAGCCTTCCAACAAGCATTGAAAAGCTTAGTATCCACTTAGCAGTCTCACTGAGCGATCCATAGTTTTGCGCAACATCACCCAAACCTGGCCCAAGGTTGTTCATTGTGGCTGCAGTTGCTGAATAAGCAGTAACCTGATCTAAACCAGTAAACATGAGTAACATCAAAATAATAAAGAATGTAATTGCATAAAGTGAAAAGAAGCCAAGCACAGAAACTAAAGCTTTTTCGTTAATACTGGAACCATTTAATTTAACACTCACCTGAGCATTAGGGCGAATAAACTTATGTATTTCTTTCATTCCTAATCTAAACATTACTAGGATTCGAATAACTTTAATTCCACCGCCTGTAGAGCCAACACAGGCACCAATAAAGCTCATCATTATAAGAAAAAAAGGAATCGCCGCTGGCCAGCTACTATAGTTCTGAGAAGTAAATCCAGTCGTTGTAGCGATAGATATTGTTTGAAATAAACTATACCTAATCGTTTCTATTGAAGAGCCGTACTCTGCATTTAGAGTTAAAGCAATAATTACAATTACTGAAGAACCGACAAGAACCATTACATAGGTCTTGAATTCAGAGTCTTTAATATAATCAATGAATGACTTGTTATTCCAGGCAAGAAAGTGCAACGAAAAATTGATACCTGCTAAAAACATAAAAAATATTGCAATCATTTCGATTGAAATCGAATTGAAGTAACCAATTGAAGCATCATGAGTTGAAAATCCTCCGATTGCAACAGTGGAAAAACTATGACTCACAGCATCAAAAATAGTCATGCCTGACAAAAAATAACCTAGTGCACACAAAACTGTCAATGAAACATAAATTTTCCAAAGTGCAATTGCTGTATTTCTGAGCTTAGGTGTGAGTCTATCTTTTGCAATGCCACTTGACTCTGCATGATAAAGCTCCATTCCACCAACACCCAATAAAGGTAAGACTGCAACCGCTAAAACAATAATTCCCATACCTCCTAGCCACTGTAATTGTTGCCTATAGAATAAGATACTTTTTGGTAAATCATCCAGTTGACTCAATACAGTTGCTCCCGTTGTGGTGAGTCCAGACATGGATTCAAAGAATGCTTCAGAAAAGGAAAGACTACTAATAGAGTCTGTAATTAAAAATGGAAGGGTTCCAAAAAGAGATAAAACAATCCAAAAGCAAACTACGATTAAAACACCCTCTCTAAGCCTAAAATCTTTTTTGGTATCTTTGAATGGCCACCAAAGAATTAAACCACCTAAAGCGGTTAAAGTAAATGACAAGATGAATGAAAAATACTCACCTTCAGAATAAATTAAATCGACAATGATTGGAGGTACTTGGGCAAAGCTAAAAACCATTAGGAGAAGGCCAATAGTTTTTGCAACGATACTTAACTGCATTTAGTTTTCACCTTTAAAGTATGTTCTCTAGAAATTACAGCTCATTCTCTAAGAAAAGAGTTTCAACTTCATGAATCTTTCGAACGTCCATTAACACCATTAGAATATGGTCTCCTGCCTCAATAACCAATTTTTTAGAGCCCATTAAGAGCTCGTTATCTCTAACTACAGCACCGATAACAACACCTTCTGGTAGTGGTAAATCTTTAATTTTAACCCCAATAACTTCTGAAGTTTTTTCGTCGCCATGAACTACGATTTCAATTGCCTCTGACTTTCCATGCTGAAGCGAATGAACCTTCATACAATCCCCCTTTCTTAGGTGAGATAAGATACCGCTAACTGTAATTTGATCTGGCGATACAATAATATCTACATCACCACTTTGTTCTGCAAGAGAAGCATAAACATCCCTTTTAACTAGAGCAATTGTTTTATGAGCACCAAGACGTTTTGCAAGAATTGAAACAATTACATTAACTTCATCTGAGTCAGTCAAGGCTAAAAATAAATCAGTATTTTCAATACCTTCATCTTTTAGTAAATCTTCATCTGAAGCATTTCCTTGAAGAACAAGAGTGTTATTTAATTTTTCACTTAAATATTTGGCTCTCTCTTCTCCCAACTCAATGATTCTTACATTATGAGTATCTTCAAGAAGCTTGGCAACATTAAAACCAATACTTCCGCCGCCCGCAATAAATATTTTTTGATAAGTATTTTCAGCTCTTCTAAACTCCTTTAAGGCTCTTGAAATATGATTTTTTTTCGCAAGAAAGTAAACTTGATCACCCTCTCTAACAACCGTATCACTTTGAGCAGGAATCGCTCTTTCATTTCTGTAAAGACTAACGATGCGTATTTTGACATCGGGCATATGCTCATGAAGCTCTTTAATAGGCCTATTGACAATTGGTGTTCCAATAAAAGCTCGCGTTTCTACCAATTGAACCAAACCATTCTCAAAATCAAAAACCTGAGATGCCCCAGGCTCTTCAACAATACCCTGAATGTATTCAGTAATTAGATTCTCAGGAGTAATTAAAAAATCAATTGGCAAAGCATCATTAGTGAATATTTCTGGCCTAAGAAGATATTCAGTAGTTCTTATCCTTGCAATCTTTTTCTTAACGTTATAGAGAGTATGCGCCATTCTACAAGCCACCATGTTCCTCTCATCAGAATTCATTACGGCAATAACCACGTCCATTGATTTGATGCCTGCCTTTTCTAAAACACTTGGATATGCTCCATAACCATTAACAGTTTTAATATCTAAGTGTCTTTGCAAAGGAGTTAACATTTCTTCTTTTTGATCAACGATCGTAATATCATTATCATCGTCTAAACAAAGATACCTTGCTAGCGTTGAACCGACTTGGCCAGCACCAAGTATTAATATTTTCATTTTTTATCGATTCCTAAATCTTTGAGTTTTCTGTAGAGCGTTGTTCGCTCTAAACCAGCAATTTCAGCAACTACAGCAATATTATTGTCATTAGCTGAAAGATGATGAAGCAGGTACTGACTTTCAAAAATATTCCTCGCCTCTTTTAGTTTCAAAGAGTAATCAATTCCGCTAACATGCTGAACTGCTTGCTCTGGTTCTTCGCGCGTCATGATATTTCTCAAGATTGGCAAGAAATCATGAAGGGGCTTTTTAAGAAAGTCAACAGCGCCAAGCTTCATTGCTCTCACTATATCACTGGGTTCTGCATGGCCTGACATCATAACTACAGGGGTATTAAAGCCCTCAGAGTGCCATTCAGATAGCAAGGAAATTCCATCTTGTCCTGGCATCCAAACATCCATTAGAATTAAATCAAAATCATTTGCTGAAAGGACTGCTTTTGCTTCAGAAGCACTTTTAGCTAGCATTGTTGAATAACTAACATCTTCAAGGATGTCTTTTATGATTTCGGTATTATCCTTCTCATCATCAATAATCAAAATTTTTCCGAATGTAGAGTCTTCTTTCATTTCGTCCCCTTTGGAGTCTCAATTATACTTAATTCAATGGTTATTCTTGCACCATGAGGTTTTATATTACTTGCAAATATTTGTCCATCATGCTGCTCAATAATATTTTGTACTATTGCAAGACCTAAGCCGCCACTCTTTTCCTTTGTGGTTATGTAAGGCTCAAAAACTTGGTCAATGATATCATTTGGAAAGCCCTTACCATCATCTGAAATTATTAATTGAACCAAACCTTCCTTTTCCTTGAAAGTTGATTTAATATTAATATTTAATTTTGTTTTTTCTTGCTTGGCTTCTATTGCATTTTTGATGAGATTTATAAGAACTCTTGAGATAGCGTCTTGATCAAGTTGAAGCTTAGGCAAGTCTCCGCTTAAATCGAGATTTACTCTAACTCCATTATGATTATCGTAAAGAGAAGCTGATTTATTGATAAGCGTATTTAATGTTGTTAAAGTCTTTTGAATTTCTGGTGTATTGGCGTAATTAGCAAAAGCGCTAACCATTGAGTCCATTGATGCAACTTGGTCAATAATAGTTTGTGTTGTTTTATCAATAACAGCTGAATCTTTTTTTTCAAGTTTTTCTAAAAACAAGTTCCTAAGTCTTTGAGCTGACAATAGAATAGGTGTCAGAGGGTTTTTAATTTCATGAGCCATTCGCACTGCAACCTCACTCCATGCAGCTTTCTTTTGAGCCCTATTGAGTTTTGAAATATCATTAATGATAATGACGTAACCCAGTGATTTATTTTCTACATCAAGAACAGAGCCCTGACAATATAGAAGTCGAACTCTATCATTGAGTGTTAATTCAATCTCATGACTCCACTCCATGGAGCCCCTCTCAATCTTGTCTTGGATATACGAAAAAAGTGGGCTCAGGTTAGGGTAGTCGTTGACAATAGCATCATAGGATTGTCCATTGAATATTGACTCATCATCAATCTGAAGTATCTTTCCAATAACTGGATTAATGAGTTGTATTTTCTTGTCCTTATTAAGAGCTATTACACCAAAAGAATATTTAAGAATGGTTTCAAGATAAAGATTATGAGTATCAAGCCCTTCCCTTGATAGTTTTATTCGCTTACTCATCTCATTAAAATGGCCAATTAAATCATGCATATCTTTATGCTTAGGGTCTTGCTCAATCTCAACATCATAGTTACCAGAAGAAATCTCTCTTGTGGCAATCGATAAGTTATGCATTGGCCTCATAAGTTGATCAATCATCCTAAGAACAATTAAGAGTGCACTTAGAACTGACAATAAGATTGTTGAGGTAAAGTCAATCATAAACCGAGTTTTAATAATAGAAGAGTTCAGTGTTAACTCTGCATCTTTTGCAGCATCACGAAAACGTGTCATTCTGGTAGTTAAACTATCAATATTAATATCTAGAGTAAAATGAGCAATCAAAGTGAACTCATCGGTTGAGGCAGTATATCCATCCATCATGCAGTTAGTCTCTGCTCGCTTACTGGAAGCAGCAAGATTCATTTGACTATCATAAAGTTTTAGCTCGCAAGCCCAATAATCACTTGTTAAAAGTCCTAAAACAGATTGCATTTTTTCAGCTGAGGCCCTTGGTGCATCAAAATAGTTAACTAGTTTTCCAATATTTCGCGTTCGATCTTCATAGTATTTAATTGCCACATTATTGGTATTTCGATAAAGTTCATCAACTTCACCGCCGACTTTTAAATTAAACTCATCGAACTGACTTTCTGCAATTTGAAGATTATCTCGAATTGAACCAAATGAAAAAAGATAAAAAGAGAGAACTGGCAGCAAAACAAGAACTGGAACAATCTTAATAAAAGACCAAGTGAACCTAGAGCCAATGACGCCCTCTTGAGTATTTTGTTTTAACTTTCTCATTGATAGAGCAATGTAATAGATAGCCACCAAACTCATTGAAACGTTAAACCCAACTAGAAGCAGATACCATCTCTCGATTAACTCAGCATTCAGACCAAGATAAAACATTCCACAAAATGAAATCAAGAAAACGCCTATCCAAAATAAAGCGCGGGGAGACTCTCTTAAAGAAAAAGCCTGATTAAGCAACATAAATTTTGTTAACTAAATAATAAAGTCATTCGATTATCTCATAAATGAAATATTACTATCACAAGTTGTTGATAAAATACAACAACTCAATAAATATAAATCTTTTGATAAATAACGACAAACAACTAGAAAAATATATAGAAGATATTAAAGATGATACTGTTCTTGGAATAGATACTGAATTCAGGAGGATTGACTCTTATTTTCCTGAGTTATGTTTAATTCAGATTGCATCGAGAGATTATCTAGAGTGTATAGATGTTCTCTCAATAAATAATCTAGAACCTCTATTTGATAAGTTATATGATGGCAAAACATTATGGGTTATACACGCTGCAAGACAAGACATTGAAGCGCTTTACTATTTATCAAATAGAATTCCAAACTTACTATTCGACACACAAGTTGGGGCATCATTTTTAAATTATCCGCTACAAGTCTCATACCAAGGCCTTACAGAGAAGCTTCAAAATGTTTTCTTGGAAAAAAAATATACACGCTTTGATTGGACAATACGCCCTCTTCCCAATGAGGCCTTACAATATGCATTGGACGATGTAAAGTACTTATTGCTAAACTACAAGATGCTTAAAAAAGAGCTACTTAATCAAGGAAAATTGAGTTGGGTTGAAGAGGAAGTAGAGTTCTTATTGAATAAGGATACTTATGAGCCAAACTATAGGCAGATTGTAAAAAAAACAAAAGGTATTTCCAAGATTTCGCATGAAAATCAAAAAAATGCAGTTCAATTAATACATTGGCGTGAATCTATTGCTCAGCAAAAGAATAAACCTAGAAGATGGATTATGTCAGACGAGAAATTAATAGGCTATTCCAGCGGCAAAAGGAAGCTTTCAGACAGTCAAAATAAATTTTTTGAAAATTTTATAAAAAAAAGTAAATTAAAAGTCAGACCTGAAGACGCATTAGTCGCTCAAAAACCACTTTCAGAGAGTGAAAAATTATTAAAAAATCAGCTAAAAGATAGAATCAATCACTTGTCTATTAAATATGCCATTCCTTCCGAGCTTATATGTTCTTCAAAAAATCTTGTTAAGCTTATCAAGGAAGATAATACTTTATCGATAAAGAGTGGCTGGCGTTCAGAATTATTTAAACTGTAATATTATTTTATTTCAATCTCAAAAATACTATTAAAACAAATACCTTTAAAATTATTTCAGGAGAACTCAAGGGCAGAAAATTCTATTTTCCAGACTCAGATGGTTTGCGTCCTACTTCAGGAAAAACTAGAGAAACGCTTTTTAATTGGATTCAGTTTGATATTGCTGGCAAAACTGTCCTTGACCCGTTCTCTGGAAGTGGCGCCTTAAGTCTTGAGGCAATTTCTAGAGGTGCAAAAAAAACATTTTTAATAGAAAAAAATAATAAAGTATTCAAAACACTTAAGTCAAATCTTGAAGTCATAGACCCAACTAGATATGAACTTATTAACGAGGATTCACTTAAATACCTTCAAAAAATTAAGCATAACGCTTTTGATTATATCTTTCTAGATCCTCCATTCAACCAGCAATTACTGCCTTCTATACTTGTTTTACTTTTTGCAAGAAATCTTATTAATTCGAGTAGTAAAATTTATATTGAATCAGAGTTTAAGTTAACAAAAGAATTCTTGAGTAATATTTCCAAGTATGAATGTAAAATTGAGAAAGAGAAAAAATCAGGCAATGTTTATTTTTGTTTGGTAAGTTTAGGAGTCTTATGAAAAAAATTGCTATTTACCCAGGATCCTTTGATCCCATTACTAATGGCCACATTGATCTAATAAAAAGAGCCTCTAAACTATTTGATGAAGTTATTATCGCAATAACTCAAAATTCCAATAAATCAAGTTTTTTATCGATGGAGCAAAGAGTAAGCGCTGCTGAAAGCTCTATTAGCTCACTTCAAAATACTAAAGTGCTGAGTTTTAACTCACTACTCGTAGACTTTGCAAGTGATCACAATGCTCAAATAATCATCAGAGGCTTAAGAGCGGTATCAGATTTTGAATATGAATTTCAATTAAGCGGGATGAATAAACACCTTAATCCAGAAATTGAAACTCTCTTTATGACACCTTCTGAAGAATTTGCCAATATTTCCTCATCCTTAGTTCGTGAAATTCTCTCCTTAGGTGGCGATATAAGTCCATTTGTACCCAATCAAGTCAAAGAAATACTTCTAGATACAATCCAAAAATAATTCTAAATACACCTTGAAATTAGATTTTGTATCCCTAAATAGGGAATATACAAAAAAACAAGGAGTATACAAAATGGCAAAAATTATAGGAATTGATTTAGGAACAACCAATTCATGCGTTTCAGTTATGGATGGTGGCGTTGCTAAGATTATTGAAAATTCTGAAGGAAACAGAACTACGCCTTCAATTATTGCATATCCAAAGGATTCTGATGAAATCTTGGTCGGCCAACCAGCAAAGAGACAGGCTGTAACTAATCCTGAAAATACGCTATATGCTATCAAAAGATTGATCGGCCGCCGCTTTGATGAAGACGCTGTTCAAAAAGATATTGATTTAGTTCCCTACAAGATTATCAAAGCTAAAAATGGTGATGCCTGGGTTGAAGTGAAGGGTAAGAAAATGGCAGCTCCTGAAATATCTGCTCGAGTCATTCAAAAAATGAAGCAGACAGCAGAAGATTATTTAGGAACTGAAGTTACTGAGGCTGTTATTACTGTTCCAGCATACTTTAATGATTCTCAGCGTCAAGCGACTAAAGATGCAGGGAAAATTGCAGGCTTAACGGTTAAAAGAATCATTAACGAGCCAACTGCTGCTGCACTTGCATATGGCGTTGATAAAACAACTGGTGATAAGAAAGTTGCGGTCTATGATTTAGGTGGTGGAACTTTCGACGTTTCAATTATCGAAATGGAAGATATTGATGGTGAAAAACACTTTGAAGTTTTATCTACAAATGGAGATACATTTCTAGGTGGTGAGGATTTTGATCAAAGAATCATTAGCTTTCTTGTTGAAGAGTTTAAGAAAGAACAAGGGCTTGATTTAGCAAAAGATGCTATGGCTCTTCAAAGATTAAAGGAAGCTGCTGAAAAAGCAAAAATAGAGCTTTCTTCATCAGAGCAAACAGAGGTTAGTCTACCTTATATCACTGCAGATGCTTCTGGCCCTAAACACCTCAACATTAAAATGACAAGATCAAAACTTGAGTCCCTAGTAGCAGACCTACTTAAACGCTCGATTGATCCATGTAAAACAGCGCTAAAAGATGCTGGCTTATCAAGTGGTGATGTTGATGAAATCATTCTTGTAGGTGGACAAACAAGAATGCCTAAAGTACAGCAAATGGTTAAAGATTTCTTTGGTAAAGAGCCTAAGAGAGACTTAAACCCGGACGAAGCTGTCGCTATGGGTGCTGCAATCCAAGCTGGTGTATTAGGTGGAGACGTTAAAGATGTTCTACTTTTGGATGTAACACCTCTCTCACTTGGAATTGAGACAATGGGTGGCGTTATGACAAAGTTGATTGAGAAAAATACAACAATTCCAACTAACCAGTCTCAAGTGTTTTCCACAGCTGCAGATAATCAGTCCGCTGTAACAGTTCATGTTCTTCAAGGAGAGCGTGAAGTTGCTACTGCAAACAAGTCTCTGGGTCAATTCAATCTTGAAGGTATTGCTCCAGCACCTAAGGGCCAACCTCAAATTGAAGTAACCCTTGACCTGGACTCTGATGGTATTTTGAATGTTTCTGCCAAAGATAAAAATACTGGCAAAGAACAATCTATCACAATTAAATCTTCAAGTGGTCTCTCTGATGAAGAAGTCGACAAAATGATTAAAGATGCAGAAGCTCATGCTGATGAAGATAAAAAGTTCCAAGAGCTTGTCTCATCTAGAAATATGGCAGATTCGCTTGTTCATTCGACTAAGCAATCACTCGATGAGCTCAAAGATGAGATTTCTGATGATGAAAAAAGTGCAATTGAAGGAGCGCTTAGTGAGCTAGAAGAAAGCATTAAAGGTGATGACAAAGAGGCAATCGATGCTAAAGTACAAAACCTTAGTGAAAAAGCACAAGTTCTAGCTCAAAAAGCTCAAGAAAAGGCTGGAGCAGATGGCGCTCCTGAAGCCAGTTCAGATGCCAGTGAAGATGTTGTTGATGCTGACTTTGAAGAAGTTAACGAAGAAAAGTAAATAGCTTTATTTGTTGATCAAAAAAAACCTCTCGTGCCAAGTGCATGAGGGGTTTAATATTTTAAGGGAAATATGTCAGAAAGAGATTATTACGAAGTTCTAGGAGTCGATAAAGGTGCAGATGAAGCCAAGATAAAAAAGGCTTACAAACGCCTTGCTATGAAATATCATCCAGATAGAAACGCAGATGATAAATCGGGTGCTGAAAAGAAGTTTAAAGAAGTTCGTAAAGCATATGATGTTATCTCAAATCCTCAAAAGAGATCAGCCTATGACCAATTTGGTCATGCGGGAGTCGAACAAGGGGGACAAGGCTTTGGTGGTGGAAATCCATTCGGTGGAGCTGGTGGCTTTGGTGACATTTTTGGTGACATTTTTGGTGGTGGTAATACTAAACCAGATAACCGAGGCTCGGACCTACGATATGATCTGGAAATTGATTTAAAGCAAGCTGCTGATGGTGATACTGTAAAAATAAGAGTCCCTAAAAATGATACCTGTGACACCTGCTCTGGAAGTGGTGCAAAGCCAGGCACTTCGGTTAAAACATGTGGAAATTGTCGAGGAACTGGTCAAACGACTATGCAGCAAGGTTTTTTTGCTGTTCAGCGTCCTTGTAGTCAGTGTAATGGCTCTGGTGAAAAAATCGAATCCCCTTGTGGAACCTGTCGTGGACAAGGTGTAGTTAGGAATCAAAAAACTCTATCCGTAAAAATACCTGCAGGCGTAGATACTGGCAATCGAATAAGACTTAGTGGTGAGGGTGAAGCAGGCTTGCGAGGCGGTCCTCATGGTGACCTATATGTTCAAATGCATATTAAAGAACATTCTATATTTCAACGCGAAGGTAATGATTTATATTGTGAAGTACCAATTGATTTTGCAACTTCGGCTATAGGCGGTTCGATTGAAGTACCTACACTTAAAGGTAAACTCAAAATCAATGTTCCAGCAGGAACACAAACCTCTAAACTTTTCAGACTGAGAGGCAAAGGTATGCCAGCAATGAGGCATAGTGGTTCTGGAGATTTACTATGCCAAGTCAAAGTTGAGACTCCAGTCAATTTGAACTCGAAGCAAAAGAAGCTATTAAAAGAATTCTCAAACTCTTGTGAGGCAAAGCATCACCCAGAATCTGACTCTTTTTTTGGTAAAATGAAATCTTTCTTTGAGTAATTCTGAAACAATTTGTAACAAAAAATCAATTGCTCAACTATAAAATTTCTTTTTTATAACTTAATAATCTCAAGATGAAGATTCAAAAAATTAATGCGCGAGAAGTTTTAGATTCAAGAGGAAATCCTACTGTTGAAGCTGATGTAACCTTAAATAATGGTATTGTTGGTCGAGCCATCGTCCCTTCAGGAGCCTCTACAGGCCAAAGAGAGGCTTTAGAACTTAGGGATGGCGACAAAAATCGCTACCTTGGTAAAGGGGTTCTCAAAGCGGTTAATTTCATTAATACTGAAATAAATTCAGCTCTTCAAGGAATGGAAATATCAAGCCAAAAAATGATTGATCAGACAATGATCGATTTAGATGGAACAGAGACAAAATCTAGGCTTGGTGCAAACTCCATATTAGCAGTCTCCCTAGCATGCGCTAAAGCAAATGCTAAATCGCAAAACCAATCATTATTTCGTTCATTTAATTTTTCAGATTCCTTTCAATTACCTGTTCCAATGATGAACATTATTAATGGCGGTGAACACGCCAATAATAGTGTCGATATTCAAGAGTTCATGGTTATCCCAGCTGGTGCGCCTAGCTTCAAAGAGGCCCTTCGGTATGGCACTGAGGTATTTCATCATTTAAAGGCAGTTTTGGATAAAAAAGGGCTTAATACAGCTGTTGGTGACGAAGGCGGCTTTGCTCCAGACCTTAAATCTAATGAAGAGGCACTAGAGGTAATTATTGAGGCTATTAATAATGCTGGCTATGTTCCTGGAAAAGATATGTTCATTGGAATTGATGCTGCAAGCTCAGAGTTTTATAAAGATGGGACTTACAATTTAACATCGGAAGGCTTAAAGTTGACAAATTCTGAATTTGTGGATTATCTTGCGTCATGGGTTAAAAAATATCCAATCATCTCAATTGAGGACGGTATGGATGAAAATGACTGGGAAGGCTGGGAAATGCTGACTCATAAATTATCAAATTCTGTCCAACTAGTTGGCGATGATCTGTTTGTTACTAATAGTCAAATTCTTGCAAAAGGAATTAAGAACAATATCGCAAACTCAATACTTATTAAAGTAAATCAAATTGGAACACTCAGTGAAACATTTGATGCGATGAAGATGGCACTTGATGCTAACTACACATGTGTGATGTCGCATAGGAGCGGTGAAACAGAGGATACAACCATTGCTGATCTTGCAGTCGCGACAAATTGTGGTCAAATCAAAACAGGCTCCTTGTCTCGCTCTGATCGATTAGCAAAATATAATCGACTTCTAAGGATTGAAGAAGAACTGGGCAGCGAAGCTAAGTATCCTGGCTTAAGCGCTTTTCATCATCTACTATAGCTAAGACATTCATCTTGTTTTAGTACTTAATGTTAATTTAAGGTTAAAATAACATTTCATTGACTATTTAGGGTGACTGATTGGAATCACTGTCCACTTTTTGGCTAAGTGTTTTACTGTTTTTACTAATTATTGCATCGGCTTTTTTTTCTGCATCAGAAACTTCGATGATGGCACTCAATCGCTATCGTCTTAAAGCTTTAAGTGCAAAAAATAATACTCAAGCCAAGAGGGTAGAAAAACTTCTAAAAAAAATTGATTATTTGATCGGTGGTATATTGCTAGGCAATAACTTCGTCAATATACTGGCGGCAAGTATTGCAACCCTTCTGTCGATAAAACTATGGGGAGAAGGCTCAGTAATTATTGCCTCATTAGTTCTAACTTTGGTCATTTTGATATTTGCTGAAAATACTCCAAAGACCTTTGCAGCAAAAAATCCTGAAAAAATTGCATTGCCTGCCTCCTGGCTATTAGAGATACTAATAAAAATTTTCAAGCCTCTAATCTACTTAATATCAGTAATCTCTCAATTCATTCTACAATTATTTGGACTCAAAAATGTCAGCAAAGATATCTTAAATTCTGAAGAACTCAGAATGGCCGTCAAAGACTCAAAATCTCAAATGTCGAAAAATTATCAAAATATGCTTCTCAATATTATTGACCTTGAAAAAGTAAAAGTTGAGGATATTATGATTCCACATCACGAGCTAGTAAGTGCTGATGCTAATAATGAAGATGAATTATTTGAACAATTCAAACGAATTCAACATAACCGCCTACTTCTCTTTGAAGGCTCAGAAAACAACATTATTGGAACAATTCATATGAGGGATATTCTTAATATTTATGCCAAAGAAGAAATAAATGTCAGCAAAATTAAGGAATTAATTAGAGAGCCTTATTTTATTCCTGAGGGCACTCCTTTATCGCAACAACTTGAACACTTTAAAAAACAAAAAAGGAGGCTTGGGATTGTTGTAGATGAATACGGCGAGGTCAAAGGAATGGTTGTATTGGATGACATTTTAGAGGAAATAGTTGGACAATTTACATCGTCACAAGGTGAAACTATCGAAGAAATTAAAATTCAAGATGATGGGAGCTACCTTGCAGACCCAAGAGTAAGTATAAGAGAACTCAACTCAGAGCTCAATGTTAAACTCCCTTTTGATAGCGCAAAGACGCTTAATGGATTAATCTTAGAGCAGCTCCAAAGCTTTCCCCAGCACAACGTATCTCTAAAAATTGATCCTCTAATTATTGAAATTATCCAGGTCAGTAAACAAGGCATTAAACTTGTTAAAATCACAAAAATAAATTAGGTATTATCTTTACAAAATCACCATTACTAAATAAAAGGACAATCAATGTTTAAATTTTTTACTCAAAAAAAATGGTTCCTCTGGGCGTATCTTGGTTCTGCCGTAATTCTTACATCTTTATGGCTTTCAGTTCAAATTGATGTCCAAATCAATGAATGGTTTGGTGGCTTCTATGACATGATACAAAAAGCTCTAGGTACGCCAAATGCAGTAACAATGGAAGAGTATATTGGAGGCCTTTGGAGCTTTGCAAAGCTAGCTGCAATGTGGATTGTTTTGGGATTAGCAACTTCATTTTTGACTTCACACTTTTTGTTTCGTTGGAGATCATCAATGGTTGAGTTTTATCATAGCGTATATGATAAAGCTCGCACGATTGAGGGTGCATCTCAACGTGTTCAGGAAGATACCATTAGGTTTTCAAGAATAATGGAAGGATTGGGCACTAGCCTCATTGAGTCTGTTATGGTGCTTGTAGAGTATTTTCCATTATTAATGGGGCTTTCTGTTGGTATACCGATTATGTGGTTTGGTGACTGGGAGTATGGTTTAGTAACTGGAGCTTTAATCTGGGCAGTTGGTGGAACAATACTAATGATTGGCTTAGCATGGATATTGAGATTGGTCGGCATAGAATATGATCTTCAAAAAAGAGAGGCTGCCTATCGAAAAGTTCTTGTAATTGCAGAGGATGACGGCACCGTGAGACCTAAAACTCTCAATGAGCTTTTTGAGGGTGTCAGGCTAATACACTACAAGAGCTATTTATTTTATTTGTACTTTAATATCGGTAGACTGGCTTATCTTCAAATAAACGTATTGGTTGCATACATTGTTCTTGCTCCTGCGATAGTCGCAGGAGTAATGACTTTAGGTGTTATGCAGCAAATCATTAGGGCATTTGGTAGAGTAGAGGGATCACTTCAGTATTTATTTAATTCCTGGCCTACTATTATTGAACTCGCAAGTGTATATAAACGTCTAAAAGAGTTTGAGAGTCAGATTGAATCGATAACTGAGCTCGAGACAGAGTAGTTATATAGTAATTGATTGTCCCATCTTAAGTGCTTGACCTTCCTCAAGACTTAATTTGGGAAAGTCATTAGACATCAGAATGATTACGGTTGATCCCATATTAAAGCGACCCATCTCATCCCCTTTTTTAAGTCTAATTTGTTGGCCTTTGTAATCATAATTTTTAACTAATTTAGAGTATGGAGGCGTAATCTGTCCCTCCCAAGAAGTCTGCATTGATCCAACAAAAATCGCACCAACCAATACAAAGACCATTTCACCAAATTCAGTATCAAAAAAACAGACAAGCCTTTCATTACGGGCAAAAACTTGATCAATACTATCAACTGTTCTCTGATTTACGGAAAATAGGTCTCCAGGAATATATTTCATCGAAACCAAAGAACCATCACAGGGCATATGTATGCGGTGGTAGTCCTTCGGTGATAAATAAATTGTCGCAAAACTCCCAAGGCAACCAGTATCGAGAGATTTATCATCCAGCAAAGCTTGAACTGAGTATTTTCTACCTTTGGCTTGAACAATCTCTGACTCTTTGATATTTCCAGCCTGTGAAACAACTCCGTCCACCGGAGAAATCATTAATGAACTAGATATTGGCCTTGAACTTTTTTTGAGAGACCTTGTAAAAAAATCATTGAAGTTATCATAATCTTTAACATTTTCTCTCTCGGCCTCACCCAGATTTACCTCATACTTTTCTACAAACCAGCTGGTAAAACTATTTTTTAGCCATGGAGTATTAATTCTTGCAAAGCGAAACATCAACCTCGATAAAAGATGCTGTGGCAAAAGGTATTGAAGAAAAATCATTAATCAAGCTTGTCAATAATGAAACTAACCGCCTCCTTAAAGTCAATTTCAACTTTATCTGGATGCATCCTAGATTTATATTCGATTTTCCCATTATCAGCATGAGTATCACTAATCACAAGGCGATGCGGAATTCCAAGAAGTTCAGAGTCAGCAAACATAATTCCAGGTCGCTCTTTACGATCATCGATTAAGACGTCAATATTCTTATCTATGCAGTCTACATATAACTGATCTGCAAGGGCTTTTACGCGTGATGATTTATTGTAATTTATTGGCACTATGACAAGCTCAAATGGGGCAATGGCTTGAGGAAAAATAATACCTCTATCATCGTTATTTTGTTCAATACTCGCTGCCACAATACGAGTTACACCAATACCATAGCAACCCATATTCATATTCACTGCCCTTCCATCATCACCAATTACGTTAGCATTCATAGAATCTGAATACTTAGTGCCGAGCTGAAAAATATGACCTACCTCAATACCTCTTTTAATTTCAATCTTGCCTTCTCCATCGGGTGATGGATCGCCAGCAACAACGTTACGTAGATCTGAAGCAATAATCTTTTTTGTGTCCCTTATCCAGTTGACTCCAATGTAATGCTTATCATCTTCATTAGCACCACAAACAAAATCTGACAAACATGCCCCAGCATAATCAACAAAGATTGGAATATTAAGATTTACAACGCCAATAGATCCAAAAGAGCACCCTAATTGCTTAAGAACTTTGCTCTCTTCCGCCATTTGCAGAGGGTGTTTAACACCATCCAATTTGGATGCTTTTACTTCATTAAGCTCATGATCGCCTCGCAAAACAAGAGCAATAAGACTGTCATCACTACCTTCAACAATAAGCGTTTTTATTGAGTTTTTTGGGTCAATTTTTAATAAATTACAGACATCGTCAATTGTTTTGACTCCTGGTGTTTGGGCAATCTCTAACTCTTGTTTAGGAGAATTAGGTTCGCCTTGAGGAAGCGTTTCAGCCCTTTCAATATTGGCAGCATAACCAGAGACATCAGAAAAACAAATGGCATCCTCACCTGACTCAGCAAGAACATGAAATTCATGCGAACTATCACCACCAATAGCTCCAGAATCAGCCAATACAGGCCTATAGTCCAAACCCAATCTATCAAAAATATTACAATAAGTCTGGTGCATCACTTGGTATGTTTCACCCAGTGATGCTTCATTTATATGAAAGGAGTAAGCATCTTTCATAATAAATTCTCTTGAACGCATAACTCCAAAACGAGGTCTTATTTCATCTCTAAATTTTGTTTGAATTTGATAAAAATTGATAGGGAGCTGCTTATAACTTCTTAAATACTGTTTAGCTATGTTGGTAATAACCTCTTCATGCGTCGGACCCATGCAAAAATCTCTCTCATGCCTATCCTTAAATCGAAGCAACTCAGGACCATACTCCTCCCACCTCTTAGATTCTTGCCATAGCTCAGCCGGCTGCGCTACCGGCATCAACAATTCTAATGCCTTTGATTTATTCATCTCCTCTCTTATGATTTTTTCAACTTTCTGAATAATTTTCAAACCAAGGGGTAGGTATGAATAAAGTCCCGATGCTAATTTAGATATGAGGCCAGCTCTTATCATTAATTGGTGAGAAATGATTTGGGCATCGTTAGGTGCCTCTTTCACTGTAGAGATTAAAAAATCACTGCTTTTCATATAAAATGAGTTTATATCAAAAAATAATTCGATTTTACCTAATGCCTGATTTTCAATCTTTATTAATTTATATTATTCCATTGGTTTTTGCAATCACACTTCATGAGGCAGCTCACGGCTGGGTTGCCAGTATTTTGGGTGATCATACTGCAAGAATGATGGGGCGAGTTACCCTAGATCCAACCAAACACATTGATCCTATTGGCACCATAGCCATTCCACTCGTTCTTCTGATTTCATCATCTGGCTTTATCTTTGGATGGGCTAAACCGGTCCCCATTAATTTTAATGCGCTAAGATCTGGAAAATCCGGAATGATTTGGGTTGCGCTAGCTGGACCAGGCGCCAATTTATTGATGGCTATTGGTTGGCTGTTTGTGATGATTATTGCAATCAATATGAACATCCCAGTTTTAATAGAGATGGGTCGAGTTGGAATACTTGTAAATTGTGTTCTCGCTGTATTTAATCTATTACCTATTCCTCCATTGGATGGCTCTAGAGTCATTAGCGCCTTATTGCCTAATCGTCTTTCGTATCAATACAACCAACTTGAACAGTATGGTCTTTATATTCTTTTAGGCTTAATGTTTTTAGGTGGCTTTAATTATCTTGTAAGGCCTTTGGTTGAACTTCTTTTAAGCTGGTTTCAGTATGCGCTCGTTATTTTAGGATGAGCAACTTAACTCAAGATTTTGAGCCCATTCTGGTGTTTCACTATCGTATGACTCATACCCTTCATGTTTGTCAAAAGGGTCTCTAAGAAGCTTAAAGAGATTATCAATTTCAACATATTCATTTAAGTCTTCTGCTTTCCTTATGGCTACTTCTGCTAAATAATTTCTTAGAATATACTTTGGATTAACTCCATTCATTAAATTATGTCTTTGGTTTAAATCTACTTTCTCTTTCTTTAAGCGCTTACGATAGTCTTTAAACCAAGGGTCAAAAACTTCTCCCAAAGAGTGCTCATCACCATTTGAGAGTTGTCTGATTGACTGATGGTAATCTTTTTTATGCGTGTAGAGAAGTTCTAAAAAATTATTGATTAAGGAATTATCACTTTCATCTTGGACTGAAAAACCAAATTTATTTCTCATTAGGGTGGAATATTCTTTGACCAGAATTTTCTCATACATCGATAGTGCTTCTTTTAGCTCTTCTTCTTTTAAAAGGGTTTTCAGAGCATCTGCAAGTCGATGTAAGTTCCATAATGCAACAGATGGCTGTCTTTCAAAGGAATAACGACCCTGCGTATCTGAATGATTACAAATAAAACTTGGATCATAGGTCTCCATAAAACTAAAAGGGCCATAATCAATCGTCAAGCCTAAAATAGACATGTTGTCTGTATTCATAACGCCATGAGAAAATCCCTGGGCCTGCCACCTTGCAATCATTATTGCGGTTGATTGGATAACCTCACGTAATAAGCCCAAGTAATCACCCTGCTTAACTTCTGGCATGTAATGCTGTATAACAAAATCAGCTAATTTTTTGACGTTTTCATTTTGTCCCAGAGACGAAAAATATTCAAAGTGTCCAAATCGAATGTGGCTCTCAGCCACTCGCGTTACAACGGCAGCATTTTCAACGTGTTCTCTATAAACTTCAGACGTGCTGTTAACAATTGCAAGGGCTTTCGTAGTAGGAATATTTAGACCCTGCATCGCAATAGAGCAGAGATATTCACGGATGCTCGATCTCAGAACTGCGCGGCCATCAGCACCTCGAGAAAATGGTGAAGTTCCGGCGCCTTTTAATGAAAGCTCATTTCCCTCTAATTCCCCAATCAAGCATGATCGCCCATCACCAAGCTGAGGAACAAAGTAGCCAAACTGATGGCCAGCATAAACAGTCGATATAGGATTTTCTTGAGCTAGTTGTTTTTCTCCAGAGCAGATCTCTAATAACTCTTTATCAGTTATATTAAAGTTTAAATCTTGCCTTAAACTTTCGTTTACGTGAATTAAAGAGCTATTTTCAAGTCTTTGAGTTTGGATATGAGCAAAGAAATCAACGCCTAAATCCTTAAATTTAAGTGAGTTTTTCATTTAATATTTGGTTAACCTGTTTAGGGTTCGCTTTACCTTGGGTGGCTTTCATCACCTGGCCAACAAAAAAACCTAGAAGCTTTAAATTCCCATCTCTAAACTGTTGCACTTGATCAAGATTGTTTGAAATTACATCGTCTATAATCGATTCTAAGGCGTTGGTGTCAGTCATTTGCTTAAGACCCTGCTTCTCAATAATTTCATCCACACTTCCATTACCTTCCCACATCAGCTTAAAAACGTCTTTTGCAATCTTTCCAGAGATCGTGCTATCTGTAATTCTGGAGATTAACGAAAATAATTCATTAGCAGATATCGGTGAATCATTAATTTCGACTTGGTTTTTGTTTAGTGCTGCAGAAAGTTCACCCATTACCCAGTTAGCGGAGAGCTTAGCGTCTGCCCCTTTATTGATGATTATTTCAAAGTAGTCTGCGACTTCTTTTTGAGATGTTAAAATTTCAGCATCATATGAGCTTAAGCCTAATTTTTCAACAAACCTTAATTTCTTTTCAGTAGGTAACTCAGGTAGAGATTTTTTAATCTCCAAAAGGAGTTCTTCACTTATAGCAACTGGCAGTAAATCAGGATCTGGGAAGTACCTATAGTCATTTGCTTCCTCTTTAGAGCGCATTGACCTAGTTTCATTTTTAATTGAATCATAGAGTCTTGTTTCTTGAACAACTGACCCTCCATCTTCCAAGATGTCAATCTGTCTTTCTACTTCAAGGTTGATGGCTTTCTCTAAAAACTTAAAGGAATTAATGTTTTTAAGTTCGGCTCTGGTTCCAAGTTTATCGCCGTGTTTTCGAACTGAGACATTCGCATCACATCGAAAGGAGCCTTCCTGCATATTACCATCACAAATATCGATGTATTGAACCAAAGCGTGTATTTTCTTAGCATAAGCAACAGCCTCCTTTGCATTACTCATATCAGGATCTGAAACAATTTCTAGTAAAGGTGTGCCAGCTCGATTGAGGTCAATTGCTGTAAATTCATCATACATGTCATGGATTGATTTGCCTGCATCCTCTTCAAGATGAGCGCGAGTAATCCCTACTATTTTGTTTTCACCATCCTCTAAAGATATATCTATGACTCCATTTCCAACGATAGGAATTTCAAACTGCGAAATTTGATAACCCTTTGGAAGGTCTGGATAAAAATAATTTTTGCGTGCAAAAATAGAGTTTTTGTTTATCGTTGCATTGATAGATAAACCAAACCGAAGTGCCATTTTAACGGCCTCCTGATTGAGAACCGGCAGCACACCAGGGAAGCCAAGATCGACAGCACATGCTTGCGTGTTAGCTGTTGCACCGAAGGCTGTAGATGCGCCAGAAAAAATCTTTGATTTAGTTTTTAACTGCGAGTGTATTTCAAGCCCAATTACAGTTTCCCAGGTCATAAATAACTCCTCATTAATCGACTGGTGATGCGTTATGCCAATCCGTTTTCAATTGAAACTGATGTGCAGTATTAAGCAATAATTCTTCAGACCAATGGTTACCTATCAACTGAAGACCTATAGGCAAATTATCAGAAAATCCGGCAGGAATACTCATACCTGGAAGCCCTGCTAAATTAACTGAAAGTGTATAAATATCTGCCAAATACATAGATACAGAATCTTTAATAGAGCCTAACTCGAAGGCCGGTGTAGGAGAGACTGGACCCATAATAACATCGACTTCTTTGAAAGCCTTTTTAAAGTCTTCACTTATGAGCTGTCGTACTTTTTGAGCTTTGAGGTAATAAGCATCGTAATATCCAGCTGATAGTGCGTAAGCACCAATCATAATTCTTCTTTTGACCTCGTCACCAAAGCCTTCAGAGCGCGACCTCAAGTATAAATCATTTAAATCTTTAGGGTCGTCACATCGGTAGCCATACCTGACACCATCAAACCTTGAAAGGTTTGAAGAGCATTCGCATGGAGCAACGATATAGTATGCTGGAATAGCATTCATTGAATTTGGCAATGAAACTTCAATAATCTCAGCTCCCATTGCCTCGTAGTCCTTTATGGCTTGGATGATTACCCTTTCAACACCTTTATCCAAGCCTTCAGAGAAGTACTCTTTGGGCAGTCCAATCTTAAGCCCCTTCAATGACTTTGATAAATTTTTAGTGTAATCAGGTACTGATTTATTGGCACTTGTTGAGTCTCTTTCATCAAATCCAGCCATTGCATTCAAAATTATTGCGGAGTCCTCAGCCGTTCGCGTCATTGGGCCTGCCTGATCTAGGCTTGAAGCATAGGCAATCATTCCATAACGAGAAATCCTGCCGTAGGTAGGCTTGAGCCCTGTAATGCCACACAAACTCGCTGGTTGACGAATGCTACCACCTGTATCTGTTCCGGTAGCAAAGGGGGAAATACGAGATGCAACAGCTGCAGCAGAACCTCCTGAAGAGCCGCCAGGTACTTTTTTTGTATCCCATGGGTTTTTGACGGACCCATAGTATGAATTTTCGTTTGATGAACCCATTGCAAACTCGTCCATGTTGGTTTTGCCAAGCATAACCATATTTTGAGAGTTTAGCTTTTCACTAAGGGTTGCGTCATAAGGCGAGATAAAGGAATCCAGCATTTTTGAGCCAGCACTGGTCTTTACACCCTTTGTGCAAAAAATATCTTTGTGCGCATAAGGGATACCAGTGAGCCCAGAAGCATTTCCTTTGGCCAGGATTGAATCCGCCATTTTAGCTTGAGTGAGGGCCTGTTCACTGGTGACTGATATGAAAGCGTTTAGCTCTGAATCATCAATTCGACTTAGATAGTGCTCAGTGAGCTCTAAAGAAGAGAAATCCCTACTTTTTAGTCCTTTAATTTGCTCAGCGATAGTTAGATTATGCATCATTATTCAATTACAGTTGGAACAAGAAAATGATTATTTCCTGTCTTCGGAGCAATCTCTTGAAACTCTTCAGACAAATCATCTTCAGTAACCTGGTCGTCCCTCAGGCGTTGAGACATCTCTAAAGGGTGCGCCATTGGTTCTGCATCTCCAGTATCTATCTCCCCAAGTTGATCCATTAGGCTAAGAATATTATTGAGTTCTTTAGTGCTCTGCTCTAATTCTGAATTCTCAATACTTAATCTTGCTAAATAAGCGATTTCCTTAACTTTATTATTATCTAGTGACATCTTTAAATTAGTTTAATGACAAAAATTTGAAACAACCTTATTAAAATTTTCTTGTGAATAGGATCCGGTGATGAATGAATCTCCAATACTCTTGAGAAGGACCAAACGTATGTTGCCATCAATGGATTTCTTATCCAAAGACATTACCTCAATCAAGGTTTCACTATCCACACCCTTTTTAATTGTTGTCGGGAGATTTGCTTTTGATAGTATGCTTTGAATACGATTTGTATCTTCTTTAGAGAGATCTCCTTCAAGCATTGATAGTATTGTTGCCATACACATTCCAATAGAGACTGCTTCACCATGCAAATATGTTCCGTAACCAAAAGTATTTTCAATAGCATGGCCAAAGGTGTGGCCTAGATTCAATAGTGCCCGCTTTCCTTTCTCGAATTCATCTAAAGCTACAATGTTAGCCTTGTCTTCACAAGAGCGAAAAACTATGTCAATGATTAAGTCTTTGTCTCGATTCATGATCGATTCAATATTTGCTTCTAACATTGAGAGAAAATCAGAATTCCCAAGCAGCCCATATTTGATGACTTCAGCCATTCCAGCAGAAAATTCTCGATCATTCAAGGTGTCTAATGTATTCACATCAATAATGACCGCTTTTGGCTGAAAAAAAGCACCTACCATATTTTTACCTAAATCATGATTAACGCCAGTCTTCCCACCAACACTTGAGTCTACCTGTGACAATAATGTCGTAGGGATCTGAATAAAGTTAACCCCTCTTTGGTATGAAGCTGCTGCAAAACCTGTAATATCTCCAACCACTCCTCCGCCAAGTGCAATGAGGGTTGAACTCCTATCAAACTTTGACTTTAACAAAGCATCAAAAATAGTATTGACGGTTTCTAAGGTTTTGTATTGCTCTCCATCAGGCAATATTACAACCTCAACATTGTATCCTTCTAATTGCTTCGTAACTTGATCCAAATATAGTGGCGCAACTGTAGTATTTGACACAATCATGACCTGCTGACCATAAATATGATCTGTAATGAAAGATTTTTGGGATAGCAAGTCACCTCCAATATATATTGGGTACGACTTCGGTCCAAGCTCAACATTAAGAATTTTTGGATGATCTGTCATTAAGCAAACACCCTATTTTCTCCTTCACCGGAGACATTTTCAATACACCTATCGCATAGATCTTCATGCGCCTTATTTTGGCCAATTTCTGGGCGATGATGCCAACAACGAACACACTTTTGATGATCACTTTTTTCAACTTTAATTGCGAGCGAACTATTAATCTCTTTAGCATCAGTTGGCTTATCTGATAACTGATTCACCCTAGCTTCAGAAGTGATAAAGACAAATCTTAATTCGTCCTTAAGGCCTAATAAGTTTTGATAATTATCATCTTTACAGTAAATATCAACTTCGGCATCAAGTGATGACCCTATAACCTTATTTCGCCTCATCTCTTCAAGCTCTTTTCTTAAATGTGTATTAATGTCTCTTGAAGCCTCAATCACTGGATTATCAAAATTACCCTCTAAACCCTCATACCAGGTTTGAAGGAAGACACTTTCATTACTAGCTCCTGGCAAGAATTGCCATATTTCCTCTGAGGTAAATGTAAGGATGGGTGATAACCACCTGACCATTGCATGAGAGATATGAAATAATGCACTTTGGGCAGAGCGTCTCGCCAATGAGTCAGTCTGGGTCGTATATTGTCTATCTTTAATGATATCTAAATAAAAACCACCTAAATCGTTGGTACAAAAATTAAGGATAGCTTTCATAACAAAATGAAAATTATAATTATCATATTCGTTGATAACTTGTTGCTGCAAATCATGGGTTTTTGAGACAATCCACCGATCTAGAACGAGCATGTTATTGATATCAACTAAATCATTTTTTGGATCAAAGCCCTGCATATTTGCGAGCATAAAGCGCATCGTGTTCCTAATTCTTCTATAGCTATCTGCACTTCGATTTAGAATTTCATCAGAAACTGTCATCTCGCCAGAGTAATCAGTGCTTCCAATCCAGAGCCTCAATATATCGGCGCCTAGAGAGTTTACAACTTTTTGTGGGGGGATGACATTACCAAGAGATTTACTCATCTTGTGTCCATTTTGATCTACCGTAAAGCCATGGGTTAAAACCTGCTTGTATGGTGCCCTTTCATTAATAGCACAAGAGGTTAAAAGGGATGATTGAAACCATCCTCGGTGCTGGTCTGAACCCTCAAGGTACATATCGGCAACATCACTTAAATAATCACTTGCTTTTAAAACGGCATAATGACTCACGCCAGAATCAAACCAAACATCTAGAGTGTCAGTCGTCTTCTCATAATCTTTGGCTTCAGAGCCTAAAACATCCTCTGCTTTAAGTTTAAACCAAGCCTCAATTCCCTCAAGCTCAATTTTTTTGGCAACCACTTCAAACAAGTTCTCAGTGTCAGGGTGTAACTCTCCAGTGTTTTTATTAATAAATAAGGTGATAGGAGAGCCCCAATATCTTTGACGCGAAATACACCAGTCTGGTCTATTTCCAACCATTAGCTCAATACGTTTTTGTCCCCAGTTTGGAATCCACTTAACATTCAGTATTTCATCATTAACCTTATCTCTTAAGTTCTTTTGCGTCATTGAGACAAACCATTGCGGTGTTGCACGGAAAATAACGGGTGTTTTATGTCTCCAGCAATGCGGATATGAGTGGGTGATAGGTTCATGCTTGACCAGAGTACCCTGATTTTTTAACAAATCGATAATCGTAGCATTAGCCTTAAAAATAAACTCTCCAGCCACTCCCTCTGTAGATTCTATAAATACACCTCTTCCATCGACTGGACATTCCACAGGGAGGTTATACTGCAAGCCAACTACATAATCATCCTGACCATGCGCTGGTGCGGTGTGAACTGCTCCAGTTCCTGTTTCAGTAGTGACGTGCTCGCCAAGGATGACTGGCACCTGTTTGTCATAAAATGGATGCTGAAGCATGATTCCCTCAAGTTCAGACCCTTTATATATTTTGCTTATTTTTTTAAAGTCTTTGATTCCATATCTCTCAAGAGAAGACTCAAGTAAATCTTCAGACATAATATACAAAACCTTACCAACATCAACCAAAGCATAATCGAGATCAGGATGAAGTGAAACAGCTTCATTGGCTGGCAGAGTCCAAGGTGTTGTAGTCCAGATAATAAGCGATACAGGTTTGTCTTTTCCAAAGAAATCACCAACAACATTGAACGCAACATCAACTGTATCTGAGCCCTTATCTTTGTACTCTACTTCAGCTTCTGCCAGCGCAGATGAGCACTCTGTGCACCAATGAACGGGTTTAAAGCCTTTAGTAAGATGGCCATTTTTTACAATTTTTCCAAGTGCACGAACAATATCAGCTTCATATTTAAAATTTTTAGTTAAGTAAGGGTTATCCCAATCACCAAAAATTCCCAATCGCTTGAAATCAACTTTTTGTTTTTTGATTTGCTTATCCGCATACTCTCTACATGCAGCTCGAAACTCATCAGCAGAAATTTTATGACCAACCTTCCCTTTCTTTTTTTCAACCATGTGCTCAATTGGAAGCCCATGACAATCCCATCCAGGAACATAAGGGGCATCATAGCCAGACAAGGTTTTGCTTTTAACAATAACGTCTTTAAGCACTTTGTTAACAGCATGTCCAATATGAATATCACCATTTGCATAAGGAGGCCCATCATGCAAAACAAATAATGGCTTACCTTTAAATTTTTGACGAATTTGTTTGTTAATATCTTTGTCTTGCCATTCTTTAAGAAAGGAGCCTTCTCGATTCGCCAAGTTAGCCTTCATTGGAAAATCTGTAGTAGGTAAGTTTAAGGTATTTTTGTAGTCAGACATTTAGGCGTATATTATTTCTATCTAAAAACGCCATTATACTTGACACATAAGGTATATCAAGATTGATAATCTCATGAAAATGTAATTTTTAACGTCTAAAAAAGTACTAATTTAACTCTATAAATTAACTGACTTGAGAAGTGCTTGCACCTGTTTAGGTTTGAGATATTCTGATTGATTTGCTCGCAACTTTTCCGGCAAACGTATATCACTAAATCTTGTTCTTATAAGTCGAGAAACTTTAAAATCTAAAGCCTCCCATAGCCTTCTTACTTCTCTTTTTCTGCCTTCTCTAACAACTACATGGTACCAACGGTTAGCACCCTCCCCGCCTCCAAGAGTGACGCGATGGAATTTTGCAAAGCCATCATCTAATTCAATGCCTGATGTGAGCTGTTTAATGTGTTCATCCTCTACCTTACCTAAAACACGAACTGCATACTCTCTATCTATTTCTGAGCTGGGATGCATTAATTTATTAGCTAAATCTCCGTTATTGGTAAAGAGAAGTAGTCCTGAGGTGTTCAAATCCAAACGACCCACCATAACCCATCGAGTGTTCTCAGGCAGGAAGTCAAAAACACTCTTTCGGCCCTCTTCATCCTTATTTGTGCATATTACGCCGGCCTGCTTATTTAGGATTAGTACTTTTGTCTCTTCCTCTGAGTATCGCTCAAGATCTATTAACCTTCCATCAATGGTTACCCTATCGGTTATAAGGGCTTTATCGCCAAGCTTTGCTTCTTGATTATTTATTGAAATTCTTCCTTGTTCAATTAATCTTTCTGCCCAGCGCCTAGAACCGTACCCTGCATTAGCAATGAGTTTTTGTAATCGTTCAGACATGAATTTGTATTTTAATTTAGTAGGTTATTCCCATGGCATCTCGAACTTCGTCCATAGTGGTTCTTGCCACTATTCGTGCTCGCTCAGATCCTTCAAAGATTATTTCCTGAATTAGGTTAGGGTTTGACTCATACTTAGTGATTTCTTCTTGAATAGGCTCTAATTCAGAATTGATCGAGTCCACAATCGGTTTTTTACACTCGATACAGCCTATTTTGGCTTTGGTACAACCTTCCTTAACCCAGCTCAGAGTTTCATCAGAGGAATATATTTGATGCATTTGCCAAACAGGGCATTTCTTAGGATCTCCAGCATCTGTTAATTTAATACGCGCTGGATCTGTTGGCATTCGGTTCACCTTTTGCTTAACTGCTTCAGGCTTCTCTCTTAAAGAGATCGTATTATTGTATGACTTAGACATTTTTTGACCGTCCAGACCCGGCATTTTTGATGCTTTAGTAAGAAGCGCCTCAGGCTCAGTTAATATAATCCTTCCCAAACCCTCTATATAGCCAAGGAGTCTTTCTCTATCGCCGAGGGTGATGTTTTGCTGTTCACCTAGCAGCGCTTTTGCCTTTACAAGTGACTCATCATCACCTGTCTCTTGATAGGCTTTTCTGAGCCCTCTATAAAGTTTGGATTGTTTCTTTCCCATCTTGCCAATCGCCAATTCAGCTTTCTCTTCAAAGTCAGGTTCTCTGCCATACACAAAATTAAATCGCCTTGCAACCTCTCTTGTGAACTCAACATGCGCGACCTGATCCTCACCAACAGGAACAAGCCCGGCCTTGTAAATTAATATGTCAGCACTTTGAAGAAGCGGGTAACCCAAAAACCCATAAGTTGATAAGTCTTTAGATTTCATTTTTTCTTGCTGGTCCTTAAATGATGGAACTCGCTCTAACCAGCTCAGAGGGGTTGTCATAGATAAAAGTAAATGAAGCTCTGCATGCTCAGGAACTTTAGACTGGACAAATAGGGTTGAAGTGTTTGGATTAAGGCCAGTCGCCAGCCAGTCAATAACCATATCTGAGACGTTCTTTTCTAGATCAAGTCTATCAGAATAGTGGGTTGTAAATGCATGCCAATCTGCAACAAAATAATAAGAATCATATTCGTTTTGAAGTCTAGCCCAGTTTTTAAGAACACCATGATAATGACCAAGATGGAGTTGGCCCGTTGGACGCATTCCTGATAGTACGCGATGATCTTTCATTGTATTTAATTAAGGGTTGAATGTTTATTTATATTATCCCACAGATTGGCTATAGCTTTCCAAGCCATCTAGAACCAAATTATCAAAGAATTCTATGGATTCAGGAAGCTCTTTTTTGATATCTTTTGCCATGCCCCCACAAACAGAAACGACCCCGTCAGAGAATTTTGATTGAAAACTTTTGATTTGGCAATTTATAGCACTTACCATCATTGCGTGAGTTCCGAAACTCCAAGCATCATCTGTATTACTTGCTAAACTGTTCAAACCTAAGCTTAAATCACTCGTTTTAAACTTTTCAAAACTCCCTCTAAGAGCGCTAATACCAGGCATTATTAGTCCTCCTTGATGCAATCCATTTTTATCTAACACATCAAAAGTAATAGCGCTACCAATATCAATTACTAAAAGCGGCTTATCAGGAAAATGCTTTATCGCACCTAACATAGCGACAAATCGGTCAGAGCCAAGCTTGGAAGGATCTTCATATGAGAGCGTAAGACTTCCAAACTTCTTTTGAGGCTCAATAA
>ERZ1046740.124-NODE-124-length-65117-cov-25.980111_pt1 | contig 65117 bp, 58 predicted proteins | sample MGYA00383093_ERZ1046740 | MGnify/ENA primary metagenome ERZ1046740 (study PRJEB29581, sample SAMEA5548363) | metagenome | biome: marine; feature: coastal; material: water | depth 25 m | study: Short-term variability in the microbial, nano- and picoplankton... | reverse complement strand
CATACAAGAACTTGGCTCAAAGTACAGCGAGCTTCCGCATTCCGTCCATTGCAGCCGGCTGTACAGTTTGCAGCATCGGTCAAAGTAGGCTCAAACCAGTCGTTCGCTGCAAAATGTATTGAGGTCGACTTTGGACCGTCGACGTCTGCATCCGGCCGAACGACTTCAGCCAGAATACTGCTGTACGGAAGTTAACCCCACATTGAAAACTGTCGCCAACCCAAACGCCGAAACGCAAAACGCGGCCCTTTTGCAAGAGCCGCGTCTCGATTGTTCGTCAATCGGTTGGCTTATGCCAAAGCGATATTTGAAGCCGACTCGCGACCATCGCGGCCAGGCTCGATGTCGAAAGTAACTTTCTGATCGTCAGCCAAGCCTGTCAATCCAGCGCGTTCAACGGCGGAAATGTGAACAAACACGTCCTTGCCGCCATTGTCTGGTGCGATGAAGCCGAAGCCTTTAGTTGAGTTGAACCATTTTACGGTGCCATTAGCCATATCCGTAGTCTCCATAGTTTAATCTGTCCGCAGAATGCGACAGCGCGGCGTGGTCAGTCTGTATCGAGAGATTGAACGCCGGGTTAGGGAGATAGCGGTCGAAATAGAAAAACGTCTGCAAAGGCCGTTTAATGGTATTGGAAAAAGATATCAAGCTCCCTGCAATAAAGATCCACATTCCAATCTTGGACCGTATAGGATCTGGCTCCACTGCCTAGCCTGTTCAATGTAAAGATCGTGGCTTTTCGTACTGCCAACATTGTTGGGACGAAAAATGCAGCGTGTGGGACAAATGGAGGAAATCCCAAAACTTCGATGCGGCGTGCCGATCAACAGCTAAGGGCGGGTGCCAGTTTCTGTCGTTCTTTAGAGTGGATACTGACCAAACTCTTCCACCGCATCGACCATTGCCAGCACGTTTTCAGCGGGAACATCGTCCATGATAGTGTGGACTGCGCCGAGCATAAAACCTCCGCCGGGACCTAGCGCTTGGATAATGCGTTTCACTTCCTGTCGAACTTCTTCGGGCGTACCAAAGGGCAACAATCGATGCGTGTCCACCGCACCACAAAAGACGATCCGGTCTCCGTATTTTTCCTTTAACGACTTCAGATCCGACATTTTGCCCGCTGATGTCTGGATTGGGTTCAGTATATCGACGCCGATTTCAATGAAATCTTCAATGAGCGGCTCAACATCGCCGTCAGTATGGAACAATACCTTCGCATGGGTTCGCTCTTTTATGAAGCGAATGAAGTCGGCGTGAATGGGTTTGAGCATCTCACGATACATTTTCGGTGAGATCATCAGGCTCACTTGTGTCCCCAGATCATCTCCGATTTTGATGATGTCTACGTTTGGCCCAAGCTGTTCCAGAAACGGGCCCATCAGCGCTTTGCATTGTTCGGCGTTCTTTTTGAGTAGCGCGACGGCAAATTCAGGGTGCAGACCCATGTTGAGTAGAAAGTTCTCAAGGCCTTGCATCGCATAGGCGCGCTCGAAGGGGAAAAGCAGCCAGGGCGTGGCCAGTATGGCGTATTCGTTTTCCTCGACTAGTTTGCGCGCAACGTCAGCGACATGTGCGACCCTGCTCGGGTCCGTCATATCTGGCCAGCCAGAATAGTTCTCAACCTCTTCAACCGTGGTTGCGTTGAGCAATGGGTGCACCCCGGGAAACCATTCGTCAGGCGCGATTTCCATCGCACCGCTTCCCCAACTGTCGATGTAATTGGAATGCGGCGTACGCTCTCGGTTGGCTTTAAGAATATGCGCAGGTTCTAAATCGGTGACACCTCGCACGTCGCTACGCAGCCGCTGCATTGTTTTTTCGTCTATTTGTGCTGTGCCCAACTCTGGCCACTGATACAAGTATTCGTCAGGGGCCGAGACACCGATAATTTTCTTGATGTCCCGATATGGCTTCATCTTGATGCCAGTCGCATTTGATGCGCCAAGGACAATTGGCACGCGATCCGGTTCTTCGTGATTTATCGCTGCAAGAACACGCTCACGAGGCGAAAGAGACACAGGCTTACCTCCGTCAAAAAGGAGCCCCTAGAGTTGGGGCATAGACGAAAGGCTAGTCTCCCGATGATGCACAAACAACGCTCAAAAATGCCGCATGCTTTGACACTGGCCACTCAGACCAAGCTGAAAGATTGCGGTTGGGCATTTTTTGGCAACGGCACATTTCTATTCGCGAGACAGGTGACGCTAGGTGCGCGCGAACACACAAATTCGAGATCTGCTTAGTGAATATCACCGAACCCATAGAATTTAGCGGCTGTTTTACCAAACACCGCGCCATGCATTTCTGATGGGATTAGTTGCCGGAATGACTGCGCAAGTTTTTTGTAATCTGAGTAAAGCTTGTCGACAGGGAAATTTGATCCGAACATCACTCGGTTCGAACCGAACTGGTTCAAAACTGTTTCGACCAATGGACGAAAGTTTTCGACTTCCCAATGATGATCGAACATTCCCAGGCCGGAAAGCTTACAGTTCACGCTGGGTAGGCCAGACAGTGACTTCAGTGAGGATGTCCACCGTTCTAAACCTTCAATGCTTCTATCATGTGGCGATCCGGCATGACAGAGTGCCACCGATGTATCGGGTGCGGTTTCCAAGACTTTTGCAGTCTGTTCCATAAGCTCTGGAATCAATTGCAGGTCAAAGCTTAAGCCGCGTCTGCCAACCTCTCGTAACCCTTCAGCAAAGCGAGGGTCTTTCAATAGATCGTTTGTGCCGGTTTGAGAGTCTTCCTCTGGGGCGCGGCCAACGATCTGACGCACCCCTCTCACCGTCGTTAGCTGTTGAAAGTGGTCTAGTTGTGCATTCAAGTCATCTGCCGTCAAATCACAATAGACAATCTGAGCAAGCGCCCAGTCCGGATTGGCATCCGCAACCCCCTGAACCCATCTCGCTTCTTTCAAGGCACTTTCAGCACCGACCTGAATGTGAACCGACCCCTGAAATCCCTCGGTTTCGGCTTCGGCGCGAAATTCCTCAATCAGGTAGTTTCGTTGGATTGGCGAAGGATCTCCAAAGAACCGTTCGACCCCTTGAGCCATTAGCCACGGATAGTGCACGGCGTTCAGATCCCAAAGGTGGTGGTGGGAATCAATCATCATGAACGGGCAGCCCATGTAGACGGTCCAATACATCAATCCCCTGCGTCTTCCAGAAATGCAAAAGGTCGATGAAAATCCAATTTTCAGCCAGTTTATCCCCGTCGCGGCGGTAAATGTCGATCACGCGGAACTCACCCATTTTGTTTGTGGGGGCCATGCCCATGAACTGACCCGTCAAGCGCGCGGAAAAGTTTGGCCAGCCAAAGAAGCCGCCATAACTGCCTTCAGCCAACCTACAGATATGTCCTGTGAAGCTGCGCTCGGAAAGCGCCGCACGAAAGGGGGCTGAGTGTTGCTTTGCGTAGCGTTCGATTGTGTAGGTCGCACCGATGCCGTCAGGACCCCACCAAATCATGTCATCATGCCAAGTTCGGGCCAATTCTTCTTCCAGCGGTAGGCCCAATTGCCATGTTCCAAGATCGCTGATCATTGCGGTAATCGCAGCAAGGGTGGCCACGCCCTCGGCGTCTGGCTGGGCATCAAACATCAGCCCGTCATGAGTCATCGGACCGGGCTGAACCAGATGCGCAGCTGTTTGCTTGGGAAACGGCTGCAATCCAGCCTGCATCATAAGATGGGGTATGTCGAAATACATCGATGTCTCGACAATCTTGCCGCCTTCAACGCGATTAAACTCACAGTATCGAAGAAATGCCATTTTGCCGGTCGATGGAATTCCAAGCCAAGGTTGGTCGAACAGGCCCATCAGATGGCCCATCGAAACCACCCAAACAGACTGGTATCCGTCGATCTCGTTTCGGCCCGCCATGAAGATATCCATCCGGCGTTGCAGGCGTGTAAGTGATGCCTTCAACGGACGCCAAAATTTGCCGACGATATCTTCAGGTCCACGCATTTCGTTGAACGGATGGAACCCGCGCCAAAGACAATCGGGGCTCATAAAACGAGACGCGATTCTTTCCACTTCCTCACAAGAGGCCGCATCCAACGCGGCATAGTAGTTGCGCACCAACGATTTTTCTTTTTGAAAATCAGCCACTTTCGTCTTTCCACTCAATTTTTGCATACGTTTGCAAAAAAGTCTTGCCAAAATGCCGCTTCAGAGTCTAGCCTTTTTGAATGCGTATGCAAAATGCGCACCGATTCCATTTGGGGGAGCCATCGATGGCCGAAATCCAGCTCAAAAACATTTCCAAGCGCTGGGGTAGCTTTGTTGGGGTCGAAAATTTTGACCTCACCATCGCGGATAAAGAGTTTCTCGTTTTGCTTGGCCCATCGGGCTGCGGTAAGACCACCACAATGCGAATGATCGCAGGTCTCGAAGATGCGACAGAGGGCGACATTCTGGTCGACGGCAAACGCGTCAACGACCTCGAACCCAAAGATCGTGACGTGGCCATGGTGTTCCAAAGCTATGCACTCTATCCGAACATGAACGTCTATGAGAACATCCGCTTTCCGCTCAAAGTTCGCGGAATTGATCCGCAGACACACGACGAGCGCGTTCGCCGTGCTTCGGCTATGGTCGAACTAGATGACTTCCTTCACCGCAAGCCGGCTGAACTGTCAGGCGGTCAACGTCAGCGTGTAGCGTTAGCACGTGCGATCGTTCGAGAGCCGAACGTCTTCCTGATGGACGAGCCTCTCTCAAACCTTGACGCAAAGTTGCGCGTATCAACGCGTGCGCAGATCAAAAACCTCAGCCATGAACTGGCCGTAACAACCATCTATGTGACCCACGACCAAATCGAAGCGATGACGCTTGCTGATCGCGTCGTGGTGATGAAGCAGGGCATTGTCCAGCAGGTTGGAAGCCCCACCGATATTTATGACCGCCCGGCAAATGCCTTTGTGGCAAGCTTTATCGGAAATCCCGCCATGAACCTGATGGACGGAGATTTGAATGGCGGTACTTTCAGCACTGCAGGCGTAGAGGTGACCGGACTAAAAGCCTCCGACGGTAAAGTCACGCTTGGGTTTAGGGCTGAAGATGCTGAAGTCGTCGAAAGCGGCGGCCAGATCAACGCGCCAATCTACACAATGGAACTGCTTGGTGAAGCGACCATGATTTCCGTGCGCATCGGCGGGGCTCTGATCAGCGTAAAGGCTGACAAGAATTACCGTGCTGAGATCGGTGATCCGGTCTCGATCAGAATGCCAATCGAACACTGCCATCTGTTTGATGCCCAAACAGGTGAGCGTGTGGGGGACTGACCCCATTCAAACGACCCCGGCAAATTGGGGCAAAACAGGGTGCGTGGTTGCAAGGCGCATCGAACACAACATGAAACAGGGAGAATAACATGTTTCTTAAGAAAGTAGCCGTCGCTGGCGCAATGTCAGCTCTCATGGCGACCGGAGCATATGCGTGTGAAATCAACGCGCGTGTATCCGTAGTCGGCAATGAATTCCCAGCCATCCAAAGTGTTGGTGCAGGCGCGCAAGCGTGCACTGGCGCGGAAGTCTCTACCAACCTGACCGCTGATCACCAGAAGATTAACGTAGCTGGCATGCAGGGTAATCCTGCAGAGTACACTTCAGCCATCGTTGCGAACTCATCGATCGTTGGACTGATGAATGAAGACGTAATCCGCCCTATCGGCGATCTCGTTGAGAAGCATGGTCAGGACCTGCAGAAAAGCCAGTTGATCACCATCGGTGGTGAAGTGATGGCTGTTGCCTTCATGGCGAATGCGCAGCACCTCGTGTATCGCGCCGACGTTCTTGAGCAGATCGGCGTTGAAGCTCCAACAACCTATGAAGAACTACTGGCTGCCGCGAAAATGATCCGCGATCAGGGCATCATGGAGAACCCAGTTGGTGGCGCTTATGCGGCAGGCTGGAACCTCGCTCAGGAATTCAACAACATGTTCCTGGGCATGGGGGGTTCACACTTCAAAGCTGGATCAGCTGAACCAAGTGTAAACTCTGAAGCAGGTGTCGCGACGCTTGAGATGATGAAAGCTCTGTCAGAGTACATGAACCCTGACTTCCTGACACACGACTCAAACGCGACTAATGCTGAATACCGCGCTGGCAACGTTGCTCTTATGAACATGTGGGGCTCTCGTGCTGCTACTCTCGTAACTGCCGACGGCGTTCCACAAGAGGTTGTTGACGGCTTCGCAATCGCAGGCCCGATGACAGTCGGCGGCGGAAGCACCCCGGCATCAACCCTTTGGTGGGACGGCTGGACAGTCTCCAAGAACATCAGCGACGAAGAAGCAGAAGCTACCTTTATCGCCATGATGAACGGCATTTCGCCTTCGATGATGGAAAGCGAAGAGATCCGCACACAAGCGGTTTGGCTGATCGACGGCTATGAGCCAACACCTGCAGCCGTAGGCGTCTTCGCGGCAGCAGGCATGGATACCATTCCATACCCAATGCTTCCTTACATGGGTCTAATGCACGGTGCACTTGGTGCCGAGCTTACTGACTTCATGAACGGTTCTGAAAGCGCCGAGCAGGCTCTGAAAGATATCGAAGCGGCATACATCGCTGCGGCAAAAGAAAAAGGCTTCCTCTAAGAGAGGTCCTTGGCGGAGAGGGTCCTGCCCTCTCCGCTTCACGTATCCGTCAATTAGGCCGATAGAGAACAATGAGACACAGCACCTTTTTCTGGTTTTTTCTGCCCACGGGCTTGGCGATGATTCTATTCATCGCAATGCCAATCGTGTCGGTTGTCACTCAGTCACTTTTCACACCTCATGAAGCGGTACTAATTTCGGTTGAAAACTGCGGCCCGTTCGGATGCACGCAAGAAACAACGATTGACCAAGATGCGACCGCGGCAATACGCGACGCAGAGCCGCTGGGCCGTTTCGTCGGACTGCAAATTTATGCCGACCGAGGTCACATCGCAGTCTCTGAAGTTACAGAGGCTTGGCAGACTACTGATTCACTCGGCGCCTTCTTTAACCGGCTTGCCAACCTACCATTTTATCGTGCGATGGCCTTTACATTGGTCTTTGTTTTCGTTGTCACACCAATGGTTATCGCGTCAGGGCTAGTCATTGCTTTGGCCGTAAACACTGTCACCGCCCGCCTAAAGGGCATCGTAATTTTCTTTTCTCTGCTGCCTTTCGTTATCAACCCGCTGATTGGATCGCTGGTCTTATTCTGGATGATCGACAGCCGAGGAATCCTTGGTAACGCCATTCAATGGATGGCAGCAGATCCGACACTTTCCCTCAAAGCCTCAACAGGGCTAATGTGGATATCTTTGATCATATACGGCATTTGGCACGCCTCGCCGTTTGCATTCGTAATCTTCTACGCGGGCCTGCAAACTCTTCCGACGGACCAGCTTGAAGCCGCACAAATCGACGGTGCGACACGTCTACAACGCGTCCGCTACGTAATCGTTCCGCATCTTATGCCCTTGATGACTTTCGTCGCCCTTATGCAGCTGATGGATAACTTCAGAATATTCGAGCCGATCATCGGCTTTAGCGCAGAAGCTCACGCAAGATCACTAAGTTGGGCAATTTTCAACGACCTCGCAGGCGAAACCAGACAGCTTTCGTCCGCCGCGGCAACCTCGGTGATCACGATTATCGGAGTCGCAATTTTACTCTCGCCGGTGCTCGTCCGTACTTGGCGCGACTTTAAGGGGAAAGCATAACATGGCCTCTAAAGCACAAAGCATGCCAAGATCGCTGCGCATCGCGTCTGCAGCTTTCGTGATTATCTGGCTTATCGTCGCTGCATTCCCATTTATCTGGACATTTTGGGGGTCGTTTAAAGTCGAGATCGACTTCTTTTCCATAGCAGACTGGACAAACGCCCTAACCGGAGAACGCACGACAGAAACCTATGGATCAGCCTTCACCGGTGCCGGATATAACGGCGCATGGGTTGAAGAAGGCTTCATGAGCAATGTCATAAACACCTTTATCGTTTGTTTTTTCGTGGTTTGCACTTCGCTGACCATCGGAACGCTGGGCGGATACGCCCTGTCGCGTTCTTCCCACAACTATACATTCTGGCTGCTGATCACCGCTCTGATCTTCCGTGCAATGCCGCCAATCACCCTTGTCGCTGGTTATATGTTGCCATTCTTTGAATGGAACCTTTGGGGTATCCTGCCGACTACCATTATCGTGCTTGTCGCAATCAACCAGCCCTTTACCTTGTGGATGCTGCATTCGTTCTTCAAAAACATCCCACAAGAATTAGATGAAAGCGCCAAAGTTGACGGCTGCACCCAGTTCCAAGCATTTCGCCGCGTGATCATTCCAGTGATGTGGCCGGGTGTTATCACCACGGGTTTGTTCAGCTTCCTTCTGGCATATAACGACTTTGCGGTCTCTTCGATGCTGTTGTCGGAAAGCAATCGTACGATGATGCCCCAAGTTGCCGCTTTCCTTGGCACCACATACACCGAAGGCAACATCATGTTTGCCGTGGCAGCCGTGGTCTCTTCAACAGTGCCGCTATTCATTCTGGTCATGATCTTCCAGCGCCAGATCGTATCAGGCCTGACCGCAGGTGCGGTAAAAGGATGAGCCGAGCTAATCGACCAGCTATGGGGGTTGCGACCGAGACCTCGGCGAAGAACAAGCGCACATATCTTAGCTTTCTTGATAGCTTTAACGCCGGCGATATGAAGTCCATTGGCGATGCGGTTGCCCGCCATTTCTCTACAAAGGCTGATATATACGCCAGCCATCCCATCAACGAAGCCGCCCGATACCGTGGCTATGCCAGCGATGTCATCGCCCCTGTCATGGCGGCGTTATCCGGATGTGTTCGGCAAAACTATATCGTGCTTGCGGGCGAATACCTCGGCACCGAATGGGTGACCTCGACCGGATATTTTTACGGTCACTTTGACAAACCGCTTTTCGGCATCCCGCCGAGCAACAAACTCGCCTATCTGCGTTTCGGAGAATTCCACCGAATGGAAGGCGACAAAATTGTCGAAAGCCAGGTGTATGTAGGCTTTGCCGAATTGATCATCGCACTCGGCCTTTGGCCCCTTAATATTAGCCAGGGGTACGAAGGCACCGTGCCCGGTCCCGCTACGCACGATGGTATCTGGTCAGAAGCATCCAACACAGCACAATCCCGTGCTTCGGCTGAAATTGTCGAGGGAATGCTGAAGAAACTCGCGTCGGACGATGAATCCTGGCGACCCTTTTGGGACGACCGCATGGTCTGGTATGGCCCCGGCGGACTTGGGTCATATTCAACCATCGAAGGTTTCGCCGAATTCCAACGGCCGTTCGAACTTACTTTTGACGGCTGGGGCGACGGGACAGAGGTTGGCATCGAAGGCGTCGGCGCGTCCTGCAAAGCAGGTGACGGGCAATACGCATTTCTCAGTGGTTGGCCCATGATCACCGGTATCCAGGTCAAACCATTCCTCGGCCTAGACCCCACCGGAAAACGAGTCTTCATGCGCGACTGTGATTGGTGGCGCTGTGAGAACGGCAAGATTATCGAAAACTGGTGCATGCTCGATATCCCGCATGTGTTGCATCAACTCGGTTACGACCTCTTTGAAAACCTAAAGGCCGCCGCATGAGCAGCAATCCCTCAACAAGACGCACGATCCTGCAAGGAGGCTAACGTGACCATCGAATACTTAAAACGGGGCAAACCCGAAGCAGATCGTGCAGAAGATGACGCGAAAACCGCCGCGATCGTTTCGGCCACACTGAAAGACATCGAAGAGCGCGGCGACACAGCCGTGCGCGAGTTGGCCAATAAATTCGATGGCTATGACCGCGAAAGCTACCGCCTAAGCGACGCCGAGATCGAAGCGATCATCGCCAAAGTTTCGCCAGAAGACATGGCCGATATCCGGTTCGCTCAGGAACAAGTCCGCAATTTCGCTCAAGCCCAGCGCGACAGCATGCTGGATATCGAAGTTGAGACCCTTCCCGGCGTGATCCTTGGACACAAGAACATCCCTGTTCAGTCAGTAGGTTGCTACGTTCCCGGCGGCAAATTCCCGATGGTGGCCTCGGCCCATATGTCCGTCGCAACCGCATCGGTCGCCGGAGTGCCTCGTATTATTGCCTGCACTCCACCGTTCAATGGCGAACCTAACCCAGCCGTGATCACAGCGATGCATCTCGGCGGAGCACATGAAATTTATGTTCTCGGCGGTATTCAGGCCGTTGGAGCGATGGCGATAGGGACGGAATCCATCGACCCGGTTCATTTGCTTGTTGGTCCGGGCAACGCCTTTGTCGCCGAAGCCAAACGGCAGCTTTTTGGTCGGGTTGGTATCGATTTATTCGCAGGTCCAACCGAAACGATGGTGATCGCGGACGAGACAGTAGACGCTGAACTCTGTGCAACCGACCTGCTGGGCCAGGCTGAACACGGCTACAATTCTCCAGCTGTTTTGGTGACCAACTCGCGTAAACTGGCCGAAGAAACTCTGTTGGAAATCGACCGCATCCTAAAAATCTTACCAACCGCAGGGACAGCACGCGTAAGTTGGGAAGACTACGGTGAAATCATCGTGTGCGACACTTATGAGGAAATGCTAGAGGTCGCTGACGACATCGCCTCGGAGCACGTACAGGTCATGACCGACCGCGACGACTGGTTCCTTGAGAATATGACCTGCTACGGAGCCTTGTTCCTTGGAGCACGCACCAATGTATCGAACGGAGACAAGGTTATCGGCACAAACCATACCCTGCCGACGAAAAAAGCTGGACGCTATACGGGTGGCCTATGGGTTGGTAAATTCCTGAAAACACACAGCTATCAGAAGGTTCTAACCGACGAAGCGGCAACCATGATCGGGGAATATGGGTCTCGCCTTTGCATGCTCGAAGGTTTTGTGGGCCATGCAGAACAGTGCAATGTGCGCGTCCGTCGTTACGGAGGCATCAATGTGCCTTATGGTGAGGGGGCCCCTCGTCGGGATGCCACGGAATAGTATTTATGGGGGAATGCGAGGGGCCAGCCCCTCGCGCTCCCCGGGGTATTTTTGGACAAAAAAATGAGTGACGTTTCAGCCCGAATAAAATCAATAATCGCGCGCCTTCAGGCAGCGATGGCGGATTTTGAGGGTATGGCAGTGGCCAAAGCGCTAAGCGATACTTTTGCTGCTAATGCCAATATTTCTCTCTGCCACCCGTTCGGCGAGATGACCGGACCTGATGCGTTCTATGAAACCGCCTATGGACCTTTGCTGGCGGCAATGCCCGATCTTGAACGCCGCGAGATGATTGTTCTCGCCGGAACTACAGCCGAAGGCCAAGATTGGATCGGCATGATGGGGAACTACATGGGGACATTTACGTCCCCGTTTCTTGATATCCCACCTACCGGACATCTGGCGCATATGCGTTATCACGAGTTTTATCGCATTGAGGACGGCAAAGTAACCGAAGTTCAGGCGATCTGGGATATTCCCGAATTGATGATGCAAGCGAATGCTTGGCCGATGGCGCCGCAACTTGGCAAGTTCCTCGCGACGCCAGCACCCATGACACAAGATGGTCTAACAGCAAGCGGCGACGGGCAAGCGGCGATGGACCACGTGATCGCGATGCTCACTGATCTCTGCAAGCACCCAGCCAACCTTGATCCAGCCGTTATGAAGCTTGAGCACTACTGGCACCCCAAAAACAACTGGTACGGCCCCGCCGGAATTGGCACCAATCGCGGGGTCGATGGCTTTCGTCATTGGCATCAGATCCCGTTCTTGAGCGCAATGCCGGATCGAAAGCTTGATGCAATGGGGGATCTGATGTCCCATTGGGTCGCGGAAGGGGACTACGTTTGCGAAACCGGTTGGCCCAATATGCGCCTTACGCTTTCTGACGATGGGTGGATGGGCATCGCCCCTGCTGGCAAAGAGGTTTTGTTACGGTCCTTGGATTTCTGGCGGGTAGAAGGTGAGAAAATTCGCGAAAATTGGGTATTGGTTGATCTTCTTGATCTTTACCAGCAAGTCGGAGTGGACGTTTTTGCACGGTTGAAAGAATTCAACAAAGCCCGCAATCTAGGTCAGATACATATTCCGCCTGGAGTGAATTGATGGACTTTCCCCGCACCCCCTCGTTTAGCCTAAGCGGCAAGCGCGCACTGATTACCGGTGCGTCCTCGGGTATAGGGTTGGCCTGTGCCGTGGCGTTGGCCGAGCATGGTGCAGAAGTGACGCTCGCTGCCCGATCAAGTGAAAAACTACGTCAGATTGCCGACGCGATGGCGACTAAAGGTTGGACTGCCCACGCGCTAGAGCTTGACGTTTCTAATGTGGTTTCGACAACCAAAACCGTTAGGGAGGCTGGCCCTTTCGATATCCTACTAAACTCGGCAGGTTTGGCGCGACACGGTCCGGCCCTAGAGACAGCTGAGGGAGATTTCGATGCGGTTTCAAATCTCAACATCAAAGGCGCCTATTTTCTGACCAAGGCTGTGGCGGATGGGTTGATCAAGACTGGCCGCAGAGGCTCGTTGATCAACATTTCCAGTCAAATGGCCAAAGTGGGCGGCGTTGATCGCGCCGTCTATTCCGCGACCAAACATGCGGTCGAAGGATTTACCAAATCGATGGCCATAGAATGGGGCAAGCATGGCATTCGGATCAACACCATCTGTCCGACATTTATCCTTACGCCCTTGACGAAATCCACTTTCGACAAACCAGAACGCAAGGCCTGGATCATGGATAAAATCAAGCTCGACCGCGTGGGCGAGGTTGAAGATATCATGGGCGCAGCGGTATTCCTCGCATCTGATGCAAGCGCACTGGTTACCGGTACAGCGCTGCTAATTGACGGAGGTTGGACAGCGGACTGATGGCACAGATAAAGGTTACATCCGCAGAAGTCGCAGCTCGCGCAGGCGTTAGCCAGTCGGCCGTCAGTCGAGTGTTCACGCCCGGCGCGTCCGCATCTCCCAAAACTGCGGAAAAAGTAAAACGAGCGGCGGCCGAGTTAGGCTATCGTCCAAATGTCCTTGCTCGCGCAATGGTTTCTGGCAAAAGCCGGATCATTGGCGTCATCGTGGCCTATCTGGAAAACCAGTTCTATCCGGATGTTCTTGAAAAACTATCCAATGCGCTACAGGCCGAAGGCTACCATGTCCTAGTTTTCATGGCCTCCAACACTTCTGGCAACATCAACAGAGTAGTAGAAGAAATCCTCGACTACCAAGTGGACGGAATCATCGCCGCCTCTGTTGCACTTTCCTCTGAGCTATCTGATCGCTGCCAGGCTGCAAATATCCCGATGGTTCTGTTCAACCGTGGTCAGGACGACACAAGCATGTCAATTGTGACCTCTGACAACCTCGCTGGCGGTCGAAAGATTGCGGATTTTCTAGTTGCAGGTGGGCATCAAAAAATCGGCTATATCGCAGGCTGGGAGGGCGCTTCGACCCAAAGAGACCGCGAAGCTGGGTTCTTGCAAGGCCTCACCGAGGCGGGTTTATCGCTTCATGCCAGAACGGTTGGGAATTTCCACATGGATCAGGCCCGCGAAGCGACGCTTCAAATGTTTACGCAGGATCCGCCCGATGCCGTGTTCGTTGCCAATGATCATATGGCGCTTGCCGTCATGGATACGCTACGCCACGAGCTAGGCATAAAGGTGCCCGAGGATGTGTCCGTCGTCGGATACGACGACGTCACTATGTCATCGTGGCCTTCGTACAATCTGACAACAGTTAGACAACCAGCAAATCGTATGGTGGCCGAAACCGTCACCACATTGCTTGCCAAAATAAACGACATCGAAACATTACCACGCAAGGTGGAAATCGAAGGGCCGCTTATAGTGCGCAAGTCTGCCCGCATACCCGAAGGATGGCCCGATGAAGGGATTTGACCCCAAATTCAAAAATTTTCCGGATTACATAATCGGGATCACCAAAGAGATTTGGGAAGATCGCGGTATCGCCACGCTGCATGATTACTATACGCCCGATATTCCTGTCCGCTCCCCAGGTTCAGTGGTTCAGGGCAATCAGGGTGTTATCGCCGCGACAATGGCAACACTGGCCGAATTCCCCGATCGAGAGCTTCTTGGTGAAGACGTTATTTGGTCTGGAACCCCCGAAGAGGGCATGCTGAGTTCGCACCGCATATTCACAACGGCCACGCACAGCAACGACGGGGTATATGGGGCAGCCAGCGGAACCAAGCTTCGCTACCGTGTCATTGCCGATTGTCATGCATTCAATAATCAGATCAACGACGAGTGGCTGATCCGCGATCAAGGTGCTGTTGTGCGTCAACTGGGTCACGATCCAAAGGACTATGCCCGCGATCTCATCGCCCGCGAGGGCGGCGCGGAAAACTGCGTGAAACCCTTCACCCCTGCTAACGACATCACAGGGCCGTATAAAGGAAATGGAAACGATAACGAATGGGGGCAGAAATACGCTGACATCATCACGCGTATGATGAACGCTGATTTCACCGTCATTCCAAACGAATACGACCGTGCGGCCAATCTCGAATATGCTGGCGGCGTATCTACGATTAGCCATGACGGCGCTGATCAATTCTGGATGGGACTTCGCGCCTCGTTTCCAAACGCAGAATTCAAAATCGAACACCAAATTGGACGGGACGACCCGATGATGCCGCCCCGCGCAGCTTTACGCTGGGGGCTGCATGGCAAACACGATGGCTGTGGAAGCTTTGGAACCCCGACAGGTGCCGAGGTTTATATCATGGGCGCATGTCATGCCGAGTTCGGGCCGTGGGGGCTGCGTCGAGAATGGGCACTTTTCGACGAAACCTCGGTCTGGAAGCAAATCTTATTGCACACAGGTGACCTCTGAATGATCGACTTCGGCGCATATCGTCTCGACGGTCGTCAGACCCTGCGCCGCGATCATGCGCAACGGGCATCACTACGTGCTAAGCGATTGAACCCCCGCCCTCCGGGACAAGCAGACATTTGATCTGCACGCCCCGCAATCCCAGAGGAGACAATTATGACACCACAAGATATGGAAACACGCATCGTTCGCTACGGCGATCTGCAACCTTGTAAGACAGCCTTCATCGACGCCCACACACCGGGTAGCGATCAAAAAGAAAACTTCACCATTATCGGCGGAGGAGTTTCAGAAAGCCCCGATCAGCACGTCCACATCACCATCCCGCACGGATTTAACATCGGCGCTGCTGGCCAACCGCCAAAATGTCGAAACAGCCTGCACGATCATCGAACAGCCGAGGCGTTTTTTATCCTCTCGGGCACATGGAGGTTTTTTTGGGGGCGCTGGGGCGACGCGGGCGAAGTCACTCTGGAACAAGGTGATATCTTTAACATTCCAACCGGCGTTTTCCGAGGATTTGAAAATATCGGCACCGACTACGGAATGATCATGGCCATATTGGGCGGAGACGACGCCGGCGGCGGCGTTATGTGGGCCCCTCAGGTTGTTGAAGATGCAGCCGACCATGGCTTGGTGCTTGCCGAAACTGGCAAGCTTTACGATTCAAAAAAGCAACAGCACTTGCCAAGCGGCGTGGCGCCGATGCCTCTGATGGCAAATGATGAACTTGCCAAACGCGGAGAGCCATCAACAGCGCAGGTTATTCCAAACCACATCGCGCGCTATAGGGATCTTGTGGCTTATGCCGACAAAAACCCTGCTTTGGTGATCGGTGAAACCGGTATCCTGAAAGACAAGCCAGGCTTCGAAGTTCACTTCGTGACACGTGCATCGGCAACCCAGACCAAACAGTCTTACAACCGCCCATCAGTTCTGATGCCGGTCAAAGGTCACTGGAGCGTCACTTGGGACGGTGGGACGGCAACCCTTGCCCCCGGTGACACGATGTCGGTTCCCGAGAACCTTGCGCACTCGATCCTGCCGTCCATGACAGGCGAGGCCGCGATCTACCAAATTACGGGTACAGGCGACCCTGCCGGACTGACTTGGGCTGGTTAACAAGATCTTAACCGGAGCGCCCCGTCGGCGCTCCGGCTTTTGTAGCGTTTCAGCGTTCAAATATTACAAATGTCATCAAACCGGAGATGGAAATGGTTTTAACAACACACGTAGGCTCACTACCCCGAACACAGGACGTGGTGGACTTCATTTTCGCCCGCGAACACGGCAAAGATTACGATCAGGCAGCGTTTGACGCCTGTATGACTGCGGCTGTTTCTGAAACTGTCCGCAAGCAGAAAGAAGCAGGCGTTGATATCGTAAGTGACGGAGAAACCTCAAAAATTTCCTACGCGACCTATGTCAAAGACCGTTACACAGGCTTTGACGGCGACAGCCCACGCAATGCGCCTGCCGATCTGAAGCAATTTCCCAGCTTTCTCAAACGCTTAGCCGACGACGGAGGAACGCCGCAATATGCCCGCCCGATGTGTGTGGGCGAAGTGAAGTCCAAAGGTCAGGATGAATTGCAAAAAGACATTTCAAATCTGAAAGCAGCAATGGCCGATCACGGCGTTGAACGGGGCTTCATGAACGCCGCCTCGCCCGGCGTTATATCGTTGTTTTTGCAGAATGATTTTTATGCTACGCGCGATGAGTATCTAGCCGCATTGGCCGACGCGATGAAAGAAGAATACGAAACCATCGTCGCATCAGGACTGGATCTACAGTTGGACTGTCCCGACCTCGCCCTGTCGCGACACATGCTATTTAACGACCTATCGGACGACGAGTTCCTCAAGATCGCCAACAGCCATGTAGAAGCCCTGAACCACGCCCTTCAGGATGTGCCCGCCGATCGTGTAAGGGTGCACATTTGTTGGGGAAATTACGAAGGTCCCCACGTTTGTGACATCCCGATGAGCAAGATGTTCGACACCCTGATGTCCACCAAATCGCGTTATGTTTTATTCGAAACCTCAAACCCGCGACACGGTCACGAGTGGTCTGTGTTCCGTGATCGCAGGGCGGACATTCCAGAAGACAAAGTATTGGTGCCAGGGGTGGTCGATACAACAACCAATTTCGTTGAGCACCCCGAGCTTGTTTCGCAACGAATTCAACGGTTTGTCGATATTATTGGCAAGGATCGCGTCATCGCAGGCAGCGATTGCGGCTTTGGTACTTTTGCCGGTTATGGCGCAGTCGATCCAGAGATTGCCTACGCTAAACTGTCAGCCCTGTCCCAAGGCGCCGCGCTAGCCTGATGACACCTCTCGTTCTGCTTCCTGGGATGATGTGCGACGCACGTCTGTTTGCGCCGCAGATCGCCGCGTTTTCAGGCGAGCGGGATATTTGCCTACCCACTATCCACGCCTCTGACAGCGTAGCAGACTTGGCCACTAGCGTTCTAACCAGCGCGCCCCCTCGGTTTGCTCTTTGTGGTCTTTCGATGGGTGGCATTGTTGCCATGGAAATTCTGAAACTGGCCCCAGAACGAGTCGAGCGCATTGCTCTACTTGATACAAACCCACTCGCTGAAACTGATGAAACCAAGACCAAAAGATTGCCGCAGATGGTCGCTGTTCAGGAAGGCCGATTAGAGGAAATCATGCGCGAAGAAATGAAGCCCAATTACCTTGCCGATGGACCAAGGCGACAAGAGGTTATGGATCTTTGCATGAACATGGCACTCGGCTTGGGTCCTCACGCATTTTTGCGTCAATCTCGTGCGCTCATGGATCGACCGGATCAAACCCTCACACTGCGAAATATTGATATTCCATCGCTAATTATGTGCGGTCGAAGCGACACTCTTTGTCCTGTTCTAAGACATGAGATGATGGCGGCCATGATAACAGATTCCCATCTAACTATCATTGAAAACGCGGGACATTTACCCACTCTCGAGCAACCTGAATCAACGAACTCTGCTCTCAAAAAATGGCTGGAATATTGATGGACGATACACTTCTTGAACTTCTCCGACGGGTTGACACCCCGACAGTCTGTAACGCGATTGAGGTCGCCCAAGGCAAACGAGGGTTTTCAAGCTTCACGCGAGGCACAATGCTATCGTCCGACCCCAATGCCCGTGCAATGGTAGGCTTCGCACGCACAGCAAAAATTGCCGCTGTTGAGCCGCCAACCGAAAGTCCCGATGTGATCAAGGCCCGTCGGATGGACTATTATCGCCACATGTCAGACGGCCCAAGACCGGCGGTCGCAGTTATCGAAGACGCCGATTTCCCACATTGCATCGGCGCCTATTGGGGCGAGATAAACACGACCATCCACAAAGGTTTTGGCCTGTCCGGTGCCCTGACAAACGGCGTCATGCGCGATCTCGGTGATCTACCTGACGATTTTCCAGTCGTTGCTGGCTCAATCGGCCCGAGCCATGGTTTCGTTCATGTACGAGAGATTGGAACTCCGGTGACGATCTTTGGGCTCGAGGTTTGCGACGGGGATATGGTGCACGCAGACCGCCACGGAGCTCTTGTTATCCCACAGGAAACACAGGGGGATCTCGCTCAAGCGATCCCAAAGCTACTTAGAACTGAAAAGTTAATCTTGGAGCCCGCAAAACAGGGCAATTTTGATTTTGAAGCGTTTGAAATCGCATGGGCAGAATTTGAGGCCTCAAGAACGTAGACTAATAGACCCTTGTGAATTGAGATCACACAGGAAGGTTTCGGCGTACTTGAGCAACCAGACCTGAGTGCAGACCCTCAGTTTTTGTCAAACAGTTTGCGCGCCCAAAACAAGGCCGCATGGACGCAGATCACCCTCGCCAGTTTCGCAGAATTGACGACCGGCAATGTGATCGAACGTCTTGATAGAGCAGGTATTGCAAATGCAAAAAGCGAAGGTGATTTGATGAGATATCTGTAATCACTTCCCGAATCCTTCGTGCTGACCTTAGGGCCGATGATGTGGTGTTCGGTGCGAACTAAGCATTTTTTAGTGGTTTATAAGCCAATCGCACGCTACTGAACTGAGTTTTTCCACTTAACGGGGGAAACGTAAACGATGCTTTCACCAACGCTGATCATCACATCTCCGTCCTGAATGTTAACCTGTAGCTTCATCGAGCGACTTGCCAGTTTTCCTAGCTCCCCGGTGTCATTTTCTGAGAAATTGACCACGTTAAGGTTATCAAATCGGGTGGTGCTGTTTTTAATCTTGTCCCACCACATGTCAGCAGTCCTGCCACCGTAACTATAGACGATCACTTCGCCGGCTTTGCCGCAAGACTGACGAACGATTTTCTCACTCGGAAGGCCCAGCGCAATCCATAACTCTAGTTCGCCGCTTAAGCTTTTCAGCCAAATGTCAGGCTCATCATCCGTTGATAGGCCCTTCGTCATTTCCAATTGCTCATGCGCATTTAGCGCAAAAGCAAGCAGCCGGACCATCAGTCGTTCATCCGTTTCAGAGGGATGCTTGGCTACTGTCAGTTTATGGGTCTCATAGTAATGACGATCCATGTCTGACACAGAAAGTTCAACTTTGTAGATTGTGGCTTTTTGCGCCATAATAATCCCCAGCATAGCTATCACGGGATGCCTAATTCGTCTGGTGACTTAATGAAAGCACTTAAAGACCGGCAAAGCTTAGGGGCGTCCCATGCCGACGCGACTTTGGTCTGCAATTTGAGAAGAAATGCCGATCCTTGTTGAGATAAAGAGCATCAGGAAACCGAACTGAATTTTACGCCGCTCCCTTTGCCATTTCCGACTACAACATGTCTCTGCGAAATAGGTTTCGGCACCAAGATTGCTTAGGATGGCCGCTAGAAATGATAGCGCAACAATTGGACGAAGCATGGGTGATCCTTTTCTGATTTCCTAGTATTATACGAAACAGAAGAACAACTCAGTCGTTATCCGGTCGCCCTAGGCCCGCTCAAGCGGCCCATTTATTACCTCACGCGGAGGAACAGCTGCACGTCCGCAACATTTGTGCCCGTTGCTTCGGTTTTAAGCAAATCGCCAGCAGCTTCCAGAATTCTATAACTGTCGTTATCAAGAAGGGCTGCGGATACGTTTATGTGGTTTGCCTGAGCGTTTGCGCATGTTTTTGAGGTTACAACACCGCCAGCTGCATCTGTTGGGCCATCGCGCCCATCAGTACCACCGCTAAGGAATACCCAATCACCCTTGAGGTCATGGGCAAGTTTCGCGAAACGAACGGCAAGCTCTTGATTGCGACCGCCACGGCCAGTTCCAGTTATTTTTACCGTCGTTTCGCCACCCCATATGAACAGCTGCTTACGCGAGAATGGCGCAGATCGAACGAATGATAGTATCTGCTGCGAAGCGTCGCCGACATCCCCAACAAGGGGGGTGTCTATTACAACCGGCTCCCAATCGGGGGCGGCCTGGGCAATGCAATTTAGTGTTTGGGTGTTTGTGCAAATAAGCTCATTTTCACCCTGCAATTCTGTCGCCTGTTTTGGAGATGCCAGCAATTTTTGAGCTGCTATTGACACCAGATCCCATAAACCTTCCGTTTTAAGAAGCTCAACTGGGTCGACACCTTCGCCATTTGGAACGGTGGGTCCGCTAGCGATTATAGACAGGTCATCCCCAACAACATCCGAGATTATCAGACTGCGAACGGACGCGGGCTTGGCAATTTCCAGCAATCCGCCACCTTTGAGAACTGAGAGTCTTTGACGAATGCGGTTCATCTGGATGATGTCCAAACCGCCTTTTAGGAGGATTTTGTTTACCTCAATCTTGTCATCGAGCGTTAAACCGTCGCGTAGCGTCGGCAAAAGTGCGGAACCACCGCCAGAAATCAGGCAGATCACCTGGTCGTTTGCCGTCGTAGATTTCAGCAGGTCGATGACCGCCTTGCCGGCTTCGAGTCCATTTTCGTCAGGCAACGGGTGGCCCGCTGCCATCACACGACACTGGTCGATATCCCGGGCATTTTCGTAATTTGGAACTGCTAGCGCTTCAAACGCTTGGCCTTGTGGCACATGCTTAAGCGCCTGCTCGATCATAGCGCATGACGCTTTGCCAAACGCGATGAGAATTAGTCGGCCATCAGGAATTGCTTCCACCGGCTTGGTATCAAGCGCTCGTTTTACAGCCGAGGCTGGATCGGCAGCCCGGACACCTATCATAAACAGGGCCCGAGCCGTCTCTTTGAGTTCAGTCAGTTTCATCCAGCAGCGATTTGCTTGGCCTTTTCGACCAGCACTTCAGCCTGTCGAATGGACGCGTAATCGATAAGACGACCATCCAGAGATACAGCACCCTTGCCTGCGGCTTCCGCCTCGGCCATCGCTTGAATGATGCGGTTTGCTTTAGTGATTTCGGCCTCTGACGGGCTCATGACTTCGTTGGCCAGCGCGATTTGGCTTGGGTGAATTGCCCACTTGCCTTCGCAGCCCAAGACTGCGGCTCGGTAAGCTGCAGCTCTGTAACCTTCTGGGTCCGAAAAATCGCCAAAGGGACCGTCAACTGGGCGCAGACCGTTAGCACGCGCAGCAACCACCATATTGGCGATCGCAGAGTGCCACATGTCACCCCAATGGACCTGACGTCCACCGTTGTCATCAGGGTCCGTTAGAACCGAATAATGCTCGTTCACACCACCGATAACTGTGGTGCGCGCACGCATGCTTGCAGCGTAGTCAGCAACACCAAAATGAAGGCTTTCATTTCGCTTAGAAGCAGCCGCGATTTCGTTGACATTTTGCATGCCCAGAGCGGTCTCAATAATGTGCTCAAAGCCGATGCGTTTTTTGTACCCTTTTGCGTCTTCAATCTGGGTCACCATCATGTCTACTGCATAGACGTCAGCAGCGGTTCCAACCTTCGGAATCATGATCAAATCTAGACGCTCTCCAGCCTGTTCAACGACGTCAACAACATCGCGATACATGTAGTGAGTGTCCAAACCGTTGATTCGAATCGACATCGACTTGTTGCCCCAATCGATCTCATTCAGGCCCTTGATGATGTTCTTGCGGGCCTGTTCTTTCTCGTCCGGGGCTACCGCATCCTCAAGGTCTAGGAAGATTACGTCGACGTCAGATTCTGCTGCCTTTTCAAACATTTGCGGCTGGCTACCGGGAACCGCAAGTTCGCTACGATTCAATCTTGCGGTGGCTTGGTCGATGGGGTGAAAACTCATATCTGTTGTTCCTTGGGGTTGCTAAACGAAGATGGCGCAACACAGGCAGGAAAAAAAAATTCCTGTCAAGAATGTTTTTTTGAGGTGTTTTTGAAGAAAACCGTCGACCAACTTCTTAACCCCGCGACCCAAGCTGAGTGGAAAAGAAAAATGCGACGGCCTGCGTGCGACTGGTCACCGAGAGCTTTTCGTAGAGGTTTGAAAGGTGAAATTTCACCGTGTTAGATGATATCTCAAATTCGGCTGAAAGTTGCCGGTTACTGAGGCCCCGAGACAGGGCTTCAAGCAGCGCTCTTTCACGTTTGGTCAACTGGTGAATCGGGTCGTTCTGAAGCTCTCTCACATCAAGGAATGGAAACACCATTTGTCCCTCGGCAACGGACGCGCAGGTGTCCAACAAACCCTCGACCGGTCCATTGCGCGGCGTGAACCCAGCCGCACCCGCCGCCAATGCTTTTCGTGGCAGATCGCCAGCGTCTTCACCGTAGACCAGAATGCGCGGTGCGTCGGCCTGATCCCGCAAAACCTCAATCAGTTTTTGTCCACCCAGCGCAGGCAAATTCCAATCGACTATCCCGATCTGAACCTGGACGCGCATTACCGTGCCGAGGAACCCTTCAGCCGTTGATGCAGTTGCCACCAACGAGAATCGCGGATCACGATCAAAGATTTCTGACATGGCCGAAAGAACAAGCATGTTGCTCTCTGCGATGGCGACTGTGATTTGTTCTGTTGTCGTCGTAACACGTTGCATCTGTTGCCTTTTCTCAAAAAACCTACCCATTCGGGTAGTAGCATTTTCGGTATACCATGGCATTTACACCTTTATGGGTAGTAAATTACCTACCCATATAGTTACCCAAAAGCAGGAGTAACCTACGTTGCGGGCCTGAACAAAGCAATATTTCATCACGAGAATAATTGTTTCTCGATGAGATAGGCCCTCCATGACCAACGCTTCTTCATTCCCGCAACTTGTCATTCCAAACACCTTGGCCGCTGGCCCTGGCCCCGGAAATACCGATGCCCGTGTTCTTGCAGCATACGCTGGGGCTGGCATCGCTGATCACATGCAACCAGACGTGCTGCGTGGCATGATCGAGTGCAAACACATGCTCCGCAGCTATATGGGCACCGCCAATGTTCACACGTTCGGTGTGGCTGGAACTGGTTGGAGCGGCCTAGACGCCATGATGTCTGCCGTCATGCCAGGCGACACGGTTGTCGCTTTTTCAAACGGAACGTTTTCGGGCATCGATGCGCTGACGTTGCGGATGAAGGCCTCTACGCGCAAAGAATTGGCACAAGACAGCCTGAACCCACAACCTGCCAGCGTCACGGTCATCGAAGTGCCACATGGACAATCCGTGACAGCGGAAATAGTTGAAGCCGCACTTGCAGAGCATAAACCTAAATGGGCTTTTATGGCCCATTGGGAAACAGGTTCCGGCCGGATCAACGACATCAAAGGTTTCTCGGATGCTTGTGAACGTCACGATGCAATGGGCCTCGTAGACGCCGTCTCGTCAATTGGCGTCGAGAACTTTGCACTAGATGATTATCCTGGCGTTGTCGGCTGGGCATCGTGCCCTCAAAAGGGCTTGTTGTGCCTACCTCTGACCTATGCACCGGTTAGCTTCACTGATCGCTATATCGAAAACCTGCGTGCAAATGGCGCCTACACCTATGCCAACCATCCGATCATGGAAGCCCGCCACTGGGGCATCGTTGACGGCCAAGACGTTGAAAAGGGCGGTTACCATCGGACGCACTCGGCATCTGCAGTTTCAGCCTTGCATGAGGCGCTTCGCATCAACTTGGCAGATGGCCTAGAAAAGCGCGCGCAGGATTATGTGTTCTATGAAAAGGCCCTGACCGATGCTGTAAAGGCCATGGGCTGCGAAGTTACATCTAATATGACAAGCCTTGTGGTCTTGAACCTCCCCCCTGCTTTCGCAGGTCGCGAAATGGAGCTGGTCCAAAATTGCCGCGCCGAGGGTTTTGGCATTTGGCCGACGCTTTCCGCACCTGTCCAAGTACGCATCGGCATTCTAAACCTTCTAAGCCGTGCCGCCATCACTGAAATCGTGACGCGCTTTGCCGAGGCAATGAACAATATCGGCGCCGAGATCGACATCAACAAAACTACTGCCGGTTTGGAAAAGCATTTTCAAACTCAAATCGCTGCATAGGAGGCGACAATGGATATTCATGAATATCAAGCCAAAGAGGTTCTAAGCAACTTCGGTGTGAAAATTCCAGCTGGCGCTCTGGCTTACAGCCCCGAGCAAGCAGCCTACCGCGCCCGTGAAATGGGCGGTGAAAAGTGGATCGTCAAAGCCCAAGTCCACGCAGGTGGACGCGGAAAAGCCGGCGGCGTGAAGCTGTGCGACAACGACCAAGAAATCCAATCTGCATGTGAAGAGATGTTTGGCCAAAAGCTTGTCACTCATCAGACAGGCCCAGAAGGCAAAGGCATCTATCGTGTCTACGTTGAAGCCGCTGTTCCAATTGATCGCGAAATCTATCTAGGCTTCGTTCTGGACCGGTCGTCGCAACGCATCATGATCGTGGCCTCTGCCGAGGGCGGGATGGAGATCGAAGAAATCTCAGAAAAGCGCCCTGAAAGCATCGTGCGCTCAACTGTAGAACCTGCCGTTGGCCTGCGTGATTTCCAGGCCCGTGAAATCGCCTTCGACTTGGGCATTGAGCCCGCGCTGACACAAGCAATGGTGCGCACGCTACAAGGATGCTACCGCGCGTTCCGCGAATTGGATGCAACCATGGTGGAAATCAACCCTCTGGTCATCACACATGACAATCGCGTTCTGGCGCTGGATGCGAAAATGACGTTCGACGACAACGCTTTGTTCCGTCACCCACAAATCAGCGAACTACGCGACAAAAGCCAAGAAGATCCACGCGAGTCTCGCGCGGCGGACCGTGGCCTGTCTTACGTTGGGCTTGATGGCAACATTGGCTGCATCGTTAACGGCGCTGGCTTGGCCATGGCGACTATGGACACGATAAAACTGGCGGGCGGCGAGCCTGCGAATTTTCTCGACATTGGCGGCGGCGCCACGCCTGAGCGTGTTGCCAAGGCGTTTCGCCTAGTGATGTCAGACAAGAATGTGCAGGCCGTTTTGGTCAACATTTTCGCTGGTATCAACCGATGTGACTGGGTGGCCGAAGGGGTCGTACAAGCGCTGAAAGAGGTGCAGGTCGACGTTCCTGTGATCGTCCGTCTTGCCGGAACCAACGTCGAAGAAGGTCAGAAAATCCTCGCGAAAAGCGGACTACCTATCATTCGCGCAACAACTCTGATGGAGGCCGCAGAACGCTCGGTCTCTGCTTGGAAAAGTGACAATCCTTCAAACGTGGAAGCTGTGTAACAATGAGCATTTATCTAAATCGCGAAACGCGCGTTATCGTTCAGGGCATTACTGGTCGAATGGCGCAATTCCACACCAAAGATATGATCGAGTATGGCACCAATGTTGTCGGCGGCGTCGTTCCTGGCAAAGGTGGTGAAACCGTACATGGCGTGCCAGTGTTTGACACAGTCAAAGAAGCGGTTGAAGCCACGCAAGCCAATGCAAGCCTTGTGTTTGTACCGCCCCCCTTTGCTGCAGACAGCATCATGGAAGCCGCAGACGCGGGCATTCGGTACTGCGTTTGTATCACTGACGGCATTCCGGCACATGATATGATCCAAGTGAAACGCTATATGATGCGTTACCCTCGGGATCGCAGAATGGTTCTGACCGGACCGAACTGCGCGGGTACAATCTCACCCGGCAAGGCGATGCTGGGCATTATGCCGGGCCATATCTTCCTTCCCGGAAACGTTGGAATTGTCGGTCGCTCGGGCACATTGGGCTATGAAGCGGCGGCTCAACTAAAGGAACGCGGCATCGGTGTTTCAACCAGCGTTGGCATCGGCGGCGACCCAATCAACGGTTCGTCATTCCGTGACATACTTGAGCAGTTTGAAAACGATGATGAAACGCATGTCATCGCCATGATCGGCGAAATCGGTGGACCGCAAGAAGCCGAGGCTGCTGCCTACATCCAAAACCACATTACGAAACCTGTCGTCGCGTATGTGGCTGGTTTGACCGCTCCAAAAGGTCGGACGATGGGACACGCAGGTGCCATCATCTCGGCGTTTGGCGAAAGTGCTTCGGAAAAAGTGGAAATCCTGACAGCTGCTGGCGTGACGGTAGCCGAAAACCCCGCCGTGATCGGCGAGACTATTGCTAGCGTGATGTAAAAAAGATGACGAACGCAAAACCAAAAGTACTTGTGACTCGACGCTGGCCTGCAGCCGTTGAAGCAAAACTTAGCGATCAATATGATGTGGTTCTTTCGAACGACGATGTGCCTTTGAAGCCTGACGAATTTCGCCAGGCGTTCAAAGACTTTGATGCTGTTCTTCCAACGGTAACCGACAACATCAACGCCGCTGCTATGGAGTTGTCAAAGCCGCGAACCAAATTATTGGCCAACTACGGCGTTGGCTACACGCATATTGATATGCCAAGCGCAAACTCTCACGGCATTGTCGTAACCAATACGCCCGATGTTTTGTCTGAATGTACCGCAGATATCGCTATGACATTGATGCTGATGGCTGCACGTCGCGCAGGTGAAGGCGAACGGGAAATCCGCGAAGGCAGATGGACCGGCTGGCGACCAACCCATCTTGTGGGCACAAAGGTATCTGGCAAAACTCTTGGTATTGTTGGCTTCGGCCGCATCGGACAAGAGATGGCTCAGCGCGCACACCACGGGTTCGGCATGAAAATCGTCGTGCACAACCGCAGCCGAATTGCGCCGGAAATCTTAGCTCGTTGCAACGCAGTTCAGGCTGAGGATCTAGATGATCTTCTTCCGCGTTGTGACTTCGTTTCATTGCACTGCCCCGGAGGCGCTGAAAATCGCCATCTGATCAATTCCCGAAGGCTTGATCTGATGCGTCCTGGTGCCTTCCTGATCAACACAGCCCGCGGCGAAGTCATCAACGAGCGTGATCTGGTTCAGGCTCTTAGCTTTGAAACAATCGGTGGCGCAGCACTGGATGTGTTTGATGGCGAACCCAATATTTGTAACGCCCTGATCGAAAGTGATCGGCTGGTTATGTTACCGCACCTCGGAAGTGCAACCGCTGAAACCCGTGAGGGAATGGGTTTTCGCGTTCTAACAAACCTCAATGCGTTCTTTGACGGCCAAACACCGCCCGATCGCGTAAACTGATGGTACTCTCAGCGGTTTCCGCACGAGAGTCTGAGGGGGACAGCTACGCAAACTCGCTGCGAAGTCTTCTTTGGGACCAGCTATTTCAGACGGTTTTGCATCGGGCGCCAACTGTGGCGGCGATGCTGAGCACGCCTCAAGAAGTTGTAGATCTCGCGGAAAGTCAGACGTCTGATTTCCTTCAGGCCATCAACATTTGGTTTCAACTCACTAAGATCGCGGACGAAAACGCTGCCGTAAGGCAACGCCGGACGATTGAAGCCAACGAAGGTGCCGAATGCGTCGAGGGTAGCTTTGCCCAAGCGATGGTTCAAATTGCCGACGAAGCACCGGACGCATTTGAAGATGCCGTTGAATCGCTGTCCGTCGGTCCGACCCTAACCGCCCACCCGACCGAGGCAAAACGGGTGACGATCCTTGAAATTCATCGCCGCATTTACCGCCTGTTGGTCTCGCTTGAGACGCAAAGATGGACACCGCGCGAGCGAACAGCCAAAATTGATGAGCTTCGCGGCGAGATAGATTTGCTGTGGTTGTCGGGTGAGCTTCGCCTAGAAAGACCTAGCCTTTCAGACGAAATCGAATGGGGCCTGCAATTCTTTAGGGACAGTCTTTTTGACGCTGCGCCCCAGCTATTTGAGCAATTCGTGACAGCGATGGAGGCAAGCTTTGCAGATCACGACGCTGCCTTGCGTCCATGCTTGAAATTCCATTCCTGGATCGGTGGAGATCGAGACGGCAACCCAAACGTGACTGTCGAGACCACCAAAACCGCAATGGAACGCGGACGTCGAACTGCGCTGGACAAACATATTGCCGAGCTTTCGATTGCAGCGTGCCATATCAGCATCAGCCGAGACATAGCGGATGTGCCGCCGTCACACCTGAGGGCGCTGGATGCCATCATTGCGCGATGCGATAATAGTAAGGCCATCGCCCAAAGAAACCCAGGAGAGGTGTTCAGACAGGCACTTAGCGCCATTATTGAGCGTCTTTCGGATCGCCCGAGCTACGCTCATGTCGATGAATTGTTAGAGGACCTTCAGAAGATCGAAGCTGCGCTCTCATCAATCGGCGCACAACATCTAAGCTCTAAATACATCCGACCAATCCGATGGCGCGTTGAAGCCTTCGGATTTCGGACAACTGCCTTAGACATTCGCCAAAACTCTACCGTGACGACTGATGTGCTAACGGAGATATGGGGGAACAACGAAAGCCTTGGAAGCACTCAGTGGGCCAATCGTCTGCGTCGCGAAGTCTCGGCGGATAGCCTGCCATCAATCAATGCGAACGACCTAAGCGATCAGGCACAAGAGCTTCTTAGCCTTCTAAAGACCATCGTCACTGCCCGCGAAGGTGACGATCCAAATGCGATCGGGGCTTTCATCCTTTCAATGACGCGATCGACGGATGATTTGTTGGCGGTCTATCTGCTGGCACGCTATGCTGGTGCATCCGGTGAGGCATTGGACGTCCCTATTGTTCCTCTGTTTGAGACGATCGATGATCTTCGAAATGCCCCCCGTATTCTAACGGAACTGATCGAAATCCCAACAGCGCGCCGCAGTCTTAAACGACAGGGGAATCGCGTCGAGATTATGCTTGGTTACTCGGACAGCAACAAAGATGGTGGGTTTATTTGCTCGACTTGGGAATTAGAACAAGCTCAACGCAAAATTACCAAAGCTCTTAAAGTACTTGGATTTATCCCTGCGTTTTTCCATGGTCGAGGAGGTTCCGTTAGCCGAGGCGGCGCGCCGACAGGTCGCGCCATCGCCGCCCAGCCTGCGGGTACTCTCAACGGGGCCATGCGCACAACAGAACAGGGCGAAGTTGTTTCGGCAAAATACGCAAATCGTGGAACCGCTCTGAAGGAACTTGAGCAACTGGCATCCTCAGCGCTTTTGCATACAGCATTGTCGACCAAAGCACGCGCCACAAACCCTGAACACGACGACGCCATGCAAGCGTTGTCAGGCATGTCGCAAGCTGCCTATTCAGCATTGCTAAACTCGCCCGGTTTCGTCCAGTATTTCCAAGAAGCAAGCCCCGTTGAAGAACTGGCGATGCTAAAAATCGGATCGCGACCCGCACGGCGGTTTGGAGCGTCTAGTCTTGCCGATCTGCGCGCAATCCCGTGGGTTTTTGCTTGGTCTCAGAACCGCCACTTATTGACTGGCTGGTACGGGTTTGGCACGGCTTGTCGGTCTTTTTCCAAAGTGCGTGGGGATCAGGGCTGGGATATTCTACGCGAAATGTTTGCCGCTTCGCCGCTGTTCCAACTGATGGTCGATGAGGTTGAAAAAACGTTGTTTCAGTCGGACATGGACATTGCCGCCAAATACGCCGAACTCAGCACCGACGCGACAAACGGAGTTGTAATTTTTGCCAAGGTACGCGCTGAATATGACATCTCGGTTGAGGCTATTCGGACAATCACAGGCCAACCAGTTTTGGCAACGCGGTTTCCAAAACTCGCCAATCGCTTCGAAGGCAATCGGGCGTTTCTCGACAGTATTCACACCGTTCAAATCAACCAGTTACGCGCATTGCGTAGCAACCCAAATCACGCAGATACCGGCCCTCTATTACAGTCGATGAACTGCATTTCTGCTGGTCTCGGGTGGACCGGCTAATTTCGACAAGGATCTCTCACATGTCAGCAACAGAAAACACGCAGTTCTTTCAGCAACCCCTCGAAACACGGGACCCTGAGATTTTTGGGGCAATCCAAAATGAGCTTGGACGTCAGCGTGATGAGATTGAATTGATCGCATCCGAAAACATTGTATCCGCCGCCGTAATGGAAGCCCAAGGCAGTGTGATGACCAACAAGTACGCCGAAGGCTACCCGGGTCGTCGTTACTACGGTGGTTGTCAGTATGTAGACGTGGCCGAAAACTTAGCGATTGATCGCGCAAAGCAATTGTTTGGTTGTGATTTCGCCAATGTACAACCGAACTCGGGCTCTCAGGCAAACCAAGGGGTTTTCCAAGCTCTGCTGAAGCCCGGCGACACTATCCTTGGCATGAACCTCGCATCGGGTGGTCACCTTACACACGGCGCCGCCCCAAACCAGTCCGGCAAATGGTTCAACGCGGTTCAGTACGGCGTAAAGCGCGATGACAATCGTCTCGACTATGACGAGGTGCAGGCTCTCGCAACTGAACACCAGCCCAAGATGATTATTGCCGGTGGCTCGGCCATTCCTCGCGTCATCGATTTCGCAAGAATGCGTAAAATCGCAGACAGCGTTGGTGCCTATCTTCACGTGGACATGGCGCATTTTGCCGGCCTCGTTGCTGCAGGAGAGCATCCAAGCCCGTTTCCCCATGCACATGTGGCCACCACGACCACGCACAAAACTCTACGCGGTCCGCGCGGTGGTATGATTGTCACCAACGATGAAGCCATCGCCAAGAAAGTGAACTCTGCCATTTTCCCCGGCATTCAAGGCGGCCCACTGATGCATGTGATCGCCGCCAAAGCCGTCGCTTTTGGCGAAGCGTTACGCCCAGAATTCAAGACCTATCAAAAAGCCGTGCGTGCGAACGCCGACGCTCTGGCTGACCAGCTAATCAAAGGCGGTCTGGACATCGTTACCGGCGGTACTGACACGCATGTTATGCTGGTCGATCTGCGCCCCAAAGGGGTGACCGGCAACATCACCGACGCCGCCCTTGGGCGCGCGCATATCACAACCAACAAAAACGGTATTCCATTTGACCCCGAGAAGCCGACCGTAACGTCAGGCATCCGCCTAGGCACACCCGCTGGCACGACCCGTGGTTTTAGGGAGGCCGAGTTCCGCCAAATCGCAGACTGGATCGTCGAGATCGTCGACGGACTGGCGGCCAACGGTGCAGATGGGAATGCTGAAGTTGAGGAAAAAGTCGCGCGGGAAGTCGTTGCTCTTTGCCAAAGATTTCCGATTTACGGATAGCTTTTCGTCAAAATGAAGCGCCGGTAGTAACTTGCACCGATGGTCCAGCGAACCACCGGTGCAAGCGTTCGTTTACTGAATTATCACCTCAGGCCCCATGAAGGTTGTCGGCAAGAAGGTCGACAGCCATGGAATGTACGTCACCATAATCAGGAAGACGAACAGAACTGCTAGGAATGGCAGAGCTGCGCGGACAACGCTCATCATTGGCATCCCTGCGACACCGGACGTCACAAAGAGGTTCAGACCGACCGGAGGCGTGATCATCCCGATCTCCATGTTCACCACCATGATGATACCAAGATGGATTGGGTCGATACCCAGTTGGATTGCAATTGGAAAGACCAATGGTGCAACGATCACAATAAGGCCCGAGGGCTCCATGAATTGCCCGCCAATCAGCAAGATAATATTGACGATGATCAAGAACATGATCGGCCCAAAGCCTGCTGTCAGCATCGCGCCCGCGATTTGTTGCGGGATCTGTTCGTCGGTCAAAACGTGCTTCAGGATCAGAGCGTTGGCGATGATGAACATCAGGGTGATGGTCAGCTTACCAGCCTCAAACAATGTGTCGCGTGTGTCTTTGTGAAAGAACACAGTGATCATTGCCAAAGGCTTTTTCAAAAGCGAAATATTCGCCTCACCGTCTGGCGTCGAAAGTGGGCCCATGTCGCGATAGATGAACGTCGCGATGAAGAAGGCGTAAACAGCTGCTACAGCCGCGGCCTCGGTCGGGGTGAATATGCCACCGTAGATGCCGCCAAGGATGATGACGATTAGGAACAAACCCCAACCGGCATCGCGGCCAGCCTGAAAGAATTCTCCCCAGCCTTGCCAATCACCCTTTGGAAGATTGCGGCGCACGGCGATGACATAAATCGTAAGCATCAGCATAAAGCCTGCAAGGATACCGGGAATAACACCAGCGAGGAACATACGACCGACCGAAACTTCGACGGCGGACGCGTATACGACCATCACGATTGAAGGCGGGATCAAGATGCCCAAGGTTCCCGCGTTGGCGATGACACCAGCGGCGAACTCTTTGGAATACCCAACCTGTCGCATGCCTGCGATCACGATCGAACCGATAGCAACCACAGTTGCAGGGGACGACCCCGACAATGCCGCGAACATCATACAAGCGAAAACACCCGCGATGGCTAGACCGCCCGGAAAATGACCCACGGCTGCGATTGAAAAGCGAATAATCCGTTTGGCAACGCCGCCGGTCGACATGAAGGACGACGCAAGGATGAAAAACGGGATGGCCAAAAGCGTATAGTGACCTGCCATCGCCTGGAAGAACGTCTGCGCAATTGAGGCAAGCGACGTGTCGCTAAGCACCAACAAAAACAGGATAGATGACATCCCGAGTGAGACTGCGATAGGGACACCGATCAACAAAAGACCGATAACCATGATGAATAGAACTGCGACTTCCATGGTTTATTCCTCCCAGTCTTGCTGTTTGACGTTTTCGATTGCGTCTTCAACTTCGTGGCTAACGATCAGTGATTCAGCGTCGCCTTTTAGCAAACGTAGGGCGGCCTCAATAAATCGGAACAATAGAAGCGCCGTGCCCAATGGCAGGATCAGGTAAGGAATAAATCGAGGCAATTTCTCATAATGCTCTCCGTCATTCATCGTTGGCTCAATCCAACGAAGCCATTCAGGAAAGTAGATGTCGATCACCTCGTACCAGCCCCGGTATGACGTGCGCCGCATCTCTTCAAAACCTAACGGGAACCATCGTCCTGTTGTCTGTGGCAGGTTTGCGAAATTGGCCCAGTAATCCCAAGCGCCTTTCAGCAGTAAAAAGGAATAGGCGATACACACCATCGCAGCAACCAACCCGAGAAAGCGGCGCCCCCTTGTTGGAAGCACATTGAGAACCACGTCCACGCCCAAATGGGCTGTGACCTTTACCGCGTAACTGATGCCAAATAGCACGAGCCACGCAAACAAGAATGTCGTGGCTTCCAACCCCCAAATGAGACCGGTATTGAAACCGTAGCGCAAAATGACGTTGGTAAAAGTGATCAGCGTCATCCCAGCAAGAAGAACGGCTATCGCCGTCTCTTCAAACTCGTTCACAAAGCGACCTAATGGGGTTTTGGCTTGATAGTGTGAAGACATTTTCTATCCCTCTCTTGAGATAAGAGAATAAGAAAACCCGGCCCCTTTTGAGGGCCGGGTCAGATCCGGCTAAGCGCCTGGATTAGTGATTGGCGTTAATCGCTTGGGCTGCAGCGATGTTGTCTGCGCCAACGTCGCCTTCAAACTGACCCCAAACTGGCTTCATGGTTGCGACCCAAATGGCACGCTGCTCGGCAGTCAATTGACGTACGTCTGCACCTGTGTCGATGATCGCCTGCTTGGCAGCTTGGTTCACAGAATAAGCTTCGCCGTTGCGCACTTCAGTGACTTCGCTAACGATGGTGGCCAACTGGTCACGAACGTCTGCTGGAAGGGCATCCCACCAGTCAACATTGGTCACAAGCAAGTAGTCGATAATGCCGTGCGATGTCTCGGTAGTTCCGTCCTGAACTTCGAAGAACTTCTTGCCGTAGATGTTCGACCAGGTGTTTTCCTGACCATCAACAACACCAGTTTGAAGTGCACCGTAGACTTCTGAGAAGGCCATTGGCTGTGGGCTAGCACCCATTGCTGCCATCTGAGCCTTTAGAACGTCAGAGTTCTGTACGCGGAACTTCAGACCGTTTGCATCTGAAGGCAGTTCAAGTGGAACATTCGCGGACATGTGCTTCATGCCATTGTGCCAGAACGCGAGACCAAGAAGGCCACGACGTGTCATCGACTCTTTCATTGCCTGACCGGTTTCAGAGTTCTGGAACTCGTCAACTGCGCCCATGTTTTTGAACATGAATGGAAGGTCAAAAATGCGGAACTGTTTGGTGAACTGCTCAAACTTCGACAGTGACGGCGCCGCCATCTGAACGTCGCCTTGAAGCATAGCTTCCAGCACTTGGTTATCGTTGTAGAGAGTCGAGTTCGGGAAGACTTCCATACAAGCCTTGCCGTTCATTTCTTCGTTCACACGCGCTTCCAAAAGCGATGCAGCGATACCCTTTGGGTGTTTGTCAGTGTTTGTGACGTGGCTTAGTTTGATAACGATCTCGCCATCATCACAAGCGGCAAAAGCTGCGCCGGATGTTAGGCTAAGAGCAACCGCGGTGGCTGCAACGGTAATGAATTTCATGATTTCCTCCACTAAATCTTGCTCAGTATTTTTTGAGCGATGAACGATTGGTAAAAGGTTTCGTCCAGCCGATAAGGGGTTCACCCAACAATTCTTGCTGAAATCTGCAGGTAATCTTAAAAATGGGTAGGAATGGTAACATTCGCTGTGCGGTGTGGGTGGAATTCCACACATTTGGTAATTGAGTGCGGTTATTCTTTGTAGTCTGCCCGTTTCAATCCATAGCGCTGCATCTTTTCGTAAAGCGATTTGCGCGAGATTCGAAGCGCCTCATAGGTTTCACGTAGTCCCCCTCCACGAGAGCTAAGCTCTGCAGTGATGACTTGTTTCTCATAGGCCGCGACGCGCTCTGAAAGGCTGCCGGTTTCATTTGGCGCGGTCTCTTCATAGGTGTCCAAACCCATCACAAAACGATCCGCTGCATTTCTCAACTCGCGCACATTTCCAGGCCAATCCGCTTGGGCAAACTCGGCCAACAGCGATTGCGGTATGTCGACGAATTCACGCCGATAACGACGGGCTGCTTCATTCGCGAGTTGGGTAAACAGGCGCGGTATGTCCTCTCGCCGCTCAGCCAGAGAAGGAACGTTCAAATTTACCACATTGAGAATGTAATAAAGGTCTTCTCGAAACCGGCCGCCGCGGACTTCTTCCTCAAGATCGACCTTCGTCGAGGCTATGAAGCGTACGTTCAATTCTATCGGATCATTTGACCCTAGGCGTGTGATGGTACCTTCCTGCACCACACGTAGTAGACGCAATTGCAGGTCAGTTGGCATTGTTTCGATTTCATCAAGAAAAATCGTCCCTCGGCGGGCATGCTCAAACTTGCCATAGCGTGGGCGCAATGCGCCGGGGAAAGCGCCGGCTTCATGCCCAAACAACTCGCTTTCGATCATGTCACTGGGGATGGCACCACACGTAATGGCCACGAAAGGCCGGTCGGCACGATCACTTAGCGCATGGATGGCGCGCGCCACCACCTCTTTGCCTGTCCCTGTATCACCGGTTACCAGAATGTCGGCATCCGTTGCCGCCACAGCCCGCGCTTTGCTACGCAAATCTTGAATCACCCTCGTGCGCCCAGTGATCATGGTTTCAAGCTTGTCACGCTTGGTCATCGCCGAACGTAACTCTCGGTTCTCCAAGGTCATCGCGCGCTTTTCTAAGGCGCGACGCGCAACCTGAACAAGATGCTCCGACGCAAAGGGCTTTTCGATAAAATCGTAGGCCCCTGCCGCCATAGCCTCGACCGCCATTTTGACATCACCATGGCCGGTTACCAGAATAACTGGCAGCTCAAAGTCGATCTTTAGGACCTCTTGCATAAACACCTGACCGTCCATTTCGGGCATGCGAACATCTGTTATCACAACGCCTTCAAAATCCCGACTGATGTGGCGCAGCGCCTCTCTCGCGTCGGCGATGCACTGGACTGGCATATCGGCCAAGTCAAAAGTCTGGGCGACCGCATTTCGGATTGGTTCTTCATCGTCGACAAACAGAATTTTGCGTTGATCACTCATAATTCAGCACCCTGACCAACCTTGGCCTTTACCAACGTCACCGTGAAGACAGCCCCACCACCAGAAAGATTCGCGGCGCGTAAATTGCCACCAAAATCTCTGAGAATATTATACGAGATCGAAAGACCCAGACCCAATCCGCGATTGACTTCTTTGGTGGTAAAAAACGGATCGAAAATATGTTCGAGGATTTCTTCGTCTATTCCAACCCCGTGGTCACGCACGCTGATTTCTATGCTATCTCCAAGGTCTGCGTGAGTGACCTCAACACATGCCCCAGCCTGTCCGTCCATCGCGTCGAGTGCGTTGTTCACGAGATTCACCAATACCTGCTGAAGACGTACGTGCCCGCCAATGACCGTGACATCTTGTGGAATGCCAGACACCGCAAGTGACGCATCAGCCTCGTGCAGGCGACCGATCATAAGTTGTTCGACGTCTTTGAGCACGTTTGAGATATTGACGCTACCAATCTGTTCGCGTGGTTTTCGGGCAAAATTTCTAAGACTTTTGCTGATCTGCGCCATGCGATCTGTCAGTTTTGAAATGTGCTTTAGGTTGGCCTTGGCCTCATCAGGCCGATCGCGTTCTAGATAGGCTTCGGCATTGTCAGCGTAAGTCTTTACGGCCGACAATGGCTGGTTAAGCTCATGCGACAGCGCCGCCGACATCTGGCCCAGCGCCGCAAGTTTGCCCGCTTGGATTAACTCTTTCTGTGTTATCCGCAGCTCGTTTTCTGCTTGGATGCGTTCGCCGATTTCGTGTTTTAGATCGGCGGTTCGTTCGGCCACCCGAGTTTCAAGCAGAATCTGCGCTTCTTTTTGCTCGTGAATGCGCCGCAATTGCCTGCTGCGCCATGCCAACGTGACGCCGGTTACCAGCAAAAGCAAAACCAGTGCCAATCCCGTTAAGACGGATACTTGGACAGCTTGATTAGATGCGTTCTCGCGATCTGTAAGGATGTGAAGGGTCCAATTGGCTTCGGGCATGAATTGAGAACGTACCAAGTATTCAGTTCCACCCAATTCCTCGGGAAGCGTTAGACGCGAAGTTTCAAGTTCCTCGACAAAAATCGCATTCAAAGTCCTCAGTTGATCGACTGGATATCGGCGGGATTCATTCAATCGGTCCAGAACATCCTGCGACAGTGGTTCAATCGAAGAGAACAGCCAATCTGCATTGCTAGACATGAATATAATCTGATCGTCATCGGTTACGATAAGATCGTGGCTTAGCCCGCGCCAGTTTTCTTCAAAGCTATCGACTTCAAATTTGACACCCATTGCACCGGTTATTTTCTGTCCCGAATAAATTGGCGCAGAAAAATAAAACCCTCGCTTAAGCGAAGACGTTCCAAGTGCAAAGTAGCGCCCTTGCTCTCCAGTCATGGCCTCATTGAAATAGGGGCGGAACTTGTAGTTGTTTCCAATGAATGTGTTGGGTTTCTCAAAGTTACTGGCCGCGATCGCAAGGCCGTCGGAATCCAAAACATATACATCCGACGCCCCGACACCCTCGGCCACCGACTTGAGCATTAGGTTGACCGCTTTTATGTTGGTGTCAGTCTTTTCGTCAGTCAGAAGGTTTCGAATTTCGGGACGATCAGCCAACAAATTTGGGATCGATTCAAATTTTTGAAGCGCGCCTGATAGTCCGGTTGAGGCCAGTCGAAGGGACGCATCACTTTGCAGGCTAAGCTGCCGGATAAAGTAACGCTCCGCTGTGGTGTAGCCATAAAGAATGCACCCACCCAAGATCAAAGCGGTAAAGACCACCAAGGTCATTTTTCCGAAACTGCGCAGCATTCTCAAAGGCTATCAGGCGTCTTGTTACGGTGCAACACGTTGGAATGTTCCCCCGCAAAGCGCCCTTCACCAAACCAAATCTTGCACCTCAAAACTATGCAGTTTGAAGCGTCTCTGAAACCGCGATCTTTGTGATATCCCGACCCGAAACACTGAACTGGCCCTCATCCTGCAATCGCTTGAACAAGCGCGAGACGGTTTCGGGTTGAACGCCCAATAAATCAGCGAGATCCCGACGTGATAATGGCAATTTCATTCGAAGATGCCCTTTGTCGGTTTGACCGTGCGCTTCCAACAAGCGTGAAAGGAAATCCGAAAGCCTTTGCTGATTTGAAATCGTAGCGGTGGCAATAATACGGTCATGATTGCGGTCAATCTCGGATATACAATGCGACGTTAGGCGGGACATCACGGCAGGATTGGCGCCAATCAATTGCCGCGCGTCTCGCCCAACAACGGTGCAAACCCGAGATGGCATTAACGCGCGGGCTTCAGTTCTATGAGCGCGATTTTCAAGAAACGACCTATACCCAATGACATCACCGGGATACGCCAGACGCAAAAGCGTTGAGCGACCATCCTCGTGATGCGCGCGCAATGCGACCAGCCCGCTTGAGACGCAAAAGACACCCTGATTGACATCCTCTTGGTGAAACAGCGCCTGCCCCTGCACCAAATTTTTGCGGGCAAACCCTCGCGTTAAAACTGACACAGAGGATATTGAAATAGGCTGCCAAACGCTTCCCCTATAGAAGGCGCAGTTGCCACACGGGTGCTGTTGGCGTCTCGTCTGGGACATATCCGTCTCCGGAGGTAGGATATTAAGCGCGCTTCCCTGCAGATTACTTATCTCGCCAATGAACGATGGTCGACTGTGACCCATGGTAACAGGTGCCTTGGCTTTACCAGCCTGCATTGAAACAAATCGTTTCGCAAAATTTTGACACTCATCAATGACCCTCAGGTGAAACGCGGCAAAGAGTTGAGGTTATTGGCCATCAACTCCACCGGAAACGCCCACTTGCAGCACCATGGTTCCGCCCCACAGAGCGCGATACCGCCCAAGCCAACACATCGGCAGGGCAAGGTATCCTTGTTGTCCTATTTTAGGCAATTCAGAAAAGACATCCTCTCGGCGCAACCTGCGCATCTTTATCGCGCTTGGATGGCCGAAATGCGGACCCCGTTTTTTCGCTCGTATTTGTGCAACGACCCTGCTCTCGTCGATCTCGTTTTGAAAGCACGCGCTAGCGACTTTCCAAAATCCGAGCGTATAAGGGTCGGCCTGAAACCCCTTTTGGGGGAGTCTGTTTTTATCACCAACGGTGATCTTTGGGCCTATCAACGCCGCATCATTGATCCAGCATTTGAAGGCGGACGCCTACGCACGGTATTCCCCTCAATGTGGGACAGCGGCGTCGCGATTGTCGACCGACTAAAACCTCTGGCGAATGGAGAACCCATCGAAATTGAAGCACACACGAGTCACGTTGCAATGGACGTGATTTTTAGGACGCTATTTTCAGTTCCGATAGAAGATGAAATTGCAAACGCCGCCTTCGAGACTTTTCGCGCTCATCAGGCATCGCAACCGTTGGCAAATGTCGCCGCAGTTCTACCGTTTCCTAAATGGCTTCCACGATTTCATTCGCGCAAAACACGTGAAACGGCAAAGACAATTCGATCTCTCATCCGCCAACTAACGTCTCGCCGCGCCGAGGAGATTTCAGCTGGAACGGCACCCGACGACCTTGCAACCAAGATCATGACCACGCCGGATCCCGAAACTGGCAAAGTGTTTGAGACTGACGAAATGGTCGATCAGGTCGCCATATTCTTTTTGGCTGGGCACGAAACCTCAGCGGCAGCGCTCGCATGGTCTCTCTATTTGTTGGCGCTTTATCCTGAATGGCAGGACCGATTGGCAGACGAAGCTTTTGCGACTTTTCAACCCGAGAAAATCTATTTCTCAACCCTTTCAAAACTGCGCATCTCACGTTCAGTATTTCGGGAATCAATGCGGCTCTACCCGCCTGTTCCGATGTTTGTCCGAGAAGCCTCTTGCCCCGAGGAATTCCGCGGGCGCGACGTCAGAAAAGGATCTCAGGTTATCCTCAGCCCTTGGCATCTACACCGCCATGAACGCTTGTGGGAACGCCCTGATGAATTCGACCCTGGTCGTTTTAGCACGCCAAATGGAAAAGCCTGCCTAAGGTCGGCCTATATTCCGTTTTCTGCCGGTCAACGCGTTTGTCCCGGGGCGGCCTTTGCGATGGCCGAGGGGCCTCTGCTTTTATCGATGCTCGTGCGCGCATTTAAATTCGAAGTGGTCGAAGGGCAAACACCTCAACCCGTCGCGCAACTAACAGTACGATCGGCAAACGGTATCCATCTTCGCCTGACACCAAGAACAGAGCAATCCAAAGAGGATCTTTCCAAATGAGTTCCATAGAAAAATCAAACTTCGACCAAAGCCGGCTAACTGCCTGGCCCTATTGGTTGACGCTGACATTTGTTCCCCTTGTAGCACTTGCCGTTCTCAAAGGCGGCTGGACGATCTGGTTGATCCCGATCTACGGTTGGGTCTTGATGCCCGCGCTTGATACTTTCTTGGGCAAAGACCTACGCAACCCTGATCCCAATACTCCGCTAGAGGCGCTTTTTTGGTTTCGCGCACTGACGATTATTTGGTTTCCCATTCAGTTCCTGCTCGTGTTTGGCGCGCTCTATTACCTCACGCAGATTGGGCAGTATTCCACGTTGGAAACTTTGGGGATTATGTTTGGAATTGGCGTGACGACCGGCACGGTTGGGATCGTCTACGCCCATGAACTTTTCCACAAGCCAGGGCGCCTAGAACGCAATTGCGGCGACCTGCTCATGGCGCTTGTGTTATATGGTCACTTCCGAACTGAGCATTTGTTGGTGCATCACCCCCACGTTGGCACCCCGCGAGATACCGTAACGGCGCGCTACAACGAAGGCTTTCACCGCGCCTTTGCGCGAACGTTGTTAACTGGTTTCAATTCGGCATGGCGTGCGGAAGCGGCAATGTTGGCACGCAAAAATCGCGGGGCGGTGCATTACTCAAACCCAATCTGGAAGTACCTAATATTACAAGCCGCATTTCTGGTGCTTGCCTATCTCTTAGCTGGATGGATCGGGGTTGGATTGTTCGTCTTCCAGGCCTTTATCGCTGTTTGGCAGCTAGAACTGACCAACTACGTCGAACACTACGGACTGACGCGCAAATATCTCGGGGACGGTAAGTACGAACGGGTTATGCCGCACCATTCGTGGGACTCTGCACATCAAGTCTCGGGCCTTCTGTTGATCAATCTACAGCGTCACGCGGATCATCATGTGCATCCAATGCGCCGGTTTCCACTATTACAAATCTATGATGAAACTGAGGTGCCTTTGCTGCCCACCGGCTATCCCCCAATGACGGCATTGGCGATGGTCCCTCCGCTGTGGCGGCGTGTTTTCAATCCAAAAGTTAGGGCATGGCGCAAGCAATTCTACCCTGAAATTGAGGATTGGACACCGTACAAAACGGGTGCATTTCCACCACCTTCGGGGGCTGGATAGGCGCGGATCAACGTCGGGGTTTGCTTAGAATTGGCCAATAAAGAACGGCAAACCCTGCAAATCCAGCAATCCAGCAAAAAGCCGAGACATGCAAAATCCACGTCGGTGTCCCGTCAAATCCAGCGATAAAACGGGTCAGCACTGACGTCAGTATCAACAGGTAAACAACGCTGACACCCGGAAATGCCTTTAGGGGCAATCCTGCGTGGCCCAAACTGGCACGGGTCATTACCGCCAACGGCATCACTCCGACCAGTCCGGCCATCCAAACATGCTGTGCCGCGACCGGTGCTACAATTTCTGCATCCCAAATAGACAACGCCACCACGGCGAACCCTAGTGGGACAATCATATACCCAGCGTGCAGGACCCAAACCAAAGGTTCAGCAAAGGTTCTAATGCCAGACCACCGTGAAACACGGACTATATTGACCACACCCGCAATAGTGCATGCAACTCCGGTTACCCAATGTATAGGCTGTGATACCCAAGAAACGAGAGCTACCAAAGTCAGGCCCATTGTCACCTTGTCGTAGGTCCCAAACGGGATGGGCAAGGGTTGGATTTGTTGCTTTGCCAACCAATTGCGCGTGAAGCTAGGAACAATCCGCCCGCCGATTAGCGTGACAAAGCCAACCGCAACCGCCAGCCCCAGTCTGAACCCAAGTCCACTGGCCGCATACCCGCCCTGTGAAGCTTCAACATGGAAAAGCGTGTTTGCGACGATAAAGAGTACCAGAAGCGCTAACACTGGAAGGTTTTTCCAGTTCTTACCCGCTTTGATTTCGCGAGCGATCAAAACGACTAAAGCAATAGGAAACACAAGATCGAGAATGGCGACAGTGATAGGCTGAACACCACTCAACAGCAAAACTGAAAGCCTGCCAATAACCCAGAGAGACACCAGTCCCGCAAGCGGCCATCCGACAATGGGCAAACGACCCGTCCAATTTGGAACCGCCGTCAGCAAGAAGCCCGCAAAAACTGCGCCAAGTGTGCCAAACAGCATTTCATGGGCATGCCATGAGACTGGATCAAACGCAGAGCCCAGTCCGACCCATCCAACAAGAAAGCCGATCCAAATCAACATCGCCAAAGCGGACCATATTGCGCCAAATAAGAAGAACGGCCGGTATCCGTACGTAAAAAGGGCTGGTCCGGTCCATGAACGTGCTCGTTCTGAAGATCGCTTCATTTTGTCTGGGGTAGTCATGTGAGGGTCACCGCAAGCCTTTTTGTTGTTCATTGTCGCCAGATAAAGCCTCAGAACACCATTCTTTCAATATATCCATGTCGTCAGGAAGCTCTGTCGCAAAACCACCCGAGAACGTAAGGAAAGCCTCTTCGCTGGCGCCGCCAACACCCACAAGAACCGGAACATCGCGCTCAAGCGCAGCGGCAATGGCACCGCAAAAACCGCGCCCGACGCGTTCTTCGGGGCCGAACTTGTTCAAGACAAACAGATTGGTATTGTCCAAGGGCAGCGCCTCAACTTGCGAAACTGCGCGCGTAAGGGCTGTTGGGTCCAATCTGCAAGCATCAGACCCATCTCCAAGATCCTGAGTGATCTTGATAACAGGTCCAGTTGGCAACACCCGAACCTTCATATCACAACCGTTGGCGTGTTGGCTTGTATAGATTTGCTCTTTGACAACACCCGAAAGGATTACCCCCTCAGCAAGTAGGTCCTCGGCCAAGGTGGAAAGCAAGCGGTCAATCTCGCCTCTGATTTGTGATTTGACGTATGCAATTTTCACCCAATTCTCCGATGCGTGTTAATCATTTGCTAGGGAAACCTGATATTTATGGCCACTCAGGACGGGGCGACGCACCGGACCACTCAGCGCCGGGACAAACCCAATGATAAAGGCGATCCATCCGACACACCAGAGTAGCGCAGCTGCGACATGAATGTCAGTGGCATAGTTTGGCGCAAGCGGCGCCACCAAGCGTACCCACGTTGTCAGCCAGATTGCCAACACGCCCACAACAAACCCGAAACTGGCCCGCATGCCCCCGTCTTTCGTGTGTGCCCCAGCGCGCCCAGCGATGGCCATGATCAACCCAGACATCGCACCTATTGTTAGCGCATGGATGGCGTCGGACACTGGGTAGGAAATTATTCGCAACCCGCTTAGACCTACCAACAAAGCCCCTATAGGTGCCCACAAAAACGCAAGATGTTGAGCGGTCAGTAATGGGTTGGACAATACTGCTCTGCTTTTCCAGCCAGACATAGCGCCGAACATCGCAATGGAGGCCAATAATAATGCGCAATAAGAAGCGTCGAACAAACCAAACAGCCGCAGCGCAAGCGCCAGACCAAACAGACCGATAACTCCGAGGCGCAAAAAGGGCGCCTGGCGAATTTCTGCGTCACCCGAATGTATCAACCAGTTGTTGGTAAAAGCTGGGATCGCCCGCATTGCCACAGCAGAGACTAGAACCAGAATGCAAACCAGCATGGTTTGCGCGATGAGAAGGCTGGTTACGACGTTGCCGGTCAATGCCTCTTTCAAGAACAACGTCTCACCTATTCCCAGCGCCAGAATTGCCACGACAAACCAAAGCTTCCTATACGTCTTGGCCATGAAAACCTGATACGAAATGACCCCTGCAAGGGCCACAAAGTACATTGAATTGACAACGAACGGCACGAAAATAGGCAACGTTTCAGCCAGCCCTGTTGCACCTCGTGCCACGATCCAAATCAGCACCAACATCTTCAACAACGAACCACTCAATGGGGGTGCCGAGGTCCATCCGGGCAAAGCAGTCAACACGTAGCCACCTATTGCTGCCGCGACGAATCCAAAGATAAGCTCATGGACGTGCCAAAGAACTGACGGCTGCAGACCCGGTACAGGTAAACCCAACCGGACACCCAGAGGCCACCATGCGAGAGACACTAACGCACAAAGAAACGAAGCCAGAAACAAAGGGCGGTAAGGTGCCCCCCAAAACTCGCTGAAATCCAGTTCCTTAGGCCAAATAAATCCCATTACGAGGCAATGTCTTGCGACCACGACGCACCGTTATCGCCAGTTAGAAACCCATCACTCAAATTGGCATCGGGCACTAATTTGCGTGCCTCATCTGCGACTGAACCAGCGGGCTTTGCACCCGATACCCGGTCGCGATAAAGCTCGCAAACCCTCAAAAACCCCTGCGATTGCGGTGACAACCGAAGCGCAGAAACGCCGGCTTTGGTCAATAGTTCAACCTGATGATCTACGCAGGCATAGCTACCTGACAACGTCTGCACCCCGTTCATCGCCATGAAGGGTTGATCGTCGAGGGTTCTGACCTCAAGCCCGTCGGGATCATCCTCACAGGCGAACTGGCAATTGTCTTTAGTGCGTTTGTGCAAACGCGCATGATAGCATCGCCCAGAAATGGCCAAGGGAAGACGCCCATGACCCCACACTTCTATTGCGACACCTAGGTCTGCCCCAAGGGATGCAAGTGTCTCGACCGACGCTAGTGGCAATTCAGGTGGCAAACACACGCGGCTAGCTCCCAACCCTGCAAGCCATGTTAACGTGCCTTCGTTGTAAACATTAACCAACGGCCCCACCCAAAAGTCCGCGCCGGTGGGAAGATGTGCCAAAGCTGTCAAGTCATTGATTTCAATCGTGACACCCATTTCGGCCAATGCAGCCGTCAACTTGCGTTCCCGCTTTAAGGTAATCAACGCCAGACTGGTTAAAGCGACCTCTTTGCCGGCATCCACAAGTCTTGCAACAGCCTCGGGGATACGGTCTTGATAAAAGGGCAAGCGCTTTGAGCACACGACCTCGCCCAAAACGACGCGATCAACGGGTGCAGTCGTAAGCTCGTCGTAAAGTGCACTCCAGTTGTCTGCCGTCCAGAAAAACTGGTTGGCACCGACGGTTAACTCCATCGTGTTATCTCCATGTTTTTTTGTAAGCGCCCGTGGTCGTCGCCTGCCCCTCGGACAGCCCAGCCAACATGCCTGCCGGCAAATCTTGCCCCGCTTCCAACGCATCCACAGCATTGCGAAAATTACGAACGACTTGCGCAACGTAGGATTTTGAACGTTGCCGGCCTTCAATCTTCAATGCCGTTACGCCTGCCTTTTGCAACTGAGGGATCAATTGTTCAGCATTTAGGCTGACTGGGTCCTCAAACAGATGACCCGATTGGTCACCAGCGGAAAAACAACCCTTACAAAGCGTCGGATATGGCGCTGGTTCATCTTTACCAACGCGATGGATCGTATATCCGCCCAGCTTGGCACTTAGCTCACCTTGGTCGTCTTGGTATTCCACATGGCTTGCAGGGGAACATACACCGTTCATGTTGGGCGACAGGCCCGTCGCATAGGATGAAAGTGAGCACCGCCCCTCGGCCATCACACACAATCCCCCAAAGACAAACACCTCAGTCTCGACATCAGTCTCAGCATTGATTGCTGCGATTTCAGGGACCGACAAAACGCGCGGAAGAACCACGCGTTTCACACCAAAGGCGTCGGCGTAATAATTTATAATGTCAGCGTTTGCAGCAGCGGCTTGGACTGACAAATGCAGACGCAAATCAGGGTGGTCGCGCGCTGCATAATCAAGCAATCCCGGATCTGCCAAAATTACCGCATCAGCGCCTGCACTATGGGCATCGTCTATCGCGCGATGCCAGATAGCTTGATCACCCGCGCGGGGAAACGTGTTGATCGCGACCAGAACCTTCGCGCCGTGCTTATGGGCAAATCCGACCCCTTCCCGCATTTCATCGCGATCAAAGTTGAGACCCGGAAAGTTGCGCGCGTTCGTTTCATCGTTGAAACCGCAATAAACCGTATGCGCACCTGCCTTAACCGCCGCGCGAAGGGCTGCGGGCGTACCGGCAGGGCAAACGATTTCCATCACCATGCCAGACCCTCGTCCGGGCGGGTTAGAAAGACGCCGGTGTGCCGCTCAATTGCAGCAATGACCTGCGCAAGCGGACGGGCAAACGGGCCCGACATCGCAGCAACTTCCTCGGCAATGTCTAGCTCGGCGTCATCAACCGCGTTGCGCAAAGCAAGGGTGGCCGCAGTGTCACCCTCGATCACAAGGTCACGGGAAAAAAACAAAGCGTCCCCATCATATGCCCCGTGAACCAGTCCAAGAAGCGCTGCGAACCGGCCGGATATCCGTGCTGATCCGTCGCTCGTCCTCCGCACTGCCTTTACGCTTGGAAAGCCGTCGTTTGGATCAAGGATCAAAACAAGCGGTAGGTCTGTGGGATCAAGAATAAATCGGGTTGATCCAAACTCACCCAATCGTCGAAACAGTCCAGCATGGCGTTTTGCAATACGGCGCGAACAAGCAGTCAATGACAACGAGATTGGGCCAAGAGGCGCGACTCGTAGAAGAATTGCCAATGTATTCGGGCAGCGCGGAATTGAGGTTTGAGGTTGGGACAATCTGGAATCCTCTGTCACGGGGCGTCTTGGGTCTAAAAACCTTCCTATTCCGTTGCCGAATGCAGAGAATTGACTCAGGTCAATTTGCACAGCCAAATTTCTGATAAGCGCGTGCGGACACCACTTCGGAGAAGTTCCATCCATACCCATCCGCCCTTTCCAAGCCTGCGCCACTTCCTGTCTTGGTGCGAAAAATCCAATCAGTTTGAGAGGATTTCTGAGCCCGTATCCGTGCGCCATCAAATGACGGCCGTTCATCGTAAAGTTCTTGAGGCTGGTGGTCCGGTTCTGCAATTTGACAGCCCGGTTCTTGGGGATGACCAATATTCAGACATACCCGCAGTCGTAAACCTGTTTGGCACAAATGAACGCGTAGCGGCTGGACTTGGAGTTCAGCCTGATCAGTTGGATGACTTGGGTGAATTCCTCGCGGCTCTCCGCTCTCCTGCCCCGCCAGATGGATTGCGCGATGCTCTGTCCCGATGGCCTATGCTGAAAGCCGCCCTGGCTTCTCGCCCCAAGATCGTGAAATCCGCGCCGGTTCAACGCATCGTTCGTGAGGGGTCTGACGTTGATTTGGACGCCTTGCCAATTCAAACCCATTGGCCGGAAGATGCAGCGCCGTTAATCACGTGGCCTGTTGTTATCACTCGCCCATATGACAGCAAACCGGACGAGATGAACCGCTATAACGCTGGCGTGTATAGGGCGCAGGTGCTTAACAAATCTCAGCTGATTATGCGTTGGTTGCCCCATCGTGGCGGCGCGGCTCATCACCGATCTTGGGTGCAACAGGGCCAGAAAATGCCTGTCGCCATAGTTCTAGGCGCAGATCCGGCGACACTACTTTCGGCCGCGCTGCCCTTGCCGGAAACCGTTTCAGAATTGACCTTTGCAGGTGCATTGGGGGGTGCCAGACCGCAGTTGGTGCCATGCAAAACTGTACCCCTTATGGTGCCCGCCGAAGCCGAGATCGTGTTAGAGGGTTGGGTCTCGCCCACCGAAACCGCACCCGAAGGTCCCTTTGGCGATCACACCGGGTATTATAATCGGGCTGAACCTTTTCCAGTTATGCAAGTCAGCGCTGTGACCAGCCGTAAAGACCCGATTTATCTGTCCACATACACGGGCCGCCCACCCGATGAGCCCGCGATCATCGGGGAAGTGTTCAACAAGCTAGCTTTGCCTACCATTCGCGCGCAGATCCCAGAAATTCACGACCTGTGGCTTCCACCTGCGGCATGCTCATATCGCATTGCTATTGTCAGCATCGACAAGCGTTACCCCGGACAAGCCCGACGGGTAATGATGGCGCTTTGGGGGATGCTTCCGCAGTTCAGCTACACGAAAATGATCGTCGCCGTAGACTCCGACATTGACCCACGAAACTGGGATGACATCGCTTGGGCACTGGCGACGCGCATGGATCCTTCACGGGATTTGATGGTGCTCGAGAACACACCGATGGACTATCTGGATTTTGCCTCTCCGCAACCGGGGCTAGCAGGCAAACTCGGTATAGATGCCACCACGAAGATTGAAAGTGAAACCAATAGGGAATGGGGGAAAGTCATGCACAGTTCACCAGAAGATCAAGCGTTCGCCGATGACCTAGTGGCCCGCACTTTACCGGGGTTGGACCTATGAGTAATCCGCGCGTCGTCCTTGGTGTATCAGGCGCTTCCGGTGCATTGCTAAGTCTAGCCATCGCTCGGCAACTGCGTTCGATGGATGTAGAAATAGATCTAGTCACAAGCGCAGCAGCTAAGCGGACACTGACCGAAGAATGCGGTCCCGACGCGCTGAATACCATCAAAGGAATGGCGACCAGAACGCATTCAATCAACGACATCGGCGCGACCATCGCTTCTGGTTCTGTACCAATCTCAGGGATGATTGTGGCCCCGTGTTCAATGCGCTCGTTGGCCGCGATATCCCATGGGCTTGACGACAACTTGCTGACGCGCGCGGCCTCGGTTCAGTTAAAAGAACGGCGCCGACTGGTTTTACTCACCCGCGAAGCACCTTTGACCCTCGCTCATCTGCGGAATATGACGGCAGCTACTGAGATGGGGGCGATTATCATGCCGCCCGTACCCGCATTTTATCTGGCACACGAAACCCTCGCGCAAGCAGTTGAACAGATCGCTGCCCGTGCAGTCGATATGCTGTCCATATCAAGCGCCCGCGCACATTCTTGGTCTCCAAAATCAGCTGGCTGATCGGTCAACAAAATGACCAAAGCCGTACGTCAACTGCAAGTTGCTTACGGCACGTTGCTCCCCCCCCAAAGACGACGTGTCTTCAAAATCTCGCTTGATCGTCGACGAACAGTCCCTCTAAACTGTTGATGAGAAACTGCTTACAATGGGGACCGAGATCATCGAAGACACACAAAGCATTCAGGCCAAAGACCGGCATTTCATGCACCCTTGGGAAGACGTCACGGCCATTGGTTCGGAAATCAGAACCGTCATTGCCAAGGCCGATGGTATTTACGTCACGGATAGCGACGGCAACCAGCTGATTGATGGTCCTGGCGGGATGTGGTGCGTGAACGTAGGCCACGGACGCGAGGAGATCATCCAAGCAGTCGCAGCCCAAATGCGCGATCTAACGTATTTTTCACCGTGGTCGGCGACGGCTGCACCTGCGGCTATTCTCGCCGAACGCTTGGCCGAACTCGCCCCCGGCGATCTGAATAATGTGTTCTTCACCACCGGCGGCTCAACAGCTGTCGACTCGGCGCTGCGGTTTGCATTTTTTTATAACAACTGTTTGGGCCGCCCCGAGAAAAAGCAAATCATCTCACGCGTTGGCGCATACCATGGTAGCACCTACCTGTCGGCATCGTGCTCTGGTAAAATGCCCGAAAAAGATAACATGGACATGGTTGATGACCGTGTTCACTTCATTCCAAACCCCAATCCAAAATTGCAAGCAAATGGCCTGACTGACGCACAGATTTGCGATCAAAAAGTAGCCGATCTGGAAAACAAGATATTGGAAGTTGGCGCTGAAAAAATTGCAGCATTCATAGCCGAACCTGTTCTGGCATCTGGCGGAGTGATCATTCCACCTGATGGCTATTACGCACGCTGCCACGCACTTTGCCGAAAACATGACATCCTGTTCATCGCGGACGAGGTCGTGACGTCCTTTGGACGACTAGGCCATTTCTTTGCGACCAAAGACATTTTCGACGTTGAACCTGACATGCTGACCACCGCAAAAGGCCTGACCTCGGCCTATGTTCCAATGGGCGCGTTGTTGATCTCTGATCGATTAATGGCCGATATCAAGGCTGCCGGGAATGAACCCAAAGGCTTCTTCAGTGGTTTCACCTACTCTGGCCATCCCGTTGCGGCCGTTGCCGCGCTTGCCAATCTAGACATATTTGAAAATGATCGCTTGCTTGATCACGTCGCCGATGTAGGTCCACATTTCGCCCAAAAGCTTCAAGAATTAGCCGATCTCCCCATGGTTTTCGATGTTCGTGTCAAAGGGTTGATGGCCGGCGTCGAATGCCGCGTCGATCTTGATAATCCCGACGATGAGCAAGACATGAATTTCCTGCTTGAAGTTGACGACATCTGCCAAGAGAACGGGCTGTTGCTGCGGCCAGTCTATTCTTCGGCCGTTCTTTCTCCACCGCTTACGATTACCAAAGACCAAATAGACACGTTGGTAGGGATATTGAAACTTGGGCTTGAGACCGCCTGGAAGCAGCGTTCATCGCCCATGTGATGGCCATTGTTCACACGTACGAACTGAAACCACAGACGCTTTGTCCCGTTCAACTTGGCGCGAATGGCGCGTATGCTGGCTGAATGGACAGTAAGATAGCCCGCAATCTTTCGCTTAAACAGTTCCGCGCTTTTGTCAGCGTGGCCAAACATGGATCGTTTAGTAAAGCGGCGCGAGAACTCGCCATTTCGCAACCAGCGCTATCTCTCAGCATACAACAGTTTGAGGAAATCGTTGGCGTCCCTTTGCTTTTGCGAACGACACGATCAGTTTCGCTAACACCTCGTGGACAAGAGTTCCTTCCGAAAGCTGAAAAGATCTTGGCTGATGTTGAGACTGCCATTCTAACGACGCGCAATAGTGCAACGAAACAAAAGAACAGTATCAGAGTTGCTCTGCTACCGTCCGTTGCCATTCGGGTTTTTCCCCAAGTCATGCGAAGCTATGCGGCTCTTGTGCCAGATGTAAAAATTCACATGCAAGACGACAACGGCAAAGGTGTTGAGGCTCAGGTCCTAAGTGGCGAAGCTGACTTTGGGATATCTAACAGTTGGTCTGACAATTCAGACTTGGACTACGCCCCCTTCATGCGCGATCAGATAGGCCTGATTTGCAGGGGAACCCACGACCTAGCGCGGACTGAAAGGCCTTTGCTTTGGTCAGATCTATCGGATCTATCCTATGCCGACATGGCATCGGACACAGGTATCAGCCGTTTGACTAAGGGTGTAGACGGGTTGCCAGAATGCGTCCTGTACCCAAACTACACTGTCCTGACAATTGCAGCCCTTGTGGGTATCGTAGAAAGCGGCGAGGCTATTTCCGCCCTACCCGCACTGGCCGCCCCTGACTATTTGAATCCGTCGCTGGTATATCGGCCCCTCTCTGCGCCCAAAGTGTATCGAAGCTTGCAGATCATCACCGCAAAGAACCGTCCACTTTCTACAACCGCCGAAAAATTTGCGGCCTTTTTGGTGCAACGGGCACCGTCAATTTCATCAAATTTTCCTAACCCGGCCGTGGGCTCCATGTCGCCCTAGATCTCTTTTATTTGTTTTTCAAATAAATCATTCCATTCTTCAAATTTTACTTTTCCCCCCCTCTGCGCAAAGCAAATTGTGAACGCGCCAAATTGCCAAGGAGGGCACATTATGCTCGCTGCTCTATCGGACAGAATGAGACCAGAAGCCGAGGTCATGGACCTAGCCAGACTCGGGTCCTTTCACTCTTCGACTCTCAGTTTCATGCGCACATTGGTGCGCCGCATTATGAAGGAAGAATGGACCATCGAACGGTCTCGCTTTGACCTTGATAACGACGGATATGGTACTGCCATCTATCGGATAGAAACGCCGAACGACCTGTTCAACTTCGTCCTGTTTTCAAACCATTTGTCAGACGAAGATCGCAATGACCGCGTGATCGCGACGAGTTGGGATTTGACCATGGCACTATGTGAAGGCGAGGTCGATGAAACTTGGCTTGAAGACATGCGCCTCAACGTTCCCAAGCAGGAAGCTGGTCGCGTAGATTCCCGCGTATTCAGCCTGTCGCGCGCCAATCGCAGCTCTCGTCTGTTCAGCTATGTTTTGCAAGAACTCTGCGCGGGACGTCAACCAGACGCTGACCGCATCGCTGAAGTCGGCTACCTCTATCGCACAACAGCGGTCTACGGCAGCGGCAAGCTTGGCATGGCCGACTGGAACAAAGTTCGCAGCAAATTCGTCGACTTCAATCGCCCCTTCGCGCCGGAAATGTTCATCTGCTACATGTTGCGCCAGTTCAGCCTTGATCAGGTCGACCACATCGCCAACGCTCGTGCACCGGAAACGGCGGTCGCAGTGGATACTGACCTGAAACGCTTTTTCGGGATCGGTAACTCTACTGGCCTTGGCATGGCCCCCTATCTGATCAACCACGGAGAGCTGTTCAGCCAATGGGTCGAAATGCGTGAAACTGCCCTTGCGCAAGTCTTGCACAAAGCTGCACCGACTGAATGGCGGATCAACCTGTTCCACGATCTTGTCGCAAAGGCCAAGCAACACTTTGCCGAAAGTGTCACAAGCGACGACGAGCAGATCGAGCGCAATCGCGTGCTGATCGAAGAACTCGACGATGTAGATGCGTGGCTAACCAGCCAAGGCACCGAGATTGAAACGTGGTCCATCCTTACCGACCACGCCCACGGCGCTTGGAGCTTGGAAACACAGGAACTGATCCACGCGATTTGTTTGGAAATTCACCCTGAGTTGGTGAACGATCTTGAAGACAACTGCGCCGTGATCCCCAATCCTGTCATTGATCCCTCAATGACAACGGCACAATTACGCGAAGTGATCGAAACCCGTTATGATTGGGCGCTTGCAATCGATTTTTCTGATCCAAACAACTCGGACGCGTTCTGGTACCGTTCGGAAGAGAAGCTCGAACCGCGCCTCGGTTTCGCCGGTGCTGACCCTGGGGTCGAGAAACAGATGCCTTTACCGATCGGCCGTCGTGTACGTGAATGCTACGATCTATTGATCGAGGACCTGTCGCAACATCCAGACAGCGACGTCATTCACTTCCTCTTGCGTCAACCCGCAATGAAAAGCATCGCGCGTCGCGTCCAGACCATGTCGCGGCATAAATATGCTGAAATCCGCGCCAACCTCGCGGATCGCAACGTCCGTCCAATGGACTTGCTGCGCTGTAAACTTTCGTTCTTTGGCGTTAGCAAGTTCGATCCACGGTCTAAACTTTGGGTGCGCAACACCATGTATCAGGGCGCGCCACTGATCGACGATATTGGCCAGACCTATGAAAGCTGGTTCCTACCATTGAAACCCGCAAATAAGGAGGCACGGACATGAGAGTATCCCGCAATGAAATGATCGCGGCATTGTCTCGTGCCTATGAAGGTGCTGGCTATCCCATCGGCGACTATGAAGATGCAGCCCAGTTGGTCACTTGGTCCCATATGTGTGGGTTGGGCGATTTTGATCGTATAGCCATACCGCCGGTTAGCCCTATAGACAGTGCACCGGAATTGGTTTTTGAAAACGACGACATCGCTGTAATCGACGCCGGTGGCGCTGATGTCTGCCAGCACGGATCGCTTGCGGCTCATCTCGCATATTCCAAGGCGGCTAAATCCGGCTTCGCCATCGTTGAGCTTGCCAACTGTAGCTATCCCGAATTGATCCTTCGCAACCTGTCTCTTGTTGCACAGCAAGGTGTCTTTATCACCGCCTATTGGAAAGATCAGATCGGATCACACGGCGCAAGCTTTGAAGCCGGAGCAATCTTTCCGCACTACTGGAGTGTACAAGAAGCCAACGAAAGCAAGACAATTTCAACCGTGACCATAGTTTGCACAAATCAGCCAGCTCTTTTGGCGGACGCAGTCACACGTCAGGCAGAAATTCCCGGGATGAAACGTGTTGAAGTTTCGGCGACCCAGCTTGCGGAAAACTACCATCAATCGCTTGAACAAGGCGTGGCGGTAAGTCCGGATCATTGGGATGAACTGAACGCTTCGGCTTGGCCAATTCTTGTTGCCTCGGACACAAGTTCGCGCGCGGGTGCTGGTCCGGGCTAAAGATAATTCGGCAAGCTACTCGGTATGTTACGACAGAGGGCAAAGCATAATCGCTTTGCCCTCTGTTTGTTATTATAGGTTTTCAACTGCTCAGACCTATGAGGCACCAAGCGGTCTTGCCTCGCCATTTCCTAACGAAAGGCTTTGGCGGTATCGGGAAGCCACAGGATGATTTCTGGGATCAAGAACACAATCACGATCAGCACCAATTGAGCGATCACGAACGGAATGACGCCTCGATAAATTGAAGACAAGCTGACACGGGGAACCATGCCTTTGATCACAAAGACGTTCATCCCAATTGGGGGTGAAATCAATCCAAGCTCTACGACCATCACGACAATCACGCCAAACCAAACAGGATCAAACCCTAGATCCATGACAATTGGATAGAAAATCGGCACGGTCAGCAAGATCATCGCCAACGCGTCAAGGAAACAGCCCATGACAAGGTAGATCAACAGAATGATCGCCATCACAGCCATCGGTGACATATCCAAGCCCGAGACAAATCCGGACAACGCGGACGCAATGCCCGAAAAAACCATGAGGTTGTTCAGCGTCAACGCACCGATCAGGATCGTAAAGATCATCGCGGTCGTTTTTATGGTCTCCATAAGCGCGTCACGGATATTCGCATAGTTCAAACGGCCCCGCAGGAACGAAATCCCGAATGCGCCGACTGCTCCGATACCTGCGGCTTCGGTCGGTGTGAATACGCCGAAATAAATGCCGCCGATCACGATCGCGAATAGCAAAATGATCGCCCAAGTCCGTCCCAGTGCTGCGAACTTCTCGCGCATGGTATGCTTCTCACCAGCGGGACCCATTTCTGGGTAAATGCGTGTCACGATGACGATCACAAGCATAAAGCCAAGGATCGTCAAAATGCCCGGCAAGAAGCCTGCAATGAACAGGTCGCCAATCGAAGTTTCGGTCAGCACGCCATAAAGCACCAAAACCACTGAGGGCGGAATAAGGATTCCGATGATGCCGCCCGCAGCAACCGAACCTGTAGCTAGGCTGTCGCTATATTTGTAGCGCTCCATTTCCGGCAACGCGACCTTGGACATGGTTGCAGCGGTCGCCACGGATGACCCACAGATAGCGGCAAATGCCCCACAAGCGCCAATCGTCGCCAATGCAAGGCCGCCGCGAAAAGCGCCAATCCAAGCGTTGAACGCGCTGTATAGTTCTTGGCTAAGCCCGGACCGCGCGGCCACTGCCCCCATAAGGACAAACAGCGGAACAATGGACAGATCATAGGTGACAGTGGTTTCGTAAACGGTCGTGCCAAAAAGCGAAAGCGACGGCGCGAGACCAATGATCATCGACATGCCAGCCAGTCCGCACAGTCCCATGGCGAACCCAATTGGCACCGTCAGAATAAGTAAAACAAAGAGAGCGATAAACGCGATAATGCCAACGGTAAGTGGATCCATTATTCGCCCAGCCCCATGTGTGCCCCTTCAGAGGGCTTTACGATTTGATAAAGCGCTACAAGCGTCGCCGCCCCAGCAGCCACAGACATTAGCAAGACAACCGGCCAAACCGGTAGGAATAGAATATCCGTCGCCAATCCATCGCCGAGAAACTTGACCCCTCGGTCCCATAGGCGCCACGCGATCAGCGCAATAAACACCAGCCCGCATAGTGCGGCAAACTTGGCCAAAAGCCTTTTTACAGATCTCGAAGCTACACTCTCGACCAGATCGACCGCGATATGCCCACGTTCAAGTGTTGTGATTGCCAACCCAAACAGAACCAACAAGCCCATCCCAAGCTGGATCAATTCGACCGCAAAATTAACCGGAGAGTCAAAGAAGTACCGGCCCACGACGTCAACAAATGTGATCATCATCACCAGCAAAAGTATCAAACTGGCAAATACCGCCAATATGTTTGACATGCGTTTTAGAAAGACTTCCACTAAACATCCCCCAAAGTGGATACGGCGTCAGGGTTACCCGACGCCGTAGATTTTTTAGTTTGCGTATTTGGCGATTGTCGCCTTGAGCGCGTCAAGAAGTGCCGCACCGTCGTGGCCAGCAGCGTCGGCCTTTTCGACCCATGCAGCGTCCATAAACGCAATCTTTTCTTTCCAACGCTCAAGCTCAGCGCCTTCGAGTGTGTGGAATACGCCGCCCATATCAATGGCAGCCTGACGACCAATTGCGTCTGCGTCATCCCAAGCCGCGCCAATAATCTTAGCACCGGCAACGCCACCGACCTCTGTCAGCACTTTTTGGTGCTCAGCAGATAGGCTGTTGAATTTGGCTGGGTTCATCATGACAGCAAATGGAGTCGTATAGAGACCACCTGGAATTTCTAGGTGGTTGTTGACCAGTTCACCCAGACGGAAGCCCGCGATAGATTCAAATGGGAACATAGCACCGTCAGCAACACCCTTTTGGATGGCCTCATATGCCTGCGAAGCTGGCATTGCTACCGGAGTCGCGCCCAATGCTTCTGACATACGAACACCGCCGCCACCTACGCGCAGCTTTACACCGGCTAGATCTTCAAGTGTTTGGATCGGTTCTTTTGAGTGTACAGCACCAGGGCCGTGCACAAACATCGTGATGATTTTCACATCGCTGAATTCATTTTCAAACCCAACGTTCTCATCATACCACTCGTATGCCGCTTGCGATCCGACTTCAGCACTTGGCGAAAGGAATGGAAGCTCAACGCCGCGCAGAATCTCAAACGGACCCGGGGTATAGGCAACAACGTGGTAAGCCATGTCTGCCGCACCATCACGTACAACATCATACTGACCTGGTGGTTTAGCGATTGGCGCTGGGTCAATTTTAATCTTCAGAGTGCCGCCAGACGCCTCTTCAACAGCCGCGATCCAAGCAGGAAGCGCAACGGCTGTGTGGTGGTGCTTTGGTGGCAGCCAAGTCGACATGCGCAAAGTAACGGTATCAGCAAAAGCAGCCGTCGCGCCCAATCCGAAAGCAAGCGCCGTCGCAACGACCCCAGTTTTCATTAGTGTTCTACGTTTCATAAAATTCCTCCCAGAATGTTTTCCGCGTTCATTTAAAAGCCGTAAGAGACATTTGCGGGTATCTTCGGCAAAGTTTCGACTGCGGATCCAAGTAAGGTGCAACAAACACTAAGTTTTGAGGTCACGCAATACATAAACTGACCGCTTGGTCGATTTTAGCGTTTCACTCAAAGCTCAGCAAATTCAGATTCTTGGTCTATTAGAGAACCTGCCCTAATAATCTCTTCGCTGTTCAGCGCCATTGTACAGGATCTCTGACCAAGTTTCGTTCACCCAGTCCTTGGTCGCGATGTCGTCGGGGTTCATATCCGTCGTAGGACGGGACAGCAGTTTGAAATTACCATCCGTATCCTCGCCGCGCACCAATTGCGCGCCGGTGTCAGCCAACGTTTGCGTCACATGTGGTGGCATATAGGACTGGATCACAAATCCGATCCGGCGATCATTGCTGCGGTTCGGCTGCGAACTATGAATGACCCTCGCACTATGTATCGACATTTGCCCCGGTCGCAGCGGTGAGGAAACCGCCTTGCTTTCATCAACATCCGGCACCTCTTGCCCTCTGGTTAGGATGTTCTGCTCGCCGTAGGTATCATTGTGCTCTTTAATCTCGTGATGGCTGCCCGGGATCATTTGCATACACCCGCTTTCTTCATCTGCATTGGACAAAGCAACCCAAGCCGTCAGGCCGACATGCGGCTCTAACCCCATGTAGCGGGCATCTTGATGCCAAGAGACAAACCCAGGATCATTGGCCTCTTTGATGAAGATGACAGTCCCGTAGTTGAGGATGTTCGGTCCAATCAAATCCTCGACTGCATCAAGCAGCGTTGAATTATGCACTATCTCGTCCAAACAGCGGATATTGAGATGGGCATTATTGCGCGCCGCGCCCTGAAATGCCTCTGGCCACTTCGCTTCTGCAGCTTCCAATGCTCTGCGAAGCTCCAAAGCTTCGTCCTCGGTAAAGACATCAATCGGCGAAACGAAACCATCACGATGGTACGCATCAATTTGCGCATCAGTTAGTTTCTTTCCCATAGTTGATCCCTCCCAATATCTTTTCTCAGATCACCTCAACCCGAAGTTTGTGGCATTGAAAATGGTTTCAGGCTTATATCCGCAGGGATTTTCACCCCTTCAACCATAACTGAATAGTCGTCCCCAGTGATCGCATTCCGGCCGCTTGAACCCACAGGCGGCGTCACCAAACACAGTCCAACCGAGGTATTCTGCGCATATGCAAAAGCCCCGCTGGTCACAAAACCAACAACCTTATCGCCGCGCAAAACAGGCTCATTGTGGTGCAGCAACGCATCGGATCCTTTCAGGCGAACCGAGCACAAATACGGCCCCTCGCCTGCGGTCTTTCGGTCAACAAATGCGTCACGCCCAATAAACGGGGTCGCCGTGCTTGGCTTGCAAACAAAACCCAAGCCAACCTGATGGGGGGCCTCAGTATAGGCCATGTCGTGACCCCAATGCACAAAGCCTTTCTCAATCCGCAACGCATTTAGCGCTTCACCACCGACAAGCTGCAACCCAAGAGGTTCACCTGCCTCGCAGAGTACTTCAAACACATGCTCTGCGAAATCAGGAGTTATGAATATCTCCCAACCAAGCTCACCCGTGTAAGACAGCCTTTGCGCGAAAACTTCCGCGTGGCCGATGTGAAAGCGTTGCAGACTATTGAACGGGAACGCCGCGTCCGAGAGGTCGATATCAGCGACAGACGACAGCAATGCGCGCACTTTGGGACCGCAGACCGACAGAACCCCGAATGAGGTTGTTGCATCACGCAGAGTTACATCTTCGTCCGGCAGGATATTGTCGCGCAGGCGGTCGCGATCGCGGCGCGTGTGTGAGATCGAGCTCATTAGCATAAACGCCTCAGCCCCGTGGCGCGCAACTGTAACGTCGCTTTCTATGCCACCGCGCTCGTTCAACATCAGAGTATAGGCAACGCGTCCAACCGGAAGCGCCATGTCATTTGTACAGATGCGTTGCAGGAAGTTTTCAGCGTCTGGCCCTTCAACCATCAGTTTTCCAAGCATGGAATAGTCGATCATTCCCACACCCTCTCGGGCTGCTTTCTGCTCGGACTGCGCGTGTTCAAACCAACTAGGACGATGGAATGAATGATCATAGATGGGCTCAACCCCATCAGGCGCGAACCAACCGGGACGCTCCCATCCTTGAACTTCGGCGTAGCAGGCACCCTTTGCCTTCATCGCGTGATAAAACGGAGTCCGCCGAAGCCCACGAACGCTTTCACGCTGACGGCCCGGCCAGTGCATCGCATAAGTCAACACCAAGGTCTCGGGACAACGCTCTTGCAAGTAAGGATCGCGTGCTTGGAACTCTTCGATCCGGCTTGGATCCATCTCTGACAGATCCATCGGCGCGTGACCCTGCATGATCCATTCAGCCAAAGCTTTACCCGCACCCGGCCCCGATTGAATACCTGTAGAGTTCACACCTGCGAGAACGAAATACCCCTTAAGGTCCGGTGCTTCGCCCAAGGTGAACCGTCCGTCATGCGAATAACTTTCTGGTCCATTGAAGAAGGTCCGAATGCCAGTTTCCTGCAGGATCGGCACGCGGTTCAGCGACAGTTCGAGAACCTCCATCACGTCATCCTCAACAAAGGGCAGGCTGTCGAACTCAAAGCTTTCAGGAATGCCGCCCTTGGCCCATGCTTTAGCGTGGAAATGTGCAAACCCGAACAGCAACTTGCCCGCGTCCTCTTTCCAATAGGTCCCATCACAATAGGACCGCAAAACCGGCAGATCTGACGGCAGATCAGGAATAGGCTCGGTCACAAGGTAGTAGTGTTCACAGGCGTGCAACGGCACGCCAACACCGTTTTGCTGCCCAAGCTCTCGCGCCCACATGCCCCCGCAGTTAACAACGAAATCCGCTGCAATCTCACCCTGATCGGTGCGCACGCCAGTAACCTTGCCGCCCTCGGTCAGTACTTCTTCGACCTTCACGTTCTCGCGTATGGTCGCACCGTATTTACGTGCGCCTTTGGCCAAAGCCTGTGTCAAATCCGTTGGATTGGCGGACCCGTCGCTTGGCATGTGGATACCGCCTAGAACACCGTCTGCATTCATCAGTGGCCATCGCTCGGCAATTTGAGCGGTCTCCATATAGTGCGCCTCAACCCCAAACAGAGACGCGAAATCAGCTTTGCGCTTCAACTCGGCCATCCGCTCATCGTTGAGCGCTATTGAGATTGACCCTGACTGCCGAAACCCCGGGTTCTGCCCCGTTTCAGCTTCGATCTCTTGCAGCAATTCAACCCCATAGCTGGCAAAGGCTGTCGTCGCGTGGCTGCCCTGTAATTGTCCAACCAAGCCCGCCGCGTGCCATGTCGTGCCGCTTGTAAGCTGCTTGCGCTCAAGCAACACCACATCCGTCCAACCACTTTTGGCGAGATGATACGCCACCGAACAACCGTGCACGCCCCCACCGATAATGACGACCTGCGCTTTGGTTGGAATTGGTTTTGCCATGGAAAATTGCCTTGTTAAAGTTGTCGCCTGCTCAGTGATCTAGTCCTGTTGAAAAATCTCACCCAAGCCTTGAGGTGCATTGCTCAGGCCTGCCAGTCGCATCAAATGCCAAGCCAACGCCTGATTGCTTGAGATCACTGGCTTGCCAAGTTCGGCTTCTGCCTTCGCGATAACCGCCAACGCACGCAGACTGGTGCAAGACACAAACACACCATCACAATCGTCCCGCGCGCCAATCTGCAAAATGGCGCTAAGGATGCTGTCAGAAGTAATTCGCGCAACAGTGAAGTCGTCTGATTGGTTGAATGTCGCCACCGCGTTGATTTCAAAGCCTGCCTCACGCAGATTGGCCTGCATCTCAAGCGTGACATCCACAGCGTAGGGCGTAACCAGAGCAAGTCGCCTAATCCCGAGAGCGCCAAACGCCGCTTTACACGCAGACAACGGGTTGCTGGTTTTCGCGCCCGGGTGAACGTCCCGTATCAATTCGTCCACACGGTCTTCGCCGATCATTGTAGCGCCGGACGTGCAGGCATACCCAATCACATCAAAGTCAAAGGCTGCGGGCAACAGAGACGCCGTTCGTGGAAGGTCCATCTCCATTTGGCGCAAAGTCTCGGGCGAAACATCCATCGCGTTTGGTATACGGGCTTTATAGAGGGCGACCTGATCATCGTGACCAAAGATCGTCGCAAATTCATGCTCGATTGTTTGGTCAGTTTGCAAAACGATCAACCCGATCCGCGCACGCGACCCGAGCCCGCCATCGACGGCGAAATCAAGCGTTTCAATATGCTTTGGTTGCTCTACATCGGTCATATCTGGATCGCTCCGCGGAATGGGCCTCAGCCCATGTCTGCACCCTCTTGCTGGGCAAAGAACGACGTCGCCTTGAGGACTGCGGGTAGCGCCATTTCATAGTTTGAACAGCGCACGCGTCCACTGGCCTCGCCCCGAACAACCTCATGGGTGAACTTTGATGGCAAGTGGTTTTGGCTAAGCTCAATTGCGTCTTCCGCGCAATAAGTCGTGATATAGAGCGTGCGCGGCTTGCCAGATAAATTCGCTGCGGACCCATGCAAAAGGCTGGCATGCATTAAGCAAACCGTTCCTGCGGAACCTATGCATTTCTGGATCTTATCACTTTGCGCTTCGACGATCTCATCATCCACCGTTCCGGTAAATACGCCGTTGTGCCAATGCGAATGGATGGGGCCCTTGTGCGTTCCGGGAAGAACTTCGAGCGGCCCGTTCTCCAAGGTAACATCATCGATAAACAGCAGACAAGTTATCATGTCATCGTTGGTCATCGGCTGAAACGGAAAGTCTTGGTGCCATTTGACTTGGGTGGCCGAACCAGGAAGTTTTGAGTTCACTTTGCCATGGTGAAAGCGGACGTTCGGACCAAGTAGTTCGGCGCAATAGTCGACCGTACGCGCATTGCGCATCGCATCGACATATACCTCTGACACTTCTTCGGGCGATTGAACACGACGCAAAGCAGGACTTTCGGCACTATGACCCGGTTGCAGGTCAAAGCGCGGACGCCCATCCAGCGTGTCGCCGTAGTCCTCAGCATGATTGCGGCTTTCTTCTACCCAGCCTGCAAATTCTGATTTCAACGGTGCAAGTTCTTCAGCCGTCATAGCGTTTTCCACAACGAGAACCCCATCCCGCCAAAATTGCTCTTTTTGTGCTTCGGACAATAAGCCCATGTCAGGTCCTCCCGTGTGAACTGGTATATACCAGATTTGATTGCGCAAGTTAACGAGACGCCGGTGCTTTGAGTCAACACTTTTTCGATTTCTGCTTGATCGTATTGGTATATACCACGTAAGCTCGGACGGCTGCTACAGATTCGGGATGCACATATCTTGCTAGACGAAACGAAAGAAACATCAGAGAAAGCCGGCTCTGGCCGTCGCCCTCGTTTCTTGCAGATCGTCGATGATGTCCGCGCCCGCATCGCCCAGCGCGAATTGGTCGAACATACAGCCGTCCCATCAGAGCGTAGCCTAGCCGAACAGTTTAATGTCAGTCGCATGACTGCCCGTCGTGCACTTGAAGCGCTTGAATCCGAAGGTTTGGTGTATAGCGAGGACCGCCGCGGACGTTTCGTTTCACCGCCCCGCTTGCGTTACGACGTCAGCAACATGGTTAGCTTCGTGGCAGACGCACAGTCTAAGGGCTCGGACCTAAGAATCAGCTTAATACGTTCATCCGAAACCCACGCAGACGCGCGATTGGCGGGTCTGTTGAATATGCCAGTCGGTGGTCTCGTTTATGAATACACCCGATTGTTTCACTCTGGCGGGCACGCTGTATTTGTCGAAACAGAATTTGTTATTGCCGCCCGCTTTCCGGATTTTCTAAAGCACGATCTGGAAACCTCGACGACCCACATTATAGAAAACGATTACAACACTCAGTCCCATACCGGCGACATCGTAATTCGAATGCGCGGTGTAAATGAGGACGAATCTAAACTGCTAAACATCGCGACCAGCCATTCCGCTATTGAGCTGGAACAAGTTATCCGCGACCAAACTGGAACGCCGTTCTGCTTTGGGCGTCAAGTTTGGCGCGGCGAGCTGGCAGAGTTTTCGGCCCGCGCGATTGTTACGCGAAGGGAAGCCTGAATGAATATCGCTTCAGCCCCAACCCGCGGTTTTGACGACGCCGAGTTCCGCGCCCGCACTGAAAAGGCACAGTCGCTGATGGCTAAGTCGGGTCTGGCTGGCCTGTTGCTGATGAGTGAGCCCGAGGTTCGTTATTTCACAGGCTTCCAAACCCTGTTCTGGCAAAGCCCAACCCGTCCTTGGTTCGTCTTTGTGCCCGCGTCGGGCAAACCGATTGCCGTGATCCCTGAAATTGGCGCCGAACTGATGCGTCGCAGCTGGCTTGACGATATCCGCACATGGAGCGCCCCTGCCCCAAATGATGACGGGATCAGCCTGCTAACCGATCTGCTATCCCCACTTGCGAAAGCTGGCGCAAAGATTGGCGTCATGAAAGGTCACGAGACCCACCTACGCATGCCATTGGGCGATTGGGAGCGACTTTTGGCTGGCCTACCCGGTCTGAACATCGGCGACGTCACCGGCCTTGTGCAGGGTTTGCGCATGGTCAAATCGCCAAATGAGATCGAAAAGCTTGGTCATATCTGCGCCATTGGCTCGGCCACGTTTGCCAAAGTCCCCGAGGTAATCTCGGCCGGCATGCCGCTGGAAGAAGTGTTCCGCACGTTCCGCCAGACAGCCATCGGTCTTGGAGCAGATGATGCGCCTTATGTCGTGGGCGCCGCAGATCAGGGCGGGTACGCTGATGTGATCTCTCCGCCGTCTCGCCGCCCACTACAGTCGGGCGATGTCTTGATGCTTGATACCGGCTGCACATGGGATGGTTACTTCTGCGATTTCGACCGCAACTGGGCGATCAGTGACACCAGCGATGACGCAAAACGCGCTTATGATGTACTTTGGCGCGCCTCCCAAGCTGGGATCGAAGCTGCCAAACCCGGCAACACGTGCCGCGACCTGTTTCTAGCAATGTCAAAAGTGATTTCAGAGATGGACAGCTCGGGTGGCGATATCGGGCGTCTTGGTCATGGGCTTGGAATGCAACTTACCGAGCAGCCTTCACATGCTGCTTTTGATGAAACCGAACTAAAAGAAAATATGGTGCTCACAATTGAGCCGTCACTAAGTTATGGTGATGGGCTAATGATGGTGCACGAAGAGAATATCGTTGTACGCAATGGCGAAGCAACGTTGCTGACGTCGCGTGCGTCACTTGAAATGTCGGTAATTGCATAACGTGGGATCTCTACGATGCAATTACTCAAACCACAGCGTCGCCGATTGCCCAAGGCGTGCGCATTAAGTTTAACAAGGGCAAAAAGACTAACGGGAGTTAATCGATGAACTACAAACTAAACGCACTTAAAGGTGCTGTTGTTGCTACGGCAATGGCAACTAGCTCAGCTGCCTATGCAGACTGTGGCGACGTAACAATCACAGAAATGAACTGGGCTTCTTCGGCTGTTGTAACGGCTGTTGCTTCGTTCCTAATGGAGCAAGGCTACGGCTGTAACGTCCAAAAGGTTCCTTCGTCGACAGTGACAGCGATCACTTCGATCACAGAAACTGGCGAGCCTGACATTCTGACTGAAGTCTGGGCAAACTCGACGCCAGCATACCCTGGCCTATTGGCTGAAGGTAAACTGATCGAATCTGCTGACGTTCTTTCAGACGGTGGCGTAGAAGCTTGGTGGATCCCCGCATACCTCGCAGAGTCAAACCCAGAGCTGGCCACTTGGGAAGGCATCATGGCAAACCCTGCTGCAGTTGGCGGCAAGTTCCACGATTGTCCATCAGGTTGGGCATGTGACATCATCAACAACAACAACCTGA
>ERZ1046740.119-NODE-119-length-65709-cov-25.364289_pt1 | contig 65709 bp, 106 predicted proteins | sample MGYA00383093_ERZ1046740 | MGnify/ENA primary metagenome ERZ1046740 (study PRJEB29581, sample SAMEA5548363) | metagenome | biome: marine; feature: coastal; material: water | depth 25 m | study: Short-term variability in the microbial, nano- and picoplankton... | reverse complement strand
GGAAACACGCCGTAACGAATCTTGTTATAAGTCTCAAGTGCAGGGAAAGGATATAACGCACAAGTGTGGCAGCAATGCTAATGCAGTAACATTCAGTTATAGAGACACGCCAGCTCTAGAAAAATTTGTAGATGCACATGTAGATTTTACTAAGATGCATGTGCCTGGCAACATAGCTCACTCTGTGTTCATGTCAGCATACTATGCTAACATTTTGAATGATGTATTAGCAGAATATGACGCTAGATTCGAATTTCATCCGTGTACAAACATAATGTGCAAGCTAACTAATCATTCTATTATATTTGATAATGAAGGTGCATATTTTTTGTTTCTGATGCAGCACGGTTTGTAATAATTAGAGAACAAATTAATGAATATGCATCATTCAACAATAACATCAAAAACCTCACAATTACACGAATTCATTTTACAATGCAATAAGCTAGGATTTAAAAATAATAATTCACTTAAAGCTATGAAATTTGATTGGTGCATGGAAACAGGAGGAATGTGGAATGTAACATTTAAAGACGATAAAATAATTAGTGTCAGTGGTATACATCCATTTAAAGACGGATTTCGTGCATTATTTAGAGGAGCACAATTAGAGCCAAGGCGTGTATCAGGATTAAATAGACATCATATGGCAAGCTATCCATTTGCTGAGCATTTACCTTTACAGTTAGATTTTGCTGATAATAAACCAGTTTATATTACAACAAATATTTCAAATGATGCAAGTGGTAGAATGAATAGGATTCATAAGTCGTTTTCTGTAATGGAAAAGTATGGACAAATGGTTGAATACTGTGGCGATGAAGAAATATTCTATACGCAACAAAGTATATGGAAAGTAAATGTAGAAAACTATTTTAATATCAGACAACGCATGAATAAAAATAATTAAATTAATTTTAAAAAAAGTATTGACAACCAATACGTCTTACTGTATTATATAAGTATAAGTTAAGTAAATAGGTGTAATTATGTCGAACATAGGAACTAAAGTTAGTAACACATGTTGGATGGTGCATACAGAAGGCCAAATTAAACTGTTTACTTCTCGCGCCATCGCACTTAGTTATGCGCGGGAACTATTAGATATAATATACGGTATTACAGAAACCGAAGTGGTGGATGATTGTTATCCAACTGGTTATAAATCGTATGAAGTCCGTGAGCTCAATCGCGATATTCAAGAATATGATTTGAAGTACTTTTGGGTTGCCCAAACCCCAATTTTTATCCAATAAAAGGAACTCATTATGAAGTTAATTATTGAAATGCAGGATCGTGAGAACTACGCCGCCCATAATGGTTTTACTGGTGAATATTACTGGAAAAACAAAATTGGCGCCACGTATATTGTTAATAATGTTAGTGAAGATAAGCAGTCCGACATTGTTGATCAAGTTCGTCCATTCATTGAAAAAAGCGACGATTACTTCTCTAGTGAAGTGGGTGTTGTTTACTTATTGGAAGATGATCAGGAGACTGAGTATGTTCAGATGCAAAAGGAATATGATCCAGAAGGCACAGTTTACCTTCCAGCAGAATTAAAACAGAACGCCAAGGGAGTTTGGTTTGAAAAACGTGGCTATTTAATTAGTTCACGTGTTAATGCTGAGTTAGGTGGTCAATTCATTGGTTATGTAGATAATCTTGAGACTGGCAAGACAGTAAAGCACATTAATCCAGCTGCCAAATTGGCAGCTTAACAGAGTATATAATATGTTAACACAAACTGAAATGGAATCTATTGAATCTTTGGTTCGAAATCTTAATTTTGATCAGGTGCAAGCAATTGAAGAGCGTTTGCGGATGCATCGTAAATTCCTTGCTACACAATCAGTACGTAGGTTTATTATTGGCGACACTGTTTGCTTCTCTAATAGTAAATTAGGATATAAAGTTGGTAACATTACAAAAGTAAGTCGACGTTATATACATGTACAAGATGGAAGTACCAATTGGCGTGTTCCAGCAGAAATGCTAACTTATGTCCCGTAACAATTAAATTTGGAGAATTAATATGTTGAAAGTAGACTATACAAAAGTACCCGTTGATTATATGGTACCAGCAGTTAAGCGTTATATTGAAAATGGCATTATGCCAGGTGGTTTTTTGACTGCTGTAATTTGTAATGATTTGCGTGGTGCTATCTTTAAAGCAGACACGGCAAACCAAAATGCAATTAAAGAATGGGTCCTGTTCTTTGAATGGGAAGCACCAGCAGCTTGTTGGGGCAGTATTAATAGCGTGGACGATTGGGTTGCATTTGCTGAGCAGGCATCGTAATGGAAGCACTACTATATTTTTTCCTAACTATTGTAACCGATAATGAGGTATTTGACACTACCATTGTTTATCCGTCATACTTTTCAAGTAGAGAACAATGTGAACAAATTATTGATCCTTCCTTTTTAAGTACGCATTATCGATATTTTACAGAAAATATTAACGGTACTATTCTTTCTATTGATGCGCAGTGTGTTGTAGAAATAACAAGATTGGTAGCAGCAAATATTATTGAAGGTGAAGAAGGGTCGAGTTAATTCGACCCTTTTTTGTTAGCTTGTGTTTTTCGTTTAATTTTCTTAAATATATGACCCCATGCTTGCTCATGGAAAAAATATAAAATAAATTTAATAACAGCATCAACGCTTGCTATTGAACCAGCTAAACTCAAATTACCTGTAAGTGTTAACGAAATCACAAATGTCATTATAACTGATAAAACACGATACGATAAACTTTTTATTAAATGTAAATGAACACTTTTCATTTAGACTTCCCTCCAAATTATAAAGGTGTAGTCTTTCACAATAGATTCACTATATTTCCTTATTCTTATTAGGTATTTATCAATGTAATAAGCCAGTAAACTATTAATAAAAGTATTGACAACCAATGTGTCTTATTATATAATATATGTATAAATTGTTAAGAAAGAGAGTATATATGAACTTAGACAAAATCATTTTGACTGACTGTGACGGTGTTCTGCTTGACTGGGAGTCAGCCTTCCATGAATGGATGGTAGAGCGTGGCTATGTTGCAATTGAAACTGCAATATATGATATTAGCAAAATGTATGGATTAGAAAAAAAGCAAGGCAAGGCACTAGTTAAAGATTTTAATGAAAGCGCCTGGATGGGCTATTTAAAAGCATTGCGTGATGCTCGTAGTGGTGTTGCTAAGTTATATGAAGCAGGATATAGATTTCATTGTATTACTAGTATGAGCTTAGATAAAAAAGCTAAACGGTTACGGATGTACAATCTAGAGAATGTATTTGGTAAAGGGGTATTTAAAGAATTAATTTGTTTAGACACGGGCGCTGATAAAGATGATGCACTTGTTGAATATAAAGACAGCGGATGCTATTGGTTAGAAGATAAGATAGAAAACGCAGTCTGCGGTCTACGGTACGGGTTAAAGAGCATACTCATTGAGCATGCTCATAATATTGATTGTGACAACAAAGATATTATACGGGCTGCTAACTGGGGTGAAATTGTTGACACAATCCTTGTTAGTTAATCTATATCTTCGTCGCCATAGATAGATAACACCTCGGTAACGACTACATGTCGTTCTACGTCTTGTCTACCGAATTCTACTATAGCAATCATTGCGCTTTTAGCTGCGCTTAATTTTTTAACAAAGTCTTTAAGACCATTGTTTTCGTAACCTCTATCATGCTGTGCTAAGTCACCAGTTACGACAATTCGACTGCCGTCGCCAATTCGAGTAAGTAGCATTTTCATTTGACTAGGGGTTGCATTTTGCATTTCATCAGCAATGATATATGAATGTTTGAACGTTCTGCCACGCATGTATGCAAGTGGTGCTATTTCAATAACTTGATCAGCAATCATTGATTCTATTTGTTGGGGTGAAAAGTATTCGTTGAATACGTCAAATATAGGGCGTGTCCAAGGCGCCATTTTTTCTTCCAGTGTGCCTGGTAAGAAGCCATGCTGTTCGTCTACACTAACTGCTGGTCTGGTGACAACAATTTTTTCGATTTCACCGTCTTTTAATGCACGAATAGCAGCTAAAACACCAAGTAGTGTTTTACCAGTACCTGCTGGTCCCATTGAAAAAACAATATGTTTAGATGGGTCATCCAAGTACTCTATGTAATCTTCTTGACGAAGATTTTTTGGAATCATGGTTACATGTCTTTTTCGACGTGCCATACCATTAAGTTGTATTACATCATCTGTGTTAGTATGATGCTGTTGGTTTTTTGTCTTACGAGCTCTTTTTGCCATTATAACTCCTGTAGTTAATGCCCAGTTGAGCGTTCCCGTACTATTATTTATAACACTGATAAATTAATTAACATAGTATATACAGGAAAGGCATAAATACATATATAAAATAAAGGAAAATCATACTATGGATCAAATGGATATTATGCAAGGCCTTAATAATAATTACAAGGCATCAAGCGCAATAGAAACATTAATGCAGTTTGACGGTGTTCTGGACCGCCTGAACATTTATGCATATAAAAACTGGATTGAAGGTGAAATTGTGGATGGACCACATATTGAGCCAAATTGGGTGACGGTAACATTAATGTATCCGCATAAACTAATGCCAGATCCAGAAGCAACTAGTCGAATTATCGATTTTGGTGGTCGTGTATTTTTTGCAAAAGATACGTTAATAACAGCAGCGAAACTAGTAACGCCAGAAGATAGTGATGAAGTAGATGGTGCTGACGGTATGCGCCCTGGTCAACCACGTGCCAAAAAAGTTGAAAGACCAATTTGGCTTGTAACAGTTGAATTGCCACGTGACATCATGGATAGCGCAATAACAACTAAACAAGCAGTTGACGATATGAATGTAGATTCAGAACTAGTTAACAATGCATATGATGAGGGTGCTGACGATGAGTGATTTAAATGAAGGCCTTAGGCACAATGAACTTCGTAATTTAATCGAACCATTAATAAGTATTGACCAATATAAATCTAAAAGTGGTGATGATAAAAATGTATGTGTGGTTGCTATAAAAATTAATAAGGAAAATCCTGCAAAAGCTTTTAGTCAGTTTTTAGAAACTGGAATTCAAGATGCTATTGATGTTGATACATCACCTGGTCCAGACCATAATGGATTATATACTGTATTCATTGAGTTAGAACGTAATAGTACATTATTCGAACAAATCGAAAAAATTATTAAATGTATCTTGACATCTGACGAAGAAGTCTGTAAAATATCATTTACAAGTTATGAAAATAAACAACCGCAAGTGTGGGATAAAGATTTATTTCATAATAGTGTATTGACAAGCAGTTATGATTATGAAATAAAACATAATCCAGACGCTAAAGAAATAAACGACAGAGTGAAATTTTTAAACAAATACTAATGGCTAAAGAAGAATTATTTAAAATGCAAGGCACAATAGTTGAATGTATGCCTAATGCAATGTTCAAAGTTCAAATTGAAAATACTGAAAATGTTATAATAGGCATAATTAGTGGAAAAATTCGTAGATATAATATTAACATACTCCTTGGTGATAAAGTTGATATAGAGATTAGTCCATACGATGTCACCAAAGGTCGTATTACGTTTAGGTACAAATAAAATGTTTGGAAGATTAAAAGTTTACATTATAATGTTTTCAGTCTTTGCAATGTTTGCAGGGGTAGCTTATTGGTATTATCAAGATACACAAGCTGCAATGAAACAATATGCTGCAAACCAAGCTAAATTGGAGTCAGCATTGCAGACCCAAGCAGCAGCCTATGAAGCGTTACAACGTGACATGGAACTCATGCAAAAGACACAGCAAGAGTTAGCAGATAAATTTGCAGAAAGCAGAAAGCTAACGGCATCCCTTGAAACGCTGTTTAAAGAAGATAGCAAGGGCAATCCAAGAGATTTTGGCACTTTGGCCGCTGAAGACCCAGAGTTTGTTACTGAAGAGTTAAATACGGGTACACGCGAAGTGTTTGAATGTTTTGAACAATTATCAGGAAACGAGGAATCTATCGATGATAAAACATATATTGATTGTTTTGGCAATACTGACAATGACAACAGCTTGCAGTAGTATACCGCAAGTTATCGATATTAAATCAGAACCGGCACAAAGACCCACTTTGATTATTCCAACTGTAGACAAATTCAAAGCACGTGAAGTGATATGGATCACTATCACGCCAGAAAACATCAATAACGTTTTTGCAGACTTACAAGATGCAAACGAAGAAATAGTATTAATAGCAACATCCCCAAGTGGCATGAGACATCTCACGCTCAACATGGCTGATCTGCTAAAATTGGTTCAACAACAAAAACAAATAATAGCAGCCTATAAACAATACTATGAAGCAGACCAGCCGTAACCCGTGGGATATTTTAGGATTAAATCCCAATGCAACAGAAACTGAAATAAAAGATGCATTTCGACGACTTGCATTAAAATTCCATCCTGACCGAAAACATGGAGATACGAAGAAATTCCAATCCATAAATAACGCTTATAATAAACTAAAGAATAAGCAAATGATTCCAATTATTGAAGCACCATCTACCAAAATGGTGAATCTAAAATTATCTATAGAACAACAAATCAATGGTGTCGACGATTATGTCGAACTAGAGCCTGATGAATTTATTAAGGTAACCATCCCGCCTGGAGCGATTGCTGGTGACCGTTTTAAAATAAAAGATCAGGGCAAAACTTTTATCATAAACATAACTGAATTAGCAAATAGCACCTTTACAAGACAAGGCGCCAGCATACTTATGGATCTTGATATCGATATTGTTACTGCTATGACTGGTGGGAAAATTGAAATAGAAGATCCAAGTTATAATACATTTGCACTTGACATTCCAGCTGGAATAAGTCATAATAGTATTATTACTGTTAAAGAAGCCGGTTTATTAAACCGCAAAATACAGGAACGTGGGAACCTGTATGTTACTGTAAAAATAAAAATACCTAAACTTGACACAACGTCTAAACTTAATAAACTAATATCAAGGTTAAAAAATGAGTGAAATTGAAAGTATCATCATCAAAAGCGTATCGCTAGCAAAAAGTTTTCATCATGAATATGTAACTATTGAACACTTGGCATGCACACTCTTGGACGATGTAAGCATTCGAGCGATGTGTTACGAAATTCATGCTGATTGTATTGGCATTCAAGAAGCATTAAATACATATCTATTAGAAGATTGTGGAGAACTAGTTGCTAAAGATACATCGGTTGAGGTCCAACCAAATAAGACACAAATGTTAGAACGAGTATTTAATCGAGCACTTACACAGGCCTTGTTCCAGGGTAAAAAAGCAATTAATCAAATTGATTTGTTGTTAAGTATCTTGGCTGAGACTCAAAGTGCAGCAGCAATGTTTAGTGCAGAGATGGGCTTAGACAAAACTATTATCAGTGAATGGTTGCATCATGCAAGAAGTGATGAAGACTATGACGCTACTAGAATTACAGATAAGGAATATGATGAATCTGCATATGGGCAAGGAACTACAGAAAATCGAGCCACCCGCTCTAAAAGTGTTGCAGTTAAACAAGCATGGGACGTATTGACACAGTTTACTACCAATATGAATTTAGAAAATGATAATTATGACGATGTAATTGGCCGTCGTGATGAACTTCGAGATCTTGTACAAACACTAGCTCGTAAAAAGAAATCAAATGCTATTCTTGTTGGGCCAAGTGGTGTAGGTAAAACTGCTATTGTTGAAGGACTTGCAAAGCTAGTAGTTGAAGGCAATGTTCCAGAAACTATGCTTGATCAAACTGTTCTAAGCTTAGACATGGGCAAACTAGTTGCTGGTACCAAATACCGTGGTGATTTTGAAGAGCGCATGAAGCAGCTCGTTGACGCACTTGAGTTAGTTGAAAATATTGTGTTGTTCATTGATGAAATTCATATGGTTATTGGTGCAGGTAGTACTAGCGGCGGCCAGATGGATGCTGGTAATATGATTAAGCCTGCATTAACTAGCGGTAAGTTAAAAGTTATTGGCGCAACGACAGACGAAGAATATCGTAAGATTTTTGAAAAGGAGACTGCATTAGCTCGCCGCTTTACCAAAATTAGTGTAAATGAGCCTAGTGTAGAAGAAGCCAAGGAAATTTTAAAGAATACAATTATTAGTTATGAAGTATATCACAACGTAACTATTGAAGAAGAAGCAACTGACCTGGCTGTTGAATTAAGTAATGAATATATTTTTAATAAAAAGCTTCCAGATAAGGCATTTGATTTAATTGACCGTGCATGTGCATTCAACAAAATTATGCCAAGTGAAGAACAAGTTACATTAATTAAAGCCGATGACATTCGTGCAGAAGTTTCTCGATCAACTGGCATTCCGTCAGAACACCTAGGTACTAAAACTGAAACACATACAGTTAAAAAGCATAGCGAAGTACAAAATTATTTAGAAAATACAGTATTTGGTCAGAGTACTGCCATTGGTAGAGTAGTAGATAGTATCACTGTTAGTTTAGCAGGCCTTAAGGATCCTATTAAACCTATTGCAAGTTATCTCTTTACAGGTCCAACAGGTGTTGGTAAAACAGAACTTGCGAAGCGGTTAGCTCAATCAATGAGTATGAACTTAATCCGTTATGATATGGGTGAATACCAAGAACGACATACTGTTAGTAAATTAATTGGTAGTCCTCCTGGATATGTAGGCCATGGCGATGGTAAAGCAGGTGATGGTTTACTTATTAGTCAACTAGAAGATAGTCCTAATTGTGTAATATTACTTGATGAGGTTGAAAAAGCCCATCCAGATATTATGACAGTACTACTTGCATTGCTTGATGAAGGTACTATTACAAGTAGTACTGGTAAAAAAGTATCAGCAAAGAATGCTATTGTTATAATGACAAGTAATTTAGGTGCTAGAGAAGCCACTACCAAAACAATTGGATTCAGTGATGAACCATATAATATAAAAGCAGTTGATGAAGCAATTAATAACTTTTTTGCGCCAGAATTCCGTAACCGCTTAGATGGTATTGTACGCTTTAACAGTTTGCGTCCAGAGAATATGCGTCGAATTGTTAATAAATTCTTGAAGCAGATTGAAGGTTATGTAGCAAGCCGCCACATTACAATTAAATGGGCAGACGAACTTATTAACTTCCTTGAGGTAGAAGGGTTTGATGCAGCAATGGGCGCCCGCCCATTAGCACGATTGATTAATGAACGTGTCAAGCTTCCATTGGCAAAATACTTAATGGAATATACTGACACTACATCAGTACATATATCATTCGATAAAGAAGCAGATAAGGTACAGATTAATCAAACGCTGGCTGTGCCTGCGCTAGCGTAAGGATAAACAGTGTTAAAACAAAAACAAACACCACTGAGTGATGATCAAATATTTTTGAGTTCATCAACAGAGCAAATTACATGGGGGGAGCTTCATGCTAACCTTGATGCTAAAATTGAAAGACTAAAAGAATGTGGTATTGGACCGCATGTTGTATTTGTAGTTGCAGAAAGTCAAGTTACACTAGATGATTATTTGTGGATTTTAGCTAGTGTAAAAAATGGCGGAAGTGCAACACAGGCTGACGGTAGACAAAGTAAAATGGAACTGGATGGGTTGATTGCAGGATCTAACGCAGTATGTATTATACGAAGCAATGAGATCACCATGCTAACAGACGATTTGACACCTTCTATACTACATCCATTAGAGATTTACAGAGGAATGACAAGTGGAACTACAGTTAAAGAGTTCTTTGAAATGTATCCTTTCTTTTGGGATTATGAAGATCACGAACTAGCAATTGTAGATGGAGAAACACTATTAGGTTGCACAGCACACGCATCAACACAACACTTGTTTGCCATTGCCCCAGAGTTTGAAAAAGATGAACGTCCATACATACTTTGCACACACGGATTTACAGCAACATACAATCCATATAATTTATTGAGAATGTATTATGTTGGTGGTGGATTACACTTCCTAAATTATGATGATGATGTTCCAGAACAAATACGGAAAGCAAACCCAAATTGTTGTATTTCATATCCTATTGCAGTTAAAAATATTGTAGACGCATGTCCAGATGATTTTAACTGGAGCGGTATCAAGTATTGGGAATTTTCAGGTGGACATACTCCAGAATCAGTTGTGCGTAGTATTGAGAAGAAGTTTAACTTTGTATGTATGCATAATATGATGGCAAGCACAGAAGCAGACTGTCATTCACGTGCAGAATATAGACCAGGTGATCTAATAGAAAACTTTTATGGATTTAAACATAGAATATACAATGGTGACCTTAAACTAGATGAAGAAGGTGTATTGTGGTATAAGTATGGAACACGTGATTGGCAAACAGACGGTGATAAGTTTGATGACAAAGACGGAGTATGGTTCTATAAAGGCAGAGCATTTGATGATGTTATCTTTATGAAAGGTGGTGTTAAGATCTACACTGGCATGATTGAAGCAAAAGCATTGGAAACAGAGGGTGTAGAAAATGTAGCAAGTTGTAGTAAAGATGAACTACATTATTTGATCTATACAGGTAGTGCAGATATATATAAGTTGGCAAGTAGTTTTAAAGTAATGCAACCATCAAAACGACCACATGAAATATATCAAGTTACTGATAAATTATTCTTTGGGCAAACAGAAAACATTAGAACTCCACAAAAGTTACAAAAAAGTAAATTAGCAGGAATTGTTTTAAACGGACCAGCTGATCAAATACTAAGCCACATGCATGTAAAAGATCACTCACAACTATGATAGTTAGTAAAGCATTAATTACACGAAAAAGCACACGTGCATATCTAAATAAAAGTGTTGACTTGGATATAGTAAATAGTATATTAAAAGGCGCAATGCAGTCACCAAGTGGAGATAATCACCAGCCTTGGCAAGTAGCAGTATTAACTGATAATGCAAAAAAGAACTTATGTAATAAACTTGAAGATGCGTTTTTAACAGGAAAGCAACCAGCAATGGACTACGAATATTATCCGCAAGATAAGAATTCAGAAAAAGACACAGTATGGTTTGGCAAGTACAAAGAAAATAGAAAAGCATGTGGACTAGCATTATATTCTCAACTAGGCATAACCAGAGAAATGCAAACAGAGAAAAATGATTTATATGCAAAAAATTACAGAGCCTTTGATGCACCTGTAATGTTATTGTTTTTTATAGATAGGGAACTTGGAAAAGGTTCGTATGTTGATTATGGAATGTTCTTGCAAAGTATTATGTTGTTAGCAACAGAGCATGGATTAGCAACATGCCCACAAGGATCACTAAGTGAGTATGCTGATATTGTAAGACAAGAGTTGCCTCAATATAAAGATAAAATAGTTTTATGCGGTATGAGTATGGGATATGAAGATACTAACAATCGTATTAATAAATATAGAACACAAAGACAAGATATAAATGAAAAGGTGGAATATTACAAATGACATGGCTTAAAAACGTATTAGATATAAGTGTAGATGAACTCTATAAAGATTGGGACTATCATAAGTGGTGTGTAGAAGCAGGATGGATGGACGGTCCTATTGCATACACTAATAAATGGGTTAGAGAAAACTTTGAGCATGGAACACAGTTGGCAGATGTTGCCTGTGGCAATGGTCAAATAGGTATTGGATTCGGTAACACTGATTATATTATTGATGGATACGATATCAATCCTAAGATGTTATCAACGTTTGAAGCAAACAATTATAACTCAACAACATTGCATGATATGAATAGTTCAGCACTTCCGCAAAAATATAAGTGCATTACAGTTATAGGTGCATTTAATAAATCACATATTCACAGTAACAGTGCAAAGATGTTTGCAGAATCATTAGAAGAAAATGGAATGTTAATTGCAAGTGTAAGTATAGTTGACAACGAAGACCCATTGGAACTAATGGGATGGAGATCACAGCAACACTTAGAAATTGTATTTGAAGAAAAGATTAAAAGTCTATTAACACCAGACGAAGGACAAAAGTATCATATTATGACTGTATTCCGTAAGAAATAACTTGACCTATATAAGATACATGTTATAAATATAAGATACATGTTATAATAAAACAACTTACATAGTAAGTATTATTGATAGAACTATACAAGTACAGACCACTTAGTGTACAAGTGGTCCATATTACAGACCACTTAGTGTACAAGTAGATATTATCAGTTATTGTAACGCCCAACACGGACCCGGCACCAACGTAATGATAGAAACTTTAACCGCACATCCCAAATGGGAAATGAGTACCAAGCATTATTATGGAAAGTTTCGATTTCGTATTAAGCTTGGTTATTGGCAACAATCAACAAAGATGCTACGTAGCTTGCCAGACTGGGAATTCCCTAAGGAGTTATACCGCCGCCGTATAGAATTGCAAAATGATCGCAACTATACGGCGACTTTCTATACTGACAAAGAATACCTGGTACAATTTTTATTGGATAATTATCCAAATAAAATATTAGCAATTACTTCGCCAATATCTACTGAGCATGCTACTCTACTATCTAATTTGGATATAAACACAATTTTTAAAAAGAAGTTGTGGTACAACAAATATGATCATAAACTAGAATTTTATCCAACAATGGAATTTAAGCGTTCATTGTTCATTAATAATAATCAGGTAATTCAAGAACGATTATGCGCATTGCGCAATGAAGTAGCAGAGTTTTTGGCCGAGCATTTTCAAAATGATGTTATAACTCGCGAACGCGATATTTTTTATCCTAGTAATACGTTATACAGGCGCACATCTGATTTTTTTAATGAATTACATTATCGTGTATACACTAATGATCCTGAATCTATAATGATGTTTAAATTGCGGTTCCATTCAGTGCTAGCAATGCACGTGACCTATGCAAAAACCATAACAACCTAACAAACATTAAACTTCGGTTTTCTTTTTCACTTCTTTAATAAATACATATATATTAATAAAAAGGAGGTTCGAACAATGGCGAAAATTAACGAAACAATACTCGTAGTTAAGGTCAGTGAACTAGTAAAAGATAATAGCGATGAAACTACACTACTGGGCCCAGAAGCAGTAGAACAATTAGAAGCAGTAATTAAAGAATTATCTGGCGGCCATGCCCTAGTAGAAATTGAAATAGCAAGCGGTGAGCAATAAGTAATGAAAACAAATTCAATCATTCTAACAAATCAACAAGCAATGAGTTATGTTGGAGAAGCAGCCCGTGGCGATGGATTCTATGGATTTAGCGATGGACTCCATACAGTCAGCTTTCATGTAAAGAATTTTACAGGACGCATTTTTATTGAAGCAACTCTAATAGAAGAACCAACAGACGACGATTGGTTTAATATTAATTTAATGGTTGACCAAGTATTTTTACAATGGGATAATGAAACTGAAACATTGGGTGTTAGCTTTGTTGGTAATTTTGTGCATCTTCGAGCAAGCGTGGATCGCAGTTACTTAGTAAATCAAACCTATGACCCTGTTCTACATGGAACTGTAGATAAAGTAGTACTAATGATTTAGAGGTAATAACACTTGGCAATTAAAGCATATAATGCTGGTACCAATAATAATTTAATTGATACTAGTGAAAAATTTTCCGACGGTGATACGTTAATATTTGATATTGATAAAAATCTGTTTGTTAAAGGGACAAAATTTAACAATCTAGCCACAAAAGACGACATTGGTAACTTGCAAAGTGAGGTTACATCAATTGAATGGACTAAAGTAATTAATGCACCAGATTTTATTACGTCATCATCAGTAGACACATTATATGCATCCACCTCATATGTTGATTCACAAGTAGCTGCCGCTGTAACTGGCGGACAGATTGATCTTGATGGATTTGTAACAGAACAAGAATTAGTAACAGCCATTGCAAATGCTAATTACTTTAGCGGAAGTTATAATGATCTTGCTGATGTCCCGACATTATTTGATGGTGATTTTAGTAGCCTAATTAATACACCAACACTATTTGATGGTAATTATAGCAGCCTGATCAATCCACCAATACTGTTTAGTGGCAGCTTTGATGATTTAACTAATAAGCCGACATTGTTTAGTGGTGATTACAATGACCTGTATAACAAGCCAGTTGTATTCAGTGGCAATTATAATGATTTATATAATGTCCCAACTGTACCGTCAGATATTTCACATTTAGCAGATGCAAGCAATTTACTTGGTGGTAGCTCATCTAATTACGACAATTTAACAAATAAACCAACCATACCAACAGATGTTAGTCATTTATCGGACTCAACCGGACTTTTTGCATCTAGTGGAACTGGACCGCATTTCAGCGGCGACTACAATGATTTAACAAATCAACCAACAATATTCAGCGGCAGTTATGACGATTTAACTGACATGCCAGTAATGTTTAGCGGCATATACGCAGACCTTGTTGGCAAACCATCTATACCAGTAGACATAAGTGAATTAACTGACACCACTGATATACTTGGACAATCTTTTAATGGAAATTATGAAAGCTTATCAAACAAACCAACATTGTTTGATGGTGCATATGATAATCTAACTAACAAGCCTAATTTATTCAGCGGCAGTTATGACGATTTAATAAACAAACCTGCCATACCTTCTATATTGTTAGATTTAAATATCGTAGATGGCACGAACGGACAGGTACTAACAACTGATGGTACTGGCGGGTTTACTTTTACAACGATTCAACCTGGCACAATAATCAATAATATTGCAGATATTGGAGATGTTAGTGATTCAATACCTAGTACCGGCCAAGTATTAAAATGGGATGGTAGCCAATGGACTCCATCTAGTGATACAACTGGATCTGGCGCAGCAGGAATTGGTTTAGGCGATTTAAGTATCACCACAGCCGCTACGCCAAGCGGGAATGGAAGTTTAGCATATGACAATACTTTAGGTGTATTTACATACACACCAGCAGATATTGGCAGCAGTAACTTTAGTGGCGATTATGATGACTTAACTAATAAACCAACACTGTTTGATGGTAATTATAATTCGTTGATTGGTAAACCCACACCATTTTCTGGATCATATACTGATTTATCAGATAAGCCAACTATTACAGCAGCACAAACATTAACATTTACTAATAATACGTTATATATAAGTGACGGTAACAGTGTTGATCTTAGTAACCTCGCTGGTGGTGGTAGTGGAAGTACTGACGGATTGACATCTAATTCAGTAACTTCAACTTTAGAATTAGACCCGGGCTGGGATTTTATTCCAGCAACAGATTCTCAACAATGTTTGGGTTCATCAACCAATCGCTGGACTGATATTTATATTGATGATAGTACCATCAATATTGGTCAGAATGTTTTACAAGCAGGCAGTAATAATGAGTTAATATGGAATAATCAAACGGTTGCAACTACAGATTATGTAACAGCAGAAATTGCATCTGTAGCATCAGGCGGCCAGATTGATTTAGATGGATATGCGACTGAATCATATGTAGATCAAAAATTAGTAGAACGTGGTCATCACTTTAGTGGTGATTATAATGCGTTAGTCAACTTACCAGTATTATTCAGTGGTGATTATAATGACTTATTAAATAAGCCAGCAAGTTCAAATGATTTAGTATTAACACTAGCAGGCAGTCAGCTTCAATTAGTAGATACCGCAACTGATCCAGATACTTCGATTAGTAGTATTGATTTAAGTACAGTGACCGCAAGTTTAGATTACACAATGTTAGGTAATTTGCCTAATTTGTTTAGTGGTGATTATAATGATCTAGTTAATAGACCAAATTTGTTTAGTGGTGATTATAATGATTTATCTAATCAACCATATATTCCCAGCATTGCTGGTTTAGCAAGTGAACAATATGTAAACAATAAACATGCAGAAGGTACATTATATGGCGATAAATTGTACACTGGTAGTGTTACATATGAAGATTTTCGTCAACAAAAAACAAGTATTGTTAGTCATACAGCAAACAAACGCGAGCTTGTGCTGGCAATACAAACAACAAGTGCAATACCTACTGAAGTATTACTAAGTGATAGTTCGAGAATTGAAATTGCGCAAAATTCTACAGCTATGTTTAGTGCCATGTTTGTGTGTGCTAGTAGCTCATCATCAGCCAGTTTTAATATTAGAGGGATCATCAATCATAGCGATGCGGGTATTGTTCAATTGATTGGATCTAATATTACTGAAATTTTAGCTGATGAAGGCGATGCATGGTCAGCAGATATAACAGCGGATAATACAAATAATAGTCTGACAATTACAGTTACCGGAAGTGAGACCACAACTGTAGATTGGACTATGTTTGTAGAATTAACAGAGGTCAAACGTTAAATTTTTAACAAAAAAGACTAAATACAAGTAGCGCAAAGAAGCGCAGAGAATATATTTTTAGGAGAAATTAAAAATGGCAACAAGAAATCCAGCAAACGTAATTGCATGGGGCACATGGAACTACGGTGCTACTATGACATCTTTCACAGTAACAGCAGACGCTGACGTATCAGGCGAAGTTGGACCTGGTGAAGAAATGGAAAAAGTAGCAGAAGCATTGACACAACATGGTACATGGATGGGTCTTTCAGATCACGCAACTGGCGGAACAGTATTTACTGTAACACTAGAAAACAGTTCATGGGCTGATGCAGCAGCAGTTCAAGTAGCTCTTAGAGCACTTGGCGGAAACTTTGCAACTTGCACAGTAGCTTAATTCATTAATTTGAATAATAAAACCAGTGTTCTTACACTGGTTTTTTTCTGAATTGATAAATAAAAGAAAGGGCGGTAAAATGGCAACTAAGAAAACAACAACATCTAAAGAATCTAAAGATTTACACATTGGCTTTTGGGAAAAAATTCGTAATTATTGGCGTCCATTAGCAGCAGTGGTATATTTAAGCATTTGTATATTTGATTTTATTGTTGCACCATATCTTACGCAAATGCATATGGCTACAGACTTATCACATATTTTTGAATATGTATTACAGATGCCTATAGATCAACAAACACAAGCATTAGAGATATTGCACAGTAAAAGCCAATGGCAATCATTAACGCTAATGGGTGGTGGACTATTTCACATTGCATTTGGCGCAATTCTTGGCGTAGCTTCTTGGACTCGTGGTCTTGAAAAGAAAGAAGCAGCCGCAGCAGCAAAATAAGAGGATTAATTATGCATCAACATCATATTCAATTAAAAACACCAGAACCATTGGATGCGCAGTTTGCTACCCAATGGTATCAAACCGTTGAACAATTTGGTCCACCAAATACAATATATAATTATCAGCAAGGCGATAGTTTCGTTGCAGTAGAATATGGCATATGTGCAGATTGTGAATTTCAGCATACATATGTTATACCATTAACCAGAGATTATACAGCATCAGAAACACAATTTATTTTACAAGCATGGGAATATCTTTATGACGGTGATTTTGATATTGAACTTAGTAGTAATTTTGATGCTGGTATGATGGGCGACATTGATAACAATATGATAGATATTGATGAGGACGTCCGTAACCAGGCTATAACTGAGATGCAGAAATGGCAGCACAATCGTTGGTATGAACAAAAAATCAATGAAGGGTGGCGCTATGGCTCATATTTTAACAGTACATCAAAGACACATCCAGCATTGCGAGACTGGGATAGTTTAACTGAAAGTCATCGTCGTTCACCTGAATTCTCAAATAAAGAAATCTTAAAATGGGTTTTAAATAATATGTAACCTTAATATTATACTATATTGACAATTAGATAGCAGTATAGTATAATACACTTATTGGAGTCAATTAAATATGCAATATTTAGACTTAGTGGCGGTTTATTTTCTGGCCGCGCCTGCAATCATTGGAATTATAATTAGTATAGTTCTATCGTTCCATCCCAAGCCAGTTCCGCCAGAACCACTTGACCGGAAAGAACCTTGGTTTTCTGAATTATAAACGTAGTATAAGGAGTTCAAATTTATGCGTATATCATCATCTAGTAGATGGAATATGATTAAAATTGGTAAAACATCGAGTATCACATCTACATCTCAGGTTGGTAAAGTCCAACCAGTATCAAAAACATCATTCCAAGATTGCCTACAAAAGCACGACTCTGTTATAGTAACATTATCTAAAGATAATGATAAAGGTACGCAATAAATGTGTATTTCAAAAGGATAAACAATTATGTTTGATAGTGAAAATAGTTTAACATACTTAGCAATCGCCGGAGTATTACTGGTTTTATTTTTATTAGATCGCCAAGATGTTTTTAATGTTTTTAATTTGTGATAAAAATGGAAAATAATGATTACGAGCGCTGTATAGTTTGGTCACTAAAAACCACAACATTAGGCGATTTATTTCAGACTCCTATTATAATTCTTCCAATGGAAGAATTTTTAAAAACACCAGCTGGTAACTGGGTAGAAGAAAATGCCAATTATATATATTGGAATTTAATTAACACAAACTTGCATGAGATCGAAGTTAACATATATGCTGATTTTGATCAGTTAAATGCAATGGCTTACAAAATAAAATTTGGACATCTAAAATGAGTAAGTATATAATCAATTGGCCCAGCGGCGCCGGCGGTGATTTTTTAACTATTTTGGTCTACTTGCATAAGTGTCCTGGTTCAATAGTCGCATCCAGTAATATTATGACAAATATGTGGCAACTTGATTGTAAATATGTATCACCATTCCGTGCAGTTAAATATTGGGGTGTGGATACTAATAAACAAATAACAATATTAGATCAAATGTCTGACAATTGTACTATGCAAACACATCTGATTAATGAAAACGTATATTCTAATCAAAATATAAAAATAGTTAATATTTATAGTGATAGCATATTCATTAGAAGTTATGTTAATAAAATATATGAATGCAAAACTATTCGAAGCAAACTCGACGAAGATTTGGATTGTTTAGTACACTGGCAAGCCAAACTACCTGGTGATAATATATTGAATATTAAGTATGAAGATACACTTGATAATCCACGACAAGTGATTACTGATTTATTTGAATTTTATAACATTACGAATTATGATTTAGATTTACTAGAAAGTCTATTTACTTCATATAATGAAAAAAATGAAAAGCTGATTCAAAATATGACGTTAGCTAATAGAATATACAGAGATCAGACAGCCAAACCAAATCATAAATTTATAATACATATGCGCTCATTAGAAGATATGAAAGAGTTTTTTGAACGCCCTATTAATTATAAATCAAATGATCTTATTAACGAAATGATTAATTGGCGTAATACACCAAATACACGACTTTTAAAATGAGGATGAATAGTATGACATCAGTAACTGAATTAGCAGAACTTGCACAAGCATCAAGTGACGAACCACTTGATTTTAGTGGCCTGAATTTAGATGAAATGACATCATATAAATTAATGGCAAGCCACGTTTTAGAATTATATACAACTCAATCTGGAAGCAATCGAGATATTATTTTAATGAGTACTATTACACGGTTACTTGTTGAAAATTTTATTTTAAATTTAGAACTGCAACTTACCAAATCCAATAATTAAAATAAGTTTTTGTATAAATACTCTATAAGAGGGTATTTAAATGCGCATGGATGAAATATACAAATTAAAGCGCCTTGCTGGTATTATTGACCGCGAGGGCAATGAAGTCAATGATGATGACGAATCCAATATTAGTATAGTTGCTAGTGATAAAGGCGAGTATCAACGAAAGCACAAAATCAAGCCAGGCACAGATGAGTGGTTTAAACTTTGGTTTGCAAAGCCAAAGATAACAGGTGAAAACCCGACGCCAAAACAGGATTAAGAAATGAGAATAAATGAAGTAGACAACAAAGTAACCAATGCTGACATACAGCAATTAGAACGTTTTGCAGACAAGTTATTTGCAAAAGTAGGAATTGATATAGAATTTACTCGTCATTTCTTGGATCGTGTAAATGATGAACGTAATGTAAGGCAAATTACAATGTCAGAGTTAACACGATTATTCAAACAAGAATTCAAACGCTGGGGTAAACCAATTGCACAGTTAGGACCAGATGCAGAAGCAGTAATGAAAGATATGGCAACTGATATTAACTTGCCGTTTGCTTTGCGATGGGATAGCAGAAACAACGAATTAGATTTAATTGCCAAAACAATTATGCGCAAGAAAAACTTTAAAACATCCAATAGAGAATTTGCTGTTGAATCAACCATAATGGAAGGTGGTGCAATGCCAGGCGTTGGCCCTATACACATTGCTGAAATTGTACCAACATTAATGAAATTAGAACAAGAATTAGGTATAGATTTACGCAATAATGTATTGGGCAGTGTAGGCAAAAAGAAGTTTAGTGGTGACATTGATGTAGCAATTAATATTGATCCAGAAGATTTAGCAGAATTTGGTAAGAAATTAGAAGCTGCGCCAAGTATACGAGAAGTTAAAAAAAGCAGCGTGTTTATGACAGTAGTACCTATTCAAAATTATGACGGTAAGTATCAACCACAAAATGGTGTTGCACGGACTGGCTTAGTACAAGTAGATTTTATGCCTGGTGAGCCAGGATGGATGAAAACGTATTACCATTCACCTCATGAAAAAGGATTGAGAGATGATGGCAAACATAGTAAGTATAAGGGCGTATTCCGTAACATTATGTTATCATGCATTGCTGGAAATAAAGACGTAGTAGCTAGCCCAGAACAAATAGATGATGGCCGCCCTGTTAAACTTGAACGTTTTATGTGGAGCCCATCTGATGGTCTTATTCGTGTAGAACGTACTCCAGTACCCAAAAAGAGTGGTGGTGGATATACTAAGAAAAATAATAACAAAATTATTCAAGGGCCATGGAAAACAGCAGATGAAATTGCTGAAATTTTAAATTTAGGAAGCGCAGATGCTTTGTATAGTCTTGAAACATTAGTTGATGCAGTAAAGAAAACTTATAGTCCAGACGTACAGACTAAAATATTTACGGACTTCGCAACAAATCATGTTGTACAAGATATTGGTGTGCCTGAGGAACTTGGAGAATATATATGAAGTTTTGGTTGCTAGTTATCTTATTTACAACTCATAATGGTGAAGAAATATATATTGACGGTTGGCACCCAACACAACAACAAAGCTTGGAAGTATGTGAACAACGAAAAGCATTTTTAGAAAAAACAATGGAAAGTTATGAAGATGATTTACCAAACAAAATTGCATCATATACCGTAGAATGCAAAGAGTATAACTGGACCGGGAATTAACTGACGATGAAAATTAAAGATATATTGAACTTGCCTGATATTGAAATCGGAGATGAAATATTAGTAGGCAAATTTAAAAACCGTAAAGCAGTAGTTACAGGGTTTGCAACAGATGAGAATAATCAGCCAGTGTTAAAAACAACCAAAGGCGATCAAAAACTATTCAAACCAAGAATAGTAAAATTGATTGATAAGAAAAATGAGAATTAATGAAATTACAGATTTAACCGAGGAACAAAATTGGAAACAATTTTATAATCAGGCTAGAACGCAAATAGATGATATTGAACCATTCCTAAGAAAACATGGTTATGATCCAGATGATGATGCATCAGTAACAAGATTTTTTGATCGTAATCCACAGCATCTTGATTTAGGAAAATATATTAATACGCCCAAATGGATGGCGAAAATGTTTAAGCCAGCCTATCTAGACAATAAAGAATTTGATGCAATCTATAACATTCGAGATAGATTTAAGTCTGAATATCCAAATGAATACGATTTAATCAAACAGGGCAGAGCACAAGAAGTATGGGATAAGTGGAAATGAAAATAAATGAAATTTTAAATGAAGATGGTGTTATCGTTCCTGGTGTTAATACTACAGTAGATGTTAAGTTGGGACAAACTGAGAAAGAAGCTAAAAAGTTTTTTGGTGGTAACGGCAAACCAAAGCCTATTGGTGTGCCTGGCGCAACACCCAATCAAGCATTTAATTTGGGATTAACTGAATCATCTAATCTAGTATTAACTAGAGCTAATATTATTCCGTATATTAAAGATATACTTGCTGATTATTTGGATCAAGAAAGAGATATTAATAAATTAAATAATATGCTTAGATTGCTAGTAGGACGACAAATTAAAGCGCATGGCAAACGATATGAAATCACTAAAGAAGATGTCAGTATTGCAATAGCACAACTAAATGAAATTGAAAATGCCGGCGGGCAAGGTGTTAAAAAAGATGACACTGATAGATATGATTTTGATAGCATGATCGGTGCTGCTGAGCCATCTGGTGAACGAATAGGCAAATATGAAATTTGGGTTATTGAAGATGATAATGATGACTTTGTACTATTAATAAAAGACCCGAATAGCGAAGGATTCTTAGGCGAATTTAGATTGCAACATGATTCAAATACAGGAACACACAAGAGTACAGTGTTCTTTGATAAAGAAATACAAGGATTGGGCATGGGTCCAAGATTGTATGAATTTGCAATTAAAAAATGGAAAAAAACAATTGTAAGTGACTACCAACAATCAACAGGCAGCAAGATGTTGTGGGCAAAGTTAGCAAAAATACCTGGTGTATTTGTGTATGCCTGGAATCCAAAGACTGACGAGTTTTTTCAATGGGACCCAGCGGCTGATCCCGATGAAGATGTATATTTTGACACAGAGCAAAATACCAAGTTACAGAGTGAATTATTCAAAATAAATTTAGCATTGCGTAAGGGTGAATACGATGGTGATGAACAACATAAGAATCTAATAAAGATGGCCAAGGCCAAGGCAGCAGAAATAGATCAATTATCACATGCACATGGTAAAGATATTAGATTAGTTGCTACCGCAGAACAGAAGAGCAAATAACATTATGAACGGATTAAATATGGAACAAACAGTTGGTGATGTAGGTGGAGACTTTACTAAAACAGTAATAGTTGAAAGTGCAGGACCTGAAGGTGATGTTCAAGCGGGAATAGAATTTATTTATCACATGCGTGAGCATATTGTAGATGTAGGTATTGCAACAATATATCTGTTATCCGTATATGCAATTTACTTATGGCTCAAGAAAACAATAAAATAGCAGATAAACTTAATATGCATATTGAAGTCAAGCGTTTAGAAATAAGAGATCTATATAAACTAACAGCAGTTATGGACAAAGAAACTGCAATGGCTGCGAATATTGAATGGCCATTCACTAGAGAGATAGCCACAAATTTCATAAACAATTATAATACTTGGGGGATTTGGACTGGTGGCGACTGTCCAGGTTCATTAATTGGTGCAATTGAAATTAAAGAAGACCAAGAAACCGCATATGTAGTACATAAGAATTGGCGCAATGCTGGTGTTGCTACATTTGCAATGCAATTAATTAAAGAAAAATTTAGTGATAAGCAACTATGGTGCTTCATCAATCCACAAAACCGTGCTAGTTTGCGTGTAGCTGAAAAGGCTAATATGCGAATAGTATATCACAATAATCAATAAATACTATTATGGCAAGAAAAAACTTTGATCCACATGACCTTGAAGAATTAGAAGGTCCAATGAATGATGTTGCAACTGAAGATGCCCGTGTGTATGCAAATGTAGACGAAAGCAGGGAGCTAGATATTCACAAGGAACGTCGAGTTAGAGCTAAGAAGCAAAAAATTAAAACTAGTAGCAAAAAAGCTGATAGAAGATTAAACAAGGCAATATTAAAGAATATTGATGACGATAAGGGAAAGGGAGCAGGCACAAGCTAGATAAAATAGCATAAAGTGCTAAATACAAGTATGAAAATATCTGATATAATATTACATGAAGATGCCGACGCAGGAACTTCAATGGCTGGCAATGTTGCTAGTGTTAGTTTTCCTTTATTCGGCAAAGAAAAAATGATTAGGCGTGCGGTTGATCCTAAGGGATATCTAGGCAATGGCAAACGTAAAAAGCAACCAACTGGATACAACAAAGAGGTTAAAATAAAATGAGAATAGAGTATATTACTGAATCAATTTATGAAATGGACCCAAATGAGCCAAATAACCCTGAAGTATTAGTACAAGGTTATGGTAGATTAAAATTAAAGCAAATTGAAGCTAAAGTAGCTAAGATGTTTGCAGAACTTGCAGAACGTTCAAATCGTGGAGATTGGGAAAGTGTTCAATATGACCTTAACAAAGGTCTGGTGCAAGTACTTTTAAAAGCAATATCAGATACGTACGACGAATTAGAAACGATTAGAAAACGCGGCGGTAAGAACAGTCGTGGCATTGAAAAAAGGTAACGACTATGAGCACAGAGAATAAAATTCAAAACACTTTCCATCGAGCAATGGATGAAATAATCAGATTACAAAAGGCTTTCAAGCCAGGTAAGAATTTAGAAAAGGCTATTATAGAGGTAGGCGGAGATATTTCTTGGCTTAACAAGATTAACGAATCATTTGATGATCTATATGCGCTGTTAGAAGACGGGCATATGGGTGCTGTAGCACATCTAGATTTATATGGAGAACAGGATGAAAGTCAATCCTTAGACGCTAATAATTTAACTGAAGGAGTTCTTGACGGTGATGATGAAGATGGCTTTATGGCCCGCAGCCAATTATACTTCTTAGCTAAAGATGCAATTGCATTACATGGCATGATTGATGATCGTGATGATTTGCAGCCATGGATACAAGCAAAGATTATTGCAGCAAGTGGAGATATGGAAGCAGTGCGTCGTTACACTGAATACAATGCCATGAACCCAGAAGTTGAACCATCAATACCCGCCGTAGTTGAACCAACCGCACCAGTAGCAGTTGACAACGAGTTAGAAGAATATCGTAAGATTCCAGGCGATAAGCATACAAATTATAAAATGCATAAGCCGAATGTTGATATTGAAGGAATCAAGTCAGCCGCTAAGTCAGTAAATCTGCCAGCTGATGCTGAATGGGAAAGAAAACGTGCCGCGAAAAAGAAAAAGGTTCTTGCATCTTATAATGAAGGAATCAGTGATTGGGTTAAGGACAAGGCAAAAAGTATTGCTAGTGACCTAAGTACTGATGAACTAAAAGCACATGGCAAGAAACTAAAGGGTGAACGTGATGACGAAGCACACAAGCAACACTCTAAGCGAATTAAAACGATGTTTAAGAAAGTTGATGACGTTGAAGAAGGTTACAAAATTTTGCCTCCAATGGACCCAAAATATGTAGAGCGTGATGGACTTGAAGGACCATTTACAACATTAGGTGGTAAAGTAGTTTATTACGATCCAAAAGAAGGCAGTTATTACGATCCAGACACAGATATGTATATGTCATATGACGAATTTCAAAAGTATGATACTGAATATAGTGATATGACAAACGAAGTTTCAAGTGACACATTGAAAAAATATGTCAAGAAGGCACGTGTTTCTCGCGACGAATTGGATACTAAGTCACAAGCTCAAGTACCAGTTGATTATGGCTATGATAAAGAAAATAAGCCTAAATTTAAGAAGAAATCTCAGAAGCGAGCTGGTGCAATTATAAAGGCACGTGATAAAATTAAAGCTAGAGAAAGAGATGATAAAAAGAACGTAGACGAAGGCATGGCGTTTGATGATAAGCGTAACGATGCATTAGAAAATGTAGCTAACGATATGTTTAAGCATGCCAAAGATGCTGCAAAGAAATCATTAAAGGCACGAAAGAAATGAGATTATCACAATTAGCAGAATTTGAAAGTATGCCGTTAACACAGCAAATAGATGATTTGCTAAATCGTGGTGAGCCTGTATATTTTTCAAACAATGGTCAAGCAGATGAAGTTAAAGCAGTAAACTTAGATAAAGATGACCGTAGTATTGTTGTTGGTAAGAAAAATCGTCGTATACCAGTACATAGCGATACATATACTATTACACAAAATGATGGATATAACATTATTCATAAAATTGACGAAACTATTTCTCAACCTAACCTAGCTGAACAAGAAGCTGGCGTTAGTAAAGATGTTCTTGAGTGTGTATTAATTAGTTATCAGTCTGATATATTCACTAAAGATTTAATACCTGAACACCGAATGCATCTTATCGATCAGCATAATCAATTGATGGAAGTGTACGAACAACTTGAGAGTGGCGAGCTTACTGAAGACCGCCTCGATGAAGTAGTACCATTGGCAGCATTAGGTGGTATGGCAGCTCGAGCAGCCTTGGGCTATGCAGCAAGATCAGCAGCAGGTCAAGCATTAAAACGCGGAGCTATTGCCGGAATGCGCAAAGCAACAGGTGGCCTTAAACGAATGGTTAGAGGCAAAGGCAAGCGTGGCAAAGATGTAGGCGACTTTGGTGGTGATGATGCTCCAACACAATTTGCTAAGGATTTGGGCATTGCTGGTTCTGGTACTGATAGTGATGACATGGTAGCAAAAGCAGCTAGTGCAGGATTGAGTGCCAACGACATAGCACTTATTAAAAAAGGATTTAAGTAATGATTATCGGTGGCCAAACTTGTAGTAATTGTGGCCGCCCAAGTCATTGCGGTACTAAGTTACAAAATACTCAATCATTTGGATTAAATAAAATACCCACAAACAAATTTCTTGTCATTTGTGATAGTTGTAGATGCATACACTGCCACGGTGTAGAATGTGTGTCATGTGGAACTATTACTTTGGATTATGTTAAAATTAATGCCGATGACTCTGATAACAATATATACGAATGCACCAAGTGCAATGAGGATCATTAAATGAGAGCAGAACAAATAATATTTGAATCTCGCGGTGTAACAGCACGAGACCAAGGAGAAACATATGTCAGTGTTTCAGATCCTGCAGATATATTAACTATACAAGAAATTATACCAATACCACAAGATGTTGCTAGTTTTGAAAATCTTGAAAATCTTGAATCAGCACTAGATGCACTTATTCCACTAGATGCAAGGCGTATTGATGACAATGCTAAAAACAGCGGTACACTAGCAGCAGTAATTGCACATGTAACTGATGCTAATAATCAATCACAATATTGGATACGATATTTAAAACAAATACCGCCAGGCGGCATTCATGGGTTATGGAAAACATTACGCGGATACAAATATGGTAAGGGCCATAAACAAGAAAGTTTACCAATTAAGCCAAGTGACTTAGTTAGTGATGAAAATTATAGATCTACAGATCAACTAGCTAATGCAATCTTAGATAATATCCATTCGCAGATGGCAGGCACAGGACACGAAGATTTTGCCCCAATAATGGAACAGGCTGTTGAACAAGCTAGAACTGGTAAGTCAACATATATTTCTAATGCACATGAATATAGCGGTGTATTACAGAAATACGGTGGTGAATATTTAGGACCACTGGCACTGATTGACGCAACTAGCAGTGTAGGCGGCAACACATCAGAAGTATTGAAGCATTTTGGGTTAACTAATTTAGCTGGCAGTACCGTTATGTTCCCACAAGATACTGGCATGGAACTTATAGACAGTGTTGTACGCACTTCAGATGGCATAGACTTACAAATAAGCAGTAAAATAAGTAAAGCTGGTGGTGCTGCCAGTAGTTTAAGTGGCGTATATAAACAAATAACTGACGAACAACGTAATGAATTTCAAACTGGTGTCAAGATTATAGAAACACTAGCAACTAAATCAGCAGTAAGTGGCCCAGTGCAAGTAGCATTTGACTTGGGAATTATTGACAAAAACGCAGTAGCAGCATTAGAATCATTAGACAGAGCGTCACGCAATATCGGTGATATTACAGATGACAAGTTACGAGCAATGGTCCAAGCGCAACCTGTACAACCAGGAACACTTGAACGAAATGACTATCGTGTATTTTATCATGCACTAACTGCAATAGTTAATGCAATGATGCCAGTAGTTAATCAAAATGCTGATTTCAAGGCAGCAATGTTAGCAGCTTTGAATAATAATCAGTATATACAATTGATAACTAAAGGAAGTAAACAAGGACAAGACCTTGCACTAAGTTATTATACTAAGTTTCCAGCTGTGTTTGCTGGTTCACCACAGCTTGTAAACAAATCATATTTTGCAACTGGACAAAAAGGTCGTATAGGATTTAAACTAAAATGATTTGGGAAATGATCGAACAAATGGCTAGTGACAGATTGTGGATTTACACCGCACTAGTAGGTAGTATATTTGGTGCATTATTTGTTTACTGGATCAAAGATACATATATTGCCTTTTGGGCATTAACCAAATGGGAAGCTATACTAGACTTCCTAGTCAATCGTTGGGGCTGGACTTGGTTTAAACATAACCCAGACGCATGGAAAGCCGCCAATCCAAAACTTACAAAGAAAATAGAAGAATTAGAAGTACGTATTAAAAAATTAGAAGATAAAAAGCACAAATAATCATTGACTTTCCTATCATTTCTGTGTATCATTAACAAGCTATAATAAATTTTTATTACATAAACAGGAGATAATTTATGGCCCATTTTTCACCAAACGATATCACAAAACTAAAAAGCCTTATTAAAGAAGGCATTCATACAACCGAAGAAATTACAGTACTCAAAGAAGGTCTTCGTGACACTGTAAAAGCAATTGCTGAAGAATTAGATGTTAAACCGTCAATTCTTAATAAAGCTATCCGCATTGCCCATAAGGCAGAAGCTGGTAAAAATCGAGAAGAATTTGAAGAACTTGAAACAATCCTAGAAGTTACTGGCCGCGATATTTAAATAAGGAATTTAAAATTGAGTTATGTAGACAGCTTTTTAGATCGAGATCGAGATATTATACACGTAGTTGAACGTGTGAACGGCGAACGCCAATATCGAGAATACCCTGCAAAATATACAATGTATTATCCTGATGACCGCGGTGCATTTACTAGCATCTTCGGTGACAAGTTGGATCGGGTTGTATGCAACAGCGGCAGAAAATTCAATACTGAAAAGAAAATGCATGGCCATAAAGGATTGTTTGAGAGTGATATCAATCCAGTATTTAGGTGCTTGGCTGACAATTATATGGATGCTGAAGCACCTGAATTACATATTGGCTTTTTCGATATCGAGGTTGATTTTAATAAAAACAAAGGGTTTGCTCCACCTGAAGATCCATTCAATGCAATCACTGCCATTGCGTTACATTTAAGTTGGTTAAACCGTACTATATGTTTAACTATTAAACCTGACACATTATCTAAAGAAGAAGCACAAGCTATATGTGAAAAATTTGATGATACAATATTATTTGATACTGAAGAAGAACTGCTAGGCGCCTTCCTTGAGTTATCTGATGATGTTGATGTATTCACCGGTTGGAATAGTGAAGGCTTCGATATCCCATATATTGTTAATCGTATTTCACGGATACTAAGCAAAAGTCACACACGTAAATTTTGTTTATGGGATAAATTCCCAAAAGCTAAAACTATTGTTAAGTTTGGCAAAGAAAGTGAAACATATGATCTAGCTGGCCGTGTACATTTGGATATGCTTGAATTGTATCGCAAGTATACATATCATGAAATGCATAGTTATAGCCTAGACGCCATTGGCGAATATGAACTTAATGAACGCAAAGTAGATTATGAAGGTACATTGGATCAACTATACAACAATGACTATGAAAAATTCATTGCGTATAACAGGCAAGACGTTGACTTGCTAGTAAGACTAGACGCTAAACTACAGTTTATTGACTTGGCAAACGTGTTGGCACACTCTAACACTGTATTGCTACAAACAACAATGGGTGCGGTCGCGCAAACAGACCAAGCTATTGTTAACCATGCGCATAGTCTTGGATTAATTGTTCCAGATAAAAAACGTGGCGATTTTTTTCAACCATCATATCAGCGCAAAGTACAGGCTGCTGGCGCCTATGTTGCAACACCTAAAAAAGGTATGCATGAATGGATTGGCAGCATGGATTTAAACAGTCTATATCCTAGTATCTTGCGTAGTTGCAATATGAGCACTGAAACTATTGTAGGCCAAGTGCGGCATACTATTACATCGCTTGGTATTGAAGAATGCTTTGCAAAGTACAAAGAAAGTCCAGTAGCACGTTATTGGGAGGGCAAATTTGCTGCTGCAGAATATGAGCTAGTAATGGCTAAAGATACTGATGTACGCTTGATGCTGGATTTTGAAGATGGTGAAAGCATTGAAGCTACAGGCGCAGAGATTTATGAAATTGTATTCAATAGCGGACAACCTTGGCTTATTAGTGCTAACGGTACAATCTTTACATATGAGCGAACTGGTATTATTCCAGGATTGCTAGAACGCTGGTATGCTGAACGTAAAGAATTACAAGCTAAAGCACGTGCAGCACGTGATGAGGGTGGCGATAAGTTTGCATTTTGGGATAAGCGACAGTTGGTTAAGAAGATTAACTTGAACAGTTTGTATGGTGCGTTACTTAATCCTGGCAGTAGATTTAATGATCCGCGTCTAGGACAAAGTACTACACTAACTGGTCGCTGTATTGCGCGTCATATGGCAGCCAAAGCAAATGAAGTTATCGCAGGCGAGTATAATCACGTAGGTGATGGCATTGTATATGGTGATACTGACTCAGTATATTTTAGTGCATATCCAATGCTTAAAGAACAAATTGACAAAAACGAGATTCAATGGGATAAGGATACTATTACTGCATACTATGAAGCAGTTTGTGATGAAGTAAACAATACGTTTCCTAGCTTTATGAATAATTCATTCCACACAACGTTAGACTTAGGTACAATTATTGCAGCAGGTAGAGAGATTTCAGCGCAAGCTGGAATCTTTATTACTAAGAAACGTTATGCAGCATTAGTGTATGATAACGAAGGCAAGCGTGAAGATACTGATGGTAAAGTGGGTAAAGTTAAAGCAATGGGCTTAGACTTGAAGCGTAGTGATACCCCGCCATTTATGCAAGATTATTTGGGCGAAGTTCTTATGAAAGTGCTCACTGGTGCTAGTGAAGATTCTATCATTGAGGATATTAAAAAATTCCGTAAGAAGTTTCGTGAGATGCAGCCGTGGGAAAAAGGTACGCCTAAACGAGTTAATAAATTAACACATCATACCAATGTATGGAAAAAGACTGGCAAGTGTGGGATTGGTCATGTATTGGCAGCTATTAACTGGAATAGACTTAAAGAAATGAATAGCGATGCATATAGTGGTGATATTACTGATGGTATGAAAACTATCGTATGCAAGCTAAAACCTAATGCATTAGGAATAAAAAGCATCGGGTATCCAACTGATGTAAAGCGTATTCCAGACTGGTTTAAAGAACTACCGTTTGATGATGATCTTATGGAAGAAACTATTATTACTAAAAAGCTGGATAACTTGTTAGGTGTGCTGAAATGGGATCTGACTATGGCAGAAGACAAAACTACATTCTCAAATTTGTTTGAGTTTTAACTATGGATATTAAACAAACCTATGCTGTATTGTATTGCAGTGGAATGTATGGTACCTGGTTAACTTGGTTTATTAATCAGCACCCAGATTTTCCAAAATACGATAAGAATAAATCATTCACTGACGGCCATCATACTGATTGGTACTGTACCGGTGCAACTTGGTGTTTTACTGATGACATACAAGACGGGGCACTAGACAAACCACTAGATTTTAACGAGTATGAAGAACATATAGCTAATAAATTAACACGTAACAATGCAGCTTATCAAAATTGTATTAAAATACTTCCAGATCATGATATGTCTTGGAAAAAACATTATGACAACGAATATTTAATACGGGACATGTTCGCGAAGAATATAGAAGGTATTATTATACCATATATGCCACATGATAGTCATTTTATCCCATATCTTGTAGCTCGTAATAATATTATGTGGCCAGAGCGTATTCCGCAGTGGGATGAATCAATACACACTGTCATAACAGATATAGAAGTGGGTAAATATAAAAAATTTGAAAGATATACTAATGTTCATTATCTAAATTTTCATGAATTTTTGTTAGGCAATCAAGAAGAATATCATAAATTACTTCTCTTTATAGATAGTTATGGTCATGAAGATTGGTTGGAGTATATTAACGACTTACGTGATACGTTGGTAACTAAAGACTGGGATAATCTAAAAAAAGGTTGACAACCAATACGTCTTACTGTATCATATAAGTATAAGTTAATTAAAGAGAATATAAACATGACAACCACAATACTCAAAGTAGAAATTGACAAATATATGTTATCTGGCATTGCTGAAGGACTGACATTAACTGAAACTATGCGTTTTGTTGATTGGGATAGTGCGTATAATTGGGCACTGGATGTTACATATAATCCAAATGTAAATTATGTAATTCTTGAATTACGCAATCCAACTACTGGACAAACCGCCAACTTTTAATTATACGGACTATAATTATGGATAATAACAATACTAATGCAAAACTATTTGCAATCGCCGCCCACGAAGCTGTCGGCCAGAAAAGAAAATATTCTGGGCAGCCATATTATACACATCCAGTGGCAGTAGCTAGTATTGTAGAAGAATACGGCGGCACTGCCGAACAAATACAAGCAGCATTGTTACATGACGTTGTGGAGGATACAGATGTTGGAATTAATATTATTAGGGAGCATTTTGGTGATACCGTTGCTGATCTTGTTGACTGGCTCACGGATACGAGCAAACCAGAAGATGGTAACAGAGCAACACGCAAAGCTATTGACCGAAAGCACATGCAGAAAGCTTCACAAGAAGCGCAATTTATAAAATGTGCAGACCTAATACATAATACTGAATGTATTATTAAAAACGATAAAAAATTCGCAGTAGTGTATATGGAAGAAAAAGCACTGCTTCTTGATTCTATGACTAAAGTTCATAATACGCCAATTTGGAATAAAGCCAAAGAAATTAGTAACGATTATTATAAAAATAATACTTGACACCAATACGTATTGGTGCTATAATATTATTATAAGTTAAATTAATTACCGGAGATATCAGATGTTTAATCCAAAAAAAGCTAATTGGGGCGTAACAGACAAGACCTATAAGTTAAGCCGTGACCTAGACACATTAATCCCACCGACAGGATCAGTAGAGAATCCAAAGAAAAATCCTGCGTTGGAAAAGTATCGTAAAGCACATAATGTTGTATATGATATTTTTAATAATTTACTTATTAACCGTGCTTATGATTGTCGTTTTGCTCTTGACGGTCTTCGTAAAAGCGAATTGTACCTTCCAGTACACACCAAAGAGTATGGTTATCTTGGAGGTAGCTGGGATCAGGTGAACGAGTTGGTTGAAGCAAAGTTTACACCGATTATAATTGCTGCCGCTAAAGAACAAGGCATGTTGGAGGAATAGGATGGCCTTTGCACCAGGTTCTACATATTTTAATACAGGTGACGGATCGATCCAGGGTTACTTCATTGAAAAAGATCTAGGCAACATTTTTGAATACAGCATGAACCCAGACTTTGACATGTTCAATGATCCAACGACTGGCCGAGCTATAGAATACCCACATTTAGTTTGGGTTCGCGACTCATCTAATGGAATAGATTGCGGTTATCGCAAAGCATTGGTGCGTAAAACTGTAGCTTATGTTGTAGTGGACGAAGATGAGAATGGTCCTGTTATTGAAAAATGGTATTTCAAAAGCCGCAGACGTTTATATACAACCAAAGAACAACCTAGTACTGGTGATCGAATGATGATGAAGATATCAGGCGAGATTGGTTTAGTTGCACTGGTTGAAGAAGATGCAAGATAGAACGCGGGCAATTATAGTTGCAATTTTATCTGGTATGATACTAGCTTCTGCTCCACTGTCAGAAACAATTATAGTTGCAGTTGGTGCAATTGCTGCTGGATTATGTGGAATCTATTTTGCATTTTCACTAGTAGAATAATAAGGGCAATAAATGAGTAAAAAAATAGTAGGAATATGTGGACTTATTGGACACGGCAAAGACACTGCTGCCGGCTTTCTTATTGAAGAAGGCTTTCGTCGTATTAGTTTTGCCGGAGTTCTTAAAGATGCGTGTGCCAATATTTTTAGTTGGGATAGAATTCTACTTGAAGGTAATACATCTGAAAGCAGAGTGTGGCGGGAAACCGTTGACGAATGGTGGGCGAAACGCTTAGACATTCCAAATTTTACACCAAGATTTGCATTGCAATATATTGGCACTAATGTTTTTAGACAGCATTTTCATCCAGACATCTGGGTAGCAGCCGCAGAACGTCAAATAGAAATGACTGATGACAATGTTGTTATCTCAGATTGTAGATTTTTTAATGAGTTAAATGTTATTAGGCGGTTGGGCGGAACCACCGCAGTAGTTTGGCGTGACAATGAACCAAGTTGGTGGGACACCGCAGTAATCACAAATACTACGCCAAAAGAGTTAGAATATCATATTCATGATCAAGGCCACCATATGGAGGTAGCATTTCCAGATGTTCATCCTAGCGAATGGAGTTGGGCTGGTTGGGATTTTGATCAAAAGATATCAAATACAAAAGATTTAAACTTTTTAAAACAACAAGTACATCAAATTTTATTATAGGAATATATAGTTGACTAATTATTACGCATTACATTGGAGTGACATTTTTGGTAATGCTGGAGTATTGCTTTTAGTTTCTACCTATTTGTTATTGCAGGCCGATAAAATCGATGCAAAGGGATTCTGGTATAGTTTTAATAATTTAATGGTCGCAATCTTACTATTTGTGAATTTATACTTTAAACCTGTATTAGCTAATATTACACTTGAAATTTTTTGGGCGGCTATTAGTATATACGGACTTTATAAATGGAGCAAAAAGCAAAAATGAGAATTATAGCAGGGCCTTGCCAACATGAGTCACTAGAGCAAAGCTTAGAGATTGCAACAGAATGCAAGCGTGTATGTGATGAATATGGCGTCGAATATTATTTCAAAGCAAGTTATGATAAAGCAAACCGCACAAGCATATCTGGAGAACGCGGACTTGGTTTGCGAGATACAATGAATGACTTTGTAGCACTAAAGGAAGAACTTGGTGTAAACATAGTTACCGACTTTCACAGTGCATTTGATATACACAGTTGGCGTTGTTCAGCCCTCTGGTTTGATGCTGTAGATGTAATACAAATACCTGCTTTTTTGTGTAGACAAACTGATCTAATTAAGGCTGCATGTGCTACAAACAAAATAGTAAATATAAAGAAAGGACAATTTCTTGCACCATGGGATGTGGCAGGCATCCTATCTAAAACATCAGGTGCAAAAGATGTCTGGATAACAGAGAGAGGAACAAGTTTTGGTTACAACAATCTTATCGTTGACTATACTGGTCTTATGTATATGCTCGACAATTTTAACAGTGATATTATTTTTGATGTTACACACTCTGCCCAAAAACCAGGCGGACAGGGGACTAGCTCAGGCGGTTCTCGTAATTACGTGCCTAGGCTGGCTTGTGGCGGGGCTGCTATTGGGATTAGAAGCTTTTTCTTGGAAGTCCATCCTGAACCTGATTTAGCACCAAGTGACGGGCCTAACATGTTATACTTAAAGGATTTTGAAAAAGTAGTATCAGACATAGTGCAGATTGGCAATGTCATTTATTAAATCAAAAGATCCGGCAATATTAATTCCAGCACGTTACAATAGTTCACGGCTGCCTGGCAAACCACTTGTTAAACTTAATAACGTTGAAATGATAAAAATAGTTGCATTCAACTGTAAAATGAGTGGACTTGATACATATGTGTTAACTGATGATGATCGAATTGCTAGTTTATTTGATCCATCAATGGTTATTTTTAATGACAATAAAGAAATAACAAATGGAACTGGGCGTTGTTCTATGGCATTGAATGATGACAGACTGCTCAAGTATGACTATTTTATTAATGTCCAGGGCGATATGCCAGATGTTAATGTTAATATGATCAATAAAATTCATGCAGGGCTGTATTATGACGGTTGCGAATTAGTTACATTGCATACTGCATTGCCAGACCACGCTATCCATGATTCTAATACAGTTAAGATAATTTTAAATAGATTTAACGAAGTTCAATGGTGTGGCAGAGGCTTTACATACGGCCACCATCATTTAGGCATTTATGGATATGAATGGGAATCGCTTACTAATTATAATGAAATGGATCCATCGCCAGAAGAAAGCATAGAAGGACTTGAACAATTGCGATGGTTACATCACGGCAGAATAATGCATTCTTATAAAGTAGATTTTGATGGCATTGAAATAAACACACCAGAAGATGTATGTAAGTGGCATGATTCGAGTACCCAGGATAAATATTAATGTAACATAGTTATCCTACTAGGAGAAAAAAATGTTAATTAAACGAACCGAAATGTCTATTGATGGATACGAAAGAGTATTACATGTTGAACATCTTGAGTCGGGCTTGGATGCAATAATTGCTATACATAGCACAAAATTAGGACCAGCCATTGGCGGCATTAGATGTTATAACTATGAAACTTTCGAATCACAACTAACAGACGCATTACGCCTTAGTGAAGGCATGACATTCAAAAATGCGGCATCAGGATTAAATCATGGTGGCGCCAAAACTACTATAAATGCACTCAAAATTAAAGACAGAGACTTAGCATATCAAATGCTTGGTAAAGCCGTAAATCTTCACGACGGCGCATATATATGTGCTGGTGATGTCGGTACAGGAGTTGACGATCTATATAGAGTGAATGATACAACATCATATGTGACAGGCATAACATTAGATACTAGTCTACCAACAGCATTAGGAGTACATACTAGTATTAAAACATTGCTCAAGCAAGATGGACTAGAAATAAAAGATCAGACATTTGCAGTACAAGGACTTGGCAAAGTTGGCAAACATTTAATCAAAATGCTAGATGGTAAAATAGAAGCTTATGATCCATTTGTCGATAGTTTAGAAGGTGTTACTCATATAGAAGAAACTGCATTGCTACAAGGCGAATTTTATGTTCCTTGTGCATTAGGTGGTGCGCTAAATGAATCATCACTCCAATTAATCAAATCAAAATATGTATGTGGTAGTGCAAATAACGTATTTGGCACTCGTAACGATATTATCACGGCACACAATATGGGCATCAAGTATGTTCCAGATTTCGTTGCTAACTGTGGTGGTGTGGTCGCCGCCGCATTAGATTTTGAGAAAAAAGATTATAAGGATGCATTAACGCACGAACTAACTGTACGAATAGATAGCATATTTAATATAGCATCAGATGAAGGAATGCCAATACAGCATGCCGCAGAACAAATAGCAAATGATAGGTTAAAATAAATCTAAAAAAAGGTTGACAAACCAATACGTCTTACTGTATAATGGATATATAACTTAGAGAAAGGAACGACATTATGTTGAACATTACACAAACTATTGATAACGAAACTGGTGACACTTGGTATGCATTTACCAATCGTGGTGTTGACTATTCTATTACTAATAATGGTCTGAATGATGATATTGCTATCTGGTCTACTCGTAAGTCTTTGGGTATACCTAATGTTCGCGTAATGACTAAGGACGAAATGCGCAATGGACCTAAAGTGTTTCGTGACTTTATTGACTTTATTGAAATGGATGGCGTGACAGCATAATGGCTAACCTTGAAGCGATGAAACAAGATTTGGCTAATGCAAAATAAGAGTAAGTTAACCAAGAGACCAAGATTATGAAAATATTTGAAAAGAACGGCATTAATGAGTTTGGTGACCAAGAGTATGTACATGTAGAAACCGGTAGAATAATGGCCCGCAATCTTTATGCTTGGAAGGCTGATCAGAAATGGTATTCTGTGGTCGAAAACCATGGTATAGGAACACTGACGGCCCAAACCCGTCAGGGAGTGATAGTATCAGGTTCAAGCAAGTGGGACTTGATGCGGGTCTTAGATGAACGTGCCCTCAAGCTAAAGCAAAGGGCTAACCTTGAAGCGATGAAACAAGATTTGGCTAATGCAAAATAAGAGGAGATTATTATGTATACTGCAAACCAAATTCAAGTAATTTTAGACGAAGCATCAGTAGCGGCAGAAAAAGCTTCAAATGACCTATATAATCAGTATGGTACTGATGGGAAGGGTTGTTGTGGTTTTGCATGGGTTAACATCTATATGCTTGACGGTCAAAAAATCAAAGGTAATACTAAAGTTGGCCGCACTCTTAAGAAGCTTGGTATTAAGCAAGACTGGACGAGAGCATTTAGTGTGTGGAATCCAAGTAATTACGGTGGCCAAAACGTTGATATTAAAGAAGTAGGTGCTAGGGCATATGCCGAGGTGCTTAATAAATATGGTTTTGCAGCGCATGCTGGCTCACGTTTAGACTAAACATGATTCCGAGTGTCCTTGTTCATCTTTTCCACTGGGCATTCGGAATCACCCTATTATAATAGAAATTCAAATGGGAATTACTATGCAAGCATTGTTAGAAACGACTGGTGGTGAATTCAAACGCCACACATATATTATCAATGATGATGGCAAATTATTTGCCTTCCGCAAAGCAGGCGATATTGATATTAAGACTTTTATCAAACCAAAGACTTTTTATAAATCAGGACGTAAATTCACAAAGCTAGAAATGAAAAAACTTAGTACTAGTAAACAACCTGCTAGTACTGATTGGTCACTATTACGTTCTGGTGCTAACTATTATTTAATTAGAGGTGTTTAATATGGATTGGGATTATATTTTTAATGCACAAGGATGGATCGGGGTAGGCCTCGGTTTTATCTTATTTTACTTGGGTCGACTAAAGGGTCGAACTGATCAAATTATACTTAGTGAAGACTTAGCTGGAGCATGGGTAAACATGATGATTGATGAAGGCTACATTAAAACTTCACAAGTGTTCAATGAGCAAACTGGCACGTATGATGAGGTTCTTGTACGTTTCGACGAAGAATCTAAAACTAATAACCAGGCTGATTAGACATGGGCCGAATTAAAGACATTATAGGATTCCTCAAATGGAATTTTGCATGGTCAAAAATAACTCCATGGCAAAAACGATTATTTATATATGTTTGTATTGGCATTGCTGTATATCCGCTAACTGGTTTATTTGAATGGCCCGCGGCTGAAGATCTTGACAAAGAACGGAAAATATTTAGTATCCTTACTATTGCAATGTTAATGTGGGGTGACGTGATTGTTGATATATTTAGAGATAAATGGAAGAAATATAAGAAAGAACAACAAGCCTTTCTTGACAAATTGGGCAGCGATTAAATATGGCAACTGCATATATATTTGATGTAGACGGAACCTTAACACCAAGCAGACAATCAATGGATAAAAAGTTTGCTGTTTGGTTTAAGGCGTTTTGTAATACAAACGATGTATATCTAGTAACAGGCAGTGATCGACCAAAAACAATTGAACAAATTGGTGAAGTTATTTACAATAGCTGCCAACGTGTTTATAATTGTAGTGGCAATGACGTATGGGAAAAAGATAATAATGTATATAGTAATACATGGGAGTTGCCGTCTGCTCCAATGAACTTTCTACGCCATGAGCTAAATCAAAGCAAATTTAAAAACAAAAATGGCGAGCATTTTGAAATTCGTCCAGGCATGTTAAATTTTAGTATTCCTGGACGAGGAATATCACTAGTTGAAAGGCAACAATATGTGCTGTGGGATCGTAAACATTGCGAGCGTGAGCACATAGCAGAACAATTTAATTCATTATATGAACATCACGGTATTATATCATCTGTTGGTGGTGAAACAGGGCTTGATATATTTCCAGTTGGCTGTGATAAATCACAAATATTAAAAGATTTTGATGATTACGACGAGTTGATATTTTTCGGTGATCGCTGTGACATCAACGGCAATGATTTTAGTATTGCACATAGTATTCAAATTAACAAACGTGGCAAGGTACATCATGTAAAAAGTCACATACATACAACAAATATATTAAAAAATAAGTATTCCAATACTTGACATTCAATACGTCTTACCTTATAATGGATATATAACCAGTAAAAAGGAACTATATTATGAATATAACTGATGCATTAGGTCTTGTTATTGCCATTGGTTTAGGCAGCGCATATGCTATTGTAGAAGCTAATGCAAGTGCTAGCAATTCTGCCGATTCTACCGCCACAGCCCCCATAGTACATTTTGACCGAGATGATAAAGAGTTTTTTCTTTATAGTCCACAAGATTACAAACAAGAATTTTGTTTAGCACAAAATATTTTCTTTGAGGCTAGCGTAGATAATAAAGCAGGCATGATTGCCGTTGCTGATGTTACTTTAAATCGTGTCCAAGATGTTCGTTATCCTAATACCGTTTGTGGTGTTGTTAAAGATGCAAAACTAAAAGAAAGTTGGAAAACAAAACAATATCCAGATTTAAATCCAGAAGAACGTATATATATTCCAATACGCAATAAGTGTCAGTTCAGCTGGTATTGTGACGGAAAGGCAGATGACATCCCAATGGGCAGTGAGAATTGGGTTAAATCACAAACAGTTGCTTGGGAAATGATGCATGGTGGTGCCCACCGTGGACTTACAGAAGGTTCTACTCATTACCATGCAACATATGTATCACCTTATTGGCAGAATAGTAAAAATATGAATTTAGTTGGTCGTATTGGAGCACATATATTTTATCGGTGGGATTAAGTGAATTTAATATCCAACAGTACAAATTTATATTGTCCAAATACATTTCCAAAAGGTAAAGAATCGCCAGGAATCCTTAACCGGTTTGCTGGCGAAGTCATCATTGATGATACTGAAATTGAATACCATATTGATTTCCATGGATATAGAAACCGTAATATAGCAATTGGACAAAATGCTGCATTTGGGTGTAGTTGGACGTTTGGTTACGGTGTAGCATCTCCCTGGCCTGAATTAGCAAATTTATATAATTGCGGGCAAAATAGCGCAAGTAATGATAAAATTGCACGCCTGGCAACTAATTACATCGACCAATTTTCACCTGACGTCGTTGTTATTATGTGGACATTTGGTCCACGACGTGAACTTGCAATCCCTTCTGACGACAGTTATGAATTTTTTGAAGTGCTGGCTGGCAAGCATGGATTAGATAATAAATATATGAAAGCATTTATCGAAACACATTCAGATGTAGGTGATCAATTTAACTTGGACTTAAATCGCACGTTGGTTAACTATTGCTGCAAAGCAAACGGTACACAATTAATAGAACTATCTGTACATGAACCACTTGGAATGGAATTGGCAGCTGAGCCGCCAAGAGCTCGTGACGATATACATCCTGGTCAAGGATGGCACAATAGCATAGCAAAATTATTATGATTAATTACGAAGTATTATACAATTGGCTTGAATATCATCGTATAAATGGCGGGCGATTATGCAAAATACCGAATATACGCGAATACGTTCATCATGATCCTATTGCCACAAAGAAATTATACGATGATTTTAAACAAAATATAAGTTTAGAGCAAGCCGAACAGTTTATAGTAACAAACACTTTTGATAACTCAATGTCAGACAGAACTCTATTAGAAGATGCATGTAAAATTTTCTATTTAGAAAGACAAACTATAAAATTTTTACCACAAGTGTTACATGAGCCATGGCTAAGCCGCTGGCGGGCGCATCCTGGCAGTGGTCGATATGATGTATTATGCAGACGCAATAATGATCCAATACCAGGCATCTACATTTATTTTAATGCACCAATGTACGGGTTACCAAAGCATATTAATTTAACAAATGAGGGATTAGAAGATATTGTATCAGAATTATGTTTTAACGAAATACCCAGCATTGATTTTCTATCTTATCCTGCCTTTAGTAAAATAGCATTAGAGCGCGATAGTGAATGGCAACCCATCACGCATCCTGAATACGTTGTTAAAGATTGGGAATTTTTGAGATACTCAGAAGGTATGACATTTCCATTTTATAAATCTGAATGGCGTGATTGTGCTGTTGATCTGTGGGAATATTTACATTAACGAATTGATAAATTTGAAGTTACATAGTTAAACATTTCTTCACATACTTTCGCATTAATTACAATCCAGTAACTATCTTTATCAATACTAGTATTAAACAGTGTATGTTCTTTCTGTGTATTAACAGCATATAGATCACCATTTGTCCAGGGTAATGTTGCATCTTCAACCATAAATCGAAACCATGGTGACGATGTATTATATAACGGCATCAGTAATCGAAAAGTCTCGGATTCTATTCCACCCCTATAATATGCATCACGATGCGGCGGAAAATATCCACCTGGCTTAATTTTTAATATATGAGTTCTGCAAATATATGGCAATATTGGTCCTAATAGATTTTGCATATCTATACTTTTATGATATACTGGGGTTGGAACGACAAAATCTTCTTCAGACCATGATGTTCCATATGTTTTGTTCCATTCAAGTATACTACTAATTGCAGGTCCTCGTTTGTTAATGCCATCTTCGTTTAATATACAAAGACCTTCTCGTCTAATTTGTGGTTTAAATTCATTATATTGATTCCAGTCGTTATCAAATTCTTCCAGATCTTGTGCAAATCGTGCTGTGTCTATAGATTGGGTAAGTCGAATATGATCGCCGAATTGGAAAAAATGATTATATGTTGGTTTCATATTAGTTTTTCCTTTTAACATAAATATTTATGCAAATTAAAAACTATGGCGCTTGACTTTCAACACTGAATAGTCTATAATAATTTAATAACGTAAATATACAGAGGACTAATCTAGGATCGCCCCTCTTAAAATACTCCGCCCCTTACAACAATATAAGGATAAATTATGAATGAAATTGTACCAGTAGCGTATAAATATGTGTCTACCAAAGAATATGTAGATGCTTTTCCTGTAGCATATCGTCAGTGGAAAGCTGACTCCCATTGTAACCTAATCCATGGTTATGCATTTAGTATGAAATTTTATTTTGGTACTAATGAACTTGATGCTCGTAATTGGGCTGCTGACTATGGCGGATTAAAAGAACTAAAAAGTGTACTTAAAGATTTTTTCGATCATACATTGTTAGTTTCTGAAGATGACCCAGAGTTAGAACTATACAAAACGATGCAAAAACGTGGCATTGCTAAACTAACTATTCTACCCAAGCTTGGGTGCGAAGGACTTGCTGATATGCTATATCGATATATCAATGGTGTTTACATTCCAGATATGTGGGGTGAAGCAGAAGCAAATCGTTTATGGTGCTTTAAAGTTGAAGTACGTGAAACACAGAGCAATGTGGCGTATCGTGAAGGCCATCGTGAATGGAACGAGAATTTAATAGAATAATGTATAAGACACTTGATAACAAGCTAGAAGATATCAATACACTGCTACCAGAAACAGATTTTGTAGCAGTGTTCGGTACTAGTCATACAAGTGGTTATTGTGAACGCAATGGCAAAAAAGAGTTAGAACTAGAACAATTTTGGAGTGAACAACTTAGTAATAAGCTGGGCATTCCTGTCATAAATTTTAGTCTTATTGGCAATAATAATATGACCATAGTTCAGCAATTAACTGAATTTTGTGGATTGGCGCGAAGTAACCATTGTCGACTGATTATTTGTGAAACTAGAATTGCTGAACATGTTTTAACAATTAGCAACGATTACTTGACAGGGTTTGAAGAAATGAAACGTACAAATTTTCTGCCACAATTATCAGAAAATTATGTACATAGTAATCTAATGCACGAATCTGGCAGCTTCAAACAATTTCCTACGGATACAGTTCATAACTTATTACTAACTCGTATACCAGTAACCCTTACAAAATTATCAAAGGATCACCAAGTCAAATACTTAGTTGATGCGCACCCAGGTAATGAAACTAAGTTACCAAACTGGAGTTACAAGAGCATTAGTAATCAACTTAAAACATACCAAAACCATGTTATGCACACCATGCAGCCATTTATTGATGACTATAATTATATTAAACTTATGAATAATATTTGTAATATTAAAGGGATTAAGTTTAAATGGTTTTGTTGGGATATTAATCCATTAATGGATGAAACTGATAACGACTATAAACTCATCAAACGAGCATTTAAACAAACAAGTACAATTTTTGAAACTGAAATCAGTGGGTTAAAAAACAGTGTGGTATCTAATTTTAAAAGTGTCACTAAGGATTTAGCCCAATATAAATGTAATTGCGGACATTGGGATGAAACCGTTCATGAATTTGTAGCAACTAAAATTCATGAATCATTAGAATAGGATAATTATGAAAAAATATATTGATTTAGATAATTTAACTCCGCGTGAGTTTGAAGATGTAGTCAATGATTCACTGCCTGCTGAACCATTTATTGCCGTCTTTGGCAGTAGCAATACGTATGGCAGTTGTAAACGAGACGAAGACGGCACCAACATTATTGCCCGTCATATGACATATGTCGGGCAATTAGCAAGCAAATTGAATATGCCTGTTATTAACCTTGGTGTACCAGGTGTTATCAATACAGAATTGATTCAGTTAATATGTGAATTTTTATATTTGCCAAAAGTAAAACAACATTGTAAACATATTATTGCAGAAGTACGATATTGTGAATCTACCACAATGCTGTCACCTGACTGTTTTGGTAAATCATATGGAGAGCCTTATTTTAAATGGTGGTTAAATGAGGTAAATGAAAAGTTAACATCGCAACTATTACGAACTCGTGATATTGAGTGTGCATTATTTTTAGATAAGGTCGCAACACTCGATCCTAGTATGTTAGATAATGATGGCTTTCTTAAAAAAAACACAAAGAATTTTAAAAATAAGTATTCTAAAATGTTTGTTATTAATGAGCTAGCTAAACGTATTCCACGAATAACAAAATTTGATCATTCTAATTTAACGAATATGTTTAGTATACCCGTCAAACCATTTGGCCCAGACCGTACTCAGATATCTGCGTGTCATAGCCTTGCAGATTTAAATAACATATATAATAAGTCAGTAGCACACCTAATGGACGATCTAGTTAAAATTTTCAGTATGCAAGCTGTTGTGAATGCTAGTGGTATAGAGTTTAATTGGTTTACATGGCCAGCAAAACAATATTTAAGTGAACTAGGTACAGACAATAAAAAAGAATTTTTATCCAGGGTGCATCACCAATTTTACCGTCTATTTGAAAGTGAGTTTAAAGCATTTGAACATGGAGCAGCAGCTGGTTATTTATATGAGACTGGTGAATTACCAGATCAGTGTGAGTGTGGACATAATACAGAAATTTTACATACTTGGATAGCAGAAAAAATAGTTTTAGAGTTAGGAAAAAAATATGACATATATAGTAAATGATGCATGTATTAAATGCAAATATACAGATTGTGTAGAGGTTTGTCCAGTAGACTGCTTTTATGAAGGGGCAAATACACTGGTAATTCGACCAGATGAATGTATTGATTGTGGCGTTTGTGAACCAGAATGCCCTGCTGGTGCTATTTTACCTGATACAAATGAAGAAGGCGCATCGTGGGTCGACTTTAATGACAAATATAGTAGACTTTGGCCAGTAATCACAGCACGGAAAGATCCGCTGCCAGATTCTGATAAAATGAATCCAGTGTTAGGATATGCTGGTGGTAATAAAATCAAGTTACTAGACGAAACACCTGGTGATGGTGATTAATAAAATGACAAATGACGAAAAAATTAGTTCACTAGAATACTTTACAATGGGACTTTATTCGCCTTATCAATGGGTTGATTCAGGTTTTATAGATTATATTAAAATGCTTAGGCGTGGTGAGAATATACAATTCTTAGACAAATTCAAAACCCATGATGAACTATTACAATTCTCTTTTAAACTAAGGGATATGTTACAATCAAAAGATATTGGGGCCATCTTAGACCCCGTTATAGTGAAAATTAATATGGAGGAAAACAAATGACTGATCTTTTAACAAATGCAGAAGTATTGGCCTTTATAGGCTCATTTTTTATTATATTCCGCGAAGGATTAGAAGCAATGCTAATTGTTATGTTAGTTTTTTCATATCTGGAAATTCTTAATGTGCGTGATAAAAATAGATATGTCTGGTATGGTGTGTTTTCTGGAATCTTGTTGAGTATACTAGTAGCTACTGGATTTAGCGTAATAGCAGAAGCCACGCATGAGCATGAAGAACTGTTCGAAGGTATTACAATGATTATTGCTGCATTAATGCTATTTTATGTAGCGTGGTGGTGTCACGGACCTGAACAGCATATTAAACATGGTATTGAACAGAATGTATCAACTGGTACTGCATTGGCTTTATCAGCAACGGTAATGTTTGCCATTTTACGCGAGGGATTTGAAATTGTATTGTTTTACAATGCACTATTCCTAAGTGATATTGAACAATCAGATGTTATTATAACAGGCGGCGTGGCGGCGTTAGTTGCATTATTTATTCTATATATTATACTTAAACGAGTAATGTTGCAAATACCAGTTAAATTATTCTTTACTATTAGTAAATTTGCAATGATATTTTTAGGAATTTACTTCTTATGGCAAGGCTGGCAAGAGCTTGAAGAAGTATTCTTTCACACTGTTAACCCATCAGACATGCCAGACTGGTATTGTAAAATTAGACCAATGGTCTGTTATCACTAGGAGATAAAATATATATGATTAATGTAACACAAGAAGCGCAAGAGCATTTATTAAAAGCAAGTCAAGAAAATGACAATCAATATCCACGGTTAGCAATTATAGGTACAGGCTGTTCTGGATATCAATATGGATGGTATTTTGCCGACCCAGATAATTTGGTCCCAGGTGATGAAATTATTGATCTAGAGAATGGCTGTAAGTTAGTAATAGATGATGTAAGCTTTATGTATCTATATGGCGCAACTATAACCATCGAAAAAGACGAATTTGGGTCTACGTTAGAAGTATCGAATCCACAGTCAGACGAATGTGGCGGGTGCCCAAGTAACGCATCTATAAAAAGTTGCGGACCATAAAATAGCATTTGACATACCATTGTCGATATGTTAAACTGGTTGTAATCTAAAGGAAAATTAAATGACCAACAACATTGATTTAAACAAGTACAAAGGCTTTGTAAAAGAAGTAACAAGCGATGCATCTAACAATACTGATGTATTTACTGAACGTTTGCGTGAAGTAGAAAATGATAGTGGTGTGAATATGGCATTGCTTTTGACAGCGGCTATTGGCATGGCTGCTGAAGGCGGTGAATTTGCAGAGATTCCAAAGAAAGTTGCGTTCCAAGGTAAAGATATGCACAAAGATACCATCTTTCATATGAAGCGTGAATTAGGTGACATTATGTGGTATTGGATGAATGCTTGCCGAGCATTAAATCTAGACCCCAATGATGTTATCGCAGAGAACGTGAACAAGTTAGAATCACGCTATCCAGGTGGAGAGTTTGATGCGTTCTATAGTGAAAACAGGCAAGAAGGCGATCTCTAATGCTAAAATTCCAAGATAAACCACTTGAAGATCTAACTATGGAAGAATCCATAGAATTTGAGAAAATGGTGTTAAAGCGTGTCTTGGCTGCTAGCAATGCTGGAATGAGTGACAGCATTATTGATCAATTGAATAATTTTTTAAATGAAATTAGATTCCACAAACAGGAAAAGATTGCTGAATTTGTGGAAAGTTCCAAGAAACAAAATAGTAACGATAACGAACAAGGACTATTGATCGGTGAGGAAAAACAACAATCATCAGATAATATTGACTGACCAGGATATAGTTGTTTCTTGGTTAAATAATATAGACATAGGATCAGCTATTGTAGATAGTGTTGAACCCATTAATATCTACAATAATTGGTGCAATCAGTATGACATAGATCATAAAATTGAAGCACATACAGAAAATACAGACCTAGAGTACTTTCAACATTGCTTAGAGCATTGGTATATGCCAGAATATTATAAAGAAATTGATGTTGTCAGGTTTATAAATAATAGAACACTAACATACCAACAACGAGCACGAGTACATGAAGAAATACAATTATTTCGTGAACGTGGTATGATACCAGTTCTTAATTTTTTAGTATATTTGGTTGATGTGTGTAAAGAAAATGACATTGTTTTGGGTGTTGGTCGTGGTTCAAGTGTAGCAAGTTATGTATTATTCTTGCTTGGCATCCATAAAGTAGACAGTATTAAGTATGAACTTGACATTAAGGAGTTTTTAAAATGAGAAAAATTATATCGGCCCGCGGGCGTGAAGTTAATATGGTCGCAATTGCTGCGAAGCATGAAACAGACAGGGCAGTAGGTAATGTATCTATGAATGCCCGCGGTGATATTATTGATAATCGTGGTAATGTAAAAATAACCCGTGAAGAAGTCACTCGTGAAATATATAAAGCAGCAAGTCCAGATGCTACTGCTAAAGCAGCAAGTATTAAAGATGACCAAATAATAGTTGATGAAGTGCAAGAGTTGCACGAAGAAAAAAGAAAAAAGAAAAAGCTAACAGAAGTTAACCGACAATTGCGTGAACGCCCAGATGGATCACAGTATATTGAAGTTGAATATAATGATGGAAGTATGAAAGAAGTAGAGGTAGACAAAAAATGAAATCAGTAAAAGCATTTGGCGATAAGGTTTTGGCAGTAATGATTGATGCGCCAGGCGATTATAAAAAAACACAAGGTGGTATTTTTATTGCTGATAAGGATGCAACCCCCGAGGCAATTAGACCTCGTTGGTTCCAAGTATATAGTGTTGGGCCAAAGGTTGATTGGATTAAGAAAGATGAATATGTATTGGTATCCCACGGTCGTTGGAGTAATGCTCTTCGAGTAAATGATGATACTAAGGTTTGGTTATTGGATAATGAAGAATGTTTAATTACTTCTGATACTAACCCAATTAAAGATGGAATTACCGTCTAAGTTAAAAAACTAATAAAAGGAAATTTATTGTGGCTAAGAAAAAGACAGAACCAAAAAAGCAAAACCCAACAGTAATACCAGTACCAAGACAGGTCCCAGATGCACCACCACCACCGCCAATGCCAGCGCCTCCTGCGCCGCCAAAGATGCCAGGTGAATATTTGCGTGATAATGGTGTGCTGTTTATGGATAAAGAGTTTAATCAAGAGAACTGCATGCCATTGGTTAAGATGATTTTAGAATATAACTTGATGCCTGATGATAAGAAACCCGAGATTATTCATCTGTATATCAACAGCCCTGGTGGTATGGTTGCCAGTGCCTGGCATTTGATTGATACTATTAAGCAGAGCCGCATTCCAGTGTACACATATGCTATGGGTATGGCTGCATCATGTGGTTGCTTACTATTAATGGCGGGCGAGAAAGGTCATCGCTACGTGACACAGAATACTAGTGTTATGAGTCATGTATATAGTGCAGGTAGTGGTGGTAAAGAATTTGATCTTTATGCTCGTATGAAATCATTTGAACAGACATCACATAACATGGTTGAGCACTATAAGAAGTGTACTGGCAAAAACGAGAAATACATTCGTCAGCATCTTCTTCCTGCTGAGGACGTTTGGTTAACGCCTGAAGAAGTGTTAAAGCATGGTGTGGCTGACAAGATCATCACTACATACTAAGAGGTTTATATGTTAAGAAGGTTGCATAACTGGCTAGGCAAATATTTGATAGACAAGTCATATCATGACCATGACTTTCAAGACCAATCGTTAGACGATTATATAATCCATGATGATAACAAGGTGTCATGGCGGCCAGATGTAGATCCGTCTTATAATATTCGAGTATATAGTGCAAATGGTGGACGAATTATTGAATGCAGAACCACAACATTAACTACCGTTGCTGGGCGTAGTGGCTATGACCATGAAACCCGGCTGTATGTTATTGGTGATGGTGCAGATCTTACCGAAGAACTTGGTAAAATTTTAATGATAGATTCATTATCTAATTAAGGAACACTATAAAATGTATAACACTGATGAACAGAAAGAACAAGTAATCGATCAACTTAAAGCAGGCATTGTTGAAGTTACATTCAATAAAGTGAATGGTGATCAACGAATAATGACTTGTACTTTAAAAGCAGATAAATTGCCTGAAGTCAAAGTTAATGAAAGCACTAATAAGCCAAAAAAAGTTCGCAAACAGAACCCAGATGTATGCAGTGTATTTGACATTAACGCAGAAGGTTGGCGCTCATTTCGTTGGGATAAATTAACTAATGTCAATGCAACCAATGTTTGACATATCATCAAAACTCATATATAATAGTTATTAACGTAATTAAAATAAGTTTAATTACAGTAATTAAAATAAAGGATAAAATATGAAAGAACTTTGGGTGGAGAAGTACAGGCCAAGTAGCATTGCTGAATATGTATTCAAAGATGATGCTCAACGTGCGCAGGTACAGAATTGGATTGATGACCAAGGCATTCCACATCTATTGTTTAGTGGTTCTCCAGGCACAGGTAAAACTACACTTGCCAAAGTTCTTATTGAAGAATTAAGTGTAGAAAAGGCAGATGTATTATACATTAACGCTAGTAGAGACAACGGCGTTGAAATGATTCGTAAAAAGATTACTGCATTTAGCGAAACAATGCCATGGGGTAATTTTAAAGTAGTATTGCTAGATGAGGCTGACCACATTAGTCCAGAAGGACAAGCAGCATTGCGCGGTGTTATGGAGCAATATCATGCTAGTGTACGTTTTATTCTAACATGTAATTATCCTAATATGATTATTCCTGCATTGCATAGTAGGTGCCAAGGATTTCATATCGAACAACTTGATCAAACTGAGTTTACTGCTCGTATAGCAGAAATTCTTATTGGAGAAAGTTGCACTTTTGATTTAGAAACTATTGATGCAATGGTTCGTGCTAACTATCCAGATCTACGCAAAACAATCAATACAGTACAAATGAGTGTCGTTGATAATCAGCTACAACAACCACAAGATGAAGGTTCCAGTGCAGAATGGCGCATTGGCATGGTTGATTTGTTCAAAGCAAAAAAGATTGTCGATGCTCGCAAATTAATTATTAATAAAGCTAGGGCTGATGAATATAATGACATCTATACCTGGCTTTATCGCAATTTAGACTTATACACAGACAACAATGATCAATATGACGAATGTGTTCTTGCTATTAGGAATGGATTAGTAAAGCATACACAGGTCGCAGATGTTGAAATTAACCTTTCAGCAACAATGATAGAGATCAGTCGCGCCTTAGATTGATTATGATAAATACCTATAACAAACGATAAAAGGAAAACAGTTGTTATGAATAAATTTTTAAAATGGTGGCTTATATTTTGCTTAAGCCTTTTATTTGCATATATCGGATATTACTTAGGTTTTATGGATGAAGTATATGCAAAGGATAGCACCAAGCTAAGTTTTGTAATCATGGCTTTATATTTGGCCGGCAGTGTCATGATAGGTACTGCAACTTATCATAAATCCAAAGGTAAACAAGTTTCTGCAAGAATAGATACCGGATGGTTTATGGCAGAATCTATGCTGGCACTTGGTATGATTGGTACTGTAGCAGGTTTTATTTTAATGCTGGGAAGCAGCTTTGAAACCATTGATGTTAGCAACCAATCTAGTCTTAAAGAAGCTTTAACAGCAATGGCGTTGGGGATGAGTACCGCCTTATATACTACACTAGTTGGATTAATTTGTAGTCAGTTGTTTAAAGTTCAATTAGTTAATATCGAGATTACAGAATAATGAGCGCTGATAGAAGTAGGTTTCGTAGCACATATGCATTTCAAGATTTGCTATTTAACTTACTTGTGGGTTTTGTTTTTCTTTTTGTTATTGCGTTTATCTTAATTAATCCCCCAACCAAAGAATCAGACGCTCCAAAGAAAGCCGAGTACTTAATTATTATCGAATGGAATACTGCATTAGATGATGACATTGATTTATGGGTCAAAGATCCAAATGCAACCGTAGTTAGTTTCCGAAATAAAATGGGTGGATTGCTACATTTGGAAAAAGATGATCTTGGCGCAAGCAATGATTCATATAGAAATCCAGTAACTGGCGATTTAATGGTATTACCAATTAATCGTGAAGTTGTAACTATGCGTGGCATTGTTCCAGGAAGATATGAAGTAGCATTTCATGTTTATTCTCGAAAAATGACCTATAGGGCAGATAAAGACATCGGCAGTTCTCAATATCTAACAGAAGAGTCTTGGGTTCGCGCTTCATTAGTTAAAATTAATCCGTATGGTGAAGCATATTTGGTAGAAAAATTATATTCTAGAAAAGGCCAAATAGTTACACTCTTTAACTTTGAACTTGATGAAGAAGGCAACGTAACGAGTTATGATGAACGTAAAAGTAATTTCATAATGGGATCAAAAATAAACAACAGAAATCTCCCAACACCACCAGCAGTTGACCAACCATCATCAGCGAACATACCATAAGGATAAATTATGAATTACATAAGTTTAGAATTATTACCAGTATTAATATCATTAGTAGTACTAATGTCTGTATTATTGTATACTATGATCAAGTTAATGCGAAATTGGGTAGTATTATTTGCCTTAATTCCATTAACATTAATGACAGTTATAGTAATGTATAGAACAATTGACGATAATCTAGGTTATTGTACGTCAGGTGTAATACCAGACGATGCAGTATACCAGAGTCATGTTCCAACATATGATGATGAAAAAATTGAAGCTAGAGTTTATTTGATTGAGACTGAAGCTGAACGTGAGCGAAGTGCAAGTCGTGGTGCTCGTTGTTATTTGATTGATAACACTGAAGAAAATCAAGAAGCAATGGAAGAAGCAGAAAACAAAACCGAACAAGGTGTACCTCAGCAAATAAAACAAAAAGGCGATAAGAGCGGCCAAGGCCAAACGCAAGGTGGAGAATATGCCGTATACGATTTTCAACCGCGAGGCGATGACTTCGCAAAATAAGGAGGGTCCATCATGGAACCAGCAACAGGAACAGTAGGCGCAATATTAATTGTAGGACATTTTATTGTAAGTGTTTTTCAATTTCAATTAGGAAATCCAGTATTTCAATTTGTACCATATCCCAATATGGAGATATGTCATCAATATGTTGAAAAGGTGCAGGGTCAATTTCCAATCAGTACTGAATATACATTAATTAAGCAAGCACAATGTATGACTGAAACTGATTTTGCTGCGGCGATGGCTGCTAGACAGCAACAAGCAAATGAAGCTGAGCAAACTGATTCAGAATCTGAGCAATCAGATACAGAAGAAAAATAAATGGATGATCTACGCCTTTTGGACTCAACTAAATACTAGTACAGAAGCGTAAAAACAAACGGAGATCCACATGTTAAATTTTCTGAAAAACATAGTCAAGGTATTAGTGCAAAAGTCAAAAGAAACTTTTGTTTATCGGGCTATTAATAAATTATTCCAAAATACATTTTTGGGCGGGTTAACAATACTGTGTACTGTACTAGTAGTTAATCAAGGCCATATGTATTACGATGATTTCATGGTTATGTATCATGATTTAAATGATGAAAAAGCAGCAGAAGAAGCTGATGATCCAAACGATCATTTAGAATTTAAATTAATTGGTGATAACCTTTATACTTTGACAGGTAGTGTAGGCGACGGAGATTGCGAACGTATTATACCAGACATGCCACAGGCATTTACTGTGATACTTGAATCACCAGGCGGAAACCTAGCTGAAGGAAGCTGTTTAGCAGCTCATTTAAAATTACGAGATGTTGTTACAGTTGTACGAGATACGACTGTAATGAATGAAAACGGGGAAATAATTTATACCCCAGGAACTATCCCAGAAGATGATAACTATATGGCTGGCAAAACAATGTGTGCTAGTGCATGTAGTCTTATGTTTTTAGGTGGTGACCAACGGTACCTTATTGGTGACGTGTGGCTTGGCATACATGGCCCTGGCACACCAGAAGGTGCTATTAATAATTTAAACAGAAGGCAGTTAGAATCTAGTAGTTTTAGAACCGCTGCGAACTTGATGCAATTATTACAATCATTAGGTGTTGAAAGTCCAGACTTGAGACTTCTGTTTATTAAGATACCAAATTCGTCAATGTATTGGCTGAAACCAAATGACTTTCCTTTACGCAAAGGCTTAATTGAACTTGCAACAAACTATAGGAATTTCTGGGGCTTCAGCGGCAGTGCTCCTGACGCTGGTTTAAAGTAAAATAAATGGAGGCATAACATGCTTAAAAGTTTCTTTTGGACGTCAAAGAATGCTCCGTACGCCTGGCTAATGCTGGCTTGGCTACTGTTCATAGGTTGGTACAATGTTCAAATTTTGGTTTACTATAACTCATGGAACCGAGAGTTCTACGATGCAATCCAAACCCTTCAAGAAGATAGGTTTTGGCAATTGTTTTGGAGTTTTGATTCATTACGGATGATTGATTTTATTTCGTTTAATATGGATGAAAAAACCACAGTACCAAGTTTTCTAGAAATATTAATTATATATGTGCCAATGGCAACATATGCTACTTGGCAAACGCAACGATATACATTTAGATGGCGCGAAGCGAATACACATCACTATCTAATGCGATGGGAAGAATCTACCGCTGTCATTGAAGGTGGATCACAACGTATTCAAGAAGATTTGATGATTTTCGGTAAAACATTGCAATCATTGTTTACGGGATTTGTTAACAAAATCTTTATTTTAAGTGCATTTTTACCAGTATTATGGCAACTAAGTGAAGGCTTACCAGTATGGAATGGCCAAATTATTCCAGGCTTCTTAGTTTGGGTAGCACTAACAATGAGCTTAGGCGGCACCGCACTATCATTCCTACTAGGTATGAAACTTCCTGGATTAGAATACCGTAACCAGGTTGTTGAAGCTAAGTTTCGTAAAAAACTTGTTCACAGTGAAGATGACTTTAGTGAACGTGTTAGCGCAGATCTATTCCCAATGTTTGCGAGTGTTAAGCGCAACTATTACCGCTTGTTTAACTGGTATATGGGCTTTGGTGTATGGCAAACTGGCTTTAGTCTAATTGCAGGTAACGTGGCTCTTATTGTACTTGCACCTAGTTATTTCGCACAGCTAATTACATTTGGTGTACTTATTCAGGTACTAAATGCATTTGGTAGAGTCGAAGGCGCATTAACTTACTTTATTGATCGATGGACAACGATTGTTGACTTCCAATCAGTCATTAAACGTTTGCGTGAATTTAACCGTGTGCTAGATGCAGCGGAAGAAGAAGCGAAAGCATAACCCTACTGCGGAGCCTATAACAGGCTTCGCTTTTTTATGAACAGCTAATGGAGAACAACAATGGGATATTATATCTCGGATATGCAAGAAATTACAGTAACCTGTACTGACAATGGCAATAAAATCGACGGTATCATTGTAGACCAACGACAAGATGTTATACGTGTTAACATGCAGGATGTAGTTTTGCATTTCCATAAAGAAAAAAAGAACCTGTTTGTTGCTAAAATGGCTGGTCTGGAATTTACTATTGACCCAACTGAAATTAAAAACAAAGGATACAATTATGGATTATAACAGCAAAAGTGTTGTAATTGTTGAACATAACAGCGCCGCATATAAAAAATTAAACAAATCTCTAAAGAAGAAGTTAGACGAAGTTTGTAATCGCAATTATATTAAAAAAACAAAAGATGTCGAAGTGCAATACCCTGGCGCTGATATCGATTTTGTACGTGTTATTATAATGAGTGAGGATACGCCAAATGAATGGTTAAAACTTGGCGGGCAGCTTGTTAAAGAATATCGTAAACGCAAAGATGTAGACAATATCTATTTTGAACTAGGAAATGAACATCTAGCTGATGGTGCTCGGCTTGCAAACTATGAATTTAACAAATATAAGACAGATAAAAAATCAACACAATTAGCTATTCATGGATTAAAAAATAATCTACTAAGTGAAAGCATAGAGTTAGCTCGCACTCTTGTTTCTGAACCCGGCAATAAACTATTCCCGCAAAACTATGCATATCGAATCGAGTCAGCATTAAATGCAGTAGGTGTAACTGTTAAAATTTTACACCAATCACAATTAGAAACCCTGGGTTTTGATTTGCTTCTAAGTGTAGGACAAGGTAGTGAAAAAGATAGCTTTGTTGTTGTGATGGAATACATGAATGATCCTGATGCAGATGCCAAACCCATTGCTTTAGTAGGTAAAGGTGTTACATTTGATTCTGGTGGTATTTCACTAAAGCCAGGCAAAGGCATGGCGGATATGAAGTTTGATATGGGCGGGAGTGCCGCAGTAGTTGGAGCAATGCATGCCATTGGCAGCAACAAAGTAAAACACAATGTGGTTGGGATTGTTGGATTAGTTGAAAACATGCCTGATGGTAAAGCTATTAAGCCTGGTGATATTGTTACATCAATGAGTGGACAAACGGTTGAAAATCTTAATACAGATGCAGAAGGCCGACTAGTGTTAGCTGATATTTTAACATATGTGCAAACCTACGACCCGCATGTAATTATTGACGTAGCTACTTTAACTGGTGCTATACTAGTATCGCTTGGTCATGAAATGGCAGGACTATTTACTAACTCTAGTGAATTAAGCGAAACCATTCAAGCAGATGGATCAAAGCTAGGTGAAGAATTTTGGCGGATGCCAATGGGCAAAAACTGGAATAAGATGATTGATTCTAAGATTGCTGATATGCAAAATATTGGTGGACCATATGGTGGCTCAACCACAGCCGCAGAGTTTTTATATCGATTTGTTGATGAGGGTCGTAGTTGGGCGCACTTAGATATTGCTGGTATGGCATGGAGTGAATCAGGTACTGAAATTGTTCCTTACGGTGCTACTGGCTTTGGGGTAGCTACATTATTCAATTTTGTTGCAAATAATGGTACCCGCAACTATAAAATCGATGAAAATATGAAATATTAAATAAGCATTTAATATAAATAAGGATATACATCGATTTTATATACCAAACGACCAGGAGCTTACGGTGACATTTAGAAAAATTAATACAAAGAACTTAATTAGTTCGGATACTGCATTTACAGATCCGATAATACTACTAAATAAGTCTGGCGCTAGCCCAACTGATATTGGCTGGTTGGGGAAGATAGGTGCAGTAAATTATGCTGGACTTATTAAGGATGCACAGACTGATAGCTTTCTATTAATTAATGATATAACCTTAGGTAGCGACACGGTCAATGATATCGATGCCAGTAATCAGACATTAATTAAAGGTGACTTGTCAGTAAGAACACTTACAGCAGATACAATTGTTGCAGGTAATTTACCAACACAATATACAGATGCAGATGCAAGAGCAGCCATTTCGGCAAGTGGTAGTTTGTCTTATGATAGTTCAACGGGTGTTATTAGCTTTACTGATACAGACTATTCATACGCAACAAAAGTTGGATACAATTTAGCAGATCAAACTGATACAACCTCAATTGTATTGGATCCAGGTAACGCGGCAACACCAGCAACATATCGCGGTGATGTTATAAACAACAGTGGCACAGTTATTGTTGATGTATCAAGCACAAGCACTACATTTACTGGCGGACTAATGGGCAACACTTATGGTGATGTTTATAATCCAACAGGTGCCGATAAAATTTTAGAAAGCGGAACTGGTAATTTAGATTCCTCTTTAACAGTTGATACCGCAAACACAACAACATTAAATGCAGGCACCACTAATATTAGTGGCACTGCTACATTTACTGGCGGTATGGCAGACTTTACTGGAACAACTACCTTAGGTAATTGGAACGGTGCAGTTTATGATAGAACTGGTGGCACACTTATTATTGAAGACGATGCAACACCGGGTCCTATTGTTCACGCAGACTTGGATGGTGATGTTACTGGTAATGTTGAAGTAACAACTACATTTGTATTGCCTAAAGGAGCAGCACATCAAAGACCAACTTCTCCAGTAGAAGGTATGATGTTCTTTAATACATCAACAAAAATGTTTGAAGGATATGACGGAACAAACTGGATTCAATTATTCCCATCCACATTTATATATACACCATAATTTTAAAAATAATTTATAACTACTTGAAGGCCAAGGATTTTATTCTTTGGCTTTTTCTTGACAACCAATACGTCTTGCTGTAATATATAAGTATAAGTTAAACAAAAAGGTGACATTATGCAAAACGAAAATGGCTGGAGTCGTGTTGATGACCCATGTGATGATGTTACGCATTGGATAGGATTTATTTGACATAGTTATTTCCGTGTGTTATAATTTATGTACGAACTGAGATTTAGGAGCAAACAACATGGCGCAATTTAAAGTATACCAAATTAGTTTAACTGATAGCGATAGTGATTATGTAAATGATAATGGTTGGACAGAAGCCGCTAACAATGAGCCACGCATTCAAGCATATTTAGATGCTAGTTTTGGTAGAGTTAAATCAGATTCATATCATGAGCATGTTGCTACTATTACTGCTGCTACACTTGATGAAGTATTTCATATAGGTAACATGGGTCCAGAAGAAAACATTGATCGTGTGGCACAAATGCGTTCAGTTAGCGTCGGAGATATTATTGAAGCTAGTGACGGTACAAAACATATTGTTGCCCATGCTGGTTTTGATCAATTAGCAGCCTGGGCGCGTGAGCCTAAATAATATTATGAATATTAAACATAATCCAAAATTTGATGACAATAAAGTGGTCAAGCATTTTTCTAAAAAGGACGGAGTACCTGTAAAATATGTATGTACTACTGATATAGCCATATCAGATGTTCATATTGATGTATTTTTCAGAGCGACACCACACCCAAAATTTGGCAATCGTTATTTTGGATTATATAAAGATCCAATAACATTTGACACCATGATTACAAATGCTGACATTATTGAAGATTTTACATTCGGTATGGTACTGAATGATGATAATTTATTTGAATATAGTGAAGGCCATCATAGCTATAAAAAGTTTGAAAATGGCAATATGATTGATGGAGGTCGTAACTATGTTCGTTGTCGCGGTGGTAGCGTTATGGCAATTGTACGCGATGGCGAATTTCAGGAAATCAAAGAGGGATAATAATTGTGACAGCAACTAAAAAGAAGGCAGCCCCAATGATTAAGTTAGTTGATGAATATGCTAATCGTATCAATGAATCATATCACAGTGATGAAGATAAATTTGTCACCATTGGTGAACGATTACAAGAATTGTACCAAAAAGACCCGATATTACCAACAATGTTTGAATCACTTGCCCAAGGAATGGTTGCTGCTATGGGTTATGAAACATACAGTGATATGATCCAAGACATGGTAGGCATGGGTAAGATTGAATATTATTCAAGTATTGTTCTTGACATTAACGATACTATGCAACGTTGGCCAGATCGAGAAAATTTACTAAACATTGTTGGTGAATTTGATCCAAGCTATGTTAACCGTATCCGTACATACCGCGACAGTCATCGCAAAGACGGCTTAATAGATCGACAAGTTGCATGGGATGGCCAACATACTGCGATAGCATTATGGATTATTGGTACATTTGGCTTTGGGGCTGATCCTGAAGATATCTTAATTCCAGTTGATGAATATCCTGGAGATGATCGAGCAGCAATTCGACGTCGATTTGTAGAATTTAATAGTGGTAAAACTAGCAAACAATTGGATAATATTGATTTGTATAAACAGTATGTTGCTGGTATGCGTCATGATAACTGTGAAGATTTTTGGAATATCAGATGCTTTACTATGCAGAGCTATTTTGAGAAGTATTCATACTTTGCCACTGATGAAAAGTTTGGTGATGAAAAGAATGCTGGCGCGTGGTCACGTATGACAGAAGTCTTTAATCGTAATTTCCCAGTTGAGATTTTTGAACGTGTTATGTATTACCATTCAATTACAAATGCAGACAAGCCATTTGTATCACTAGAAATAGATAATATGAGTGTGTTTATACGTCAATGTTTAAATGATGGTATTCAAATTACAGACGACTATCTTAACGCTATTGCAAAAATTATGAGCCGTGTTACTGAAAATACATGGGTAGTAGGCAGTAAAAAACATAAGCTTGTACAGGATGCATATCAAACATATGTAGACGCTGAAAAGGCTGCGGGTCGATTAATTGATGGTAAAACTTATCGATGTAACCAAACAAAAGTTGCTCCACCATGGATTGCCCGAGTCCTTGCACAAAATAACTTCGAATTTGATTTACCATCATTTGCAGAGAGTTATAATTTTAAAACAATGGAGGTAGCATGATCCGCGAAGCTACAGACCGTCAACGCAAAAGCACAAATGAAATGCGTATAGCATTATCAAATAAGTGCAAGGTTCCTGGATGTGATAAGCATCTTACATTATGGAAGGGGCCAGGTGAGAAGGACTATTGTGATGAACACCAACGCAACTTTAAACAGTTTGGTGGATTAGCAACGGCAGAAAAAGTATACAGTCAACATCGATTAGACTATTGTGAAGAATGTAATTTTCAACCTGCTAAACTGCCTAGGGTTAACAAATACAAAAAAAGTGACCCAAAATTATTTAATTCAATGGTACGTAGTTCATTAAGCGTGGACCATATTGATGGTAATCATGAAAACAATGATCCATCCAATTTACAGACATTATGTCACAATTGCCATAATATTAAGACCATCGAGAATGGCGACCACCTAACACCAAGTAATCAAAATCTAATATGAAAGAAAAATATATACACGCATTTATGGATAAGGGAGATCATGAAGATGTATCATAGTATAGACGAGCTGCATAAAAAGGCAAAGGTTTTGCTTGAGAAGACCACTGAAATTCATCGCTTGAGATATCAACTTCAGAAGTCCAATCCTCAGATTGAATATATAATTCGGAGGCTTGATGTGGATATCGAATACGATAAAAACTATGACTTCACGTTTCAGGCAACATTTGGGGATTTACCAAGAGAAACGGTTCAAGAGGTTTTAAAAATGGTAGATGATGCTAAGGCAATTGCTGCTGACATTGTAAACGGACCAGTCGATATACGCCTAGAAAAGTCAAGAGCCTAAAATGAAAGAAAAATATATACACGCATTTATGGATGTAGCTGAGCGATTTGCAGAACTATCATATGCTGAACGACTAAAAGTAGGCAGCATCGTTATTAAGGATAATCGTATTATTAGTATTGGCTATAATGGCATGCCAATGGGTTGGGCCAATGATTGCGAACATAGAGAGTATATGGACAATGATGCAGGATGTTGGTTAGATACCTCAACAGTTGAGGATCAATGGCCATATCAAGATGAGAAAGGTAATCGCTATCGACTTGTAACTAAACCAGAAGTATTGCATGCAGAAGCTAATGCACTAACTAAACTTGCAGGTAGCCATGAAAGTGGAAAGGATGCTACATTATTTTGTACACACTCGCCATGTATAAACTGTGCTAAATTAATTTATCAAAGTGGTATAACCAATGTATACTATAAACATGATTATCGCAGTACAGCTGGCACGGATTTCTTGCACAAGTCTGGAATCACAGTAAATAAAGTAGAGACATAAAATTATGCGGGATGTAGTAATGATGTTAGTTATTTTAACCACGCTTGGCTTTTTACCAGCGGCTGATGCATCTGAATCCAATAATATTTTAAAGATGTGTTTATTAAAGAGTAACTATACAAAGGAACATTTTAACACTTTTGACTTTAATATACCAGCATCATGTCATGATTCATATATTATAAAAACAGAAGAAGAACATCTTAAAGAATTAATTGATTTTCTAGCGCACAATCCGCGTTATAGATATCCAGGCCAAAGCAACAATAGATGTTTTGGTAAGCCAAGGGAACAAGGGGTCGAAACAATAACTTCAAAAACCACAGCAATCGGAACTGAAGTTCTTATCATATATAAAGATATAATGCCCCAGCCTTGTTATGAAATGGGACCGTGGGATGAAAGGGACGCGGCACCATAAAATGTAGGAGAAAATACATGGGCGAATTAGAGAATAGATATTTATCGAATGATGGTGTATTCGTTATGTCTGGCTCACAGTCAATACTAAAACTTGCGTTGTTGCAGAAAGAACTAGATAAACGCAACGGTCTTAATACCGCCGGGTTTGTTTCTGGTTATAGAGGCAGTCCATTGGGCGGCGTTGATGTTGAATTTGTTAAACAGAAACACATAACAGATGCTGCTGGTATAACATTCATACCAGGAGTTAACGAAGATCTTGCTGCGGGAATGGTACAAGGTACGCAAAACGCTGGACTAGTTGGTGATAAGTTATATGATGGAACATTTGCATTTTGGTACGCCAAGGGTCCTGGTGTAGATAGAGCAGGTGACCAGTTACGACATTGTAATTTATTTGGCACATCTGCTACAGGTGGTGTTGTTATGTTCGCTGGTGATGATCATCCTAAAAAAAGTTCAGCATTGCCACATGAAACTTGCTCAACATTAGCCAGTTGGAGTATTCCAAGCATCACACCGTCTGGTGTAGAGGATATATTACGTTTAGGTATTAACGCTGTAGCATTATCACGTTACAGTGGCCTTTGGTGTTCAGTAAAGATAGTAAGTAATATTGCAGATGCTTATCAGTCAGTCGATGTAAATTTAGATGCATGGGCTCCTACTATTCCAGAAAAAGAGTTTGATGTTTCAGTTAGATGGCCAGATGACGGTGATTCTCAAGAAGCACGAATGATCCAACAAAAATTTCCAGCAATAGAAGAATTTGTTAAACTTAATCCATTCAATGAAGTCACCCATAAATCTAAAAAAGGTAAGATTGCAGTTTATGCAGTTGGCAAAAATTATGTTGATCTAATTAATGCAATAAATGTTAATGGCATTGACATAGAAGCATACGGCATTGATATTATGAAAGTAGGCATGTCTTATCCTATTACCCAAGACTTAATAGATTTCGCGAAAGATAGAGATAAGATTATTGTTATTGAAGAAAAACGAGGGTTTGTAGAAGATCAATTAAAGGCAAAATTATATGATATGGGGATTACTACCCCGTTAGTAGGCAAATCCCATTTCCCACAAGAATTAGATTTTGATGCAGTAAAAATAACAGAAGTGTTTAATGAAACTGTATTACGTAAAGCAGTAAAAATTCCTGTAGCATCAAACATAACTAGTGAAGGCCGTGTCCCTCATTTCTGTTCAGGTTGTCCTCATAATGTTGGTACAAAGCTACCTGAAGGTTCAGTTGGACTAGCTGGTGTTGGTTGCCATATTATGGTACGAGGAATGCAAGATAGAGATCATGTATCTCTTTCTCCAATGGGCGGAGAAGGATCAATGTGGTGCGGGCAACATTTATATGATTCAGCGGAACATGTATTTGTTAACTTGGGTGATGGTACTTATTTCCATTCAGGATTATTAGCAATTAGACAAGCCGTTGCCGTTGGCGCCAATATGACATATAAAATATTGTACAATGATGCAGTGGCAATGACTGGCGGCCAACCTGTTGACGGTAAGTTGACAGTTGATATGGTAGTGAATCAAGTGTTAGCTGAAGGCATTGACATCAATGATGTCTGCATTGTGTCTGATAAGTTTACACATGCAATTCGTACCGAACCACTGGATTCATTAATGGAAGTACAAGAAGAATTTAAACATAAAAAAGGTGTTTCTGTAATTATTCACGAAAAGCAATGCGCCACAGAAAGACGCCGAAAAATAAAACGAGGTTTGCAAGAAGGTATAGATACTAAGCCATTTATTAATCCAGAAATATGCGTAGGGTGCGGTGATTGTAGCACTAAGTCTACTTGCCTAAGTATAGTATCACTAGATACTCCGCTTGGAACAAAAAGAACTATAGATTACGATAATTGTAATATAGATTTATCTTGCTTGAAAGGATTTTGTCCATCATTTATGACAGTTGATGGTTATGTTGAACAGTATGATCTTAAAGATCGGTTGTCATTTGATATCCCTAAACCAGAACTAGATACAAATTTCAAGAGATATAATGTTCTATTAAGTGGCATTGGTGGAACTGGTATTGTTAGCTCTAGTCAGATGTTAGCAGTAGCAGCTTCATTAGACGGACATAAAGTTAGTGCAATTGATTCAACTGGATTGGCACAGAAATACGGTGCTGTGACAAGTGAAATCAGCATAGGCGAACATGCAATGGGTCAAATATATAAAGGCACTGCTAATTTAATTATAGGCATTGATCCACAAGTTGTTACTAATACAACAAGTGTACAATTAATGGGTGACCATACAAATATTGTTTTTAATACCAATTCAAGTTCATCGTCAGAACTAATTACAAATCGTGATTGGAAATTTGATGATACATTGAGTCTCGATATTGCAAAGTCTAACTCGCGCACATTTGCTCCTATCCCAGTCAAGAAAATTGTCAATAAGTTATTGGGATCGTCGATAACAGGAACATCATTTATGTATGGTTATGCATATCAAATGGGATGGCTGCCTATTACTGAAGAAAGTATGTTAAAAGCAATTGAAATTAATGGTGCAGCAGTGGATGATAATCAATATGCATGGCACTGTGGTCGTGCATATGCAATAGACGAACTAAGAAGTGAAATAGATTATCATATTAGTGAAAAGCAACATACTGATGATCCGTTCTTATATAGATATGAAATATTAAAGAAGTATAAATCTGTCAAATATGCAGATGAGTATAAGAAATTGGTTCAAGAGGCAATCCTAATAGATAAATCTTTGAATAGGACCGAATATTCAGATGTAGTAATGCATAACTTATTTAACGTAATGGCATATAAAGATGAATATGAAGTTGCTAGATTATGGGTAGACTATTATAATACGCATAAAACTGATACGATGGCAGATCTAGCAAATGTTTATTTGTATTTAAATATGCCATGGAATCGAAAGAACAAGAAAAAGTCAAAAGTATCAGGCTGGTGGATAATTAATATATTTAAATTGTTACAACACGGCAAGGTGCTACGTGATACTGCATTTGATCCGTTAATGATGTCAAAATCACGTCAGCAAGAAAAAGAATTGCGTGATAATACAATAGCAAAAATAATGAAATATAATGCAAACTTATCTAATGCTGAATATGATCAGGTAGTTAGTGAATTAAGTGAAATTGATGAATTAATAAAACAAACTTGGGGTTGACAACCAATACGTCTTACTGTATAGTATAAGTAAGTTAATTAAAGGAATACAATAATGAAAAACAATGAACCAACGAAATATATAGATGACAATGTATTTGTAGGAGTGGCTATATTAGTGGGTGTTCCTTTTATTTGTTTTGCAGTGCTTGTATGGCTGTTTGACGGTGGACCGAAAATGTATGTCATTTCCTTTATTGTAGCACTGATATGGGGTATTAATTCAGCAGCATCATGCAATCGGGACAAGGCGCAGGACAAGCGTCGACGTGATGATGATGATGATGATGACCACCGTGGTGGGCGTCGGGGACGAACTAAGACAAAACGAGCAGCAATCGCAGCTGGTACATTAGCAGCAGGATATGCAATTGGTAAGAAACTAAAGGTTTAAAGGGAGATATACTATTAACGT
>ERZ1046740.117-NODE-117-length-66410-cov-7.863989_pt1 | contig 66410 bp, 53 predicted proteins | sample MGYA00383093_ERZ1046740 | MGnify/ENA primary metagenome ERZ1046740 (study PRJEB29581, sample SAMEA5548363) | metagenome | biome: marine; feature: coastal; material: water | depth 25 m | study: Short-term variability in the microbial, nano- and picoplankton... | reverse complement strand
CAAGTCCACATTTGAATAATATACCAACAATGATTGGAGGTATAGGAAAAGAAGGGGTAAGAAACTTTTATGCAAGTTTGATCCCTTTCGGTAAATTCTTTCCGCCAGATCTTGAAATGGTCCCAGTTTCTCAAACAATTGACCAGGACCAACTCGTTGATGAAATCATTTTTAAATTTACCCATACGACTGAGGTTGGCTGGATGCTACCCAACATACCACCTACAGGTAAAAGAGTAGAAATCCCTTTGGTAGTGATCGTTGGATTTAAAGACGGTAAGGTTACTCATGAACATATCTACTGGGACCAAGCAAGTGTATTAGTGCAAATTGGATTGTTGTCCCCTAATGGGTTGCCTGTTAATGGCATTGAAACCGCGAAGCGAATGGAAGAAATAAATAAAACAATGAAGCAGTAATTAACGAACTGCGTTGCTCGAACCATTCTCGATTATTATTCTCACCAAGGCGTCTGAAAAACTCAAAGACCAGAGGGTTGATGCGACTCATTTGCCGAAGCTATAAAAAAACGGTCAACAAATTAATTGCTGACCGCTTAGTCACTAACTAGTGAGGTCTCGAGCGGATTCGAACCGCTGTACGAGCTTTTGCAGAGCCCTACCTAACCACTCGGCCACGAGACCCTTTCTGTGGCACAAATTTAACGCATCGACGTGAAGCGAACACACACTGCCGCCACATCACCATCAATTGGCGGGTTCAATTTGCAACATTTAACGCTACAGCGCTGAACCTGAGGTAAATCCGTAAAGATTCTTTGACAAATTCTTTGAACCACCGTTTCCAATAAGGCCGCCCGAATTGCCATTTCCTCACTGACAATGATGCGAATTGCGACGTAGTCGACGGTGTCACTTAAGGCGTCACTCTTGGCGCTAGGCAACAGGTCCGCCCACACAGAGCAGTTGATCAAGTAGTCGGAACCAATGGCAGCCTCCTCGTCCATGCATCCGTGGTAAGCGTATTCACGCTGATCGACCACATCGATTTGTTGCAGGCTGTTGTCAGAAAAGTCTTCACTTGAGCGCATGACGGAACCAGGCTTAACCTAATGTTTGTATGGCAGCATCCATGCGGGATTCTGCAGCCGGCTGCCCTAAAAGGGCCATAACAGCGAAAATGGAAGGTCCTTTGGTGACGCCAGCAATCGCCAACCTTAACACAGGTCCAACTTGGCCAAACCCCAACTCATGTGAGGCTAAATAGGTTTTGAATGCTGCTTCCAAAGACGCCGCGCTGTAGTCGGTGTCAGCAAACAAAACCTTCAGGCCGCGCACATAGCCGGCGGCGTCAGGGGTCCATTTTTTTGTCACCATTTTCTCCTCATAGGTTGTGGGCGCTTCTAAAATACTGGTGGACGCATCCAAAACATCGCTGATGAATTCAGCGCGCTCAATGAACAACTCAAGCAAGGCATCAGCCATGGCTGGGCTAGCAATAGAGAAGCCTCGATCAACCGCCTCATCCATCAAGAGTTCGCGAAGCACAGAAGGGTCTAGTGCGCGTAAATGCTGCTGGTTGAACCACCGAGCCTTGGCAAAATCGAAGCGAGCGCCGGCCTTGTGTACTTTGCTTAGGTTGAATTGTTTAACCAAAGCATCCAAGGAAAATATTTCTTCATTTTTGCCAGGGTTCCAACCTAAAAAGGCCAACATATTAACAAAACCTTGCGGTAAAAACCCAAGCTCACGGTAGCCGCTTGCGGTCTCGCCATTGCTGGGGTTGACCCAATTGATGGGGAATACAGGGAAACCAAGGCGGTCTCCGTCTCGCTTGGATAGTTTGCCATTCCCGTCAGGCCTAAGCAACAAAGACAAGTGAGCAAAGGTGGGCGCCTGCCAACCAAAGCATTCATACAACAAGACATGAAGTGGCGCAGAGGGCAACCACTCTTCACCGCGAATCACGTGGGTGATGCCCATCAAGTGGTCATCTACAATGTTGGCTAAATGGTAAGTTGGCATGCCATCGCCCTTGAGTAAAACCTTGTCATCAATGTGAGCGCTGTCAACACGAACCCAGCCGCGAACCATGTCTTCAAACTTCACCTCTACGTTGCGGGGTATTTTCATGCGAATAACATAGGGATCGCCCGCATCAAGCAGTCGCTGAACCTCATCTTCAGAAAGGGTTAGGCTGTTGCGAAGGGTGGTGCGGGTGATGCTGTTGTATTGGAAATTAGCCTTACCAACAGACTTTGCGCGCTCACGAATCGCCGTTAATTCTTCCGGGCTATCAAAGGCGATGTAGGCGTGGCCAGAGGCAAGGAGCTGATCTGCGTAAGCGCGGTATATAGGCTTACGCTCAGACTGCCGATAGGGCGCATGAGGTCCGCCTTCAGGTAAGCCAGAACCAACGCCTTCATCAGGCCCAATACCACACCAGTTCAACGCCTCAACAATGTAGGCTTCTGCGCCAGGCACAAAACGTGTCTGATCAGTGTCTTCAACGCGAAGAATGAAGCTGCCTCCATGCTGCTTAGCAAAGAGGTAATTGTAGAGTGCTGTGCGCACCCCCCCTATATGGAGAGGACCTGTGGGGCTTGGCGCAAACCGAACGCGGACGTTACTTTGTGTCATGTTAGGATTCATGTGAACGACAAAGGTAAGTGCATGCAGACCGGGATTATCTTTACCCCATGGAGCAACAACTCAATGAACAAGAAATACTGCGTCGAGCATCTCTAGAAAAGATGCGGGAAATGGGCATCAACCCCTACCCAGCAGCAGAGGTCCCAGTGACCCATAGCTCAGCGGTAATCCATGCCCAATTTTCCAAGGACCCCAAGGCGCTCAACGCGGTTTGTGTGGCGGGAAGAATCATGAGCAAACGCATCATGGGCAAGGCATCCTTCGTGGTCATCCAAGACAGTGAGGGCCGAGTTCAAGCCTACGTGAGCCGCGATGAAATCTGTCCCCTAGAGGATAAAAGCCTGTACAATGACGTCTTCAAAAAGCACCTGGATATCGGTGACTTTGTGGCTGTTGAGGGCACAGTATTCACTACAAAAACAGGTGAAACAACTGTAAGGGCTGCGAAATTGACGGTGCTTGCAAAAGCTCTTAGGCCACTTCCTGTGGTTAAAACGGACGCGGACGGCAAGGTTCATGACGCCTTTGCAGACCCGGAATTGCGGTACCGACAGCGCTATGTAGACTTGGTGGTCAATGAAACAGTGAAATCCACATTCATCACCCGATCAAAGATGATGCGCGCCATGCGAAAAAACTTTGATGACCAAGGCTGGATGGAGGTGGAGACGCCCATTTTGCAACCCACCCCTGGCGGCGCAGCAGCGCGACCGTTTGTCACCCACCACAACACCTTAGACATGCCTTTGTACCTAAGGATAGCAAATGAGCTTTACCTGAAGCGACTGATCGTGGGTGGCTTTGAAGGGGTTTATGAGTTTGCAAAAGACTTTCGCAATGAAGGCATGGACCGAACACACAATCCAGAGTTCACGGTGATGGAGCTTTACGTGGCCTACAAGGATTACCATTGGATGATGGCCTTCACGGAAAACCTTTTGGAGTCTATGGCTAAAGAAGTGCTTGGCAGCACTGACCTACCGTCAGGAGACAACGTCATCGCTTTGAAAACGCCCTTCCCTCGCGTGCCCATTTTGGACGCCATCAAAACCCACACAGGTTTGGATCTGATTGGGCAGTCTGAACAAGAGCTGAGGGATTCGGCAACAAGCATTGGCATTGAATCAGCACCTGAGTGGGGCTCAGGAAAAATCATTGATGAAATATTTGGTGCGCGCTGTGAAGCACACTACATCCAGCCAACATTCATCACCGACTACCCTGTTGAGATGTCGCCACTAACTAAGGCGCACAGAGATGACCCAAGGCTGACTGAGCGCTTTGAGCTGATGATCAACGGCAAAGAAATAGCCAATGCCTACAGTGAGCTCAATGACCCCATTGAGCAGCGCGCCCGCTTTGAGCAGCAGCTGGCTCTGACAGAAAAAGGGGACGACGAAGCCATGTTCATTGATCAAGATTTTCTTAGGGCCTTAGAGTACGGCATGCCACCCACATCGGGCATTGGTATTGGCATGGATCGCCTTGCAATGTTGTTCACCAACCAATCAAGCATCCAGGAGGTGTTGTTCTTCCCCCAAATGCGCCAAGAGAAAGCGTAGTTTGCCAACCATCAAACAAACCACAACACCATGAGAATTTCAACAATCACACTTGGTGCACTGGTGCTAATTTAACTATCCCCCTTTTTTAACAAAAATTTAATTTTTAGAAAATTAAAATTTGTAAAAAGTTCTTAAATAAATGTTTTTAAGACTTTATAAATTTTTTAAGTATGAATCTAAATCGTTAAATTCCATTGAAATAAGCCCTGATTTTGGTAACCTATAAATTAATTTTTCCCAATTAGGATTTTCTTTAAATACCCTTTTTAAAATTGGTCTAGCAGCTTCTTTTTTGCCATTGTTTAAAAGCGCTATTGCTTTCCAAAAACTCATTTCATGATTTTCAGGATACAGAGCTTGTGCTTTTCCATATTCGCTTAACGCTTTGTTCATGTCGTTTTCTCCGATTGCCAGATCTCCTTTGTTCATGTGACCATAGGCCCTGTGAACCCTTAAGAGTCTTTTAATTTCTTTTATTGGATCACTGCTGTCATCTACTCTAAGATCAATTTTTTTATCCTCCCAAACATTAGAAGTTTTTTCAGCACCCACAACTATTAGTGCTGCGGATTGCTTCCCTCTAATATCACCCCCCACTCTTTCAGCAGCTTCAAATACTTTAATAATTCTTTCAGCTAAGGGAAGATTGGAATTATCTTGAAATGCTTTTTTCATTGCAGGAATAACGTTATCATTTAACATCATATTGGCCTGAACGGAAAAATTTTCACCAACAAAATGCCCTGCGCTTTCTATACATTTTTCTCCAGTGAACGCATTTACTGATCCATTAGCGTCAAGCATTGCTGCTTGTCTAAAATCTCTTCCTTCGTCTTTGTCTGTCAAATTTTTTAATGCGTCTTCAGCTGATACGCCATTTTCCATAAGTTCAATCCCGTTAGGGCCATAACTTGGATTAACAAACGATTGAGTAGCGACAACACCTACGCCAGATTTCCCCCAGCTAACTAACGTGCCAACAGAAAACCAATGACTTTGAACTCCAACCGCCATTTCACCTGTATTAGTATCCTTTGCAACGATAGAGTAGGTATGTGCAAATTGATCAGAGTATGGATTTGTTTGTCCGCTTGAAAGAAAAGGAAAAACCAGTAAAAGAAAAATAATGAGTTTTTTTATCATTCCAAAAGCAATAATCAGTTTAAAGTTTTTATTTTCCATTAAGTCTTCAAATATTTTTTTCATGATTTATTTATTTAATGCCCCGGAAGACCCCCCCTTTTCTACTATGATCATTTATTAGTATTCAAAGAAGCTGGACTTCTTGGTTTGGAGTAATTTACAAAATATTAGTTGATTGATGACCCCAAAAACCCGCAACCACGACCTCACAATGATGTACCCAACATCCGCGCATGAGGCGTTAGATTTCACAACCTTAACCGCCATGGTGGCGTCGTATGCATCCACCAATAAGGCCCGGTTGGCCTTGATTGACTTAAAGCCTAGCGCAAATCGCCGGGCCATAGAGGAGGAGCTGTCCCAAGTGGATGAGTTGTTGAAGCTAAGTGAGCAGGGACACCGCTTGCCTGCGGTAGCGGCAGAAGCGATCGATGACGCCATGCCTTTGTTGCGGGTCAAGGACGCGGTCCTGCCCATAGAACTATTCATGGCCATTCATGCGCAAGCCAACGCCTACGCCAATGCCTACCGATTCACGCAAAAACACCGCGAGCAAGCCCCATCAATGGCGGCGATGCTTCGCCCATTCCCACCTATTCCTGAAATACCCGCAGCCATTGATGGGGTGTTTGAGCGCAACGGGCAAATCCGAGGCAACGCATCCAAGGAGCTCAAAGCCATTCGCTTTGAGTTAACCAGTAGGCGATCGCAAGGTGATCGCTTGTTTTACCAAGTGATGCGCCGCATGGACAAGTCAGGTTGGCTGGCTGATATCCGTGAATCGGTGAGCAATGACCGGCGCGTGCTGGCCATTAAGTCTGCGTACAAAAGCAAAGTCAACGGCGCCTTTCATGGTAGCTCTGCCAAGCAATCCTTGACCTACCTCGAGCCCATTGAATGCTTAGCTATCAATGCGGAAATAGGAGATTTATTGGACCAAGAGATGCAGGAAATTCGCCGCATACTCAAAGCGCTAACAGCTGAAATACAGCCATTCATGCAAGAAATCAAAGGCTGCGATGAGCGCCTTCACGCCCTGGACAGCCTGCATGCACGGTCCCGCTTTGCTGAAGTGGAAGGCTGCATCCTTCCGCGCATCAGTCACGACATGACCCTGGACATTAAAAAAGGCATCAACCCCATCCTTCGGGCTGCCCACCAAGGCGATTCAACGGACATCATTCCCTTAGATGTTCAGCTCAACCCATCGCAGCGATTGTTGGTCATCAGTGGGCCCAATGCGGGCGGAAAATCCCTAGCCTTGAAGACGGTTGGCCTGTTTCAAATGATGCTGCAAAGCGGCCTACTGATACCCGCTCACCCTAAAACTGTTTTGCCCTGGTTTGATCGCATCATGGTTGATTTAGGTGACGCGCAAAGTGTTGAAAACGAACTGTCCACTTATTCAGGCAAACTCACCAAAGTGCGAGACATGATGGCGGAGGCAAACGCCAAGACCCTGTGCTTGGTCGACGAGTTTGGTAGCGGATCGGACCCTGAGCTTGGTTCAGCCATGGCATCAGTTTGCATGCAAGAGCTCCACCTGAGCCAGTGCCTAGGGGTGTTCACCACACACTACAACAGCATCAAAGCCTTAGGGGAGGAGCTTGAGGGCGCATGCAACGCCAACATGGCCTTTGACCTGACAAGCTTTGAGCCCTTGTTTCAGTTGATCATGGGTGTCCCGGGATCCTCGTACACATTTGAAGTGGCACAGCGGGTAGGTTTGCCAAAAAGGCTCATGAAAGAGGCCAAACAAATCCTTGCTGCAGACAGTTTGGCGGTGGACCGGCTGTTGGTTGGTTTGCAAAAGCAGCGAAGCGCTCTGGACAAAAACCGGACAGAGGTAAGCAAGCGACTAGAGGACTTGGAAAGCCTAAAGCAAACACAGGACAAGCAGATTCAATCCCTGGAAAATAAACTCAGCAGAGCCTCTGCGGACAATGCGGCCATTGCCGACCAACTCATGTGGGGTAAGCGGCTTGAACAATGGGCCAGCAGTTGGCAAAAAGCAAAAACACAAAAGGCTCGCAATGAGATCAAAGACCGAATGGTTCGTTTGGTGTCTGAGCGAGTGAAAGCTACCAAGCGCCAAGTGACGCGCACTGAAACAGTGAAACAGCAAGCCAATCGCCAGGCCTTAGAGCTGCTGTGGTCCATGCCCGTGAAGGTGGGGGATAAAGTGAAGGTTGTGCACGGTGGCCGCCAAGCGGGAGAGGTCATGGAGGTCAGGAAAAACAAGTTTCTTATCCAGTTGGGCGGGGTTTTGTCCACATGGGCCGAACGGAAGGACTTCGTCCACTGGACACACAGAAACCAGGTTCAGCTCAAAGCAAAACCACCCAACAAAAAGCAACCCAAACCTTAGCTGAATCTATGTGTGGCAACCCTGTCGTTGCGTGGCAATCAAGGGCGAGGTTAAAGCGGACCCGTGGTCATTACTTTAGCAACATGAAGGATCAAATAGAAGGTATTTCGGTTCGCTGGTCTGAAAAATCAGACATGCCAGCTGTTTTGTCGCTCATTCATGAGTTGGCACTGTTCGAAAAAGCACCTGAAGAGGTTTCCGTGACTATCGATCAGCTCACAAAAGATTGGGAATTGAAAAAATTCGTTTGCATGCTTGCTGTTTCAGACGCTTCAAATGAAGTTTACGGTATGGCTCTTTGTTATGAACGGTATTCAACATGGAAAGGGTTGACTGCTCACTTGGAGGACCTGATTGTTAGAGCTCCCTTAAGAGGTCGGGGCATAGGCGGCCGCTTGATGGAGGCAGCTGTTCAGTGGGCTCGGTCCATCGATGCACAGCGACTGCATTGGGAGGTTTTAGATTGGAACACGCCGGCGATTAAATTCTACGAATCGATGGGGTCAGAAATCCTTAAAGACTGGTACCCTTGCAGGTTGTCTGGATCGGACTTGACTGATTACCCCTTCAAATACCCGCCATTTATTTGTTAGTCAAACACGACCATCAGGCCTGTTTTTCGCCCGCAATGAGTTTTTATAAATAGCGAGAAAATGTCATAAAAATGGCTAAAAACCGATAAAAATTGATTAAAATGGGTTATTTTTCCTGTTTTTAGTCTAAAACAAGAACGGCGTCACTCATGTAATCGACCACCAACTCATCGTGACTGATAAAGAGGTAACTGAAGCTGTGTTGCTCCTTAAGGTCATTCAAAAGGTTCAGCACTTGTGCCTGAATGCTGACATCCAAGGCGGCCACCGATTCATCACAGATGATCAACTTAGGCTCAACCGCCAGAGCCCTAGCAATACCTATCCGTTGGCGCTGTCCGCCAGAGAACTCGTGGGGGTACTTGCTTGCGTCTGGCGCCTCAAAACCCACAGACTTTAACAGGTCTTCCATGGCCTGTTTTCTACCCACTGAGTTGCTGTGCAAACCATGAACAACCATAGGCTCAGTGATGGCATCACCAATGGTCATTCGTGGCGAAAGCGAGGCAAAGGGGTCTTGAAAAATGTACTGAATGTCTCGGGCCAACGCTTGGCGTTTGGCGCCATGGAGTTGATCGATGCGCTCGCCGCGGTAGCGTATTTCACCCGCGTCTGGCTGAACCAGGTTCACCAAACATTTGGCAATGGTTGACTTGCCCGAGCCAGAGGCGCCCACCAGACCCAAGGTTTCTCCTTCATGGATGACAAGACTGAGGTCTTTGACCACAGACTGCCCCGCATAAGCCTTGCTTAAATCCCTAATTTCAAGCAAGACGGGACCCAATTGACTGGCGGACCTCTCGCTGTCATCAACCGGCCTGTTTTGCATGAAGTCCTCAACCGTTGGTAATCGTTTAGGGCGCCGACCTTCCGGGGGCCTGGACGCAATCAAGCCTTGAGTGTATGGAGATGTTGGGTGGTTCAGGACTTGCTGGGTCGGGCCGGACTCCATGAGCTGACCCTGACGCATCACGATCACATGATCAGCCACCCTAGACACCTCTGACAGGTCATGGCTGATGAGTAGCATGGCCATACCTTCCTGCTTTTGAAGCTGTCGGATTAAGGACAGAATCTCTGCGGCGACGGAGGCGTCCAAGGCCGTGGTAGGCTCATCTGCAATCACGATGTCAGGATCCATCACCATAGCCATAGCTATCATGACCCGTTGACGCTGCCCGCCACTCATTTGATGGGGGTACTTTTTGAATGATTGTTCTGGGTCCGCAATCTGCGTGTGCTTGAACCATGTCAACGCCTTTTCATTGGCCGCCTTTCTGCTCAAGCCAAGGCTTGCTTCGGCGGCCTCTGCCACCTGTCGACCCACCCGCATGGAAGGGTTCAAGGCAGACATTGGCTCCTGAAAGACCATGGCAACACTTGGCTGCTCACCATGGACGAATGCGGCCTTTGACGTTAGTGAGTTGGGCAATAAGTTCATCATGGCTAGCGCAGACAAAGACTTGCCTGATCCTGACTCACCCACCAACGCCAAACACTCGCCCTGCTTAAAGCTTAGGCGGATGTCATTGACCAGCAATTGCTCGCCGGCATGGATGCTTTGGATGTGAAACTCTGCCATCTTAATGGCCGGCTGCAGGCAGCTTCCATGCGTAGGCTGACGCCACAGCCATGAAGGATGCAGGAAGGGCCTCACCAACCTCTTTACCTTCTGCATGGCCTGTTCGTACAATGATCAAATCCAAACCCGGGAAGGTGATGACCCATTGTCCCAAGTGGCCTCGTAGGGCAACAAAGGGTCTGGTGGCTTCTGACAACGGGTCCGGCGATGGAGCGTCGCCAAGCCAAAAAGAGTAACCGTAAAATTGTGCCAATCCCGGATTAGTCGCTGTGGCAAAAAAGCTGCTGTCCATCAACTGCTCCCCAAAGGCATTGCCCTGGTTCAAAACCAAATAGCCAACGCGCGCAAAATCCCTGGCTGTGGCATTGAAGCCAGAGAAGGAAATGGCCTCACCAACATCATCCAGGTGCCATGATGCATCCATTTCAGCACCCAAAGGGAGCCATAATTTTTCAGAGGCGTATTCAGCCAAAGGCATGCCAGTGGCCTCCTCCAAACAAAAGCCCAACAAAGCTGTTGCGCCTGATTGGTATTCATAGTGCCGACCTACCTGATCGCCCACGGCGCAACCGGTCACCGTGGCGCGCAAATCCCGACCATACAAGGCCTTTGCTGTGATGCCAAAAGGGTTGTAATAGTCTTCATCCCAATCCAGGTCTGCCAACATCCCCGTCAAATGGGCCAGTGTTAATTGTGTCGCGCCGGGGCCGTGAAGCTCCTTCACATAGTCGATTGCCAAAGCGTCCCATCCCGGTAAATCACCCGATTCAATGGCAATCTCAACCATCATGGTCAGGATGGATTTTGCCATGGAAAAGCTGTTGGTTTTGGTGTTTGCCATGACCTTGTTTCCATAGTCTTCGTGGCGGATGCTGTCATTGTGAATGACCAAAAATGCGCCGGTCTCATAGACGTCTAGGGCCTGTTGAATCTCAATAGGTGGCGCCCATTCCGCACTTTTAGCTTCCGGCCATGGAATGCCAACTGGCGGGGCGTGAATGATACCTTGATCAAAGTACTCCCCGTCAAAAATATTGGCGGTTGTGTGCCCTTGGAGGTAGGTTGCGTAAACCCCTTTGAAGAGGTAATTGTACCAAGACGCATGAATCAGGACATAGAGTAAACCTATGGTGACAAGGGTTCCAAAAAGTTTTTTCACGATGGCATTCATGCCTGAAAAGGTAGCCAATTTTCAGGCTGCAACATGCCCTGCAGCTCCATTGGCTTGAGCTCCATGTCAAATGCTTGAATGAAATGGGCTGCCACCTTCTGTTTGACCTCATTTTCATCCACTGCGTGGCCCAATTCACTGTGCAGGCTTGTCACGGCCTTGCCCTTGATGCCACAAGGAATGATGTAGTCAAAGTACTGCAAGTCAGTGTTCACATTGAAGGCCCACCCATGCATGGTGACCCATCGGCTGGCGCGCACGCCCATGGCGCAAATCTTCCGAGCAAAAGGGCTTCCCACATCCAACCACACACCCGTCTCTCCAGGGCTTCGATCCCCTTTCAGCCCATAGTCTGCCAGGGTGGCAATGATCACGTCCTCCAGGGTTCTGAGGTAGCGATGGATATCCGTGAAATGCTTTTCTAAGTCTAGGATGGGGTAGGCAACGAGTTGGCCGGGACCATGGTAGGTGATGTCGCCACCACGGTTGATTTTATGGTAGACAATGCCTTTTGCTTTGAGCTGCTCCTCGGTGAGTAGCAAGTTGGCAATGTCTCCGGATTTCCCCAGGGTGTAAACATGCGGGTGCTCAACAAACAACAGGCTGTCTTGGGTAGGTAAATGTATGGCCCTATCCCGTTGGCGGTTGGTCATTTTGGTGGCCACAACTTCAGCAAAAATGGCCTCTTGAATGTCCCAGGCGCGCTGGTACTTCACAAGGCCCATGTCCACAAATCGAAGCGGTCGTTTCATGTCAGGATTTTGCCGCCTCAGCCAATGCAGCCTTGAGCTTTTCAATGACCACAATGTCCATGATGTCTACTTGGTTAACCTCGCTAAGGATCTGGCTGACCCAGTCTCCCATAGCAACCAAATCCAAGCACTGTGCCAGGTGTCCTTCGCCGTAGGCGTGAACATGCAAAACCGGCACACCACAGGCCTCAATAGCTTCTGCATTCAAATTCATGCGCAAGGTGTTGGACGTGTGGTCATTGTCGCTGTGCAGGAAGACGGCAACATGGCTGTCGTTTCCGCCGGCCCATCCAACCATCTCATTGTGATTCATCTCTGGCACCTCAGAGTCCCAACCAGGCATCTTACTGTTCTCGTTGAGTTGCTGACGCCAGCGTGTGGCTACGCCCGCCATGCCGGAGGCTGCATAAATGGCGTAGGTTCTTCCTTGCATTTGCATCGCTAAATCCTTGGCCTCAGCCATCTGTGCGTCGCGTCGCTTTGTCAATCCCACTGAAGTGTCTGACACCTGGGCTTGCCAGCTTGAGTCAAGCCCAATGTTCATGGCTTCCAAGTGGGCCATCAACTGCACAATGGCCAGCCCAAACATGGATCTAGGGGGGTTGCCTGCAGGCAATACGCTAAGGTTCCAGCCGGCAGCTTGTGCCTGCTCCAGCAACTGTCCACCACTGGTGATGGCGCTGATCATACAGCCAGCTTTTGATGCGTCCTCAAGGGCTGACAAGGTCTCCTCTGTATTGCCCGAATAACTGCATGCAATCACATGGGTGTTCGCGTTGACCCAGGCTGGCAAAGCGTAGCCCTTGTTGACCAAGATTGGTACGGTCGCTGATGCTGCACAAACTTCCGCCGCCACAGATCCACCGATACCACTTCCGCCCAGGCCAGTGATCACCACATGTTGGATGTTAGATGACCCAGCCTTCCAGCTGAGCTCCTTCGCTTTTGCTAATGAGCTCTTCAGGTGCGTCGGGTAGTCTTTGATGAGTTGAAGCATGCTTGCCATGGGAAAATTTTGTTTTGAATGAAGCCCCAAAAGTACGACATTGCCCCACAGTATGGAATGGAAATGCAAGGCCTTCAAGGCCATCAACACGGTGGAGCTCTATGAAATTTTGAAGCTTCGCGCAGCCGTTTTTGTGGTGGAACAAGACTGTCCCTACTTGGATTTGGACGATTTGGATCAGCGCTCGCACCATGTGTGGACAGAAACCCCTCAAGGTGAAGTCATCGCCTACTCTCGCATGCTCCCCCCAGGGCTCCACGTGAAGGAAGCCAGCATTGGTCGCGTGGTTACCTTGCCATCAAGGCGTGGTGAAAACTTAGGGAAGCAGGTCTTTCAGCAAGCCTTGGATCACGCTCTGCTCGCGTGGCCTGTTCACGACATTGTCATCATGGCACAGACTTACTTGGTGGATTTCTATGAGGCCTTTAGCTTTTTTGTTGAGCGCGAACCCTTTTTGGAAGACGGCTTGCCCCATCGATGGATGCGGCGCAAAGCGAACACCGCTAAAGCGTAGCTACTCACCGCAAGCTTAAGTCAATAGGTGTACTTCGTTACTCGTCGTAGGAAACCACCACCTTCTTGCTGGTCGGGAAGCTGTGGCAAGTCAGAACAAACCCTTCTGCAACTTCCTCATCGGTCAAGGAGTAGTTGAGGTCCATGTTGACTGTTCCCTCCAGCACCTTGGCGCGGCAGGTGCAACAAACAGCTCCCTTGCAGGCAAACGGCACGTCTGCACCTGCTTTGAGGGCTGCGTCTAAAATGGCCGTCTTGCCACTTTGTGATACATGGGTTTCTTCATCATCCAAGATGACGGTCACCTCGTGCTGAATGCTGGACTTTTCCACCTTTTTTGATGTGTTCTCATCGGATGGCGTGGCTGCAGTAAAGAGCTCAAAGTGAACCTGTTTCTTTTTGAGTCCTGCAGCAATCAGCACCTCGCTGGCCGCATGAATCATGCTTTCTGGCCCGCAAATAAACGCTTCATCAGCCTTCGCTATGTCGGGAAAGGACTGTGTCATCTCCTCAAGCCTTGACTTGTCCATTCTTCCGTAAAGCAAAGCGCTTCCTTGGTCTTCACGGCTCAAAACATGCCGCACCTCAAGGCGGCCCATGTAGGCATCCTTGAGGTCTTCAAGGGCTGACTTAAAAATGATGGATCCGCTGTTTTTGTTCCCGTAAAAAAGGCTGATGAAACTGTCTGGCTCTTCTGACAAGGTGGTCTTAATGATGCTGAGCATGGGGGTGATGCCTGACCCTGCGGCAAAGCAAACGATGTTCCTTGCCTGCTTGCTGCCAGGCTCCAAAACAAAGCTGCCCATCGGGGGCATGCTCTCAATCACATCCCCCACCTGCACGTTTTGTGCCCATGTAGAAAACTTGCCGCCCTCCACACGCTTGACTGCCACACAAAGGTCCTCGTTCACTGCATGGGAACAGAGGGAGTAGGATCGCCGAACAGATTCCCCGTCAATGTCAACCTTGAGCGTCAGGTATTGCCCCGGCACAAAGGTGAAATCCAAAGGGCTTTCAAAGGCAATGCTAACACAGTCAGCGGTTTCCTTCACAACCTTGGTGACCGTGAGGGCTTGGAACGTGGCCTTGCGTCCCTTTTGAGATTTCAAGGTGCAAAGGCGGCCTTGTGGGGTCTGAGAAGCTTTATTGAAACGCTTGAACATGGAATGCCAAATGGGTTAATTCAGGAGCAAAAGTAGGGTCGGAACCCCGACCATGACATTTCTCATGAAAGGTTCGTGAATGTCGGGGTAAATTGCGGCATATATTTTGAACTTATGGCGAACGCTGTCGACTTAACAACAACCTTTGATTCTTACGTAGCTGCTGAAAACAGGGTGGAACCTAAGCAGTGGATGCCTGAGAAGTACCGCAAAACCTTGGTTCGTCAAATTTCCCAGCACGCACACTCAGAGGTTGTGGGCATGCTGCCTGAAGCTAATTGGATCACGCGTGCGCCAAGTTTGCGTGCTAAACTGATCTTGATAGCCAAGGTGCAGGACGAAGGAGGCCACGGCCTCTACCTATACAGCGCAGCGGAAACCTTAGGTACAAGCCGGGAAACCATGGTAAGGGACTTGCTCTCAGGCAAGGCCAAGTACTCGAGTATTTTCAACTACCCTAGCCTGACATGGGCAGACATTGGCGTTATTGGCTGGCTGGTTGATGGCGCAGCCATTGCCAACCAGGTGATGCTTTGCCGGACATCCTATGGCCCTTACAGCCGAGCCATGGTCCGTATTTGCAAAGAAGAGTCCTTCCACCAACGCCAGGGTTATGAAATTGTCATGAAACTCGCCCGCGGCACATCGGACCAGAAGGCCATGGTGCAGGATGCGCTGAACCGCTGGTGGTGGCCCTCAATCATGATGTTTGGCCCGACAGATGACAACAGCCCCAATTCTGAGCAAAGCATGAAATGGCGCATCAAACGCAAGTCCAATGACCAGCTGCGTCAAGAGTTCATTGATAAAACCGTGGTGCATGCAGAGTTTTTGGATCTAAGCATTCCCGACAAGGACCTCAAATGGGATGAATCCAGGCAGTCTTATGACTATGGTGAAATCAACTGGGATGAGTTTTACCGCGTCATTCAAGGCGATGGCCCCTGCAACAGGCAACGGCTCATAGCCAGAAACAAAGCCCATAATGAAGGACAGTGGGTTCGAGAAGCCGCCACCGCATTCGCAGCCAAACAAGCTGCAAAAAAACCAGCAAATCAAGCACCATGAGCGATACCAGCAACTGGCCCCTTTGGGAGGTCTTTGTCCGAAGTAAAAATGGACTGGCACACAAGCATGCCGGTTCCCTTCATGCCCCTGACGCCGACATGGCATTGAAAAACGCCAGAGACGTCTACACCCGACGAAGTGAGGGTGTGAGCCTATGGGTTGTGCCTTCCGAGGCCATCACCGCATCGTCACCTGATGAAAAAGACCTGCTTTTCACACCGGCAGACGACAAAGTTTACCGCCACCCAACCTTTTATGACATTCCAGATGAAGTGGGACACATGTGATGATTTAACCAACTACGTTCTTCAGTTAGGGGACGACGCTTTGGTTCTAGGTCATCGCCTGTCTGAATGGTGCGGTCACGGACCCATCCTGGAACAAGACATTGCCTTGAGCAACATCTCTTTGGATTTGATTGGTCTGGCCCGGCAGTATTACCAATACGCAGCTGAACTGATTGGCGATGACATGACGGAAGATCACATCGCCTACCTGCGCGACGTGGGTGATTTCCACAACCATAGCATGATGGAGCAACCCAATGGACACTGGGGTGACACATTGGTTCGTCAATGCCTGTATGATGTTTTTCATCAGGATTATTTAACAGCACTGACCCGCTCATCTGACCAGCGACTCGCAGCCATCGCCGTGAAAGCCCTCAAAGAGGTAAACTACCATGTGCAGTTCAGCAGTGAGTGGTTGATTCGCCTAGGAGACGGCACCCAAGAGAGCCATGACAAGGTGCAGAATAGCCTGCAAGGTTTAATGACTTACAGCGCAGAATTTTTTCAAGCATCCAAGGCGGACGCATGGGCATTGAAACAAGGGGTTGGCCCCGATGTGGCAGCCCTGAAGCCTGGATGGGATAGCCGCATGGACGCCTTGATTTCACAAGCGACTCTGAGCCGACCTGCTGCAGACGCCGCCATCTGGCAAGGCAAAGAAGGATCTCATAGCGAGTTCCTTGCCCTGCTGTTGTCAGAGATGCAATCCCTGCCGAGGTCCTACCCGGATGCCACATGGTAGGGGACGACCCTCATGGGTGGTGGGCATGCCTTGAAGGGGTGCCCGATCCAGAAATTCCCGTCATATCCATTGTGGAACTGGGTGTCGTCAGAGACATCCGTCAAGGCGAACACGGCATTGACGTTGATCTGTCGCCAACCTACACCGGCTGTCCCGCCATGGATATGATGGCAGAAGATGTTCAAAAGTCCTTGGCAGAGAAAACAGGGCAACAAGTTCAGGTCCACCTGCTGATTGACCCCCCATGGACCACCGATTGGCTGAGCGAATCCACCAAGGACAAGCTCCGAGCCTATGGCATTGCTCCCCCTGTCGGTTCCACCAGTGACAAAAGGGAGCTGTTTGGCCCGCCCGCTCAGGTCAGCTGCCCCAAATGTCAAAGCGCTCAAACCGAACGGGTTTCTGCCTTTGGGTCTACCGCATGCAAGTCCCTTTACCGATGTCTGGATTGCCAGGAGCCCTTCGATTATTTTAAATGTCATTGAGGGTTTAAAAAGGGAAACATGAGGAATGCCTGAGAATGCCGAACTTTGCCACAGTCTCAACCCACCCATCATGGACAACACCCTTCGCTCCCACACAGAGAATGGCCTCTGTACCATCACCCTGAATCGACCAGAGGTTTTCAACGCCTTCAACCGAGACATGGCCCTGGCCCTGCAGGCCGAACTATCCCTGTGTGCCGGCGATGACAGCATCAGAGCTATTTTATTGACAGGTGAGGGCCGCGCATTTTGCAGCGGTCAGGACTTGGCTGAAGCCACAGACCCATCCGGCCATTCGCTGGACACCATCCTCAGCGAGCACATCAACCCCCTGGTGCTGGCCATGCGCGCCATGCAAAAACCTATCGTGGTGGCCGTCAACGGTGTGGCTGCTGGCGCAGGCGCCAACCTGGCACTCTGTGGTGACGTGGTCTTTGCAGGTCATTCGGCGAAGTTCATCCAAGCCTTTGCGGGTATTGGACTGATACCCGACACTGGCGGAACGTTGACCTTGCCGCGCCTGGTGGGCTTTGCAAAAGCCAGCGCCTGGATGATGACCGGTGACCGCATTGGCGCTGAAGAAGCAGAACGGCATGGCATGATTTACCAAGCGGTAGCTGATGCCGACTTGATGGCGGTGGCAACAGCCGCTGCCCTGAAGCTGGCCAGCCAACCCACCAAGGCTTTTGCTTTGACCAAGCAAGCCCTCAATGCCGTGGTTTTCCCTGACCTCAAAGCACAGCTAGAGCTTGAGCGACGCTTGCAAAACATTGCGGGCGAAAGCCATGATTTCAAAGAAGGCGTGACCGCTTTCTTGGAGAAGCGCAACCCCCAATTCAAAGGACATTAAGATGAAGCCATTCAAACAAGCCACCATTGTTGGGGCAGGCGCCATGGGGCGCGGCATTGCACAAGTCCTGGCGGAAGCCGGGGTGAACGTCACGCTCTATGACACCCACGAGTCTGCCTTGACCTCTGCCATCAAGCAGCTAGAGTCCGTTTACAGCCGATTGGTTGACAAAGGCCGACGCAGCAGAGAGTCCTGTGATGAGGCATTAGCACGCATTACCACCATTGTCAACTTCAAAGACGCGGAAGGCTCTGACCTGGTGATTGAGGCCATCGTTGAATCCTTGGATGCTAAACGATCCGTCTTTCAGATGGTTGACGATGTGGTTAGCGAGGATTGCGTGCTTGCCACCAACACCTCTTCCTTGAGCATTGCCGCCATCAGCGCCGGCGTGAACAATCCAGGACGCGTGGTGGGCTTGCATTTTTTCAACCCTGCGGCTTTGATGCCTTTGGTAGAGATTGTGCCCTCATTGGCCACCGATCCCGATGTCCTTGCACGCTGCCAGTCTGCCGTGAAGGCTTGGGGAAAATCTGGCGTGGTCGCTGCTGACAGCCCGGGATTCATTGTCAATCGCGTGGCAAGGCCCTTTTACGCTGAAGCTATGCACATGCTTGAAGAAGGTCTTGCCGACGTGCCAACCATTGACTGGGCCATGCGGGAGATTGGTGGATTCAAAATGGGCCCCTTTCAGCTGATGGACTTGATTGGCCACGATGTCAATTACGTGGTGACTGAAACGGTTTGGACACAATTTTACTATGACCCAAGATTCAGGCCCAATCTCACCCAAAAACGCTTGTTGGACGCGGGATGGCTTGGCCGGAAATCCGGCAAGGGCTTTTACGATTACGCCGATGGCGCGAGCAATCCTTCTGCCACCGAAGACCGGGCATTGGGTCAGGTTATTGTTGACCGCGTCACTGCCCTGCTCTTCAATGAAGCAGCAGATGCCCTTTACCGCAACATCTGTTCAGCATCCGATCTGGAAACAGCCATGCTTCGCGGCGTGAACTACCCCAAAGGGCTTTTGCAATGGGCCAACGAAACAGGCCTTGACACCATCGTGGACCGACTGAATGCTTTGCGAGATCGCACAGGCGACCCCCGCTACCGACCCTGCCCTTTGCTTGTCGATAGGGCAAGCAACAATCAACCATTTGAATGCTGACGCATCATGTCTGACAACATCCTAACCATCCAAGAAGCCATTCAACAAGTCCGTTCCTGGACCCAGGACCGCTTCGCTGGAGAACTCAGCGACTTCATGGATGAGCAGCCAGCGCTCTTTGCTTTTTTGCTTAACCTATCTGAAGAGTTTGAGGACCAGGCGCATGATCTGCTGGTTCGCTCAGCCTTGATTTTACGTGAAGGCTTCACGATTGCTGACATTCCCGTGAAAACCATCACAGATGCCATCATTGAGGATGCCACCAGGGACGTCACGGAAAGCATGGGGGCAGATGATGCGGCGGACCTCATTGATGCGGAAAACATGGCTCGCCGATCGCGAAGCCCTTTTGTGTTTCAGGAGGTTCGGCAGTATTTGCACGATCAACTGACCCTTGATGCGGAGAAGGATGTGCTCGGTGAGTACAACCTTTTGATTGTGGTGGATGTGATGATTGGCTGCTTTGAAGAGGCATTGGACTTGGGTGACGATGCAGACGCTGAGGCAAAAAATAAGTAACTTCCCGCATGCCTAATTCGAAACAGATTGTTGACGCCATGATGGCTAATGATGCCTTCAGCCAATGGCTAGGCATTGAGGTGGTCGACGCTTCTCCAGGCTCTGCCACCCTGCAGATGACCCTTAGGGATGACATGACCAATGGGTTTGGTGTGGCGCATGGCGGCATCAGTTATTCCTTAGCAGATTCTGCCTTGGCCTTTGCTAGCAATGGGCATGGTCAGCACGCTATATCCGTTGAGACCAGCATCTCACACGCTAAACCCATTCGCGTTGGCGACCTGCTCGTCGCCACGGCTGCCGAGCGTCAACGAGGCAAGTCGTTGGCTCGTTACGATGTAACGGTGACTGTCCAAGACAAGCCCGTTGCCCTATTCAAGGGCACAGTTTTTATTCAATCAACCCAATGGTGATTTTCCCATGAACGCATACCTCATTGATGGCATCCGAACCCCTGTGGGGTCTTTTGGCGGTGCCCTTGCTCCTGTCCGAGCTGACGACTTGGCCGCTCACGTGATCCAAGCTTTGATGGAGCGACACCCTGACCTTGCCCCTGCGGCCATCGATGATGTCATCATGGGCTGCGCCAACCAGGCGGGTGAAGACAACCGAAATGTTGCTCGCATGGCAAGCCTGTTGGCGGGCCTTCCCTCAACGGTGCCTGGCGAGACCATCAATCGGCTTTGCGCCTCGGGCCTCAGTGCCTTGGTGCATGCCGCTCGCGCCGTGGCTTCTCGCGACGGCGACCTCTTCATTGCTGGCGGCGTAGAAAGCATGACCCGCGGCCCCTATGTGATGAGCAAGTCTGGCCGGGCTTATGGCACAGATAGCAAGCTGTACGATTCCAGCTTTGGGTGGCGCTTCATCAACCCAAAAATGCAAGACAATCATGGCACGGAAGCCATGGGAGAGACAGCAGAAAACCTGGTTGAGGCCTACAGCATCTCCCGCGAGGACCAAGACGCCTTTGCTGTTTGGAGTCAGGAAAAAACCGCCAAGGCTCATGCCAGCGGGTACTTTGAGGGAGAGATTGTGCCCGTGAGCATTCCTCAACGAAAAAAGGACCCCATTGTGGTTTCTGCGGATGAATTCCCTAAGCCCAACAGCAGTTTAGCCGCCCTGGCAGGCCTGCGGCCAGCATTTCGCAAGGATGGCAGCGTGACGGCAGGCAACTCAAGCGGTCTCAATGATGGCGCTGCCGCCTGTTTGGTTGCCTCTGAAGCGGCTGTCCAAGCCCACGGGCTTACCCCCCTTGCACGGATTGTGGCCTCTGCCGTTGTTGGCGTGGAGCCCCGCACCATGGGGATTGGCCCCGTGCCAGCCACGCAAAAAGCCTTAGCTAAAGCCGGCCTTTCCCTGGACGACATGGACATCATTGAACTCAATGAAGCCTTTGCTGCACAAGCGCTCGCTTGTTCCCGGGCCCTTGGCTTGGATGATCGCGACCCCCGCATCAACCCCAACGGCGGCTCGATCGCTATTGGCCACCCCTTAGGCATGTCTGGCGCGCGATTAGCCTTGACGGCAGCAAGGCAGCTGAAAGCCCGCAAAGGCAAGTACGCACTGGTAACCATGTGCATTGGTGTAGGCCAAGGCTATGCGGTGATTCTAGCAAACCCCGAAGTCTGATGTTTTACGCATTCAAAGGCATGGTTCCCGTGGTCGATCCTTCGGCCTTTGTACACCCCCAGGCCAATGTCACCGGCGATGTTTGGGTTGGCAAGGATGTCTACATTGGTCCCGGCGCAGTGCTCCGTGGAGACTGGGGGCGCATCACCATCAAAGAGGGCGCTAATGTGCAGGAAAATTGCATCATCCATTCTTTCCCTGGAAAAGACGTGATTTTGGAGAAGTCCGCCCATGTTGGCCACGGCGCAATCATCCATGGAGCCTTTTTGGGTGAAAATTGCCTCATTGGAATGAATGCTGTGCTCATGGATGATGTCCAAATCGGGAAAAATTGCCTCGTTGGCGCCCTGGCTTTTGTCAAGGCGCGGACCATTGTGCCTGACGGGGCGGTGATGGTTGGAAACCCTGCAAAAATGGTTAAGCAAATGTCTGAAAAAGACATCGCATGGAAAACGGAAGGAACCCAATGGTACCAAAGGCTTCCTAAGGAGTGTCATGACACATTGACACCTTGCCAGCCCCTGCAGAAAGCGGACCTCAATCGCCCGAGAGGTTCCGGCGGACTTGAGCCTAAATCTTGATTTTTCGATAATAAATTGACCCTTACGGGTTGGTTCTATTGAAGTTTTAAGGTTATTAACCGTCTATTGTTGAAAAAATGCCTAAGTTTAACGCCTAACAAAAATCACTCAAACTCAGTTCGTATGAAAAACCGTACTCTACGCTGGTTGTCAACAGCCCTTATGTTAGTGGCGCTGCCAGCCTTCGGCCAACTCTCCGGAACCTATACCATTGACGCCTCAGGCTCAGGTACTTCCAACTACACCACCTTCGCTGCTGCGACAACTGCCCTATCTACTTCGGGCGTCAGTGGTCCTGTTATCTTTAACGTTGCATCGGGCACCTACACTGAGCAGGTGACGATTCCAGCATACACAGGAACATCAACCACGAATACGGTAACATTCCAGGCTAACCCGTCAAATACGACTGCAGCCACTGTGACCTATTCTCCTGCATCTTCATCAACCAACTGGACGATTCGTTTGGACGGCACAAGCAATGTGACGATCAAAGGCCTAGTTATCACCACAGGTGGAACCACATACGGTCGCTTGATTGATCAGTATGGCGCTAACACGAACATTTCCTTGATTGACAACACCTTGACTGGTGCTGCAGGAACAAGCACCAGCTCTTACTTCGCGGGCATTTACTACACATACAGTGCCACCACAGAAGCAAAGGGAAACTGGACCATCACGGGTAACACAATCTCTAATGTGTCTTACGCTACGTATATCTACGGAAAGTCATACACGACATCGATGGACACCATCGTTTTTGATGACAACACCATTAGCATGACCTACTATGGTATTTACCTCCGCTACGCAAAGTACCAGCATGTTCATGATAACACTGTGACCTATACATTAACTGGAACTGGTGGTTATAACTACCTCTACTACGCATCCGTTGGCCTAGATGTACAAAACAATGACATCAACAACTGCCGTTATGGTTTTTACTGTTACGCCGCGCCACCTTCAGGTAGCACGCCGGCTAACTATCTTTTCAAAAACAATGACCTTGAAGCAACCTACTACGGTATCTATGTTAGCGGTAGCGGGTCATCGAATTACACGCAGCCTGGTCATGTTTTGATCCAAAACAATAACATAGTTTGTGGCGGTACGTCATCAAGTTATGGTATTCGACTATCGTATGTTAACTCTACAAGCAGCAATCGCTCATTGGTTGAGAACAATATGATTGCATTGAATTCCACTTCAACTACTTCTTCTCAATATGGCATCTATCCTTACCATTCTGGTAATGTAGATTTTTTCCATAATTCTGTTTCTGTCTCTAATGGCTCTGCAACCTCTGGACGTGCATTGTATATGAACAAGTCTACGTCTACATCTTACTTCACTGCTGCTGGCAACGTTTTCAAGAACAACATCTTCACCAACTCTGGCGGAGGTTATGCGGCAGAAGCATCTAGCTCCGCAGCTGCAGGAACATATTTTACAGCAGACTACAATGTCTACAACGCAACAGGCACTAACCCGTTCAAGTACAATAACTCAGCTGCTACGACATTAGCCGCATGGCAAACAGCCACATCGCAGGATGCTAACTCTGCATATGGTGATCCTTTGTACAACTCAGCAACTGACTTACACGTACAAGGCACAGTGGCCAACAATACCGGCACTTCTGTTGGCACATTGACTGACATCGATGGCGATACCCGCTCAACCACCACACCTGACATTGGTGCTGACGAATATGCCCCATTGACTTGCTTTGGCGTTTCAGGGCTTACGGCAGCTAATATTTCAGATGTTGGTTTTGACGCAACATGGACCTCTAACAACACCACAACCATTGGCACCCAAGCGCGTTACCGCCTAAGCGGAAGCACAAGCGCATGGACCACCGCCTCTGGAACAACAAACAGCATTTCATTCTCTGGCCTTTCAGCAGCAACCGCTTACGACTATGCAGTACGTGAGATTTGCGCTATCGGCGATACCTGCGTTTGGAGCGTTAGCTCAACAGTTACAACTGCCCTATGTGCAGCGACTAGCCAGTGTCAGTACATGGTTTACATGACTGACTCTTATGGTGACGGATGGAATGGCAACGAATTGGTGTTTACACAATCAGGTGTTGCGGTAGGAACAGTTGGTGCTGGCTTCACTACTGGCTCTGCAGCCACTGACTCTATCAGTCTGTGTGACCTAGAATCTACAACTGTCACACTGGATGCTGGTTCTTACACATATGAGATTGGTTTTGTTGTTGTTGGTCCCTACGGTGACACTTTGTTGACTCATGCTGCGGGTTTCCCGGGCCCACTCAACAACCATGTCTTTGGTTCGTTCTTGGCTTACTGTAGCACTTGTGCTATCGTCACAACCCTGCCTTACACTGAGAACTTTGACAACACCACATCTTGGGTTGTTAGTGGCTACAACGGCGTCTTTGACGATTGCTGGACGCCGACTCCAAGTACAGGCTTTGTTTACCGCTGGGTTAGCTCTACAGGAGGCACACCGTCTTCAGCTACTGGTCCATTGTCAGGCTCTGGAGGAGCAGGTCAATACATCTACACAGAGTCCTCGTTTGGAATTGCTGGAGCTATTGCAACGGTAGAGATGCCTAACATGCAGCTCACTGACTCTCTGTTGGTTTTCTCTTTTGACTACCACATGACTGGCGCTACAATGGGCAACCTGTATGCTGAGTATGATGCCGGAAGCGGCTGGGTCACCTTTGACTCTATTATTGGCCAACAACAGGCCTCACAGTCTGCCGCTTGGATCACACACAACAGCCTGCTAACTAATCCAACTGGCGTGTTTAATATCCGCCTCCGCGGGGTAAGAGGAGCGAGCTTTACCGGTGACATAGCCTTTGATAATGCCTCTGTAGATGTGCTTGCTTGCATGGATCCCTCCGGATTGTCTGCTAGCAATGTCTCTAACACTTCATTTGATGTGGCATGGTCGAGTATCAATAGCTCACCACTGAGTTATGAAGTGCGCTACCGTTCAACAGGTGCCACCACCTACATGAGCAATGGTGCATCTGCATCGATTGCAGGTTTGACAGCAGGAACATCTTACGATGTGTCTGTTCGTGAGATCTGTGCTGTGGGTGACACCTCTGGCTGGTCAGCTGACTTGACTGTTTCAACTTTACTTTGTGCTGCTACCGACCAATGTCAATACATGGTTTACATGACTGACTCTTATGGTGACGGATGGAATGGCAACCAATTGGTGTTCACGCAATCTGGTGTTGCAGTAGGAACAGTTGGTGCTGGCTTCACTACTGGCTTTGCAGCCACTGACTCTATCAGTCTGTGTGACCTAGAATCTACAACTGTCACACTGGATGCTGGTTCTTACACATATGAGATTGGTTTTGTTGTTGTTGGTCCCTACGGTGACACTTTGTTGACTCATGCTGCGGGTTTCCCGGGCCCACTCAACAACCATGTCTTTGGTTCGTTCTTGGCTTACTGTAGCTCTTGCCCGCTTGTTACAAGCTTACCGTGGTTTGACAGCCTTGACAGCACATCAGTCTTGAATGACTGCTGGAACTTCAGCTCTGACGCAAATGGTCCATATTGGTCCACGTCAACTGCTGGCACAGGTTCTTCAGGAACAGGCCCGTTGGCACCTTCTGGCGGAACAGGTCAATACATCTTCCTTGAGACTTCTGGAGGCATAACTGGCTACTATATGTCTGGCTACGCAAACTTGCCACTTATGAATGTCAGTGACACATCACTTGTCCTGTCCTTTGATTACCACATGTACGGTGCAACTATGGGTACCCTGTTTGTTGAGCAGTACGATGGTAGCACATGGAATATCGTTGACTCAATCTCGGGTCAGCAGCATGGTATACAATCTGCAGCTTGGTCAACCAACAATAGCTTGATCTCCCATGGTGGCGGTATCCTTGAGTTGCGTCTTCGCGGCAAGAAGTTAAATGGATATACATCTGATATGGCTGTTGACAATGTGTCTCTTGACGTGTTGAGCTGTATGGAGCCAAACGGCCTGTCTGCAAGCAACATCACCACATCTTCATTTGATGTGGCGTGGAGCAGTATCAATGCTTCACCATTGAGCTATGAGGTTCGTTACCGCGCAAGTGGTGGTTCAGCCTACACAAGCAACGGCGCTTCTGCATCCGTATCTGGTTTGACGGCCGCATCTTCATATGATGTGTCTGTTCGTGAGATCTGTGCTGTGGGCGACACCTCTGGCTGGTCAGCTGACTTGGTTGTTTCAACAACCGTCTGCGATCCAACAGATCAGTGTGGTTACATTGTTTACATGACTGACTCTTATGGTGATGGCTGGAATGGCAACTCACTGAATTTCGTTCAGTCGGGTACCGTTGTCGGCACAACAGGTGTCAACTTTGCTACAGGCTCTGCCTTGACTGATACGGTCATGCTATGTAGCCAAGACTCTGCCTCTGTTACTTTGAACCTTGGTTCATGGTCTTCAGAGATAGGCCTTGATGTAACCAACCTGAATGGCGACACCTTGGTATCCCATACAGCTGGTACAACGTTGACTAATGCTTACAACTTTGGCACATTCTACGCTGACTGCCGCACACCTGCGACATACACAGTCTCCGTGAACATGGCGAAGGAAAGCATCCACCCATCTGGCGTTCGTATTGCGGGCAACTTCCAGGGATGGAATCCTGCTTCAACAGCGATGGCTGATCCTGACGGTGATGGCATCTATGAGTACACGATCAACACCTTCCTGGGTGAGCATCTTGAGTACAAGTTCATCAACGGCGCCGCATGGGGTTCTGATGAAAGTGTGCCTAACGATTGCCGCTACAACGGTTCTTGGAACCGTGGTGACAGTGTTGCTAACCTTGCTGACACGGCAGCGGTTGTATGCTTCGCAGCATGTACCGATTGTCAGATCAATGTCACCTTCTCGGTGAATATGGCTTGGGAAGTTGCAAATGGCATCGTAAGCGGAGACTCAGTCCACGTTGCTGGTTCATTCCAGGGATGGGATCCAGCAGTAACTGTAATGCTTGACACCAATGCAAACGGTATCTATGAAGTGACGGCTACTATGCCTATCAACTCCAAGATCTATTACAAGTACATCAATGGCAAGACATGGAATGATGCTGAAGCATCAGGTGACCTGTCTGCCTGTGGTGAAGACGACGGATTCGGTGGCAACAACCGCGTAGACAGCCTAGGTGTCACTGACACCGTGCTTGGCGTGGTTTGCTTCACCAAGTGTTACGACTGTTCAGTTGGCCTTCCTGAGCCAATGGCAGGTATCACACTTTACCCGAACCCAACTGTTGGCGAGTTCACACTCGAGCGCAGTGAGTTGGCTGGTGACGTTGAAGTAACGGTTGTTGACATGCAAGGTCAATTGCTCCGCGCCACCGAGTGGGCTGCTGGTGAAGCTGAACTTGACATGGACCTAAGCGATATGGCTTCTGGTGTATACATGATTCGTTTGAATGCTGACGAAGGTGCCCGCACCATGCGTGTTGCCATCCAGCGATAAGCGAAAGCTCTATTGAATTGAAGGCCGCTCCGAAAGGGGCGGCCTTTTTTTGTGCCTACGTTTTCTCTATGGTAGGTATCTTTATGGTTATGAAAAACCATTTCCCCCTAATGCTTGTGCCTGCCTTGATTGCCTCATGTGTCAATTATTCAGGCCATGAGCCATCACCGGTTGCCTACCCGGAGTCGCGTTATGACTCCAGCGACGTGAAGACCACCATTGGTCACGACGTAGCTGACCCCTATGGCTGGATGGAAGATGACCGGTCTGAAGAAACAGCTGAATGGGTAGAGGCGCAGAATGAGGTAACCTTTGCGCACCTGGAAGAGATCCCGTTCCGCGCTGCCTTGCGTGACCGCTTGTCTGCCCTATGGAACTATGCCAAGCGCGGTGCCCCATTCATTGAGGGTGACTACCGGTACCATTACCGCAATGATGGCTTACAAAATCAATACGTTATTTACCGTGTTCCTGTCGCTGGTGGCGATGAAGATGCTGTTGTGTTCTTGGACCCCAATACTTTTTCTGAGGATGGCACCACCTCATTGGGTGGCGTTTCATTCAGCCCCGATGGCAGCCTGGTTGCTTACCAAATCAGTGAAGGTGGCAGCGACTGGCGCAAGGTTATCGTCCTTGATGCCGTGACCGGCAACCGCTTGGGTGACACCTTGGTTGACATCAAGTTTTCTGGCCTGGCTTGGCTTGGCAATGCCGGCTTCTATTACAGCTCTTACGAGAAGCCTGAAGAGGGTTCTGCGTTATCAGGCATGACCGACGTGCACCGCTTGTTTTATCACCGCCTAGGCGATGCACAAATCGAAGATGAATTGATCTTTGGGGGTGCGGACTTGCCAAGGAGATATGTTGGGGGGTTTGTCACCGATGATGGTGACTGGTTGGTTGTGACAGCTGCCGTGTCGACCACTGGCAATGAACTCTATGTGCAAGACTTGCGCGACGCAGACGGCGCCCTGGCGCTCATTGCAGAAGGCTTTGACAAGGAGTACGGCGTGGTCACAAGCCGTGACGGCAAACTCTACATTCAGACCAATGATGGTGCCCCCAACAATCGCTTGATGGTCAGCCATGGCATTGCTGTGGGCGTAGACGCTTGGGAAGAGGTTATTGCTGAACGGGAATTCCCCATCAGTTTCACCATGGGTAGTGGCTACCTCTTTGTCAAAAGCTTGGAACATGCGCTGACGACAGTGGATCAATACCACTTAACCGGCGCGTTGATCCGTCGGGTTGAGTTGCCTGGCGTGGGAACTGCTGGCGGCTTTGGCGGCAAGCACGACGCTGATGTTTTGTATTACAACTTCACCAATGCCATCACCCCAAGCACCATTTATGCTTACGATGCAGAGCGTGGTGAATCCTCTGTTTTCCACGCCTCTGAAATTGACTTTGACCCCAGTGGCTTTGTCTCCAGCCAAATTTTCTACACCTCGCCCGATGGCACAGTCATCCCCATGACCATTTCCCACAAAAAAGGGCTGGCCTTGGATGGCAGCAACCCTACAATGCTTTACGGGTATGGCGGTTTCAATATCAGCCTGAAGCCTAGCTTTTCTACAAGCTACACAGTGTGGATGGAGCAGGGGGGCATTCTTGCTATACCTAATATTCGCGGTGGCGGAGAGTACGGCGAAGCTTGGCATGTGGCTGGCACCAAGATGCAAAAGCAAAACGTCTTTGACGATTTCATTGCCGCCGCAGACTACTTGATTGACAACGGCTACACGTCCCATGAGAGGCTTGCTTTAGCGGGAGGCTCTAATGGCGGCCTACTCGTTGGCGCCGTGATTACGCAACGCCCTGAATTGGCTGCGGTTGCCTTCCCAGCAGTGGGCGTTCTGGACATGTTGCGCTACCACACCTTCACCGCAGGTGCGGGGTGGGCCTACGATTACGGCACGGCTGAAGATAGCGATGAGATGTTCAACTACTTGCTTGGTTATAGTCCCGTGCACAATGTGACTGCAGGCACTTGCTACCCGGCAACCATGGTCACCACGGCTGACCACGATGACAGGGTTGTGCCCTCGCACAGTTTCAAGTTCGCAGCAGAGCTTCAGGCTAAACAATCCTGCAGCAATCCGACCTTGATTCGCATTGAAACCAATGCGGGTCATGGCGCAGGCAAGCCTACAGCCATGGTTATTGAAGAAGCCATTGACAAATTCGCCTTTGCCTTCTGGCACATGGGCATAACTGAGTTGAAGTAAGCATGAGCCACATCCACAACTATGTCTTAGGTCAATGGACCCCCGGCGGCACGGCAGAGTATGAAGCCCGTCACGCCATCACGGGCGCAAGCATTGGCACCGTTGCCAGTTCAGACCTGAACTACGAAGAGATCTTAGCTTATGGCCGCGACAAGGGCGGTTCTTCCTTGCGTGCCATGACCTTTCCTGAGCGCGGCTTGATGCTCAAGGCCTTGGCTCTGCACCTGACAGCCCTCAAGGCGACGTACTACCCTGTTTCTGCACAAAGTGGTGCCACGAAGGTGGATTCCTGGATCGATATTGATGGGGGCATTGGCAACTTGTTTGCTTACGCTACCCTGCGCCGAGAGTTTCAGGACCTGCCCTATTACGTGGAGGGTCAACCGGCCAGACTGTCCCGAGAAGGAAGCTTCATTGGACATCACATCATGTTGCCAAAGCGGGGTGTTGCTGTGCATATCAACGCCTTCAATTTCCCTATCTGGGGCATGCTGGAAAAGATCGCGGTCAACTTGCTTGCGGGGGTTCCCGCGGTAGTCAAGCCGTCGGAGTACACCAGCTATGTAACGGAAGCCATGGTGCGAGACATCATTGCCAGCGGCATCCTTCCAGAAGGCGCTTTGCAGTTGGTTTCAGGTAAAGGCAGGGGCATCTTGGACCATGTGCAACGCGGTGATGTGGTGTCATTCACTGGCTCCAAGGCAACCGGCTACGCCCTCAAGCAGCAGCCCCTGTTCATGGACCGCGGCGTGCCCTTTAACCTGGAGGCTGACTCCTTGAATGCTATTGTGCTGGGTCCTGACGCGCACCCTGAGAGTGCGGAGTTTGGCTTGTTTGTCAAAGAGGTTGTGCGAGAAATGACGGTGAAAACTGGACAAAAATGCACCGCTGTTCGCCGAGCCATGGTGCCTGAGGATTTGTTGGACGCAGCGCAAGCAGCCATCGCAGGCAGGCTCTCAAAGACCACCCATGGCGACCCTTCTGTGGAAGGAACCCGGATGGGTTCACTGGCCTCCTTTGAACAAATTCAGCGCGTGCAAGACGCCGTGCAAATATTATCCAGCAACCAAACCTTGGTTCATGGCAACTTGGACGGCTCAGGAAATCCCACAGGCAACCATGCGGATGGTGCCTTCTTTGCCCCTGTTCTGTTCCGATGTGACGACCCACATGGCAAGACCAAGGCGCATGACGTGGAGGCTTTTGGCCCCGTTTGCACCTTGATGCCTTACAAGGGCTTGAGTGATGCCGCTAACCTGGTCGCCAAGGGCAAGGGGTCCCTTGTCACCTCCATTGTGACTGCCGACAAAGATGTGGCTAAGACCTTCACCTTGGAGGCTGCCTACAGCAATGGTCGCATCCACATCCTTGATGCCAGTTGCGCTAAAGAATCCACAGGTCACGGCTCACCCATGCCCCTGCTCGCCCACGGCGGACCTGGTCGCGCAGGCGACGGGGAAGAGATGGGTGGCATGCGCGGGGTGATGCACTACTTGCAGCGAACAGCTGTGCAGGGACACCCTAACATGCTCAGCCACATAGCTGGCCAGCACCTGCCAGGCGCAGATCGCCCTGAAGCCAGCCCGCATTTGTTTCGACAGCATTTTGAAGAGGTAAAAATTGGCTCAACGGTCACAACGGAAAGCCACCTGGTAACCCTAAAGGACATCGACGATTTTGCCGAACTCAGTGGCGACAAATTTTATGCGCACATGGATGAAAACGCCCTTGACGGCACCATTTTCACTGGCCGTGTCGCCCATGGTTACTTCATCCTGAGTCGGGCCGCAGGCTTGTTTGTTGACCCGGCAAAAGGGCCTGTTCTGCTCAACTATGGTATTGACAGCTGCCGGTTCACCAAGCCGGTTTACCCGGGTACCTCCGTGCACGTGAAACTGACGGTACAGGAAAAAATCAACCAAGAAAAACGCAGTGAGGATGACATTGCTAAAGGCATTGTCAAATACTACGTAGAGGTCATCGATGATGAGAATGAATCCGTTGCAGTTGCCACGATTTTAACCATGGTACGAAAATTGGACCAGTCATAGCTAACCTGAACCCTGCAATGGCTTACAAACCATCAAATTCAACGGATTTTGATTTACGACCAACTAAAAACTATCGGTGGAGGCCTGTTAAATTCCATCGCCATGAACGTGACCCACGCTACTTTTGTACCTTGAACAACTCGTTCCATTTGACTGACTCATGAGCACCAACCCCATTGATCAAGGCAGCGTTACCCTGAGCCGCAATGCGGCAGTTGCCACCATCACCTTTTCTCATCCTTTGAGCAATTCTTTGCCGGGGAAGCTGCTGGATCTTTTGGCGACCACGATAACTGAAGAAGGCCTGAGCAACGAGAGCAAGGTCATGGTTTTGAAATCTGGCGGTGACCGCGCGTTTTGCGGCGGCGCAAGCTTTGATGAATTGGCGGCCATTGACAATGACAAAAACGGTTTGCAGTTTTTCTCTGGTTTTGCAAAGGTTATCAATGCCATGCGAACTTGCCCCAAGCTCATCATTGGCCGCGTCCATGGCAAAGCTGTGGGTGGGGGTGTTGGCATTGCTTCCGCCACAGATTATTGCTTTGCCACCCAGTTTGCTGCCGTGAAATTGAGTGAGTTAGCTGTTGGTATCGGGCCCTTCGTGGTTGGCCCTGCGGTGGAAAGAAAAATTGGCAGCAACGCCATGAGCCAGCTGGCCATTGATGCCACAAATTTCCGGACTGCCTCATGGGCAGCATCCAATGGTTTGTACGCAGAAGTCTTTGATGATGTGGAGGCGCTTGATGCAGGCGTTGAGCGGTTGACAAACAGCCTTTCGGGGCAAAGCATGGACGCCATGAAAGCCTTGAAGAAGGTGTTCTGGCAAGGCACGGACCATTGGGGTGAACTGCTGCTAGAACGCGCGGCCATTTCCGGTTCTTTGGTGCTTCGTGCTGAGGCAAAAGCTGCCATTGCTCACATCAAATCTCAGCTTGGCGGATGATCAAGCAACACATGCTATTGCCGGCGTTCAAAGCCCTTGAAGGCAGCGAGGCAAGCAACAGGACTGGCTTGCAGCTCAAGCGGTTGTCTGGGTCAAGTCTGATTTGCTTAATCAAACCCTCATAAGCATGGGCAAGCAATCTCCAGATATCCTACTCAAGGCTTTCAGCCTCATGGCAACAGCGAAGGCCATGACTGAGCTATATGAAAAGCGGAAGGCTGTGACTCAAACCTATGTTCATGCAACCTCCAGGGGGCATGAGGCCATTCAGTTGGCCATGGGGCTTCAGCTCAAGCCTTGTGACTACGCCTACCCATATTACAGGGATGATGCCATGTTGTTAGGTATGGGTCTTTCCCCGTATGACTTAATGCTTCAATTGCTGGCAAAAAAAGACGATCCTTTTTCTGGTGGAAGAACCTACTATTGTCACCCAAGCCTGAAGGATGACGACAAACCAAAAATCCCTCACCAATCCTCTGCCACCGGCATGCAGGCCATTCCTGCCTCAGGGGCAGCGATGGGCATACAGTACCGCGAACAGCAGGGTTTGACTGATGGATGGGGGGACGACAAGCCCGTGGTGATGTGCTCCATTGGGGACGCTGCCATGACTGAGGGTGAAGTCTCCGAGGCGTTGCAAATGGCTGCCTTGAAGCAGTACCCTTTGCTGATGCTTGTGCAAGACAATGGGTGGGACATCTCTGCCAGTGCGGATGAAATCCGGTCAGGCAATGCTGCAGACTACGCCAAAGGATTCAAGGGCATCAAGGTGGTGCAGGTAGACGGCAGCGACTTTGCCGCCTGTTACCATGCCGTGCGTGAAGTCTTGAAGTCTATGAGAGAGGGTCGCCAGCCCCACCTAATCCACGCAACCGTTCCGTTGTTGAATCACCACACTTCGGGGGTTCGCATGGAGTGGTACCGGGACGATTTGGACGAAGCGGCCAAGCGTGACCCCTTCCCAAAGCTCCATGACTTCTTGCTTGAACAAGGGGTTGAGGCCAATCAGCTTAAGGGTCTTGTGAAGAAGGCCAATGCATTGGTTGCTTCAGACTTTGAGCGTGCCATGGCGGCAGAAGATCCCTCTGCAGAAGACCTCTTCACACACCGCTACGCAGAAAGCCCTATCACTGAGGAGCGGGGTGAACGTGCGCCTGCAGATCGGGAATCCACGGTGATGGTTGACTGCGCCCTGTTTGCCATCCGTGAGATCATGGAAGAGCACCCTGAAGCGCTATTGTACGGACAAGATGTGGGTCACCGACTGGGGGGTGTCTTCCGGGAAGCCGCCACATTGGCGCAAACATTTGGCAACGATCGGGCCTTCAATACCCCAATCCAAGAAGCCTTCATTATTGGCAGCACCGTTGGCATGGCCGCCGTGGGATTGAAGCCCATCGTGGAAATCCAGTTTGCTGATTATATCTGGCCCGGCTTGAACCAGCTTTTCAGCGAGCTAAGCCGATCCAACTACCTCTCCAATGGCAAATGGCCCGCGAGTGCTGTCATACGCGTTCCTATTGGGGCTTATGGATCTGGGGGGCCTTACCACTCCTCATCGGTGGAGTCAGTCCTCAGCAACATTCGTGGCATCAAGGTGGCCTACCCGTCCAATGGGGCAGACCTCAAGGGTTTGATGAAGTCCGCCTTTTACGACCCCAACCCTGTGGTCATGCTTGAGCATAAAGGGCTGTACTGGTCCAAAATACCTGGCACAGATTCCGCCAAGACCATTGAGCCCGATGCCGATTACGCCATCCCCTTTGGCAAGGGTCACATCGTTCAAGCGGCAAAGCCGGAGGCAGGTGAAAGCCTTTGTGTCATCACCTATGGCCGAGGGGTACATTGGGCCCTAGAGGCAAGCCAACAGGTGAATGGCGGGGTGGAAATTGTGGATTTGCGGACCATTGTGCCCGTCGATGAGGCATTGATTGCAGAGCGATCTGCAGCGCATGGAAGGGTCATGGTTATCACTGAGGAGCCGGTAGCCAATAGCTTTGCCCAGTCCCTTGCTGGACGTATTCAGGCAGCCTGTTTTGACTCCTTGGATGCGCCCGTTGCAGTGATTGGCTCTGAAAGCACCCCTGCCATTCCGCTCAACAGCACGCTGGAAGCTGCCTTGTTACCTAGTGCAGACAAAGTGGCTAAGGCCATGCAGGCCCTGTTGGCCTACTAGCGGCTAACCAGATTCTTGTCAAGCAGGTACAATAGGGCTGCAATGGATGCGGACCCCATCTCAAGCTCTCTGGGGTGGACAGAGTCCATGTTGTCTTGCGCTGTGTGGTGGTAGTCAAAATAGCGCTGGCTATCGCCCCGGTAGCCAATGAGCAAGACGCCATCGTCGTCGATCTGACCGACATCAGCACCGGATCCGCCAATGGCCCAATCCCTGCAACCGTAGCGTGCAAGCTGCTTGTTGAATGGCTTGATGGCCTCAATGGCGCCAGGCATGTCGTGCACAGAGAAGCCCCTTGGCGCGCCAGACCCGCCATCAGATTCGAGGGCAATGACATGTTTTTTTCCCGCCTCAAGCCCTTCGTTGGCATAGGCCCTGGCGCCGTCCAGGCCAAACTCTTCGTTGGCAAAGAGAACGATGCGATGGGTTCTGTGAGGCTGGTAGCCCGACTGTTTCAATAGCCACAAGGCGTGCATGGCATGCGCGACACCCGCGCCGTCATCCTGGGTTCCGCGCCCGAGGTCCCATGAATCCAGGTGGCCGCCAACCACCACCACCTCATCGGAGTGGCTGCTGCCTGTCCACTCCGCAATCACGTTGTAGGAGGTTTTTCGTTTTTTCTCTTTACAGCCTAAAACAAGGTGAAAATGGCCATTTTTTGCTGTTTTTAGCTCAGAACTAAGCCAATTTGCGTCATTTGTGCTAATTCCGGCAGCGGGAATTTTTGCGACTTTTTCCTCATAAGCCATGGCTCCCGTGTGGGGAAAATCGTCTTGCCTGTGGGTCAGGGACCGGACCACCACGGCCACTGCGCCATATTTTGCCGCCATGGAGGCGCCGCCCCATCGCTGCCATCCAGCTCGGCCATAAGCAGAGCCTGTGCGAATCAAGCCCGGGTCCATGGGCTCATTGAAAAAGGCAATTTTTCCTTTGAGTAAGTGGCCTTTTGCGTGCAGGTCGTCCCGCCCCACAATTTCAATGACTTCTGCTGTGATGCCTTCGCCGCCATTGCCTCCCGGAGTGGGTACAGATCCGCCCAGGGCAGTGACATGCAATACTTTGCTGCGTGAGGCGCTTTGGTAGTCAGCTGTTTCCTCTCCGCGTTGCCAGTGACGCACATCAACGGCTTGCGTGAAAACCCGATCAAAACCCAGGCTGTCAAGGGTTTCAACCGCCCATAAAACAGCCATTGAATCACCGGGGGATCCCGATAAGCGGGGGCCTACAGAGGTCGATAAGTCGTCCAACCATTGGTAGCCTTGTTGCACACCCAAGGCTTCTGCATAGAGGCTGTGGATGAAGGCCTCCTCGCTCTGGCTTGAGGATTGTGCCTTGGCTTGTGTTGGCAGAGCCATCAAGGCCAGCAGAGAAAATGGGGCAAGGATTAGATTCTTCATCATCACAAGGGAATTACGATCCAAGCATCAGCGGACCGGGATCTCCGGAAGCCAGGTGCATCAAAAAAGCTGTCAGCCAGCCACCATAGGTGCCCACCGCGTAGCCAACCACCGCCAGCAAAACGCCCACGGGGGCCAGCGAGGGGTGAAAGGCTGCAGCAACAACTGGGGCAGAAGCAGCGCCGCCAATGTTGGCCTTGGAGCCGACGGCAACAAAAAAGAAAGGGGCCTTGATCAGTCGCGCCACCAAAATCAACGTGGCAACATGGAAAATCATCCACAGCAATCCAACTGCAAAATAACCGGGCTCATTGAAGACCTCTCGGATGTCCATCTTCATACCGATGGTGCCCACCAGGATGTAAATAAAGACCGATCCCAGTCGACTTGCGCCAGCTCCTTCAAGCTGTCGAACCCGGGTGAAGGAAAGCAAAAGACCAATGGAGGTAGCCACAATCACAATCCAGAAAAAGGCGCTGGTTAAACTGAAATTGGCCGTGTAGGGGTAGTGCTCTGCAAACCATGGCGCCACATAGTCGCCGGCCACATGCGCCAGGGCGACGCCGCTAAAAGCGATGCCCAGTATCATCATGACATCAGACAGGGTAGGGATTTTTGCTGTGCGAGCAATGAAATCTTCCATCTTGCTTTGCAGGGTTTTGACGCTGCTGTTGTCTGCCCGGAGCCATTGATCAATCTTGTCTGACTTCGCGGCGCCAATCAAGATAAAGGCCATCCAAATTTCAGCGACAATCACGTCCACGGTGATCATGACAGAGTAAAGGCCATCTGTGGGTTGGAAAATTTCATACATGGCAGCCTGATTGGCGCCACCGCCAATCCACGAACCTGCCACGGTGGAGAGGCCTCGCCAGAGTGCTTCTGGACCAACGCCGCCCAGCAAGTCTGGGGCCACAGCACTGGTGATCAACAAGGCAATTGGCCCACCCAGGATGATGCCTGCTGTGGCTGTGAAAAACATGATCAAGGCCTTGGGGCCTAGTCCAATCACTGCCTTGAGGTCAATGCTGAGCGTGAGCAGGATCAAAGACGCTGGAAGGAGGTAGCGTGAAGCGACAAAGTAGAGGTTGTTATCTGCGGAGACCAGCCCAAAGGATGTCAGCAACGATGGGAGAAAGTAACAAAGCAACAGGGCGGGAATGACCCTGAAGAATCCAGCGTACTTGTCTCTGGATGAGAAATAGAAAACCAAGCCAAGGATGGCCATCAGTAGGCCAAAGGTTATGGCTTCATTGTTAATCAATGCAGTGTTTGCTTCCATGGTCGGTCATTAATGGGGTCTGTCCTGATCCTGTCGGATGACAGAATTGTCCGAAGATACACTTTTGCAGCAAGCGACAGGTCTCAATCAAGTTGCATTTCTGGCACATGTTCTGGCACGGTCAGTTGACCCTCAGTTGCAGCGACAATTGCTTCAACTGACACGCCAGGCGCGCGCTCCCTGAGGATGAAACCCTGATCGGGATCGATGTCCATGACTGCAAGATCTGTGACCACTTTTTTCACGCATTGCACGCCCGTGATGGGCAGTGAGCAGGCCTTGAGCAGCTTGGACGCGCCTTTGCGGTTGCAGTGCTGCATGGCCACAATGATGTTTTCAGCGCTGGCGACCAAGTCCATGGCGCCGCCCATGCCCTTGACCATTTTGCCTGGGATTTTCCAGTTGGCAATGTCACCGTTTTCAGACACTTCCATGGCACCAAGCACCGTCAGCTGCACCTTTTGTGCCCGTATCATGGCAAAGCTGGTAGCGCTGTCAAAAAAAGATGCGCCATCCAGGGCGGTGATGGTTTGTTTGCCGGCATTGATCAGGTCTGGGCTCTCATCACCTTCAAAAGGGAAAGGGCCCATGCCAAGGATGCCATTTTCTGACTGGAATTCGATGTCGATGCCCTCAGGAATGTAGTTGGCCACCAGGGTGGGGATGCCAATGCCTAGGTTGACGTACCAACCACTTTGTAGTTCCTGTGCGATGCGTTGTGCGATGCCGTTTTTATCAAGTGCCATGAGTGGGTCAATTAAGAGCGTGAACGAACCGTGCGCTGCTCAATGCGCTTTTCAAAAGCCGAACCTTGGTAGATGCGGTGGACAAAAATGCCGGGAACATGGATCTCGTTGGGGTCCAGTTGGCCAGCGGGAAGCAATTGCTCCACCTCAGCCACCGTGATCTTCCCTGCCATGGCCATCAAGGGGTTGAAGTTTCTGGCGGTTCCCTTGAAGATGAGGTTGCCTGCGGCGTCCCCCTTCCAAGCCTTCACAAAGGCAAAGCTGCTGTCAAAGGCATGTTCAAGAATGTGTGGCTTGCCATTGAACTCGCGCACCTCCTTGCCCTCAGCGACTTCCGTGCCATAGCCGGCAGGTGTAAAGAAAGCGGGAATGCCTGCACCAGCGGCACGGCATCGTTCCGCCAGGGTGCCTTGCGGGATCAATTCCACCTCCAGCTCACCAGAGAGCATTTGGCGTTCAAATTCATCATTCTCCCCCACATAGGAAGAGATCATTTTTTTGATTTGGCCGTTGTCTAAAAGGATGCCAAGCCCAAAGTGGTCCACCCCGGCATTGTTGGAAATGCAGGTCAGGTTTTTGATGCCCTTTTTCTTGATGGCTGCGATGCTGTTTTCTGGAATGCCACAAAGGCCAAATCCACCAAACATCACCGTCATGCCATCTTCCAACCCCTCAAGGGCTACATCAGCATTGTCTACGATTCGATTGATCATGGGGTTTTCAGTTTAATTGAATTCATCGTCATCATTGAAGTTGCCACCGGCTTGAACGTCAACAGCATCACAATCCACGTTGATGCTCATGTTTTGTGGGCGCTCAAAGGGTTCTTTGCTGATGCCAAGCTCAGGCATCTCATACAGGGACCGCATGTAGAGCCCCCAGATTGGCAAGGCTACCGTAGCGCCTTGGCCATAATACGTGCTGCCAAAGTGGGCGGCGCGATCCTGGCAGCCAGACCAGATGCCTGTGATCAAATTAGGCACCATGCCAATGAACCATCCATCGGATTGATTCTGTGTGGTGCCTGTTTTCCCTGCGATTTCATTGGTGAAGCCATAGGGGTAGCCTGTGACAATGTCGTTGAGGTAGCGGCCCCCGCTGTGGCGGAGCCTGCGTCCCGTGCCTTTGTTGGTGACGCCCTCCAGCAGCTGAACCATGGTGTAGGCGATTTCAGGGCTGAAGACTTCCCGCGTTTCAGGCACAAACTCATCGAGCACTACCCCGTCCTTGTCCTCAATCCTGAGCATGACGATGGGCTCTGTGTAGAGGCCTTTGTTGCCAAATGCGGTGTAGGCGCCGACCATTTCATACACGCTTAAATCCACGGCCCCTAGGGCAATGGATGGCACCTCGGGAATGGCGGATTTCACACCCAAGGACTTTGCCATGGAGATCACGGGCTTTGGCCCGACTTGCTTCATGAGGTAAGCGGTGACAGAATTCACGGAACCGGCCAGGGCCTCCTTCAGGGTGAGCACTCCGCCATAGACGTCATCGGAATTGCTGGGGCACCAATCCTCCAAAAGGCCAAACTGCCCCTTTTCGATGCAGGTTTGCACATTGGGAATCTCTAAGCAAGGCGAATACTTTTTTTCAGAAATGGCTGTGGCATAGACAAAGGGCTTGAAGGTTGATCCGACTTGGCGCCGCCCTTGAATCACATGGTCGTATTGGAAATGGCGGAAATCGATGCCCCCAACCCACGCCTTGATGAAGCCTGTTTGTGGTTCCACGCTCAGCACCCCTGTCTGGTAAATGGACTTGTAGTACTGAATGGAATCCATGGGACTGATGACCGTGTCGATGTCCCCGCTCCAGGAAAACAGTTTCATGGGTATCGCCGTGCTGAAGGCTTTTTCTATGGCCGCATTGCTGGCACCTGATTGCTTCAGGTTCCTGTAGCGCTGCGTTTGACGCATGCCAGCTTTCAGGAGCTTTTTGCCTTCGACCACGGCGTCTGCCTTTGGGAAATGGAAGGGCCCAGCGCGTCGGCTATTGACCTGCTTGAAAAAGACCTTTTGCAGGTTGCTCATGTGCGCGGTCATGGCAGACTCTGCTGCCCGCTGCATGCGGCTGTCAATGCTGGTGTAGATCACCAAACCATCGGTGTAGATGTTGTATTTGCTGCCGTCTGGCTTGCGATGTGAGCTGGCCCACAGCTTCATTTCCCTTCGGACGTGCTCGCGCAGGTAGGGCGCCATGCCTTGGTCGTGGCCCTGGCGATTGAAGCGCAGCGCAATAGGCAAGGTGACCAAGGAGTCTGCCTCAGATTGGCTGAGGTAATCGTTGCGCTGCATCTGGCGGATTACCGTGTTGCGTCGTTGCAAGACGCGGTCAGCATATTTAGCCCTGGCGGGGTTGTACAGTGAGGGATTTTTGAACATCCCGACCAGCACGGCTGACTCCAAAACATTGAGATCAGACACATCCTTGCTGAAGTAAATCTTGGAGGCATTGGCCACACCAACCCCCTGGTAGAGGAAGTCAAATTTGTTGAAGTACAGGGCAATAATTTCATCCTTGCTGTAGCGTTGCTCCAGCTGAATGGCAATGATCCACTCTTTGAGTTTTTGCGTGATGCGCTGCAGGTTGCCAGTGTGCGCCACCCCATGGAACATCTGTTTGGCCATTTGCTGGGTGATGGTAGACCCGCCGCCATTTCTACCCATGTTAACCACGGCACGAGCCAGGGCACGGAAATCGATGCCGGAATGGCTCCTGAAGCGCTCATCTTCTGTGGCGATCAATGCCTGCACCAAGTGCTCGGGCAAATCGCTGTAGTCGGCGTGCACCCGGTTTTCCATGAAGAAGGTGCCAATCTGCTTTCCGTCAGCAGAAAGGATTTGGCTTGCCAAATAGTTTTTAGGGTTGGCGATGGCCTCCATGGACGGCAGAGAGCCAAAAACCCCGGCCCATGTCAACATCATCATGATCACAAAGGCCAGTGGACCACTGATGGCTAGCAACCACAAGCGACGCAGCCAGACCTTGAAATCATGCGGCTTTTGCTTGCTCATAGCCCACTTTCAGGGTAAAGGGTGAGGGCAACGGATGTCACGCCAAGCAGGTTGACATCCCGCATGCCATGCTGAAATCGAAAGAGGTAGTGGCCTTTGAGGGGGAATCGCAATCCCGTTTGCAAATAGGGGAACTCCAAGGTCTTCAGTGCACCTACGCCGCTACCGTGCCAGACACCCTGAGGTGAGGCCAGTTGCACATGCAGGCTGTCCTGGTATTCCGTGCGGGACTCGGAGAGGATGTCGCGAAAGAGGTAGAGGTTCTGGTAGGGGTAGCTGTTGTCTGTGGTCACCTGCACCATCACCCGGTACACTTGGCTGCTGTCTTCAACGGCAACATCAAAGATTAGCAGGCTGTCTTGGTGCCACCCATCGCCTTGAATTTCAATGACCTGAGCGACGTCTGGTTGAGGGCCGCAAGACACCGTGAGCATGGCTGCTAATGCAACAGTCAGGGGCGCTGCAAGGATTTGTTTCAGAAACGGAGCCATCTCCCGAAGATACTGCATCTTTGCCCTGTGAAGCCGGCATTCCTCTTGTTGATACTCTTGTTGATTCGCCCTGGGGCGGAACTGGTTGCACAGCCACAGGAGGTGGGTCAATGGCGCGTCCACTTCCCCATGAACTCAACCCATTCAGTGGCCCTGTTGGACGACCATGCGTTAGCCGCATCGGACTACGGCATGATTGTGTATGACCGGGTGAACCGAAGCACCTACGCCTACTCCTTGTCAGATGGCTTGAGTAACCTGGGGCTGACGACGATTGAAGCCTGCAAGGATGGCCGCACAATTTTGATGGGCTATGAAGATGGCCAGATTGACCTCTGGACACAGACACAGACCCGCATCATTGCAGACATCCCAAAAAGTGGCCAGCACCTTGGCAAAACACAGATTCACGATTTTGCTGTGGTCAACAACAAGCGAGCCTTTGCGGCAGCGGGATTTGGCGTGGTGGAAATTGACATGGAGTTGGCCTTGATCAAGGGAACCTACTTGCTGCGACTGGACGGCCTGACCACCCAGGTCAACGCCATTGCCGCCCACGGGGACACCCTATGGGCAGCCACAACAGAAGGTCTTCGCAAGGCCTATGTTCACAGTCCCTTGTACCTGCCGTCATCGTGGGTGTCTGTGGCTGCATGGCAAGACAGCAATTTGATTTCTGTGGCCGCAGGGCCGGAAGGTGTTTGCTTGGCGACCGACTCGAGCAACAGGGCATGGCGCCGATCCGGGAGCCAATGGATGGGTTTAGATCTAGGAAACCAAGCGCAGGTTGTGCGTCGTGTCAGGGCAACGGGGGACGCCACGAAGCCATGGGCTGTGGTGCGCGAATACGACATCTACCTGCTCGATGCGCAAGGGCTGAATCCCTTTGTGATTGCCAGCGGGTATGGTGGCAATGACGGCTACAGGCCTATGGACATTGCCATGGGGGAGAGTCAGGGTGACATGATTTACTGGACCGCCAACGCCTCCGTAGGGCTGACCTTCATTGACAACCCTAACTACGTCAAGCACAGAAGCCTGAGTGGCCCACCCACGGCAGAATCCTTCCGTGTCATTGCACAACCTCGCGGCATGGATGTCTTGCCGGGCGCCCTTGACGCCACTTGGACAGGGGTCTACTCCAACGAAGGCGTTTACCTCTTTGACCATGAATCCTGGCGACTGTTTGACGCCAGCTACATGGCAAACAGCAAGGACATTGTCGCCACCCTTGTCGACCCATCAGACACCAGCCATTGGTTTGCGTCCAGCTGGGGAAAGGGCATCCTGGAATACCGAAATGGCAGCCTTTACAAACTTTGGAACAAGGACAACAGCAGCCTCTTGCCGGCAGGGGGCTCAGGCCCGGCGGACATCCGTGTGGGCGACATGATCTACGGCAACGACGGCGCCATTTGGATGACCAACGCTTTGTCCAACAGGCCCCTGCATCGCTATGACCCCCTCACGGAAACATGGATAGGCTATGCCTGTGGCACCCTCAACGGCTTGAACGTGAAGGACCTCATTCAAGATGTGGATGACCAGTTTTGGTTGATGACCCGCATCAGTGGTTTGGCTGCGGTGAAGATTGAGAATGGGGTTGCACAAGTTCGAAGCCTGAAGTCGGGCAACAACAGTGGCAACCTGCCAACCAACCGGGTTTACAGCATCGCTCTTGAGGATGATGGAGAGGTGTGGATTGGCACCGCGGACGGCTTGGTGGTCTGCTACACCCCCTACTCTGCCTTCACGGGCGGCAACATCGACGCACAGCACATTTTGGTGGACGACAACGGCATTGTTCGCAAGGTGCTTGGCAACCAAGCCGTGACGGCCATTGCGGTGGATGGCGCCAACAGAAAATGGGTAGGCACGGCAGATGCTGGGGTCTTTCTTTTGAGCCCAGATGGGCTGGAGACGGTGGCGCATTATACGAAGGACAACGCACCCTTACCCGACAACCGGATTCAGTCCATGGCCATTGACCCCATCACCGGTGAAGTCTTCATTGCCACCAGTCGCGGGCTGGTGTCTTACCGCGGTACCGCCACAGCGCCCTCCTTGGACGCAAGCAATGTGCAGATTTTCCCAAACCCTATTCGCCCGGGCTACCTAGGCCCCATGACCATCAAAGGGCTGACGGCAGACAGCGACATTGTCGTCACGAATGTGGCGGGTCAGTTGATCAGCAGAGGCCGGGCAACGGGGGGGCAGTTTTCTTGGAATGGCAGATCCCTGGATGGGGGATTGGCGCCAAGCGGTATCTACCTTTTCTGGGTCTCTGGACCCAATGGCAGCAAGGTGACTGTCGCGCAAGGTGTGATCATTCGTTGATGGGCCAGCAGGTCACAACGGCAGCCCTTGTCATTGGATGCATCCCTTATGGGGACAAGTCTCAGATTCTGAAACTGTGGACACGATCGCTGGGTTTGCAGGCCTACATGCTTTACAGCAGCCGCGGAAAAAGTGCAGTCATCAAGCCCTCAATGTTGATGCCCTTGACGGCCTTGCAGTGCGAGGTCACTTTCCAAAACAAGGGGCAGCTGGAGCGGGTTAAAGATGCTACAGCCATGCCGCGGTGGGAGGTGCTGCAAAGCAACCCCATGAAGCAAGCTTTCTGCATGTTTTTATCTGAGGTGTTGTTAAAAACCCTCAGGGACGGGGAAAGCACTGAGGCCTTTTTTGATGAAATGATGGACCTGCTGATGGCCATTGACCAGGGCGAACAAGCCATGGACAGCGCGGCCCTGAAAGCCTTGCTGATCATGACCCAGCATATGGGGTTTGGCATTGATCCAAGGTTCCACCAGCCAACCATGGTGTATGACTTGAAGGAGGGCTGCTTTTGCTTCCCGCCAATGACCCATCACGAGGGCATTTCTGCAGCAGATTGCCAGACCCTGATCAACTGGATGCGCGATGAAAGCCACCCGATGGATGGGGCTACAAAAAGCCGATTGGTGGATGCCTTGCTCAGCACCCTTCGTTTGCATCACCCCAACATGGCGCCCATCAAGTCCTTGGATATTTTGCGTTCCCTGACCTGAAGGTCTTGGATGACCAGCCTGTCAGGCAGCCTATTTTTTCAGAATCACGCTGTGGATCATGGCCTCGAGCTCCAGCAAGATTTTGCGCTTCTTGCTTCCCGGCGCAAAGACGATACAGTCCAATGTCAAGACCCGGTTGTTTGCCTCATCAAAGATGCTGAGGCTGACAAAAGGACCCCCACCGATGCCCCCCACGGTTTTGAACAGGCCATGGGTTTCGACGCTGTACTTTCCGTCGACTGACAGGTTGCGAAAATGGGGTGGCAGGGCCATTTCTGTGACGATTTTACTGCCCTCAGATTGGCCCGTGAAATGCAGATCCAACAAACTGTCTCGGCGTTGAATGATCCTGGATTCAATGCTGCCTGTGATGATGGGCAGGGAGCTGATCATCATGAACTGCAAGCTTTTCTTGGTGTCCATACGCAGGATAGCCACATGGTCATTTTCAAAGGTGGTTTGGAAAAACTTGGAGATCACCAGCTTGTCGATGCCTTTGGTTGTCAGCGAAGAAGGGATGGGCGAGGCTGATGTTTTCTTGAGGCGCTTGGTGAGCTGCATTTGGTTGTGTGCTTCGAAGCGCTCCATCATCTCTGGCGCATTGCTGCGGATGATGCGCGCCATGGCAGCCGCGTTGGGTGCGATGACCTGAACCACCATCTGGGGCCTGGCCCACACATCTTTCGCCACCACAATGCCCGATGAATCCGGGATGATTTGAAGGGAAAGGACACTTTTGAATCGCTTGATCAGGCTGGAGGCTGCCTTGTGGGGTAGCTGGCTGGCAAGGAAGCGTTTCTCTGCCTGCGGCAGGCCATTGACAGGCGCTGCAAAGGTTTCTGCCACAGCAAGACCGACGCCGTCAAACCAGACCTTGTCATTGCAAAAAATGGCCAAGTCATGGTGGGTGCCACTGGAAGAAGGCAAGAGGCGTTCCTCCGCCTTGTCAGGTGTTGATTCGTTGGCACAGCCCGTTGACAAGCTGACCGCAAACAGGCAGACCGCAAACAAGCTAAAGCGGGCCATAAGGGCAGGTGTTCGATGGGTCATCGGCTGGGGATTCGAAGGGTTTTCCCTGCACGGATAACGGTTCCTCGCAAGTTGTTTTCGCGCTGTATGGCCCGAACAGATGTGCGGTATTTCTGCGCAATGTGTCCCAAAGTTTCTCCCGATTTCACTCGGTGGTGGGTGACGGCAGCCATGATGACTGAAGGGTCAGGCATGTCCTTTGCCTTCATGCGCTGAGCGGTCAAGTCAACGATGGAATCTTGATGAACCAGGAAGCTGTCAATGGCCGCCAGAGGCAAGACCAGGGTGTAGATTCTGTTTTCCCTTGCGCCGGGAATGATGCGGAGTTTGTACTGGGGGTTGAGGTGATGTACCAGGTCTGGGTCCAGGCTCAGCACGGTGGAGACATCATCCAAAGCGATGGGCTTGGCGGGCGTGATGCTCCCCACATCAAAGTAATTGACAGGCGCATCAATGGCCTCAATGCCATGGTCATTTGCATGAGCCATCAGGTAGTTCACGGCAACCAAAGCCGGCACATAGCGACGGGTTTCCCGCGGCAAATAGGGTTGGATTGCCCAGAAATTTTTGCTCCCGCCTGCGCGTCGAATCGCCCGGTTGACATTGCCCGGCCCTGCGTTGTAAGCAGCTAGGGCTAGCTCCCAATTGTCATAAAGACCGTAGAGTTTTTTGAGGTAGCGGCATGCGGCATCGGTGGCCAGCACGGGGTCTGATCGCTCATCCACGTAGGAGGAGATTTCAAGGCCCTGCATCTTACCAGTGGCATACATGAACTGCCAGATGCCTTTCGCGCCAACAGGGCTCTGCGCTAAGGGGTTGAGGGCAGATTCAATGATGGGTAGGTATTTGAGCTCCAGGGGCATGCCATGGCGATCCAGGGCCGACTCAAAGAGGGGGAAATAATGGTCCCCCTGACCCAAGGCCCTGCCTAGGGTTTGCTGGCGACGGCGCAGGTAGTACGCAATGATTTGCTTCACCTCAGGGGTCATGCGCAAGTCCAGCGGAGAAGCCGCATCCAACAAGGCCATGCGGGCACTGACCAAGGAATCAGTCAGGGCATCGAGGGGCACGACAGAATCCGGCAGGTTCTCGCTCAAGTGGTAAACGGTCAGAGCTGCTTGTGACTGCATCCAGTCATTGAAGTGAAGCTTGTTGGAGTCGCTAGGGAACTGCGCATGCAAAGCCCCAGTCATCAGCAAGCAAACAAGGGCAGCGATTCTCATGCTTGTGCCGCTTCCATGACCATGGCCATGGTGAATAACTTGTCGTCCTCAAAGGCATCAACCATGATTTGCCAGCCATAGGGCAAGCCATTGCTGTGGGTGCCCGCAGGGATGGACAGGGCGGGAATGCCGGCGATGGGCGCTTGCACGGTGAAGATGTCCTCCAGGTACAAGGCTGTGGGGTCCTTGTGTTCTAGCCCAATCTCAAAAGCGGTGTGGGGTGTGGTGGGGCCAATGATGGCATCCACCCCTTGAAGGTCAGACAGGGTTGCATCGCGAACCACCCGACGGGCCTTTTGCGCCTTAGCGTAGTAGGCGTCAAAGTAGCCGGCGCTCAGAACAAAAGTTCCCAGCATGATGCGGCGCTTGACTTCAGCGCCAAAGCCTTCAGAACGGGAGGACTTGTAAAGGTCTTCCAGCCCTTCGGTGCCTTCAGCTCGGTGGCCATAGCGCATGCCATCGTAGCGAGAGAGGTTGGCGCTGGCTTCAGCCGTGGTCAGGATATAATAGATGGGAACCAAGCTGTCCAGGTGGTCAAAAGCCAGGGGCTTCATTTGGTGACCTGCGGCTTCAAGTTCCCCTTTTAAACGGTTAAAATGGCTTTGGATCTCTGGGTCCAAGGAGGGGTTGTCCACCACGGCTGGGTAATAACCAAAGGTCATGGGTTTAGCTTGAGGGGGCTTAAACATCTCAGGCACGGCTCGGTCGGAAGAGGTGCCATCCATGGCGTCTTCGCCAGCAATCACTTGCGTGATGGCGGCCATGTCTTCTAGGCTGCGAGCCAGGGGACCGATTTGGTCAAAGGAAGAGGCATAGGCCACGGCGCCGTAGCGCGAGACGCGACCATAGGTGGGCTTGGAACCATAGACGCCGCAAAAGGCTGCGGGTTGCCGGATGGATCCGCCAGTGTCGGTCCCAAGGGCAGCCTGAACAATGCTTGCGCCAACCGCTGACGCGGATCCGCCAGACGACCCGCCAGGGGTTTTTGTTGGGTCCACAGGGTTCTTTACGGGGCCATGGAAGGAGGTCTCGTTGGATGATCCCATGGCAAACTCATCGCAGCCGGTGCGACCAAGGATGATGGCATCGGCATCCAACAGTCGCTGCACCGCGGTGGCAGTGTAGGGCGAGGTGTAGTTGTTCAAGATTTTTGAGCTGGCGCTCATGGCGTGACCGGCATAAGAGAGGTTGTCCTTGATGGCCATCACCATGCCTGCCAGGGAGCCGGCAGTTCCGCTGGCCAGGGAAGCATCCACTTGCTTTGCCTTTGCCAGGGCAGACTCAGGGAAGACCTCTACAAAGGCATTCAGGTCCTTTGCAGCGTCAGCGCGTGCAAGGGCATCATGAACCAGCTGGACACAGGTTGTCTTGCCTGAGCGCAATGCGTCATGCAAATCAGTGAGGTTGGAAAAGATCACTCTTCGCCGGATTCGGTCTTGTCGTCGTCGTCATCCTTGATGGCCTTTTTGAATTCCTTGACACCGCCGCCAAGGCCTTTCATTAGCTCAGGAATCTTGCGTCCACCAAAAAGGAGAACAATCAGGAGAACAATCAGTCCGATTTGGTAGGGGCCTATCATGCCCATAAAAATGCTCATCATCGCAATCAAATTAGACCGTAAAAGTACAACATCGCGACAAGCTCAAGCCGCCAGAATTCAGATCAGCTTGTTGGCCAGGATTTGCAGGGCTTTCTGGGGTGGCATGTTGCGGTAAAGCACCTTGTGAACGGCTGAGGCCACAGGCATTTTCACAGCGCGGTCCTTTTTCACTTCCCAGATGTGCTTGGCCGCATAGTAGCCCTCTGCGACCATGCCGATTTCTGCCATGGCTGATTTCAGGGAGTAGCCTTTGCCGACAAGATGCCCCAGGGTGCGGTTGCGCGAGAAGGGGGAGTACATGGTGACAAAGAGGTCGCTGGAGTAGGCAGTGTGTGTGATTTTCCGCTTCATGGGGTAAACCGCCTTCATGAAGCGCTTCATTTCGCGCTGTGCGTTGCTCACAAGCACCGCTTGAAAGTTGTCGCCATAGCCAAGCCCATGTGCCAGGCCGGCAGCGATGGCATAGATGTTTTTCAGCACGGCGGCATACTCGCAACCCACCACATCGTCCATGGTTGAGACATGCACATGATCCGTTTGTAAACGTTTAGCCATGGCTTTTGCCAAATCTCCATCCTGTGCAGCAACGGTCAAATAGGACAAGCGCTCCAAGGCCACTTCTTCTGCGTGACAGGCACCAACGATGGCGCCAAAGTGGGCCATATCTAGCCCCATGTGGTCCCGCAAATACTCCCCCACAATCTGGTGGGTTTCAGGCACGATGCCCTTGACGGCGGAAATGACCCGCTTGGTTTGTAAGATGTCCTTCAAGGGCGCCAGTGCATCAACCATGAAGGCTGACGGAACGGCCAACACCAGGATGTCTGCTTGCTTGACCACGGTCATCAAGTCGCTGTGCAAGTCGATGCGGTCCATGTGCAGTTCCACATCGCTCAGGTAGCGAGGGTTGTGGTGGTGACGTTGAATATGTGCAACATCGTCAATGCTTCTGACCCACCAGCTAACGGGGGCGTTGCTGCTGAAGATTTTCACCAGAGCGGTGGCCCATGAGCCCCCACCTAAAACGGCGATGCGCAGCTGATCATCCATGGCTTATTTGCCTGGAGGGTTGTAAGTGAGCCGATCCACAGACTGTGTGCGGCGAATGATTTCCAAGGCAGCTTCTGCCACGCGGGCCATGCCGGGAATGTCAATGAATTCGATGTCGTCTTCCGGGCGGTGGTAGTCGTCGTGGAAGCCAGTGAATAGCATGATCGCCGGCAGACCAGCTCGCGCAAAGGAGGCATGGTCAGATCGAGGGAACAGGTCCCTGACCTCATTGATTTGGAACTGATCACAGGGCAGGTCTCTGATGATCTCTGGCCACTCTGTCGCAGAGCTGGTGGCGTAGATGGTGAGGCTGTCGCCTTGCTTGAGGCGGCCCACCATGTCCATGTTGATCATGTAGGAAAAGGCGGTAGGATCAAAGCTCCCTTCGTTCACAAAGTACCTGGATCCCACCAGGCCATCTTCTTCGCCAGAAAACGCCAGGAACAGCACATTGCGCTTTTGCAAATCACCGCGAACTGACAGCTGACGTGCCATTTCCATGAGAAGGGTGGTGCCGCTGGCGTTGTCGTCAGCGCCATTGTGCACCTCGCCGGCAGCTTCTGGTTTGCCTGACCCCCAGTAGCCTAATCCGACATGGTCATAGTGCGCTCCCAGGATGATGGTTTGCTCAGCCCCTAAGTCCAAGTAGCCACCCACATTGTAGGCCTCGGCATTTTGTGGAATGATGGTGGTCTGCAAGCGAATTGATCGGTGATTGCGGCGCATTTTGCGTGAAGCCTTTCGGGTGCCAATGATGGCAGAAGGCAGACCTAAGTCATCGGTTCGCTTAGGGCGGTAGGTTGGTAGAATCTTGTTGCGTGGCAAGGATGGGTCAATAAACAGCACACCGATGGCGCCATGTTCCCGTGCCACATTGATGCGGCTTCGCATGCTGGCGGCCTTGCCTACAGAGGCCTTGAGTTGGCCAGAGACGTTGAGCTGCATCACGGCGATGCGACCGTCTAGGTTCTTGCCTTGGTAGGCGTTCAGACCAGAGGCCTCGTGCACCAAGCCATGCCCGACATAGCGGGTTTTGCCTTCTACGGTGGTGTTGTGTGCATAGGGGCTTGGCAAGAAGCCTTCATCCACTTTGAGTTGGCGGCGACCGCGCCACAGGCCATTGAGTTCAGCAGGCACGGAAGCGGGCCGGGGAACGGCAAAGGATTGGGTGTATTTGCCCTTGAAATAAGGCTTGAGTCCTGCGTTTTGGAAGGCCTCAATCACATGGCCCATGGCAAGTTCAGCGCCGGGGGTTCCTGGCAATCGGCCGCCCAGCTCATCAGAGGCGAGGTAGTCCATGTCGCGCTGCATGCGCATTTCAGCTTCTAAATCGACGCTGCCGCATTTGATGATTTGTGCCTGAGCGGAAAGGCCTGCGAACACAAGGGTCAGCAAGGCAAGGCGACGGGCAATGGCGTGAATGATCATGGGTCATTGGGTTGAGACATCCAGCCGTAAGGGTGGCGCGAGGCGAAAAAGAGCCACAGGATGCCAATGCTTACACAGCTGTCTGCAAAGTTGAAGACGGGACGAAAAAAGATGAAGTAGTCACCCCCTTTGAAAGGGATCCACTCGGGCAATGTGCCTTTCCAAAGCGGGAAGTAAAACATGTCCACCACATTGCCAATCAGCACAGGGGCATAGCCGCTGCCCCACTCAGCCACGCCGGAATAGGCCAGCCATCGACCGGCTTCTGCGTGGTAAACCAGTCCGCGGTCAAAGAGCAAGCCGTAGAACAGGCTGTCTGCCACATTGCCAATTGCGCCAGCCAGCACAAGGGATAACCCCCAGATGGCCGCAGGTCTCGCCCCTTTTTTCCAGATGTCCCAGAGGTAGTAACTGATGCCTAGGATGGCCAGAAGGCGAAAAATGCTCAAAAAATACTTGCCTGTGATGCCGCCCCATTGCAGGCCATAGGCCATGCCGGGGTTTTCCACCAAATGGAGCTGAAACCATGGAAAAATTTCCAGGCTTTCCCCCAGGGCAAAGGTGGTTTTAATCCAAATTTTAATGGTTTGATCAACAAGGATCAATAGAAATACCAGGGCAATTGGCGCCTTCAGAGATTTCACTTCTGGCGCAGCTTGGCCTCCATGCTCATTGTCGCATGCGGCACCAGCTTGAGTCGCTCGTATTCAATTTTCTTGCCGGTCACGCGACAGATGCCATAGGTCTTGTTTTCAATGCGAACCAACGCAGCCTTGAGGTCACGCAAGAATCGCTCCTGGCGTGCAGCCAGCTGTGCGTTGGCCTCTTTGCTCATGGTTTCAGACCCTTCTTCAAAGCTTTTGAAGCTGGGCGCTGTGTCATCGGTGCCATTGTTCATGTCATTGGCAAACTGCTCGCGCAGCAAATGGAGATCCTCCTCCGATTGGGTGATTTTTTTCTCGATGAGATCGCGGAATTCCTTCAATTCGGCGTCGTTGTAGCGTTCGTTGTTGTCAGACATGACTTCAAAGTATTAAGAGCGTGAATGTAGGCAAAGTCCCACAGTCAATTGCAGGGGGTTGAAAAATATTCTGATAGCTGCCTTGGTGCAGGTTTAGCGCTGTTTCAATCAGGCCTTAGGCCCGCCTGAGGTAGAAGGTCATTGCATGCCCCTCTAAGCTGGAATCAAGTCGATGCCAGCCTTGATCCTCAGAGCAAAAAACATCGGTCAGGGTTAGGGCGTTGGCCAGCACCTCGTCCATGATGACATGGCGGTGGGTTTCCATGGCCGCTAAAACTGATTCAGCGCCGTTGGCACAGACATCAATGCGATCGGTGATGGCCAGGCCGGAGTCCTTGCGCAAGTTTTGCAAGCGGTTGATCGCTTCACGGGCAAGGCCTTCGGACAACAGCTCTGGACTGAGTGTGAGATCAACTGCCAGCGTGACGCCGCGGTCTGATGCCACCGCCATGCCAGGGATGTCAGAGGTTTGAATCAGCACATCCTCTGCGTTCAGCTCATAGGGTCCGTCGTCAAGCTTGAGGGACAATGTGCCATCGGTTTCCAAGGCAGAAAGCTCCTTATCCGACATGGCAACAATGGCTGCAGCCAGGGCCTTCATGCGGGAACCAGCCTTCTGGCCTAAGGTCTTGAAATTGGGCTTAGCCTCTTTGGAAAAGACCCCAGAATCCTCATCCACCAGGGTGAGAGATTTGGCATTGACCTCAGCGCAAACCAAGGATTCAACAGCCATGACATCCTTGCGTTGCTGTGCATCCAAGATGGGAACCAGGACGGTGCCGATGGGCTGTCTGACTCGGATTTTTTCTTTTTTCCGCACGCTAAGAACCAAAGAGCTCATGCGCTGCGCAAGGGCCATGCGGCGCTCAAGCCCCTTATCGATGCAGCTGCTGTCTACTTCAGGGTAGTCGGCAAGGTGGACAGAGGTGGCGTCGCTGTGCAGGCTGCGGTAGAGGTGGTCTGCGTAGAAGGGTGCCAGGGGAGCAATCAAGCGGGCAACGCTATCCAGGCAGGTGTACAAGGTCTGGTAAGCAGCCATCTTGTCTGGCCCCATCTCGCTTTTCCAGAATCGCCTGCGACAGAGTCGCACATACCAGTTGCTGAGCTCATCACTGACAAATTCTGCCACGGGCCTGAAGGCCTTGGTGGGTTCATAGGCGTCCATGGCAGCGGTGCTTTCTGCCACCAAGGTGTTGAGTCGAGAAAGGACCCATCGATCAATTTCTGGTCGGTCAGCTAGGGGCACTTGCTCTGCAGAGGGGTCAAAGTTTTCAACGTTGGCATAAAGGGCAAAGAAGCCATAGCTGTTGTGCAGGGTTCCAAAGAATTTTCGCTGCACCTCCGTGACGCCTTGGAAGTCAAATTTCAAATTGTCCCATGGCTGCGCATTGGTGATCATGTACCAGCGCAGCGCATCGGCGCCATACTGCTTCATGGCCTCAAAGGGCTCAACAGCATTGCCCAACCTCTTGGACATTTTCTGGCCGGTTTTGTCCAGTACCAACCCATTGGAGATGACATTTTTGTAGGCCACAGAGTCAAAGACCATCCCAGCAATGGCATGCAGGGTGAAGAACCACCCCCGGGTCTGGTCCACACCTTCTGCAATGAAATCAGCAGGGAAGGCTGTTCCCTTGTCGATGAGGTCTTTGTTTTCAAAGGGGTAGTGCACCTGTGCATAGGGCATGGAGCCACTGTCAAACCACACGTCAATCAAGTCGCTTTCTCGCTGCATGGCTTCCCCTTTGGATGAGGTCAGAACCCAGCCATCCACCTGCGGACGATGCAGATCTACCAGGGCATAGTTTGCTGTTGACATGTCGCCGGGCACAAAGTCTGCCAGCGGGTTGCTCGCCATGTGGCCTGCACTCACGGAGGCCTCCAAGGCAAGCTTCAGCTCTTCCAGGGAGGAGATGACGATGGTTTCGCTGCCGTCTTCTGTGCGCCAGATTGGCAAGGGGATGCCCCAGTAGCGGCTTCTGCTAAGGTTCCAGTCATTGAGGTTTTTCAGCCAGTTTCCAAAGCGGCCGGTGCCGGTGCTTTTAGGCTTCCATTGGATGCTGTCATTCAAGCTCTGCAAGCGCTCTTTTGCTGCCGTGGTTTGGATGAACCAGCTGTCCATAGGGTAGTACAAGACGGGCTTGTCGGTGCGCCAGCAATGCGGGTAGCTGTGGGCGTATTTCTGAACCTTGAAGGCTTTGCCTTCCAGCTTCAGGGCAATCCCGATCTGCTCGTCCACGCTGAGCTTGGGGGCTTCCCCTTCATCGTAGTATTCGCGTTTCACGTACTGTCCGGCGAGGTCGCCCATGACCGAGACAAAGCGACCCTGCAGGTCCACCAGGGGAACCAAGTTGCCGTCCTTGTCGGGAACCATCATGCCCGGAACGCCTGCTGCAGCAGCGACCCTGGCATCATCTTGACCAAAGGTGGGGGCGGTGTGAACCAGTCCCGTGCCATTTTCTGTGGTGACAAAGTCACCGGGGATGACCACAAAGGCCTTGTCTGCATCTTCATGTGGCTGGCAATAAGGCAGAAGCTGCTCGTAGCGGATGCCAACCAGGTCAGCACCAAGGTGCTCAGATACCCGCTTCCAGGGCAGAACCTTCCCTTCAGGCAGGGGCAGGTCACCATCAAGCACTTCATCGCCTTCAGCGAAATGGGCAGACAGCAGCTCCGTCGCTAGCACGACCTCTTGGGGGGTTTGGGTGTAGGGGTTGGAAGTGGCAATGCGGCTGTAGCGGAGCTTAGGTCCGACCGTCAATGCGGTGTTTGAAGGCAGGGTCCACGGGGTGGTGGTCCATGCCATGAAGTGGGTATCCCCCCAGCTGGATTCACCAAAAATGGAATCGCCGACCACCTTGAACAGGGCCGTGGCAGACAGGTCCATGACGTCGCGGTAGCAACCTGGCTGGTTCAGCTCATGCGAGGACAGGCCGGTGCCCGCCTTGGGTGAGTAGGGTTGAATGGTGTAGCCCTTGTAGATCAAGTCTTTTTTGTTCAGCTGGCCAAGTAGCCACCAGACGGTCTCAATGTATTTGCTGTCGTAAGTGACATAGGGTTTTTCCATGTCGACCCAATAGCCCATCTGCTCGGTGAGCTTGTTCCACACATCGGTGTACTGCATGACGGCCTTGCGGCAGGCGGCGTTGTAATCAGCGATGCTGATGCTTTTCCCGATGTCTTCTTTGGTTATCCCTAAGGCTTTTTCCACGCCCAATTCCACAGGTAATCCATGGGTGTCCCACCCTGCGCGACGCTCCACCTTGAAGCCCTTCATGGACTTGTAGCGACAGACCAGGTCCTTGATGGCGCGACCCATGACATGATGAATGCCGGGCATGCCGTTGGCGGATGGGGGCCCTTCGTAAAAAACAAAAGGCGCTCCTTCTTGGCGGATGGATTGGTCAAACACAGATTCAGTTGCCCAGTGGGCCAGCTGCTTTGCTTGGATGTCAGGCAGGTTCAATGAACCCTCTTCAGGGAAATGTTGACTCATGGTTGAGCGATGCACTTGAGTTCGATGGCAATGGGGGTTGGCAGGGCAGTGATTTGCACGGTGGTTCTGCAGGGCTTGGGGTCCAGACCAGACACCCACTCGCTGTAAAGTCGGTTGAAGGTGGCAAAGTCCCGATCCATGTCTGTTAAAAAGACGGTGATGTCAACCAGCTTGGACTGCTCGCTTCCAGCTTCTTCCAAAACGGTGATTACATTGGCAAAGACGCTGTGTACCTGCGCTGCAAAATCGTAGTCGACCACTTGTCCAGACGCGTCAATCACTAAGCCAGGCACTGAAGCGGCAGAGCTGTCACTCTTAGGTTTGCGGGGGCCAAGCCCTGAAATGAATAACAGATCACCCACACGACGTGTCATGGGGTATTGCCCGACGGGCTTGGGAGCGTTTGATGTGGTCATAGCGCTGCGAAGATACGATGCGAGGCCATGGGCAAAAAGGGGAATGCAAGGGCTTGATGGAAGGTCTAGAAATAGTTAAGCGCCACCGTTGCCGGTGACGCTTCACAACCCTTGATGAACCCATCCGAGACCGAATGAATTCAAGACAAACATACAACAAAATATTAACTTATAGTATTTTTTACAATAAGTATTGATTATTGGGGCGATAACCCTGTCAACACAATGACCATCCACCCCACCACACCTCCCATTGCCTTCGCCATGGCTGAGGCTTACCTTAGCTGCATGGACATCTTGATACTTGCGCAGTCAGACATGGCAAAGCCGGACCATGGTTATGCCATTCGGGCGCACCACTGGATGAAGCGCTTGGTCGCACAAATGGCCGAGCAATCAACCAAAAAGCACAAGCTGCATGTCTTGCATGTGGGCTTCAAGGATCGGCCTGACACGCCCGACGCGCAGTTGGCCAGTTATGCGTCTTTTTCGCCCAGCAAGGTGTCAGGCGCAGGGTCGGCGCTGTGGGGGCGGGCCTTTTGCAAGCCCCTGCAGGTGAGTTTTCTTAGCCCGACCAGGGACCTGGTGGCCTACGCAAAGGCTTTGCCGGTGATGGATGCAGTGATCTGCGTCGGGGTGAGGCCTGCCATGGTGCTTGAGCACATTGAACACAAGCAATTGTGGGTGGACTTCATCGATTCGGTGCCTGAGATGTACCGCAGCGGCATGCAAGGCTTGAATCGGGGTTGGCAGACGTTGTTTTACAGTCTGGAGCACAAGCCCTTGCAACGATGGGACAACAGGTTGGCTAGGCAGGCGAATCGCTCTTTTTTTGTGAGCCCTGACCATGTCATTCAGCAGAAAAAACGAACGCCTGAGGCAAACATTGCACTGCTTCCCAATGGTCCGGGTGCCATTTTAAGCCCCCCATCCAACGAGGCGGCCTTTGACAGGATGTATTTCCTAGGCCCTTTGGATTACCGACCCAACAGGGACGCCTTGCTCTGGTTCCTCACCCATGTGTACGAAGCGATTGAGCATCCGCCGGAGCTTTTGGTGATTGGTCGCCATGCGCCAGACAGCCTTCGTTACCGACTGCAGTCCCACTCACAGATCACCCAGGTGGACTATGCTGAAAACTTGGATGTGGCCCTGAAAAATTACGGCGTTTGCATCGCCCCAATGATCTCTGGAGGCGGTCAGCAAAACAAGGTGACAGAGGCCCTTTGCAGTGGTCGCCAAGTGATGGTGACATCGGTAGTTGCTGCGGGGATTGATGGTTTCAAGGCAGGGCATCATGGCCAGGTTCTCAACGGCCAACCAGCATGGTCAGAGGCACTGCATGGATGGGCTGATCAACGCCCCCTGAGGTTGACGCAGGCAAGCCAGGCCTCGGAGCTGAAGGCAATCTTGAGCTGGGACCGAATGGACCACGCCATCGAGGCGTTGTTGGCCACCAAGGCTATTTAGATAACCAGGGCTGAGGGTTCTGGTTGTCCGTGTTTTCCCACAACTCAAAGTGCAGCAAGGCGGCCCCACTTTCAGGGTCAGTGGCGACCTTTCCGATGGCTTCTTTGACGTCAACCTTATCGCCGGCGACGACAAAGACCTCATCAAGGTTGGAGTACACGGTGAAATAGTTACCATGGCTCAACAGAACCACGCGACCAGCGCCTGGTATGCGAACCACGGTGGACACTTCGCCGTTAAAGACTGCGCGGACTTCAGTGTTTCTTGGTGTGCTGATGTCAATGCCTGGGTTGTTGATTTTCACATCTGAGGTGCCAGGAATGGTGTTTTCGCCAAAGGGCTCGGTGACGATGCCACGAGCGACCGGCCAGGGGAGCTTGCCTTTGTTGGATGAAAATGAGGCAGCCAGCGCCCGGCCCTCAGGGGTCAAGGCAAAGTCATCTGAGTTGTCAACGACAGTGCCGTCGGATGATTTAGCAGCAGCTAAACGGGCGGCTTCGCGCTGCCGCTTCAGCTCAAGGCTAATGATGCGCTGGATTTGTTTTTTCAGCTTGTCCAGCTCACTTCGCTTGGCCCGTATTTCTGTCAGAATCTCTCGTTCCTTGGACTTGAACAAGGTCACCGCCACCTCCCGAGCTGTGCGCTCTGAGACCAACACCCGGCGCTGTGCCAGCTCCTTGGATAGCAAGCCGCGAATCCGGCCCCTTTCAGTCTCCAATGCAGCCAATCTGCCAACTTTCTCTCCTTGCAAGTCACGAATGGCATCGACCTGATCCATCCTGAACCTTGACACCTGACGCATGTAATAGATGCGTTTCATGGCTTGATTGAATGACTCGGCAGACAGGATGTAACGCAGCATGGCATTGCTCCTGCTGGTGCGTTGTGCTTCGCGAAGCATGCCCGCGTAGTTGGATTGGTGAACTTTTATTTGTGCGTCCAAAGCAACAATTTCACGTTCAATCGAACGAATGTCAGACTCTGCCTGTTTGACTTGTCTTTTGATGGTATTGATGAGCTCTTGGCGTGATCGCAGCTTTTTGTCCAAAGCACGAACCTGTGTCAAAGAGAGGCTCTTTTCTTTTTTTGCTTGATCCAGAATGGTGTTCGCTAACTCGATCTCATCCTGCAACTGAATGGCACGAGATTCCAGCTCAGATTGACTCTGACCGTAGGTCAATATTGAGCAAAGTATCAGTCCACTAAAGAGCCATCCGCGCATAGCCCGAAGGTAGGTTGTATGGGAAGGTCTGAGCAACACCGATCTCTACTTGGTCGGGCTTGAATACCAGCTGCCCCCTTCCGGGCACATCAAGGGTCCATGCGTCAAACGAGGCGGAGGATGTGGTTGAAGGAGCGTACACAATCAACAAGGTTTCTCCTTGAGCATCAATTTGCTGTGATCGCAATCGGGGATTCATCCCCCGATCAAAGACCATCGTGATGTCTGCGGTTTCCTGGTCCCGGTTGGCCACAAAGGTCAATGTCCAGCTATCAGCCCCTTGATCGACATGGCATACGCCGTCAGGCATTGCGACAGGCAGCCCCATCAATGCAAGCTGCAGGTCGCGGGCTGACAGGGACACCCCGACGCCCCATTTGGAGATGTCTGCGATAGATTCTGACGCCTGCTTTTTCAAGACAGGGGAAAACCCATGGACACTGTCTGCGGTGATTTTCAGTCGGCCAACGGGCAGCCCCATCAATGGATCGTTGATGGCGATCCACACAACAGGCTCATGGTTTTCCAGCCGCATGCGAAGATCCATCCGTGCCCGAACAACCGCTCCTTCTGCTGAACCTACCAGCTGACCACGCATTCTCACATCGCCCTTCATGACCGCTGAAACATAGGCCTCAATGGATTGGGTTACATGCGACAGGATCAATGCAGGTTCAGGGCGCGGCGAATCCCAGGCAAATGAAGATGGCTTATTCAGGGCGATGTCATCAACAGGCGCTGTGGGTTTTTTGATCCCAAGATTTTGCTGGATGATGCCACAAGACGACATCAGTCCAATGGCAAAAAGCACCAGCATGTTAGCTATGTATGGCGACTTGTTCATTGCTGAAGGGCTTCTTCAACTGATGTCAGCATGGACTGCAACACCTTGAGTCCTTCTGAGTCATCAGCTGTGATGATGCCTTGCTTGTAGACGGCTACGGCACGGTCAATGTCGCCTAACACCGTCAATGTCATGCCTCGGTAGATGTAGCCTGATGATTTTTCAGGGTAGCGGAGCATGGCAATCAGGCTGTGGTTGGATAAGGATTCCCAGTCATTCAAGGCCTTGTCTATTTTCATGGCTTCATCCAGGTACTCAAAGCGGTTGCCGTCATCCATGGCCAGGACGGTGAGCCAGCATGTCTGTGCCCCTTCAAGTATGCCCATGTGTGCCAGAACCAAGGCTTTGAAGGCAAGCGGACCCGCAAGCGCCTGGTTGCTAAGCACCAAGTCATCTGTCCACTGCAGCAGTTGGTTGAATTCTGTTTGAAAGGCCTCAACATCGCCACGGGACACCAGGTCTTTGAGGCTGCTTTCTAGGTAGCTCAGCTTCCATGATAGGCGGATGCCTTGGTCTTTGAATGTGCGATGTATAACGGCGTCTGCGCTGTCGCGAAGGCCCATCGCCATCATGGACCGCACCAGGTTCATGCGCAGTCCAAGGTGTGAGGGGAATGCCCGGCATGAGCCAGAGGCATTGACGTAGGCTTCTTCATGCCGGCCAATGCGCAAAAGGACGTTGTTGTACATCAAAGCCCCTTCTGCCTCACCGTCTGGCATCGCCATCCAGGCCTCGATGGCAGCGAATGCCTTGTCTACATTTCCTTGTGACAGGTAGATGTTACTCAGGCTATTGGCGGATAGTTGTGAGGCCCCAAACTGGTCAACCACCCCCTCGACGATTTGCCGGGCAAGGTCTATGCGATCCACACTGTGCGCCCACCCCGCTGCTTGCCAGTAGAGTTCTTGCTCGGGCCAGCCTCGATCAAGCAATGCCAGGCTTGTTGCGATGACGGCTTCGATGTCGCCGGACTGTGCAGCCACGCCACGCAAGACTTTCCAGGCTTGAACGCTGCTGCTGTCTTTTTTCAACAGGGCATTTGCCCGGCGCTTGACTTTAGCTGATGAAGCCGCTGTTGGCGATGCCATGTATGCGGTGTATTGTTTGGTGAGTCGGGCATTTTCTTTGAGAGACAACCCGTAATCCTTGTTGTTTTCTAGCCCTTGGCTGGCACCAGGGAGCCCCTTAGCGCTGACCTCTTGAGCCGCCAGCGAGCTGCCAAGAAGCAGGCTTGCAACACAAACAGCGACCTGTCGACTGATTCTCATGCGTCGAGGCGGCAATAGTCCCCCAGGCTCAGTGAGCTGAACTTTCCGTCCAATGAGGCATGCGCCCCAATCATGGAGTTCACCAAGTTCATGCCCGAGACGACAGAGTCTCCTTGTATCAGGCAGTCTGAGAGTTCACAGTTCACAATGGATGAGCCAGCTCCGATGGAGACACGGGGGCCAACAATTGAATCACGAATGACGGCCCCTTCACCGATGAAGCAGGGCTGAATGATGGTTGAGTTGGTGATGGTTGCAGAGGGTGAGACCAGCTCCCCTTCCATCCCTATGAACTCCAGGACACGCCCATTGGTTTCTACCGTGACATCTTTGTTGCCGCAGTCCATCCAGGCATCAACGGTTCCCGGCAGCATGCGCAAGCCGGCAGTTCGCATGTTATCCAGGGCATGGGTGAGCTGGTACTCCCCTCCGCCTTTGATGTCGTTGTCAATGAGGTGGTTGATCTCGGCCAACAGCCTTTCGCCTGACTTGAAGTAGTAGATCCCGATGATGGCGAGGTCGCTGACAAAGGTGTCGGGCTTTTCAACAAATGAGCTGATGCTTCCATCGCCTTCAAGTTGCACAACGCCAAAGGCGCTTGGGTCTTCAACCTGCTTGACCCACACGACGGCGTCGGCGTCGGCGTCTAGGGTGAAGTCTGCGCGAAACAAGGTGTCTGCAAAGGCGACGACGCAAGGCCCTTTCAGTGCAGAGGCAGCGCATTGCACGGCATGCGCTGTTCCCAGGGGCTGTTCTTGATGGAAGACCGACCCGACAGCCCCTAAGGAGGAAGCGATGTCCAGCAGCATGGCCTCTACGTCATCGCCAAAGTCGCCAATGACAAAGGCTATTTCATTCAAGTCATCCCCTACAATTTTTGAAATGTCTTCAACCAATCGCTGAACGATGGGCTTGCCAGCGATGGGAAGCAAGGGCTTGGGCGTGGTCAAGGTGTGTGGGCGAAGCCGTGATCCGCGACCGGCCATGGGTATGATGATATTCATGGGTGCAATTTACTCGGTATTGATGCGATGAGGCAGGGTGAGAAGCAATTGTCGTTCCAATTCAATGAAAGGCATCAATGGATCGGGCATTAATCCCGCTTTCCCTCTTTGCTCACACGGTTTTTAATGATGGAATCAACGACAGAGGGGTTCAGCAAGGTTGACGTATCGCCAATGGTTTCAAAGTCTCCTTCACTTATTTTTCTCAAAATACGCCGCATGATTTTTCCAGATCTGGTTTTTGGTAAGCCCTCAACAACTTGAATGCTCTCAGGTCTGGCAATGGCTCCAATCTGTGTTGTAACTTCTTGTTTGATTGATGTTTCGATGTCTCCTGAAAAGGCTGAATTCACAATAACAAAAGCATGAATGCCCTGGCCCTTGATGTCATGATGAACACCCACGACGGCTGACTCTACCACATTAGGGTGCCTGTTGATGGCATTCTCAACTTCTGCCGTTCCAATCCGGTGTCCACTGACATTCAAAACGTCATCAACCCTTCCGGTTATTCGGTAATGGCCATCCTTGTCTCTAACGCAGCCATCGCCAGTGAAATACTTTCCTGGAAACATAGAGAAATAGGTTTGTTTGCACCGTTCATGGCTGCCCCAAATAGTTCGCATCATGCCAGGCCAGGGCTTTTCAATGCAAAGCAACCCAGCTATGTCATTCCCCTCAATGGGCGTGCCTTCTGTGTCAACGATAACGGGGTAGACGCCTGGCAGGGGTGTTGTCGCAAAGGTGGGTTTGGACGCAGTTATGCCAGACAGGTTTGATACCATGATGCCGCCTGTTTCTGTTTGCCACCAAGTGTCAACAATGGGGACGTCCCCATTGCCGACTTCATCGTTGTACCAATGCCATGCGCTTTCGTTGATTGGCTCACCAACGGTGCCTAATGATGTAAGGCTTTCCATGGCAAATGATCGTGGACCATCATGCCCGCAGTGCATCAATGCACGGATAGCTGTGGGTGCCGTGTACAGTGAGTTCACTTTGTGCTTTTCAACAATTTCCCAAGATCGATTGGGTGTCGGATGCGTTGGAATGCCTTCAAACATCACCGTTGTGCTACCTAGCAGCAAGGGGCCGTATACGATGTAAGAGTGACCGGTAATCCAGCCAATGTCAGCGGTGCAAAAATGAACATGGCCAGGCACGCATTGAAAGACATTGGCAAAGGTGTAGGCAGACCACACCATGTAGCCTGCCGTTGTGTGAACAATCCCTTTGGGGGCGCCTGTTGAGCCTGAGGTGTAGAGAATGAAGAGCGGATCTTCTGAAGCCATATCCACGGAGGCAAAGGGGCCGCTTGCCCGTTGATCATTGACCGCTTCAGCCCACGGTACGTCCCTGCCTTCATGGGTTTCTGTGTCAATGCCGCACCGATTCAAAACAAACACCGTATGTACTGTAGTATTGCCTTTGATGGCCTCATCAACTACCTCAAACAAAGGAATGGTCTTGGTCCCACGGTGAGCCGCATCACAGGTCATTAGGGCAACTGAACCGGTGTCAATGACTCTGTCTTTGACGCTTTCTGCAGAAAACCCACCAAATATCACGGAATGAATCACCCCCATTCTGGCGCAAGCCAACACAGCGATTGCCAACTCTGGCACCATTCCCATGTACAGACAGACCCTGTCTCCTTTGGTGATTCCTCTGGCAGACATGGCGTGACATGTTGCTTCAACTTCAGTGAGCAACGCTTTGTATGTGTAGGATCGACTCGGCTCTGAGGGATCGTTGGCTTCCCACACCAGCGCAACAGCATCAGGCTGATTCTTTGCATGTCGATCTAAGCAGTTGTCGGTGATGTTTAGCCTGCCGCCATCAAACCATTGAACAGAGGGGCTTTCAAAATCCCAGTCCAGTACGTTGTCCCACTTTTTCTTCCAGCTGAAGTTTTCCGCAACGCCTGCCCAAAACGCAGGGGTGTTATCCAAAGCCTCTTGGTAGGCTAGATGGTAGGCTGCTTCATTCAGGATTTGATAGGGTGGCCGTTTCATAAGCATAAGGTAATGCGAATGAGCCTCCCCCTTCAGTATAAGGTGATTCAGTCATCTACCCAGAAACAACCTATTTCCCTGTGTGCCCGAACCCTCCTTCACCACGGGCTGTGTCAGAGAGGTCTGTGACGGCGTCCCATGTGAAGCTTGCGTACTGAGCCACAACCAGCTGTGCGATGCGATCACCAGACTGCACGACAAAGTCACTATCGCCATGGTTGATCAGGATCACGCCAACATCGCCACGGTAGTCTGCATCGATGGTTCCTGGGCTGTTCAGCACCGTAACGCCATGTTTGTATGCCAGGCCTGAGCGAGGTCGCACTTGCGCTTCATAGCCTACTGGCAAGGCCATGTGTAGCCCTGTGGGCACCAAGGCACGTTCACCGGGCGCTATCACGATGTCAGATTCAAGAAAGGCACGAAGGTCCATGCCGGCTGACGACGGGGTCGCAAAGGCGGGCAGGTCGTTGTTGGATTGGTTGATGATGGGTATTTTCATGGGAGGGTTGGTTTAATCTCTGATGACTTTTTGTCCACTCAACAGCTTCCACTCGCTGCCAACCACGATGCCTACCATGGCAATCAGCGCCCCCACCTTGATGAAGGTCGCATCAAAGTGAAAGGCTGTCCACGCAAGCAAAACAGAGACGACAACATAGCCCCCGATGCGCAGAAAGTCATAGGGCACGGGGTAGTGGCGCTGTCCCATCAAGACGGACATCAGCAGCATGACAGAATAGCTTGCCAGTGTGGCATAGGCCGCGCCCATGATGCCAATCAACGGAATCCAATGCATGTTGCCAACGACGGTCACCACAAAGCCTAAAAGGGTGATGTACAGGCCAAAGCGTGTCTTGTCTGACAGCTTGTACCACATGCTGACTTGGGTGTTGAGTGACAGCAAAACATTGGCAAACAGCAGCACGGGCAACAGCCCTAAATCTGCCCAGTATTTGCTGGCGACAAAGTGTTTGAGCCAGGGCAAAGCAGCCAATACAAAGACAAAGCCTATGCATAGCATGCCTGCAAACAGTCGGGCTGCAAGGGCCAGTTGTCTGCGACCGCCTTCTCCACCAGTTTCTGCCTGACCAAAGAAGTAAGGCTCTGCTGCAAAGCGAAAGGCTTGGTTGAATAGGATAAGGAAGATCGAGAGCTTGTAGATGGCAGCGTAGGTGGCAACGCCTTCTAGGGCGAGTGAGGGAGGCAGCAAGGCGTCCAGGAAGAAGCGATCGGCCATTTCATTGGCGATGCCGGGTAGGCCGGCCAGCAATAGCGGAAAACCAAACCACAGCATGCGTTTCCAGATGATCACATCAAATTCCCAGCGTATGGCGCGGAACTCAGGCACCAAGAGCAGCAGCATCAGCAGCGATGCGCCCAGGTTGGCAATCAGGACCCACCCGACCCCCAATGAAGGCCAGTCAGGGTAGAACGATGGCAAGACCATGAAGAACAGGAAGTTCAATAGCAGGTTGAACAGGATCTGTGCTGTTTTGATCCACACAAAGCGTGCAGCGCGAGACTGGGATCTGATGCGCGCAAAGGGTATGGTGGCGATCACGTCCATGGCCACGATCCAGGCCATCATCAGCACAAACCAGGGGCGATCAGCTAAGCTGAATACCGCAGAGGCTGAGCCATAGAAAAGATGTGCAAGCAAAAGGAACAGGCCTGTTGTGGATAGCACGGACCACATGGCTGTGGAGAAGACGGAGCGGGAGTCATTTTCTGACTTGCCGACCATCCTGAAGTAGGCGGTTTCAAATCCGTAGGTCAGTATGACCATCAGGAAAGCGACACTGACGTACAGCAAGGCGTTGATGCCGTATTCGGTTTTTGTCAAATACACCGTTAACAGGGGCGTCAAAAGGAAGTTCAGTAAGCGCGCCAACACGGAGCTCATGCCGTACAAGGCTGCGTCACCAAACAATTTTTTGATTCCTGTCATGGGGTAAAGGTAAGATAGCAAGGTATCTGTTTTTCAAAGCCTAAAGAACTTGTAAAGCATTACAAGTAATTTTTTTACTCAAAGTGTAATATTTATTTAACTTAGCTAAACGTTCCAGTGTCAGATAAGACTTCTAAGAAAGAATTTTTCATGTGACTCACCTGGCGAAGCCGTACCCGGCACTCTGCTATGACTCAAAATTTACTCGGACCACTTATCACTTCTAAAACACGCCTCAAGCTGTTGATGCGGTTTTTTATCAATCAGGATATTGGGGGCTATCTGCAAGGACTAGCCAAGGAGTTAGAAGAAAACTCTAACAGTATCCGGGTGGAGCTCAATCGCCTGGAAGAGGCAGGCATGCTTAAGTCAAGCGTTAAGGGCCGTAAAAAAATGTACCATGTCAACTCAAGTCACCCACTAACGACTGACATCAGCAAGATCATCCGCAAGGTTACTGGCATTGATGCGTTGGTAGATAGGGTTGTTGAACGCATGGGTAAGGACCTGCAGCAAGTATGGATCTGCGGCCAGATAGCTAAAGGCATTGACAGCTCAACACTCGAGGTTTTGTTGGTTGGAAAAGGAATGGACATGGATTATGTTGCTGAGCTTATAGGTAAGGTAGAATCCACAATTAGCAAAAAGATCGAACATTCTATTGCACCAACTGTA
>ERZ1046740.115-NODE-115-length-66754-cov-7.117288_pt1 | contig 66754 bp, 60 predicted proteins | sample MGYA00383093_ERZ1046740 | MGnify/ENA primary metagenome ERZ1046740 (study PRJEB29581, sample SAMEA5548363) | metagenome | biome: marine; feature: coastal; material: water | depth 25 m | study: Short-term variability in the microbial, nano- and picoplankton... | reverse complement strand
AAGGTGGAACAGGGCAATTTGAACGCACATTGGTAATTGCAGATAAAGAAAGTTACGTAAGTTATTTAGAAGGATGTACGGCACCTGCGCGTGATGAAAACCAATTACACGCTGCCGTTGTTGAACTGATTGCATTAGATGATGCTGAAATAAAATATTCAACTGTTCAAAATTGGTTTCCTGGTGATTCCGAAGGAAAAGGAGGCGTTTACAATTTTGTAACCAAACGTGGCTTGTGTGAAAAAAATGCAAAAATTTCATGGACTCAAGTTGAAACAGGAAGTGCTGTAACCTGGAAATATCCAAGTTGCGTATTAAAAGGTGACAATTCGGTGGGTGAATTTTACTCAATAGCAGTTACCAACAACTACCAACAAGCTGATACTGGAACAAAAATGATTCACTTAGGGAACAATACCAAAAGTACTATTATTTCAAAAGGAGTTTCAGCTGGAAAATCGCAAAATTCGTATCGAGGTTTGGTACAGATTGGTGCAAGAGCAAAAAATGCTCGAAATTTCTCACAATGCGATTCCTTATTAATGGGAAATGAATGTGGAGCACACACATTTCCATACATAGAAGCAAGAAATAAAACCGCTCAAATTGAGCATGAGGCAACTACAAGTAAAATTGGTGAAGATCAATTATTTTACTGCAATCAAAGAGGTATTGATACTGAAAAAGCCATAGCATTAATTGTAAACGGATTTAGTAAAGAAGTGCTAAATAAATTACCTATGGAGTTTGCAGTAGAAGCACAAAAATTATTAGAAATTAGTTTAGAAGGAAGTGTTGGATAATATGAGTAATAAAAAAGTAATTATAGTAGGTTCATCTCGAAGTAATGGAAATACATCAAAATTTATTTCTGACATTTCAGAAAAGTATCCTATAGATGTAATTGATTTAAATAATTATAATTTTTCATACTACGATTATGAAGGTAAAAATCTAGGTGATGATTTTTTACCACTCATTAAATCAATTCTTAAAAAATACGATACCCTTATTTTTGCAACTCCTGTATACTGGTATAATATGAGTGGCATTATGAAAGTGTTTTTTGACCGCTTTTCTGATTTAATTAGAATTGAAAAAGAAGAAGGGCGCAAGTTAAGAGGTAAAAATATGTTTGTTATCTCAAATTCACATAGTGATTTAATAGATGCAAGTTTTTACATTCCATTTCAAAAATCAGCTGATTATCTTGGCATGAACTATTTAGGCGACATCCATTTGAACGCCAATAAAATAAATGAATTAAAAAATGTAGCAAATTTAACACAACTATACAATGCTTAGTATTAAAAATTTACATGCTAATATAAATGATAAGGAAATTTTAAAAGGAATTAACCTTGAAATAAAACCTGGTGAAGTTCACGCAATTATGGGACCTAACGGTTCAGGAAAAAGTACACTTTCATCTGTTATTGCTGGCAAAGAAGATTATGTAGTAACCAAAGGTTCTGTTGTTTTAAACGGAGAAAATTTAGAAGATTTAGCTCCTGAAGAAAGAGCGCATAAAGGCATTTTTTTATCTTTTCAATACCCTGTTGAAATTCCTGGTGTAACGGTAACCAACTTTATTAAAACTGCAATAAACGAGAGCAGAAAAGCAAAAGGACAAGAAGAATTACCTGCGAAAGACATGCTAAAGTTAATTCGTGAAAAAGCCGACTTATTAGAAATTGACCGTAAGTTTTTATCTCGCTCCTTAAACGAAGGTTTTTCAGGAGGTGAAAAAAAACGTAATGAAATTTTTCAAATGGCTATGTTAGAGCCAAAATTGGCAATTTTAGATGAAACTGATTCAGGTTTAGATATCGACGCCTTAAAAATTGTATCAAACGGTGTAAATAAACTTAAAAGTGGTGATAATGCTGTGGTTGTAATTACCCACTATCAACGTTTATTAGATTATATTGTCCCAGATTTTGTACACGTTTTATACAATGGTAAAATAGTAAAATCGGGTGGAAAAGATTTGGCAATGGAATTAGAGAAAAAAGGTTACGATTGGTTGAAATAGTATACTATGGATTTAAAAGAAAAATTAGTCTCATCATTTTTAGCTTTTGAACATAAAGAAACTTTGGATTTAGATTCAAATGTTCATCATATAAGAACCGAAGCGATTAAAAATTTTGAACTTACAGGTTTCCCATCTAAAAAAGATGAAGAATGGAAATACACCAGCTTAAAATCTTTGTTGAAAAATGATTTTGATATTTTTCCTGTAACAAAAGAACCTGTTGGATTTAAAAACGTACGTAAATATTTAATTAATGAAATTGAATCGTACAAGTTAATTTTTGTTGATGGAGTTTTTAGCTCCTTTTTGTCTGATACCACTCATGACGAATGTGATGTATGTGTTTTATCTTCAGCTTTAACTCGCCCAAAATATAAAATGGTTATTGACAACTATTTTAATACTATTGCTAAAGAAAATAATAGTTTTTCTGAATTAAATACAGCTTTTGCCAAGGAAGGTGCTTTTATAAATATTCCCAAAAATACAGTTTTACAAAAGCCCATACAGATTATACATTTTTCAACAGGAAGTGAAAAAGAAGTAATGCTTCAACCTAGAAATTTAATTGTAGTTGGGGAAAATTCACACGCTCAAATTATTGAACGTCACCAAAACATTTCAAAAAACACCACTTTAACAAATTCGGTTACTGAAATTTTTGTGCACACAAGAGCAATTGTTGATTTTTATAAAATTCAGGATGATACTAAAGATTCTTCCTTAATTGATAGTACATTTGTTTCTCAAAAACAACAAAGTGTTGCAAGTGTTCATACATTTTCATTTGGGGGAAAAATTATTAGAAATAATCTGGAATTTAATCACGAAGGAGAACATATTACTTCAAACTTACATGGAATTTCAATTTTAAATGATAAACAGCACGTTGACAATCACACTTTGGTAAATCATAAAACTCCAAATTGTGAAAGTCACGAACTTTATAAAGGCATTTATGCTAACAAATCTACAGGAGTTTTCAACGGCAAAGTTATTGTACAACAAGAAGCTCAAAAAACCAATGCTTTTCAGCAAAACAATAATATTTTAATTGATGACGGAGCAACAATTAATGCAAAACCTCAATTAGAAATTTTTGCCGATGATGTAAAATGCTCGCATGGATGCACCATTGGGCAGTTAGATGAAAGTGCTTTGTTTTATATGCAAAGTAGAGGAATTCCTAAAAAAGAAGCAAAGGCTTTGTTACTTTTTGCTTTTGGGAATGATGTTGTTGAAAAAATTAAAATTCCACAGTTAAAAACCAGAATCACCAAACTAATAGCTAAAAATTTGGGAGTAGATTTAGAGTTTGAATTGTAAAATATTATTTTTTTAATCGAAAACTTTAGGGTCTACTATCACAAATTCTGTTCTTCTATTTAATTGATGCTCCTCTTCGCTACATTTTACCCCATTTGAACATTTATTTATCAATTGGCTTTCTCCAAATCCTTTTGCAGAAATTCTTGAAACATTAATTCCCTGTTTAACTATCCATTCTACTACAAATTCAGCTCTTTTTTTAGATAAAATAGAATTGTATTCATCATCAGCTCTAGAATCAGTATGAGATCTAATTGCCATTTTAATTTCCGGGTACTTATTCATTATTAGTACGACCTTCTCTAATTCAGTAATCGCATCAGATCTTATTTCAAATTTATCCAAATCAAAATAAATAGGTTTCGTATTAATCATAGTTAAACTATCTACTTTTTTAAATTCAATGAGTTTTTCATTCTTATTCAAAGAATCTACTTCAGTATGAAAACTAGTAGTAGATGATTTACATTTAACGTATAATGGTTTTGCAATAGGATAATCATTATCCATATCAAAATCTTTTAAAAATCCTTCATTGGCGTAATTATAAAATACCACTTCATAAATATCATTAAACTCATACATGACTCTGCTTGTAGCTCCATCACTTTCATTAAATTTACCCACAGACATAATAGTAATGGGTGAATTGACAACTGTTAAATTAGTTGGATTGGAGGTCCCCAGAAAACGTATGTTACTATCACAATTAACTGCTAATGCCTCATTATCCGGACCGTCAATATCATTGATAATAAACCTAAAATCATTCTTAGGAATAGGTGTTTTTTTATCTAATTGTAAAAAAGTGAATTTTATAACACTTAAATTACCAGGAATTCCAAAAACTTTTGATAAAGATGTAAATCTAATATCGTCACCAAATTGTGTAAAAAAACCATTTTGAGGTCCTTCAGTTCGTTGAGCCCTAATATAAGCTAAACTTGGAATTGTTGGAGAAGTAACTTTAAATAAAGTATTGCTAGTTTCACTACCTGAAAGAACCCCTGTTACTCTAACAAAATTAATTTTTTGAGCAAAAGCATCTGTTCTAAAAAATAAGAAAACAAACAATAAATAAATTAAATTAAATTTCATTTTAAACTGGAGCTATTTAACAAGAGTGAAATTTGTTTTTAAACAATTTAATTCCCTCTAATAAAAATATAAAAAAACATTATCTTATTTTACTTGATTGATTTCGCCCTGGATAACCAAAAATCCTAATCCAACTTGACTCCCAACCTAGAGAACCTATTGATGAGGTTATCGATTGCGGTACACCTTCAACACCAACCTATTAAGTTCTGACTATAAATCCCAAACTTATAATTACTTTTGATACCACATAAGTTAGATTTAAAACTTAAATGTTATATCTATTAGAAGTATTATCCTGTTGTCCGCAAACCAAATGGCGGAAAGTACCTTGCAAACTCCTAAAAATTTATTAAAGAGAGCAAATAGTTATAATTTTATGTTTAGCTAAAATAATAATTTTATTCAATTTTTTGAATACCTAAGCACTAAAAAACAACATTAAGCACTATAACTACTTCACAAACAAATGCTTACCTACACTTAATTGTAAAGCGTAAAATTAAACTTCTTTAATTGTAGATAGAATGTCGCTTAAAAAAGAATTAAGATTAAATTCGGGATTTTCAGTTAAACCAAAGCGCACTATAATTAATTCTTTAGATGGAATTATAAACACATGCTGCCCCTGGTAACCATTACACGAAAATAAATCTTTAGGTACGTTGGGATATATACCACCTGCATTTAACCAAAACTGTGCTCCATATTCACCATTTGATTTATTTGTGGGTGTAACTGAATAATCAATCCAACTTTTATCCAAAATTTGTTGACCATTCCAGTTCCCATTATGTAAATACAACAATCCAAATTTTGCCCAATCTCTGGCTGTTGCCCAACTATAACTTGAGCCCACATAATTCCCTGCTATATCAGTTTCTAATACCATAGAATGCATTCCCATTTTATCTATCAATTCTTCATACCAAAAATCTAAATATTCCTGATGTGTTTCAAACTGATTTCGAATAAATTTTGAAATTAAATTGGTTGTTCCTGAAGAATAATTCCAAGTATTGTTTGGCTTTCCAACCAAGGGTTTTTCTAACTGAACGTTAGGCATATCTTCCGTTAAAAACAACATTTTTGTGACATCAGAAATGGTATTGTAATCTTCAATCCATTCTAAACCACTATTCATTTGCAGCAGATTATTTAGTGTAATTTTTGAGCGTTCATCATTTTCCCATTCTGGAAATAAATTCGTTTGATCCAATGCTACTTTCCCTTGCTTTGATAAAACACCTACAACAGCACTTGTAATACTTTTTGTCATAGACCAACCTAAAAGTTTGGTGTTTTTTGAAAAACCTTCAGCGTATTTTTCTGCAACAATTTGATTGTTATGAATTACTAAAACAGCTCGTGTTTTCTTAACCGAGTTATTCTCTTTATCAAACGCATTGTCAACAGCTTTATTTAACGCTTCATAATCAATATTATCAAAAATTGTATCGCGCTGAATTCCTATTCCATAAGGATACGGTAGTTGACTTTTAACCATTTGACGATTCGAGATAAATTCTAAAATATTTTCTGTTTTATGATAATATTCAGGAACCAAAACACAACCTATGCCTTTTTTATAAATAGCTTTTCTTTTTTTCAATCCAAAAACAGTTGAAATAACCGATTTTTCTTGAAAATTAATTTTGTTTGAAGCTAAATTAATTGGGCTAAACCCATTATCACCTGACTCAATAGAAGCTAAATCTCTTTCTGCTTCAAAGGTACAAGAACATACACTTTTAGCCGAAAATCCTGTAATTATATTTAAGCGTGGATATTGTTTTACAACCACAACAAGAAGAATAACAACTAAAATAAACAGAAAGCCTTTTAATTTTTTCATAGTAGTATCTATTTGAATTAAACAAATATAATTATTTAGTCGAAATATTTATTTTGTTTGTCATTTTAATGATGACATGAAAGTATTTTATATAAGCTGAAACAAGATGATTATTAACACTTTTTTTAGCTTGAATTTTAGAATTTACTTTTTACCAAAAAATTCAACATTTTTAATCACAAACTCAATTCTTCTGTTTTTTCTATGTGCTACTTCCGAACACATCACATTGTTTACGCATTTGTTAACTAACTGACTTTCTCCATAACCTACTCCTGAAATTCTTGATGAGTTAATTCCTCTTTTAACCACATAATCCACAATTCTTTTGGCTCTTCTGTCAGAAAGCCATTTATTGTATTTATAACTTGCTCTTGAATCGGTATGAGAACTACATTCAATTTGAATAGCAGGATATTTAGTCATAATTTGAATAATCTTATTCAGTATTTTTGTAGCATTAGCTTCTAAATATGACGAATTTAATTCAAAATATAATGACTCTGATTTAATGTAAACTTTTTCATTCTTTAATACGAATTCCGAGTTATTCTCAAAATCAATTATGTCTGTACTCCGCTTATGCTTTTCCTCTTTTGCTATATTAATTAAATTTGAGCTACTATAATTCTTAATTTCATCTTTAGTTGGTATAACTTTTTTGTCACATTTTTCTGAATACACGCATTTAACCTCATTATTTTTTAAAATAACAAATTCTGTACTCCGCTTGCATTGATGCTCTTTCTCCAAACATTGAACTCCATCAGAACAAGCTTTTTCTAATTGTGTTTTACCATAACCTGTTGATGAAATATTGTTTGGATTTATTTTAACTACACACCTCCCGTTTTCAATTATAAATTCACCTAAATCTAATGATAACGGTATCTTTAACCCTTCTCCCTTTACGGAGAAAAAACTCTTCGAAACATCAATATAACCTTTCTTGCTTGCTGTAACTACAAAAGACCGATTACAATCAACTTTAAAATTATAGCTGGCATTACTACCTACAATTAAACTATCAATAGCTTTTCCTTTATCATTAAATAATTTAACCAATGAATTTGGTAAAAGATTACTATTTGTTTGATCAGTAACAACAACGGAAACCTCTTGCTTACATTCAAAAACTATTGGAAATTCCTGATTAAAAGTATAAATATCATCGTCTCCTTTTCCTCCATTTCTGTTTGATGAAAAATAACCGCGTCGAGATTCGTAATTTACTATAAATGAGAAGTCATCTTTATCACTATTTATTGGAGCTCCTAAATTAAGCGGTTCTGTTATACCTGCTTCTGAAATTTGAGACACGTAAATATCTAATTGACCCAAACTATTTTCTCTGCCATCTGATGAAAAATACAATTCATCATTTCCGCTAATTGAAGAAAACATTTCTCGTTCGGGAGTATTAATTTTTGAACCCATATTAATAGGTTCTCCTATATTTCCATTTTTATCAATACTGGCTTTGTATACATCAGTTTTCCCGAAACCACCCGGCATATCTGAAATAAAATACAAGGTTTTCTCATCAGCACACAAAGTTGGATGACCTGTTTGATATTCATCATTGTTAAAAGGCATGGGCTCAATATTTACCCAAGTACCCGTTAAATCAATATTGGCTCGGTAAAGTTGAATTAAACCTGTTCCTGTTGAATCACGCGTTAGTTTTTTATTATAATAATTATTCCTTGAAAAATAAACTGTTTTTTTATCTTTAGTAAAAGCTACATCAGCTTCATGATATCGTGTGTTTAGATTTTTTGAAAACTGGGTTGCATTAGTTAACTCTCCGTCTTCATCAATATCTGCTATAAATAAATCTAAAAAAGGTTGATTATTCCCTTTCCAAATATTTCTAATAATGTATGATTTCTTCTTAGGCGAAGCATAAACCACTTTATTTTTCCCAAAAAAAGTAGTTCCAAAATTTGAATATCTATTATTTACTTTAATATTTTTTATCACATAATTTTGTTTTTGTGCTTTTGTTGAAAAACAAGTTAAAAAAATTAAAATGATTACAATTTTATTTATCAATTTTAATGTTCTTTTTTAGAAATATCTTGGAGACTTTAAATCGCTTCCTGACAGATCTATATCGTATAACAAAAATACCTCATGCGAACCTGTATTAAAAGCTCCTAAATTTGTTAATGTATAATCATATGCATAGCCAATTCGTAGATTCTTAGTGACAAAAAAATTAATCATAGCGCTTATAGCATCGCTCGCTCTCCAAGCCAAACCTCCCTCAATCTTATCATACAACAAAGCATTAATAGTTAAATCTATAGATGTTGGAGCTCCGCTAATTGCTTTTAACATAACTGCTGGCTTAAGCTTTAAATTATCTGAAACCTCAAAAACATAACCACTTGTTAAAAAATAATGCATTTTTTCAGATGCACTTGTTATAAGCCCATTTTTCTTTTTGAAATGCCTTGTTTCTAACATATTTGGCATTGACAAACCAACGTAAAAATTATCGGTATAATAAAATGCTCCAGCTCCAAAATTTGGGTAAACCTGATTTAAATTTTCTGCAAAAAGCGGATCTTCCTCCTGATCAATTGTTAATTTTAAAAAATCGATATCTTGAGAGGTAAATCCAGCTTTTACACCAAGAGCCAACCTTCCTTCATCAGAAGTTTGTATGGTATAAGAAAAATCGGCATACACATTTTGTTCTTTTACAGGTCCTATTTTATCTGCGATTACTGAAACTCCTAAACCTACATTTCGACCGATTGGAGCGTGTATAACAGCTGTCAATGTCTCTGGAGCTCCCGGTAAATTAATCCATTGTGTTCTACCTAACAAACCAATACTTAATGTTCCTTGAGATCCCGCGTACGCAGGATTCACTACATTCATATTGTATATATATTGGGTATATTGTGGGTCCTGCTGACCAAAACCTTCAAAAGCCAGTAGGCCTGTAAAAATTGCTAATAGTAATTTAATTTTTTTCATACATTTTTTATCATAAAAATAAAATAAGACACTTCTCTATAACCCTCACTATTTGAATAAATAATGAAGGAATAAATTCCAGCCAGAAGCAACTATACTTAATTAAATGTTAACTTAGCATATGAAGTTTCATTCTGCTATTTCAAAGTATCATTTGAATTTCTATTGTGTTTTTAATCGGAGACTGTAAAACCCTAACTACTATTGATCTCCAAATAAAATTTGACATCAAATTTTACCACAAATTATTGGACTAAGATACTCTTTATCTAGAATATAGACAAAAAACATCACTATTAATTACAACTATTATAAGTGATGATTGAGTTATAGTTTCTAATATGAAACATCATATTATAATCTATTATACAAATCTTTGTTTATTGCAAAGTAATCAATTGATTCTAAAATTTAGGAGCAATTTTTTTCAATATTATATTAAAAAAACACCAAATTAACAACTTAAAAAAAGATATTAATTACAATTATTATAATAATATGTATTTTATTACTTTTGTATTTAGAATCATTCTAAAAAACAACGCATGTTCCCAATTGATAAAATTAGAGCTGAATTCCCTATTTTAAAGCAAAAAGTAAATGGTAAACCATTGGTTTATTTAGACAATGCCGCAACAAGTCAAAAACCACAAGTTGTAATTGACAGTATTGTTAATTATTATTCTACAATTAATTCAAATATTCATAGAGGAGTTCATACCTTGAGTCAGAAAGCAACAGATGCCTATGAGCAGGCTCGTATAAAATTACAAAAGCATTTTAATGCAAAAAAAAGCTATGAAATTATACTAACATCTGGCGTAACACATAGCATCAATATTGTAGCTGCTGGTTTTACTTCACTATTAAAAAAAGGTGATGAAATTATAGTTTCAGCTATGGAACATCATTCCAATATAGTACCATTCCAAATGTTATGTAAACAAACAGGTGCAACTTTAAAGGTAATTGCAATGAATGAAGAGGGAGAATTATTAATGAATAACTTTGATAATTTACTTTCAAAAAAAACTAAACTTGTAGTTGTAAATCATGTTTCAAATACTTTGGGAACAATAAATCCTATTGAAGAAATTATTGAAAAGGCACATAATTTTGGAGCTGCAGTTTTAATTGATGGAGCACAAAGCTGTCCTCATATTATTCCGGATGTTCAATTGTTAAATGCAGATTTTTATGTTATTTCTGCCCATAAATTATGTGGGCCAACAGGTGTAGGTATTTTATACGGGAAAGAAGAATGGTTAAAAAAATTACCCCCTTATCAAGGCGGTGGTGAAATGATTGAAAAAGTTACTTTTGAAAAAACCACCTATGCAGGTTTACCACATAAGTTTGAAGCAGGAACTCCAAATATTGCAGGTGTAATTGCTTTTGGGACTGCTATTGATTACCTAAATGAAATTGGTTTTGATAAAATTGCTGCCTATGAAAATGAATTACTTAAATACGCTACCAAAAAATTACTTGAAATTGACGATTTGAAAATTTACGGAACTGCAAAAAATAAAATCTCGGTAATTTCATTTAATATAGGTGAAATTCATCCATTTGATATTGGTAGTATAATTGATAAATTAGGAATTGCAGTTAGAACAGGTCACCATTGCACACAACCGATTATGGATTTTTATAAAATCCCAGGAACGGTTAGAGCTTCTTTCGCTTTTTACAACACTTTTGAAGAAATTGATACTCTGCATAATGCTTTGGTAAGAGCAAAAATGATGCTGAGTTAATTTTTGTACAATAAAAAAGTAACTTTAAAATGTATCACTTTCGGCCAAAATCGGCTGGAATTTCACCCCATACCTTAGTTTCCCATTTTAATATTTTTGTGGAATAACTATTATTTTTCAGCCAATTTTCAGCACGTTTTATAAGATCAAATAGAGGTTTATTTTTAGAAGTTATTTGCAAATTGGTTCTACATTGACCTGATTTTACCCAATTTATGGCAATTTTAGAATCTGAATAAATAGGAATAGTAGCTTTTTGTAGTTTTAGGTAGCTCAAACCATGCACCAATGCTAAAAACTCACCAATATTATTTGTTCCTTGCTCAAAAGGCCCTTGTATAAATAATTGCTTTTTTGTTTTAGTGTCCACTCCTCTATACTCCATTTTTCCCGGATTCCCACTACAAGCCGCATCAACCGATAAAGAAGGTGTTGTTGGTTTTCCAATTAAAGTAAGTTCAGCTTTGGTAAGTGGTATTTTTTTAGTGTTTTTCCCTTTGAAATCTTCGTATTTACCAAGAAAAGCCCTTTCGGCTTCGACTTCTGAAACAAATGATTTGTATTGGGCGCCCTTAAAATTAGTAATGTGTTTTTTACAAACATTCCAAGAAGTAAAAACACCTATTTTATGACCTTTCCAAACTACATAAAACTTTTTTTTAGCCATTTTTTAAAATTACTTGTTCAATTACCTTGGGAAAATGTTCATATTCCAATTTATGAATTTTTTGAGCAACATCCTCGGGCGTATCTTTTAAAGAAATTACTACTTTTTTCTGAAAAATGATAGCTCCTTCATCATAATTCTCATTTACAAAATGAACGGTAATGCCCGATTCTTTTTCTTCATTTTTTATAACTGCCTTATGAACGTGCATTCCGTACATTCCTTTACCACCATATTTGGGCAGTAAAGCAGGGTGAATATTTATTATTCGATTTGGAAAAGCATCAATCAAATTTTGAGGTACTTTCCATAAAAATCCAGCTAAAATCACATAATCTGCATTTTTTATGATATGATTCACCAAATTATTAGATGCATAAAAGTCCGCTTTATTGAAATACAGCTGGCTAATATTGTGTTTTTTCGCCCTTTCCAGCACTTTAGCATCTTTCTTATTTGATAATACTTGAATTACAGAAATTAAATTACTATTTTTAAAATGCTTTATAATGTTTTCGGCATTTGATCCTGAACCTGAAGCAAGTATAATAATACGTATCATAGAAGTATAAATCTTGTTCACAAATAAAATAAAATATTAACAACTATTACAGATAAAAATAAAAAAAATCTCATTTACTATGCGCGCCTAACATCTTTTATACTTTAAAAGATTTTGAATTCAATAAAGTTTTATATTTTTGCCGAGTAATTAAATTTAAAATTAAAAAATTATGTCAGACATTGCATCAAGAGTAAAAGCCATTATCGTTGATAAATTAGGCGTTGACGAAAATGAAGTAACAACTGAAGCAAGCTTCACAAATGATTTAGGAGCAGATTCACTTGACACTGTGGAGTTAATTATGGAATTCGAAAAAGAATTCGATATACAAATTCCAGACGATCAAGCTGAAAACATTGGAACAGTTGGTCAAGCAATTAGCTATATAGAAGACGCGAAAAAGTAATTTTATATGGAAATAAAACGGGTTGTAGTAACTGGACTTGGAGCGTTAACTCCAATTGGAAATAATGTAGAACAATATTGGAACGGCCTTATTAACGGCGTTAGTGGGGCAGCTCCGATAACCTATTTTGATGCATCCAAGTTCAAAACTCGTTTTGCTTGCGAGGTCAAAAATTTCGATGTTAGAGATTTTATTGACCGAAAAGAAGCTCGTAAAATGGATAAATTCACGCAGTATGCAATGATTGCTACTGATGAGGCCGTTAACGATGCTAACTTAAATTTAGAAAATATTGATAAAAACAGAGTTGGTGTTATTTGGGGAGCCGGAATTGGCGGATTAGAAACATTTCAAAACGAATGTATTAACTTTGCTAATGGTGATGGAACTCCTAGATTTAACCCTTTCTTTATACCAAAAATGATTGCTGATATTGCGCCTGGTCAAATTTCCATAAAATATGGATTTCGAGGACCAAATTTTGCAACAGTTTCAGCTTGTGCATCTTCATCAAATGCCATTATTGACGCCTTAAACTATATCCGTTTGGGATATGCCGATGTAATGGTTTCAGGAGGTTCAGAAGCAGCGGTAACTTATGCTGGTATGGGAGGTTTTAACGCATTACAAGCTCTTTCAACCAGAAATGATGACCCTGCAACAGCGTCAAGACCTTTTGATAAAGAGCGTGACGGTTTTGTTTTAGGTGAAGGAGCTGGGACACTTATTTTGGAAGAATATGAGCACGCGAAAGCGCGAGGCGCTAAAATTTACGCTGAAATTGGCGGAGGTGGACTTTCTGCAGATGCTTATCACATTACGGCACCGCATCCCGAAGGATTAGGAGCGAAAAATGTAATGACTAACTGTTTAAAAGACGCTGGATTAAAACCAGAAGATGTTGATGCTATTAATATGCATGGAACCTCTACTCCGTTAGGAGATATTGCTGAATCTAAAGCAATTTTAGATGTTTTTGGAGAGCACGCATATAACTTAAACATTAACTCAACCAAGTCAATGACTGGTCATTTATTAGGTGCTGCCGGAGCTGTAGAAGCTATTGCTTCAATATTAGCAATTAAAAATGGTATAGTGCCACCTACAATAAATCATTTTACTGATGATGACCAAATTGACAGTAAATTAAACTTTACGTTTAACAAAGCTCAAAAACAAACCGTAAAGGTTGCTATGAGTAATACTTTTGGTTTTGGAGGCCATAATGCATGTGTTCTCTTTAAAAAATTAGATTAATGACCTTGAATGAACTTCATTCGTAAAATTATTGAAACTCGCACAACTGATGACGAGGCTTTTATTGTAGAATTAAAAAAAATAATAGGCTTTTCACCAAAGAACCTACCTATTTATAAAAAAGCCTTCATACACAGATCTATAAAAACATTCAATAAAAAAACCGGTCATCCTATTAATTATGAACGTTTAGAGTTTTTAGGCGACGCCATGATAAGCGCTGTGATTGCCTCTTATTTATTTCAAGAAGTTCCGACAGGTGATGAAGGATATCTCACTCAAATGCGATCAAAAATTGTTAGTAGAGAGCACTTAAATGAGCTTGGTAGAGATTTAGATTTGATACGCTTTGTGAAAAGTAATGTAACGCGATCAAAATTTGGAGAAAATATTCACGGAAACGTTTTTGAAGCATTAATCGGAGCAATATACTTAGATAAAGGGTATAATTCATGTAAAAAATTTATTTATAAGAGAGTCATTATCCCTTATGTTGATGTTCCAAAATTAGAAGGAAAAATTACCAGCTATAAAAGCTTGTTTATTGAATGGTGTCAAAAAAGTAAGAAAGATTTCAAATTTTATATTTATGAAGATACTGGGAAAAATACCCTTAAGCACTTTAGTGTAAAATTATACTTGGATGGTAAAATTATTGCAAAAGGAAGAGCTACTTCAAAGAAAAAAGCTGAAGAAACAGCCTCAAAAAGAGCTTATTATGCATTTCAAAATGAAATTACTAATATGTAACTTTACGTTGTAAAGAATACTTTTTTGGAAAAAAAATAACAACTCAACATAAAATAGTATTTTTGTAAAAACTTTAATTAGTTTCACCTTATGGCAGTTTTAACATTTGATTTAGAAGATGATTTTACCTTAATTGGTATTCATTCTGCCGAAGAAGACTACAAATTAGCCTTTTTATTAAATCAACAATTAAATTCTCATTTCGTCAGATATCAATATAATTTAGATTTTAAAGGTTCAGAAGTAGAATTCCCTTTGTTTGAATTTAAAGACCCTAATACTCATATTAACTACTATTTAATTAATAATAAATACAGGCAGGTTATTGAAGATAAAGACCAAAAGGAATTATTTGGAGGGCGTTACAGCACAATTTCGTATTTAATTCCTGAGAAAAAAAGAATCGATTATTTTTTAAAAATTGAAGGTGTAAATAATACCTCAACTTTCAAAATAGTTAATCAATTAAATAAAATAAACCAAATAGTAACTTCATATACAATAGATACTAACACATTAAAATCAAAAAATTACCTAATTTTTTAAATATGGAAAAAAATATAAAAAGAACTAAAATTGTAGCAACACTAGGTCCTGCAACTGATACAAGAGAAATTATTGAACAAATGATGATCAGTGGTGTAAATGTTTTTAGAATAAACTTTTCACATGCTGATTACCCCGATGTTGAAAAACGCGTAAATATTATTAGAGATATTAATGAAAAAAAAGGCTACCATGTTGCAATTTTAGCTGATTTACAAGGGCCTAAACTACGTGTTGGTATAATGGGTGAAAAAGTAAAATTAAAAATTGGTGATAAATTTATTTTTACTACAGAAGAATGCGAAGGATCCAAAGAAAAAGCTTTTATGACCTACCAAAATTTTCCGAAAGATGTACAGGTTGGTGAACACATATTAGTAGATGACGGGAAATTACTTTTTGAAGTTCTTGAAACTGATGGAAAAACAAATGTAGTAACTCAAGTGTTACGTGGAGGAAAATTAAAATCTAAAAAAGGGGTTAATTTACCAAATACAAATATTTCCTTACCTGCATTAACTGAGAAAGATAAAAAAGATGTAGAATTTGCGATTAAACTAGAGGTAGATTGGATTGCGTTGTCATTTGTTAGAACAGCTGAAGATTTAATTGAATTAAAAGAATATATATCAGAACGATCAAAGTATAATATCCCAATAATTGCAAAAATTGAAAAACCAGAAGCCGTCGCTAATATTGATAAAATTACTCCGCATTGTGATGCTTTAATGGCTGCTCGTGGAGATTTAGGAGTTGAAGTGCCAATGGAAAAGGTTCCTTTAATTCAAAAGAAATTAGTTATAAAAGCTAAAAAAGCCCATATCCCAATTATTATTGCAACCCAAATGATGGAGACTATGATTACCAATCAGGTTCCAACAAGAGCAGAAGTAAATGATGTTGCAAACTCCATTATGGATGGTGCTGATGCGGTAATGCTTTCAGGTGAAACATCGGTTGGCGCCTACCCTGTTGAAGTAATTCAGCAAATGAGAAGAATTATTGAGAATGTTGAAAACTCTCCATTAATTGCTCCGCACGAAGTACATGCAAAATGTATTAACGAACGTTTTATATCAAAAACAATTTGCCATCAAGCAGCAATTATGGCCGATACTATAAATGCTGAGGTAATTACAACACTAACTGCTTCTGGCTATACAGCCTTCCAAATTTCATCCTGGAGGCCAAAATCACATATTCTAGTGTTTTCATCTCACAGACGAATTTTAGCAATGTTGAACCTGCTTTGGGGAGTTAAAGGTGTTTATTATGACCGATTTGTTAGTACTGACCAAACTATTGAAGATATTAACAGTAAAGCTCATGAAAATGGCTATTTAAATGAAGGAGACTACGCTATTAATATTACTTCAATGCCAGTTAGAAAAAGAGGTATGGCAAATACTATTAGAATTACTGAATACGGTAAAAACTAATTACTTTTTTAAATAATATAAAGCACAAAAAACGCTAACCAATGGGCTCCTATATATTTATCGGAGTCCATTTTTTTTGTTACTTACTTTTAGCGAAATAATTGCATATTCCTAACTTATGCAATCAAAACTCCTAGTTGCAAGCGTAAATTAAATACTTAATCTTTTTTAATCAATAAAAAATATTCATTTTCCAAAGGTAAATATCCTTGATCGTATACATAAAAATAAGTATTTCCTGTTTTGGTAGTATAAATTGAAGTATAAAAATTAAAATCAAAATTAGAATCCAATAGTTTTGTTCTCGTAACTTTTGTTTTTCCACTTTGATTTATCCCAGAAAGTAATTTATAGTTCTTACGAAGTCTATTATTAATATTTCTTATAAGGTTTTTACTGTCTTTATTAATTTTATTGTTGTAAGAATTTCTACAATAATCTGTACAGAATTTTTTATCAATTCTACCAACCAGTGGCTCATCACACTCTAGGCATTTTTTTTTCATATAGTTGTATGTTTCATTTATTAATCAATAGTAACACTTCCCCAATTTTCGCCAGATTTTATGCGATATAATTGCATTTCAGAAATGCCAAATTGTTTGGCAATAATACGCATTCGAGTTTTTCTTTTAGGATCAAATATTTTCTTTTTTATAAGTTTAACACGTCCTTCAGTAAGTTTTGAATAGGTTCTTTTTCCTTTTCTATTAATTTTTTTTGGATTATTTTTATGATGTAAAAACATCTCAGATTTGTTTACCCATTTTAAGTTTGAAGCTTTGTTATTTAGTTTATCAAAATCAAGATGAATCACAAACTTTTGATCTTCTCTTTTTTCAGTAAATAATAATGCAATTATTCTGTGCGTGTAACAAACTGTAGTTCTTTTAATAGTTTTTTTTGCCATCCAAAAACTATCATATCCACTTACCAACGATATTTTTGATAATTTCCACTCATCTTCATACGCTTTTTTCCTTTTCACTCTTCCGTAGTTTGAAAACAAGTATTTGTCTTCCTCTGACCAATTCTCTCCCCTATAGGGTCGCCATATTTCATTTCTAAAGTCAATAATCATAATTTTATATTTAGTAGTATTTCAAAGATACGTAAAATTATTCGTTTTCAAACGACTACAAACGTTTACATACGAAAGTAAACATATATTAACCGAATAAAATTTGGAGTTTGTTACATATTTGCACTGTTGAATTGAACGAATGACATTCAGCATAATTTAAAAACTTATCTTATGAATACGTTAAGAAACAAAGTGCAGTTAATTGGAAACTTAGGAAACAACCCTGAAATTATTGAGTTAGAATCAGGAAAAAAATTAGCAAAATTTAGCATTGCTACTAACGAAACTTATAAAAATGCGCAAGGCGAGAAAATTACCGATACCCAGTGGCACAATGTGGTTGCCTGGAACAAAACTGCTGAAATTGCTGAAAAATACCTTGAAAAAGGAAAAGAAATTGCTGTTGAAGGTAAATTAACATCTAGAAGTTATGATGACAAAGATGGAAATAAACGCTATATCACGGAAGTAGTTGTGAATGAACTATTAATGCTTGGTAACAAACAATAGTTGGGAAGTTGCTTTGAAAAAGAAAAAACCGCCAATTGGCGGTTTTTTTACTTTATTTTTGTTGAAAGCTGAATACGTTTTCTTCCAACATCTATCGCTAACACCTTCACAATTACTTGTTAATGTAGGCTTACAATTTCATTTACATCACACACAACCTTATCGGCTAAATTTGAAACATGCACCAAGACACTTTCTTTAATTCCCATACCTACAAAACAACCAAAATTAGTAATGTTATTAACAGTTCCTGATAATAAATTCCATTTATCTTCACTTATTAAGGATTAGTCGAGTAAAAACTCTTTCTGAGCGATTTTCCCAAATTATCTATTAAAAGTAATCGTAATTTGGAATTTATCCAGATGTAGTATTATGAAAACAAAAATAATTGCCCCATTAATTCTTTTTTTTATTTTTTCTTCCTGTAGTATGGAAATAGAAGGTACAGAAGACGATCAACCTACCTCTATAAGCAATGATATTACACAGCTCAAATTTCCAGCCAATTTTAACTTTCTTACTACTATGGAGCTAGAAGTTGATGTTGAAGTAAAGAGTATTACAAATCAGCCTTTATCTGGGGTTAAAGTTAGCTTTTTTACAGAGCACCCAGACTTTGGAGGAAAGTATTTAGCTTCTTCATTTACCAATTCAATAGGTGAACTAAGTACTGAAATTCAAGTACCTTCTTATTTAGAAAATTTGTTTATTCAAGTCCACAGTGCAGGTTTTGCAAACCAAAAAACTGAAGCCATAACTCCTTATATGAATTTAAAGTTTGGGGGAATTCCAGATCAAAAAAAAATAGGAAACAAAAATAAAACTTCAACTGACCCTGTTTTAATTTCAGATAATTACTACTATATGGGAAGTTATAATGAAGGTCAACATAAAGGCTTACCGCATTATCTTGAATCTGAAAGAGATAATTTGAGCCAGGAGTTTTTGAATGGGGTGAATGCCTCTCTCCCCGAGAGAAGACCAGTTCCATCTTACAATCCTGAGTATCTAACCTTAGGAAACGAACTCGATGTCCTCGTTCTTGAAACTAGTGACGTATGGGTAACATTTGTTACGGAAGGTGCGGGATATCGGAATGCCTTGGGTTACTACGTTTTTGATACAAACAACCCACCAAACAATGTAAATGAAATAGATTCCATATTTGTTGTTCTACCAAACGCCTCATTGGTGAATTCTAGTGGTGAACTCAATGCGGGAGATAAAATAAAACTAGGAACCTTCGATGCTGGGAAGAGCATATCATGGGTACTTTTCCAAAATGCTTGGACTGGAACAGGTGTAAATGTAAACGCTACCAAGTTTTATTCTCGAATAGATTTTAATACCATAGAAAGCAACCCAAATAAACGTCAACACACAGTTCAATTAGCAGATTTCGGAAATCAACGCTTATTAAATGGTTTTGAAGATCTAATCCGATCAGGCAACAGTGATGATGACTTTAATGATTTGATTTTTTATATCTCAGCAAACCCGTGGGAAGGCATAAACATTGGAAACATACCAACAACTACACCCACTACAGATAGTGATGGGGATGGTGTTTCAGATGAGAGTGATGATTTTCCTGATGACCCCTTAAAAGCTCTTCGAAATACTTATGAAGGCTCATTAGCTTTTGAAGATCTTTGGCCTGCTCAGGGAGACTATGATTTTAATGATTTGGTAATTGACTACGAAATCAATCATATTCTAGATGGCAATAACCTTTTGGTTGAGATAGAGGCAGATTGGACCATTAAAGCACACTTTGCTGGTTTAAGTAATGGCTTTGGAATACAATTAAATGACCTTCCTTATAACAACGTGGCTAGCGTAAGCGGTTTAAATCTAACCAGTGATATTATCACTGTTAATGGTAATGGAACTGAAGCAAATCAAAGCAGCGCAACTGTAGTATTCTTTGATAATGTATTCGATGTTGAGCAAGCTTCAATGACTACTTTAAATACCACAATTAATTTTAGCAATCCAGTTTCACAAAGTGTAACAGGATATCCTCCTTACAATCCATTTATTTTTGTAAATGGAGATCGAAGTAGAGAGATTCATTTACCAGGACATGAACCAACAGATCTCTCCAATACGCAGTTGTTTGGTACATCTTCAGATGCAAGTAGCATTGCAAACGATTATTATTACAAAACCTCAAATGGGTTACCTTGGGCAATTAATATATCAGAGTCATTTGACTTTCCTGCATCAGGAAATCCTATTAATGAAGCATATCATTTCTTTTCAACATGGGCTGCAAACAGTGGACAGGTGAATAAGGATTGGTATCGTGACTTACCCGGAAACCGAGACACAGGTAAAATTTTTGGTAAATAAATAATTGGTTAAGATAAGTCGTCTCAGATGTAATTCAACACATTCGGGATGCAAATGGTTGAGCAGTTGCTTTGAAAAAGAAAAAACCGCCAATTGGCGGTTTTTTTACTTTATTTTCATTGAAAGCTGAATACGTTTTCTTACAACATCTACCTCTAACACCTTCACAATAACTTGTTGATGTAGGTTTACAATTTCGGTAACATCACTCACAAACTTATCAGCTAAATTTGACACATGCACTAAGCCGCTTTCTTTAATTCCAATATCAACAAAACAACCAAAATTAGTAATGTTATTGACAATCCCTGGTAATAATTGCCCCTCTTGTAAATCATTAATTGTTCTAATGTTTTTATTGAATGTGAATACTTTTGCAGTTTCGCGCGGATCTATACCTGGTTTTTCTAATTCTGAAATAATATCTTTTAATGTTGGTAACCCAATAGTTTTTGTACAATATTTTTCTAAATCAATTTTTTGAAGAATTTCTTTATTTCCAATTAAATCAGCCACGGTACATTTTACATCTTTTCTTATTTTATTTACAATTGCGTAGCTCTCCGGATGAACTGCTGAATCATCTAACAGATTTTTAGCATTTTTAATTCTTAAAAAACCTGCACCCTGCTCAAATGCCTTGTTCCCTAATCGTGGTACTTTTTTAATTTCAGACCTTGAAGTAAACGCTCCATTTTCATTTCTGTATTTTACAATATTTTCAGCCAGTTTTGGACCAATTCCCGAAACATAACTTAACAACGAAATACTTGCAGTATTTATATTTACTCCAACTGAATTCACGCAACTTTCAACAACTGCATTTAACGAAGTTTTTAATTTTGCCTGATCTACATCGTGTTGATATTGCCCAACTCCAATAGATTTTGCATCAATTTTTACCAATTCAGCCAGCGGATCAGCCAATCTTCTTCCAATTGAAACTGCACCACGCACAGTTACATCGTAATTTGGGAATTCATCACGAGCAACCTTTGAAGCTGAATAAATACTTGCCCCTGCTTCACTCACTACAAACACCTGAATATCTTTATTAAATCGCATTTTACGAATTAATTGCTCGGTTTCTCTCGATGCTGTTCCGTTTCCAATAGCTATGGCTTCAATTTTGTACGCATCAACCAACGAACTAATTTTTTTCATTGCTCCTTTTGAATCGTTTTTTGGAGCGTGCGGATAAATGTTTTCATTATACTCTAAACCTCCTTGTGTATTTAGACAAACTAGCTTACAACCGGTTCTAAATCCTGGGTCAATTGCCAAAATATTTTTCTCACCCAAAGGTGAACCTAACAGTAATTGTTTTAGGTTTTTTACAAACACCTTTATGGCACTTTCATCGGCTTTTTCTTTTGCAATGCTCATTGCTTCGTTTGACAATGATGGGAATAACAATCTTTTGTACGAATCTTCAATTGCTAAACTAATTTGTTCACTGCATTGATTATTTGATCGAATGACTCTATCTTCTATTTTTGCCAAAGCACGCTCATTATCTATTTCTATTTTAACCCGAATAAAACCTTCTTTTTCTGCCCTTAAAATAGCTAATAATCTATGTGATGGAATTCTATTTAAACTTTCAGACCATTCAAAATAATCCCTGTATTTTTGTGCTTTTTGCTTCGCTAGTTCGCCCGTTGGGCTCGTGTCATCCTCAATTTTTGTCTTAATAACTTTCGTATTTATGGTTGCAAAACGTTCTAACTGATAACGAATATTATTTCGAATATCAGTACGCTCATTCAACCATTCAGAAATTATATAACGTGCACCTTCTAACGCCGTATCTTTATCTTCAACTTCATCATTTACATATTTCGAAGCCGTATATTCCAAATCATTCACTCGCTGACTCATCATCATTTTAGCCAATGGTTCCAGTCCGTTTTTACGAGCAGTTTCAGCCTTTGTCTTACGCTTTTTCTTTAAAGGAAGGTAAATGTCTTCTAAAACGGTTAAATTGGTTGTAGTCTCAATTTTTTTTCTTAATTCAGAAGTTAAAACCTCTTGCTCTTCTATAGCTTTTAAAATGGTTGCTTTTCGTTTTTCTAACTCTTCAAATTGTGCTTTATAGGTTACAATTTCTCCAATTTGCACTTCATCTAAATTTCCTGTTAATTCTTTTCGGTAACGAGCAATAAACGGAATGGTACAATCTTCATTTAATAGTTTAATGGTGTTTTCTATTCCTTTAGTAGGAAGGTTGGTGTTGGATTGTATAAAATTTAGGATTTGCATTTTTAAAATTTGAAGATGAAATTAACAAAAAACCCTGAAAAATAGGCTCAGGGTAATTGTATTTATTACGATTTAAAGATATACTAAATCAAGTTAAGTATATTGCGAAAAATATATTAACTTATTTGCTCACCATTAACTACATCATCATTTTCCGGTTCAATAAAAGCAAGCTTTCCATCGGTAGTATCAGTCATTAAAATCATTCCCTGGCTTTCAACACCTCGTAATTTTCTTGGCGCTAAATTCACTAAAACGGTAACTTTTTGACCTATAATATCTTTAGGTTTAAAACTTTCAGCAATGCCAGAAACAATAGTTCGAGTATCAATACCAACATCTACTTTTAGTTTTAACAATTTTTTAGTTTTTGGCACTTTTTCAGCTTCAATTATGGTTCCCACACGCATATCAAGTTTAGTAAAATCATCAAACTCAATAGTTTCTTTTTGTGGTTCTACTACTTTATTTTCAGCTTCATTTGCCACTTTAGTAGCTTCTAATTTATCTAACTGAGTTTGAATGTCTTTATCTTCAATTTTAGCGAATAATAATTCCGCTTTTCCTATTTTATGGTTTGCAGGAATTAGTTCGTTGTTTGTTTCAACTGAATCCCAAGTCATCCCTAGCTCACTCGATGTAACATTCAACATATTTTTCAATTTATTTGAAGTAAATGGTAAAAATGGTTCAGCAACTACTGATAAACCAGTTGCAATTTGCATTGCAACATACATAATGGTTTTAACTCTTTCAGGAGTTTCTTTTACCTGCTTCCAAGGTTCCTCATCTGCTAAATACTTGTTTCCTAAACGGGCTAAATTCATTAATTCTTGCGATGCCTCTCTAAAACGGTAGCGCTCAATAGAACTAGCAATAATTGATGGAAATTTTTGTAATTTTTCTAATGTTTCGTTGTCAACATCGGTAAACTCATTTGGCTCTGGAATTAGGCCTTCGTAGTACTTATTTGTAAGCACAACAACGCGATTAATAAAATTTCCAAATACAGCAACTAATTCGTTGTTATTTCTGGCTTGGAAATCTTTCCAGGTAAAGTCGTTATCTTTTGTTTCAGGTGCATTTGCCGTTAATGTATAACGCAATACGTCTTGTTTCCCAGGGAAATCTTCCAAATATTCGTGTAACCAAACTGCCCAGTTTTTTGAAGTTGAAATTTTATCTCCTTCTAAATTTAGAAACTCGTTTGCAGGAACATTTTCAGGTAAAATATAACTTCCTTCTGCTTTTAACATTGCCGGGAAAATAATACAGTGAAACACAATATTGTCCTTCCCAATAAAATGAATCAACTTTGTATCTTTATCTTTCCAATAAGGTTTCCAATCTTTTCCTTCGCGTTCAGCCCATTCTTTAGTTGATGAAATATATCCAATAGGCGCATCAAACCAAACATACAGTACTTTTCCTTCACCACCTTCAACAGGAACTGGAATTCCCCAATCTAAATCACGTGTTACAGCTCTTGGTTTTAAACCGTCATCTAGCCACGATTTTACTTGACCTAAAACATTTGTTTTCCAATCATTTTTATGACCTTCAACAATCCATTCACGTAACCATTGCTCATATTTATCTAACGGTAAATACCAGTGTTTTGTTACTTTGGTTGTAGGCACATTTCCTGTAATTGCAGATTTTGGATTGATTAAATCTGTTCCATTATGACTTGTGCCACATTTTTCACATTGATCGCCATAACTCTCATCATAACCACATTTTGGACACGTTCCAATTACAAATCTATCTGCTAAAAACTGATTTGCTTCAGCATCGTATAATTGTTCTGTAGCTTCTTCAATAAATTTACCTTCATCATATAATTTTTTAAAGAATTCAGAAGCTGTATTATGATGTATTTTTGCTGAAGTTCGTGAATAATTATCAAAAGAAATCCCAAAATCACTAAACGATTGTTTGATAATTGCGTGGTATTTATCTACAACATCTTGTGGAGTAACCCCTTCTTTTTTTGCCTTTAATGTAATTGGCACTCCGTGTTCATCAGATCCACAAATGTATAAAACATCATTTCCTGTATTTCGTAAATAACGTGCATAAATATCTGCAGGCACATAAACCCCCGCTAAATGCCCTATATGAACCGGACCATTTGTATAAGGTAGTGCTGCTGTAATAGTATATCTTTTCGAATTGCTCATCAAAATTTGTTTATGAAAGAGCAAAAATAAGGATTGTTTATTAGAAAAGTGAAAAGTTGTTTCGGTTTTCGTAATTTGCAATTAGTTTTAAAGAGAAAAAAATTGATTCAACCCAAGTATTTACAAAAAAATGATACTGTTGCTATTGTTTCAACAGCACGAAAAATTACGTTCGATGAAATTTTACCCGCAATTGATTTATTGAAAAAATGGGACTTGAATGTAGTTGTAGGAGCTACCATTGGTTTAGAAGAACATCAGTTTGCAGGAAATGACACTGAACGAACTGCCGATTTTCAAAAAATGCTAAATAATCCAAAAATAAAAGCTATTTGGTGCGCTCGTGGTGGTTACGGAACTGTAAAAATTATAGACAACCTAGATTTTACATTATTTAAAAAACATCCAAAATGGATAATTGGATATTCTGATGTAACTGTTTTGCATAGTCACATTCAAAATTTAGGTTTTCAATCCTTACACGCAACTATGCCGTTAAATGTTAAAAAAAATACTAACTCCTCATTAGCGTCTTTAAAAAAAAGTCTTTTTGGCGAAACCATTTCGTATGAAATTGAATCTTCAGAAAATAATAAAATTGGCGAAGCAAAGGGTGACTTAATTGGAGGAAATTTATCTATACTTTATAGTTTAACCGGAAGTGATTCAAGTACAAATACAAAAGGTAAAATTTTATTTATAGAAGATTTAGATGAGTATTTATATCACATAGACCGAATGCTAATGAACCTTAAACGAAATGGTTATTTTGATTATCTAAAAGGTTTAATTGTTGGCGGATTTACAGACATGCACGATAATGATATTGCATTTGGGAAAAATGCCAAGGAAATTATTTTAGATATTATTTCGGAATACAATTTTCCAGTTGTTTTTGATTTTCCGGCTGGGCATTTAAAGGATAATAGGGCTTTAATTTTTGGAAGAAAGGTTAGTTTGAAGGTTGAAGAAAAAATAACAAAAATTGAAATTCCTTAGTAATTTCAATTTTTTTCACCTTATAAAAAAAATTGCAAATGGCTGTACATAATGATTTAGGGAAAAAGGGTGAAGAAATGGCGGTACTATTTCTTCAAAAACACGGGTATAAAATTTTAGAACGTAACTGGCGTTTTAAAAAAGCTGAAGTTGATGTTATCGCTCAAAAAAAAGAGGTTTTAGCTGTAATTGAAGTTAAAACACGCTCATCAAATTATTTTGGAAATCCGCAAGACTTTGTAAATCAAAAAAAAATTCAATTATTGGTTGAAGCGATAAATGAATATGTAATTTCAAAAGATTTAGATGTAGAAGTACGTTTTGATATTGTTGCAATAGTTCAAAACAAAAACACAACGAAAATTGAACATTTAGAAGATGCTTTTTTACATTTTTAAGGTTCAATAAAAAAATTACATCATTGAAAAATCGGGTTTAACCGCTATTTTTTTAAATCAGCTCCTTTTGTTGAAAGTAAAGTACAATTGCTTCCTTTATCAAAACTGTTTGCTCTCCCGATTTTAACACAGGCAGCTCCTCTAATGCTTTGTAATGCGGCCAGCCTTCTTCATCAAAAAAGTCAAATTGGTAGTAGCCAAATGGCTCCAACAACCTACAAATTGCAATGTGCATTAAATTTACTTTTTCATCCTTTTGATATTCGCGTACTCCCTGCCCCAATTCCTGAACACCAATTAAATAAATAATAGCGTCCAAATTAAGCATTTCTCCCTCTCCAAATTTATTAGACAAAACACTAAGTAATAACTCCCAGTTTTTCTTTAATTTTTGATCTCTTGACATTTATAATCGTTTATTAAGGTGCAAATATACAAATGCTTTAATGTATATTTACAAAAACTATTGGAATGAATACATTTGACATAATAATTGCTGTTATATTAATTTTTGGCTTTATAAGAGGTTTGTTAAAAGGTCTTTTTGTTGAAGTTGCTTCGCTAATATCTTTAATTGCGGGTATTTATGGTGCTATTCACTTCTCTTATTTTGTAGGTAATTTTTTAGCTGGAAAAGTTGAGTGGGATGAAAAATACATTACCATTGTTTCGTTTGCCATTACCTTTGCTATTATTGTTTTAATAATAGCTTTACTTGGAAAATTGTTTACAAAAATTGCCGATTTTGCTTCATTAGGTGTTGTAAATAAAATACTTGGAGGAGTTTTTGGAGCTTTAAAATTAGGTTTAATTTTAAGCATTGTTTTGCTTGTTTTTAGTAAGTTAAATAATACCGTACCTTTTTTATCTGAAGAGCAAACTCAGGATGCTATTTTATATGAACCCGTAAAAAATTTAGCTCCAACATTGTTCCCAAATTTTATAAAAATTGTTGAAGACGAAGCTGAAGAAAGAATGCAGTAATTAAATTTTTTGATTTAAAAAACTACTTTAAATTAAACCCTTTTTAAATGAAACTAATAGATAATCATATTAGCTACGTGGAATTTAAAGCGAAAGACCTTGAAAAAATAAAGGAGTTTTATTCGGTATGTTTTGATTGGACTTTCACTGATTATGGATTAACTTATATATCATTTTCAGAAAGCGGACTTCAGGGAGGATTTGAAAAAACCGAAAATGATATTGTAAATGGGGCTTTAACTGTTCTGTATCACAGTAATCTTGACGTTATAAAAAATAAAATTATTGAATCAAACGGGGAAATTTCAAAAGATATTTTTTCTTTTCCTGGAGGTCGAAGATTTCATTTCACCGACCCATCTGGCAACGAACTTGCTGTTTGGTCAGACAAATAAAATTTAAACCGATGTAAGCATGGTAATAGTATAAAAGTATAGTTAAAAGACTAACTGAAAAACGAACTGTTTTTAACTTTTAATTAAATTTCTTTTAAATCTTCTGAAGAGATCCAACCAGTTTTACCATCAGCAATTTTAATTTTTTTCCAATCGTCTAACTCGTCCAAAATAATCACTTTTGTGCCTTCATGTAGTTCGAAAACTTCTTCACCACTTGGAGTAGGTGCATTTTTAATTTTAGTCTGTAATGCAAAAATAATTGCTTGTCTGTTATTTTGAACAGAACTGTAATTACTGAAAGCAAATAACACTGTTTGCAGCAAAATAAAAAACACCAAAATTGCTGAATTAAAAAACACCAATTTAGTTCTAATTCCACCTGAAAAGTAATACAATAAAAACAATATAGCCATTAAGAAAGAGGTTGATACAGCAGTAATCGCCCAAGTTTCATATGAAAATTTTTGAATTACATTTTGCGAAAATCGTTGTAAAAATGTTTTAGGTAATTCTTCAATTACATCAATAGTCATACGTTTTGCATATGCTAAATTAAATAGTGCATCTTCAAAAGAAGGATCAATTTTTAAAGCTTTTTCATAATAATAAATTGAAGGTGCTACTTTGTTCATTTTATAATAACAATTACCAATATTATAAAACAATTCGACCGATTCATACCCTTGTTCTTCAATTGCTAAATATACCTCAACAGCTCTCGAATAGTCTTCGGTCTTATAAAAAGTATTTCCTTCGGAAAACAATTTATTTCTTTCCTGACTAAAGGAAACTAGACTTATAAAAAACACAGTAATGGCAACAAATTTTTTCATATTACAAATGTTTATCAATTTTAGTAATTACTTCTTTTGCTTTTTCAAATTCCTGCTCCATCATAACATTTGTTGTTGGTGTATAACGAGCAAAATCACAATCATTTAAAACATCTAAAAACTCTTCAATAGTTACTGAGTCCAATCCTTTATTTTGCAATATTTCTAAAATTTTTTCTTTAGAAATGTCTGAAGTTTCAATATGAAGTTTTGCCTTCAAAAAGTTATGTAATGCCTTTTCAAGTGCTATATAAAACGCTTCTTTATTTCCTAATTGTTTTTTAGCTTTCGATAAATATTTACGCGCCAACTTATCAGCTAATCTAATTCTGTTCCTAAATATATCTCCGGCTCTTTGTGCACGTTTTTTCCCTAAAAAGATACCAAATGGAATTGCAAGAAATGGCAATAACAACAACAAATAAAATGGTGTTGTTTTAAAAAACTGATTGTGTTGTTTTAAAGTCAAAGTTGAGTTTAAAGCAATGAATCTAAAATTATTATCATTTGAAATAACAATTTTTTTGCTCACAGAATTTGTATCAATAATTGTTTCTACCTGAATTTCTTTCCCTTCGGTAACTTCAACATAAATAGCTTCGTTTTTAATGGTTTTGTATTTTCCTTCTTTTGGATTGAAATACGAAAACACAACTTCAGGAATTTTATATTTTCCTTTAAATTGAGGGACAATCGTATAAACATCAGAAATATTTCCTCTTAAACCACTTAAAGACGTTACTATACTTTCTTTATGCTCAGGAGTATAAACTTCTAATTCTGATGGGGTAACAATTTTTGGAATTTCAAACAATTTTAAATTTCCCCTACCACTTACAACTACTTTAATTTGAGCTGCATCGTTTGTTTTTATAATATTTTTATTTGTTGAAACTTTGAAATCAAAATACCCTACAGCTCCAGTAAAATCATTAGGTTTTCCTTTTTTAGGCAAAGCTTTTACGTATACATTTTTTAATGGAGATTCTGCTGAATAATTGATATTTTTAGTAATCATATTTCCAAAAAAATCACCTCTACCCGTAGGGATACCAATGGAAAAATTCATTTTAATTGGTTCAATTTTTAATTTTCCATTTCGCTGAGGAATTAGAACTGCTCTTTTTAAAATAAGGTATTTGTATTCTTCTCCATTGTATTTGCCTGTTCTAACAGTGTTGTCTTTAACTTCAATGTCCTGATTCCAAAAGCCATTGTATTGAGGAGCTTCACTTACTCTAAAATCGTAAACATTTATATTTTCACTCACATACAGTTTATAAACCACATAAATACCCTCTCCAACATATGGCTTATTATTTGAAACTTCAGCAACCAAATGTATATTTTGTTGAGCCACATAAAGTGGATTATTTGGGTCTTTTGGTATTTCAACAGCCTTTGTAACAGTTATTTTAACTGAATTTGACTTTATAATTTCATCATCATATTCAATGGTTGCGGGTAGAATTGTAAATTCTCCCTCAAACTTTGGTTCAACAATATAAATATACGATTGCGAATAACTTGCCTTTCCGTTAATCCATGATTGATTTACAGAAGAGCTTGGACCTCCAACAATTTTAAAATTACTAAATGATGGTAGCTTAAAATTATCGGCCCCTTGTTTATTAATGGTAAATTCTATTCTAAAACGTTGGTTTACCCCTAATTTGTTTTTACTTACCGATGTTTTGAACTCAATTTGAGCAAACATCATTTGCGATGCAAACAATACAAAACCAAGTATGTAAATTTTCAAAAACTTCATGTTATTACCAGTCCTTTTCCTGTTTTATTTTAATTCCTTTTGCTGTTTTAGCATTCAGCTTTTTTTGAGTTTTATTTTCCTCGTTATTCATAGCTTCTAACAACTGTTTCATTTGCTCAGGAGTTAGCTGATTTGGACGAGGTTGCTGCTTTTTATCTTCTTCTTTTTTATCTTTATTTTTTTTCGGATCACTTTTTTCATTTTCTTTTTCGTCCTGATTTTTTTTATCTTTATCTTTCTCTTTATCTCCTCCGTCTTTTTCCTGCTTATCTTTATTTTTTTTATCTTTATTATCCTTTTTATCGTCTTTATTTTGCTGGTTTTGTTGTTGTTTCAACAACTCTTTTGCCATTGCAAAATTATAACGAGTTTCATCATCTTTAGAGTTATTACGCAATGAATTTTTATAAGCCTCTACTGCTTTATCATATTGCTTTTCATTCATAAATGAATTCCCTATATTATGATAGGCTTCAGCTTTATCTATTTTTTTGTTAAATGTCTTTTCAACTAATTCAAATTGCTTAACAGCCTCTTTATTGCGTTGCTGCTGGTATACTGCGTTACCTAAATTGTATGATGCTTTTGGATAGTTTGGTTTTTTTGAAATTGCCTTTTTGTATGCAATTTCAGCTTCAGAAAATTTTAACTGATTGTACAGTATATTTCCTTCCCTTACATTTTCACGAGCTTCACGTTCTAATTGCCCAGCATTTTTTTGTTGAGAAAAAACAACTGATGAAAAACACAAAAATAATATGACTAGATACTGTTTCAAGAATTTACGTTTTTTTTTGATTGAATAAATTTAGCTTTTGAATCCAGGTTGTTTTCTTTTCAAGCAATAATACATCAATAATCAATAATAATAAACCAATTGCTAAAAACCATTGAAATTGATCTTTATAATCTGAAAATTGTTTTGTTTCAAATTCACTTTTTTCAGCTTTCACTAAAAGTTCTTCAATTTTATCAATAGTTTTTTGAGTTTTATTACCGTTAATATACTTGCCTTTTCCTTTATTGGCAATATCTATTAAAACTTTAGAATTCATTCTGGTAATCACCACTTCTCCTTTATTATCTTTTTTATAGCTGGTACCTCCACCAATATCTTTGACAGGAATTGGAGAACCTTCTTTTGTCCCAACTCCAATTGTATAAGTTTTTATTCCTTCTTCTGAAGCTTTCTGGGCTATTTCCAACGTATTCTCTTCGTGATCTTCACCATCGGAAACAATGAACAAAAAACGATTGGTTTGTTCATCATTATCAAAAAAAGTGATGGCACGATCAATAGCTTCGTTAATAGCTGTTCCCTGACTTGAAACCATATTTGGATTTGCATTTTGCAAAAACATTTTTGCCGCGGCGTGATCAGTGGTTATTGGTAGTAACGGATATGAATTACCAGCATAAATAATGATTCCAACCCTATCGCTTCCTAAGTTTTCAATAATTTTAGTTACTATTTGCTTGGCTTTTTCTAATCTGCTTGGTGCAATATCTTCGGCCAGCATACTTTTTGAAACATCTAAAGCAAAAACAATATCAACTCCTTGCCGTTTAACAGTTTCTAATTTGGTTCCCATTTTAGGATTCGCCAAAGAAATCACTAAAAAAGCCAACGCTAAACAACTTATTATAATTTTTAAAAATGACTTAAACGAAGATTTTTCAGGACTTAATTTGTCTAACAAAACCAAATCAGCAAATTGTTTTTGTTTTCGTTTTTTCCACCAAAAAACCATCAAAAACAGCACAAATATTACAGGAATAATTGCTAAGTAAATAAAATATGTTGGTTCTTCTATTTGATACATTCTTTGCTCGTTTTTTAGTTGTTGTTTAAAAGTTGTTTGTAATAACAACCAGCCTCAACACTTTTATATATATATTATACAAAACTTTTAAATATGGTGTTCTTTAAGGTTAGTTCTAACAATAGTAAAAGTCCTGCTAAAATGACCAATATTCTGTATTTTTCGTGATAATTATAATATTTAAATTCTTCAATTTCAGTTTTTTCAAGCTTGTTAATTTCGTTGTAAATTGCTTTTAACTTCGTATTGTTGGTTGCTCTAAAATATTTTCCTTCAGTTTGCTCGGCTATGTATTTTAGCAAATTCTCGTCAATTTCAACAGGTGAATTTCTAAACAATAATTTACCTGTTTTAGGGTCTTTTGCATAAGGAAATGAAGCTGTTCCATTCGTTCCTAATCCAATTGTATATACTTTTATTTCCAACCCAACTGCAAGTTCTGTAGCAGTTTTAGGGTCTACAAAACCTGTATTATTTACACCGTCGGTTAGTAAAATAATCACCTTGCTTTTTGCCTTACTTTCTTTTAATCTGTTAACAGCTGAACCTAAACCCATTCCAATAGCCGTTCCACCTTCAAGTTGCCCCCATTTAATCGCAGAAATAGTGTTTCTAATAATACGTTTATCACTGGTTATTGGAGTTTTTGTGAAACTTTCACCTGCATATACTACAATTCCTATTCTGTCATTAGGGCGTTGGTTTACAAACTGGGTTGCCACTTTTTTCAAGGCTTCCAATCGGTTTGGTTTTAAATCACGAGCTAGCATACTTGCAGAAACATCAATTGCCATTACAATATCAATTCCTTTGTTTGTTTTTGTTCTTGAACTTACCGAAACGTTTCTTGGTCTTGCCAAGGCAACAATTAACAATGAAATTGCTATCAACCTGAAAATATATAAAACTGGTTTAAGTTTTGACAACAGCGAAGTTTCCAACAGAAAACCTTTTGCATTTCCTATTGTTAAGGTTGAACTATTGGTGTTTCTCTTCATATAATACCAAAGCGCCAATAATGGAATTACCAGTAGTAACCATAAAAAGTGAGGATGCATAAATTCAAAATTCTCAAACATAATTATCTGTTTATAGCTACTGATTTAATAATTCTATCTTTAACTTGTCTCGCATCGTTATCATTTGCTTCAAATGCTACTTGTACTTGCTGCATTGCATTGGTATCAGCAAACAATAGCATTGTAATTTCATAATCGGTCATTTGTTGGGTCAACTTATTTTTTGCAGTGTAGGTTGCAACTACTTTTCTTCCTTCAATACCATTGAAAGTAATTTCTTCTTTTTTAACATTTGTAAATTCAGCTCCTATTTTACTTTGAATTTCCTTTAATCCACCTTCTAAACCTGTATCAATATCGAAATTCTCAATTTGACTAATAAAATTTATAGTTGTTACGCCCACATAAAAACTGCTAATTAACGAGCCGTAATCATAATACGAAAAATCACCTATGGATGCGATTCCATTATCTGGCAAATTCACTGATTTAACCTGTAAAATTTCAGGGGTTTGTAAGCTAACTGCAGGATATCCATAAGAAGACGTATACCATTGTTTCTCCATCATTTCTGATGCTGTTGTATTCCCAATTATATTTTCTTTCGCATATTTAGAACTAAAATAGCCTACAGTTCCAAGTCCAACAATTACCATTGCAATTATAATAATTACATATTTTAAAACATTCTTTTTCATTTTAGGAGCGGCTACCGGAATTTCCAACGGATTCTCTATAATAGCGTTAGGTTGGGTTTCTTGTCTTTTTGTAAATACAGCCGATTGTGCATTTTTTATGATATCCTCAACCACAAATCTATCCTCTTTAATTTCTTCAACAATTGGTTTTGATTTAGCAAATTTCACTAAATCGGCAGCCTTTAAAACCTTGTGAAGTTGTTTTATTGTTTCTTTTGAAATTCTCAAATCACTTGATTCGTTAAAATCAGTAATGGTCTCTATTAGCTCGTTAGTAGTTGATTCTAACGCAGGAATTTTTATATCTTTTTCAATATATGTTCTGGCAATATCAGTAAGTTCTGTGTAATAAGCCTTTATTTTATGCTCTTTTAATAATTCCTTTTCATCCAATTCTTTCAAACGTTTTAAAGCCTCTTGAATTGGAGGAATAACTATTTTTACTTTTGTTTTTTTCTCTTTCTTTCTAAAAAAGAAAAATAACACAAGTGCTATTAATAAAACTATTGGAAGCAACCACCATAACCAATGCTTATAATCATCAAAAGTTTTTGGTTCTCTTTTAATTGATTTTATAGTAAACATTTTTTGCTTGGCAGTATCTACTTTTACCGTTGCCACATTTACCAACAAAGAATCGGTTAAATATTTTATATTATTGATATAAATTTCTTGCTGTGGAATAACATATACTCCACTATCAAAACTAGTTAATAAATATCTTTTTTCAAGTTTGTTTTTTAAAGTATCTGCCGCAAAATCTTCAACAACTTCAACTTTTCCTAAACTATCTAATTGTAACTTTGGGAAAAGCACATTTTTTAGTTCATTTACAGATATTTTGTATTGAATTTGCTCACCAATTTTAATGGTAGTTGTATCGGTTTCAACGGAGATGACGTTTTGTTGTGCAAATGTTATAAAACCAATAAAAAATAGTATGTAAACTAAGTTTTTTTTCATTAGAAATGTTTTTCTATCGTGCTCCTTTATTTTTAAAATATCCTAATAGTTTTTTCACATAACTTTCGTCAATTCGAGAACTTATAGTTCCTGCACCGCTATGGCTAAATGATTTTTGAAAATAATCTACATTTTCTAAATAATATTTATGGTAGTTATTTCTAACTTTTTTTGAAGCGGTATTCACCAAAATTGTTTTTCCTGTTTCAGCATCTAAAACAGGTACCATTCCTAAATTTGGTATAGCAACATCATGTTTGTCATACACTCGTATTCCTGTTACATCGTGTTTTCTCCCAACTATTTTTAACGTATGTTCATAATGATTGTCCATAAAATCAGATAATACAAACACTATTGCTTTCTTTTTCATTACACTCGATAAATATTTAAGTGCTTCGTTGATACTAGTTTTTGAACTTTTGGGGTTAAATTCAATTAATTCACGTATAATTCTAAGTACATGACTTTTTCCTTTTTTAGGAGGAATGAATAATTCAACCTCATCAGAAAATAACAGCAAACCTACCTTATCATTATTTTGAATTGCTGAAAAAGCTAGGGTCGCAGCAATTTCAGTAATGGTATCTTTTTTAAATTGTTTTGATGTTCCAAAAAACTCTGAACCGCTAATATCCACCATCAACACCATGGTGAGTTCTCGTTCTTCTTCAAATACTTTTACATAAGGTTCATTATAACGGGCAGTAACATTCCAATCTATACTTCTTACATCATCGCCATATTGATACTGACGTACTTCCGAAAATGTCATACCTCTTCCTTTAAACGAACTGTGATATTCGCCAGAAAAAATATGATCAGACAACCTACGTGTCTTAATCTCAATTTTACGAACTTTTTTAAGTATTTCTTTTGTATCCATAAATTCTTGTTGAATAATTCCAAAACGAAATTGTTAAATTGTTGTTTATATCCAATTAAAATTTGAACTTAAAACAACCAGCAACAACTATTTTATGGTACTTCAACCATGTTTACAATTTGATTGATGATGTCTTCTGATGTTACATTTTCAGCTTCCGCTTCATAGGTAATTCCAATTCTATGACGCAATACATCGTGTACTACGGCACGAACATCTTCTGGGATAACATAACCTCTGCGTTTTATAAATGCATAACATTTTGCAGCCATCGCTAAATTAATACTTCCACGAGGTGAAGCTCCAAAACTTATTAAGCCTTTTAAATCTGGTAAATTATATTTTTCAGGGTAACGAGTGGCAAAAACAATATCAAGTATGTATTTTTCAATTTTCTCATCCATATATACTTCTTTCACAGCTTCACGGGCCTTATTAATTTGCTCCAATGAAGCTACAGCGTTTACAGTCCCAAAACTTCCTTTTAAGTTATGACGCATTATTAATTGCTCTTCCTCCAACTTTGGATAATCAATTACAGTTTTTAACATAAAACGGTCAACCTGCGCCTCTGGAAGTGGATAAGTTCCTTCCTGTTCAACAGGATTTTGAGTTGCCATAACTAAAAATGGTTCATCTAGCTTAAAGGTAGTATCTCCAATAGTTATTTGACGCTCCTGCATAGCCTCTAACAGTGCCGATTGAACTTTTGCCGGCGCCCTATTAATCTCATCCGCCAAAACAAAATTGGCAAAAATTGGTCCTTTTTTAATGGTAAAATCATTGTCTTTAACGCTGTAAATCATAGTGCCAATAACATCAGCAGGTAATAAATCTGGTGTAAATTGAATTCTACTAAAATCTCCATGAACCGCTTTTGAAAGAGTGTTAATTGCCAACGTTTTTGCTAAACCAGGTACTCCTTCCAATAAAATGTGTCCATTCCCCAACAATCCAATTAATAAACGCTCAACCATATGCTTTTGGCCTACAATTACTTTATTCATTTCTAACATTAGCAAATCAACAAAAGCACTCTCTTTTTCAATTTTCTCATTGATTGCTTTTATGTCTACCGAAGCACTGTTTTCTTCTATCATTTTTATTGTTTTTAATCGTGTGAAATTAACATACTTTCTAACATAATGCAAGTACCATAATTATTATTTTTTTTTTGTTAAAAATTGGTTAAAATAAAGGAGTTCAAGAGCGGGTTTAATAAGATTTTAACACTTATTAATGAACTAAAAAAAGACATCACCTTAGAATGAAGGCTATTCTTTGTTTTTTATAAAGTTAAACCTTTAAAAACTGATTTCTTAAAAAAAAGAAGTAAATTGAATTATACCTAAAATAAACCCAAAAAAAATAAATTATTACAATATTTAAGCGCTTATTTTTACTAATTATCAGTATTGCTTAACATTTTATTAACAAATAATTTGCAATTCTAATTTATTATTTTCATTTTTACGTCAACTTAAAAACATAAATTAAATGAAAAAATCAAAAACTATTTTAACACTATTGTTATTTATCCCTCTAATTACTTGGGCTCAGAAAACAATTTCAGGAAAAATAATTGATGCAAATGGAGAGCCAATTCCATACGCAACTGTATCAGAAGATAAGATGTCGAATGGAACAACTACTGATGAATTTGGTAAATTCACATTTGATGTATCGAAGTTTCCTACAACTTTGATGGTATCTTTTTTGGGATACGAAACAAAAAAACAATACATTACAATTGAAGAGAATATTGAAATTCATCTTCACCAAGAAAGTGTTGGATTAGATGAAATTGTAGTAACCGGGAACAGGGCTAAACCAAGGACAATTTTAGATTCACCGGTACCAATTGACAATGTAGGTGTTCAAGAATTGAAAAATAGTGGTAAGACTACTATAGATAGAATGCTTACCTTTAAGGTGCCTTCATTTAACTCTCAAAATCAAGCAATTTCAGATGCAACCGCTCATTATGACCCGGCTGATTTAAGAGGCTTAGGACCAAGTAGAACTTTGGTGTTAATAAACGGAAAACGTAAAAATCAAAGTGCTCAAGTATATTTAAATCGAACACCTGGAAAAGGAGAAGTTGGTGTTGACTTAAAAAGTATACCTGTAGCTGCAATTGAGCGCGTAGAGGTACTTCGTGATGGAGCCTCCGCACAATATGGTTCAGATGCAATTGCCGGTGTAATTAACATGGTGCTAAAAAATAACGTAGCATATTCAACGGTAACTACTAAAGCTGGTATTACTTCTGAAGGAGATGGTTTTAATTTGAGTGCTGATTATAATACTGCTTTTAATTTTGGTGATGGGGGTTACATAAATTTAACTCTTGGATATTTCAACCAGAAATTAACTAATAGAGCTGGTACTCCTGGAACAGCAGATTTACCTTCCAACCCACTTCCAAATTGGGTGAATTGGGCTACAGAAAACCCTGATTTAGGCATGCATGTTGGTCAACCTGATATGGAGAAAAAGGACATGTTTGTTAATATGTCACATCCCTTAGGGGAAAATGCAGAATTTTATTCTTTCCACGGATATACTACTCGAACTGGACGTAGTTTTGCTTATTACAGAGCTCCTTACTGGAGACAAGGTGGTGTTGGAGATTCAGGTTTTATTACTCGCCCAGAAGATTTTATAGGTTATCAACCAACCTTTGAAACTGCCATTGATGATCACATCAACGCTATGGGTATTAAATTTGCCATGAGTGATACTTGGAACGCTGATGCCAGTTTAACTTATGGTGCTAACCATGTAGACTATACTGTAAATAATTCTGTTAACAGAGATTATTTAGCTGATAACGGCACTTCTCCAAGAACTTTTCATCCTGGGGGCTACCGCCTGCAAAACTTGATTGGGAACTTAGATTTTACAGGGACTTTGTCTGATCAGGTGAGTCTGGCTTTGGGACTAGAGTACAAAAAAGAATATTTCAGTGCTTTTGAGGGAGATCCACGTTCTTACTACAAAGGAGGTTCTGACTCTTTTGCAGGGATTAAACCTGCCGAGGCAGGTGACTGGGATAGAAATAATTTTGCTGCTTATGCACAATTAGACTATGACCTAAGCGATGATTTACTATTGGGAGTAGCTGGTAGGTTTGAAGACTTCTCAGATTTTGGTAGTAATTTTTCTTGGAAAGTTAATGGACGCTATAAATTAGGAAATAAAGGAGCTATTAGAGCTTCGTATAGTACTGGTTTTAGAGCACCAACTTTACATCAACGTCATTTAACAAATAGTCAATACATTATTGTGGCTGGATCTAGCGAACCTTTATTGCAAGGAACATTAGCAAATGACAATGCCGCCGTAGAGGCCTTGGGAGTTCCAAATTTATTTGCTGAAACTTCTAAAAACATCTCTGGAGGTTTAACGTATAAATTTGACAATAATTTCTCTGCATCATTTGATTTATACCAAATAAAAGTTGATGATCGCGTTTTATTCTCATCTCAAATTGGAGCGTTAGATGGTAATTTGGATGGTTCGGATGCTGTTGAGCAAATTTTAGTAAACAACAATGTAGTGGCAGTACAATTCTTTATCAACGCTGGTAATACTAAAACAACTGGAGCTGATTTGGTATTAAACTATAAAGGAGATACAGGATTTGGAGCTAGTTTAGCTGCCAATTTCAATTCAACTACCCTTGACGCAATAACAACTCCATCTGCATTGGCTGCTGGTGGATATAATATTTTTGACCGTCAAGAACAAGGTTTAATTACCAATTCAAGACCAAAATCTAAAATACTATTAGGTTTATCACAAGATTGGGATAAATTTTCTTTAGAATTGAACAATACCATGTTTGGAAAGGTAACGATAACTGCACCTGAATCTGGAGGTACTGACCAAGAATTAAGTTCGAAAGTTGTGACTGATATAAATATGAACTATAAGTTCACTGACAGATTGAGCTTAAATGGAAATATTGGAAATCTTTTTGATGTTTACCCAGATGTAACTAAAACATCTACAAATACATCTCAGGCTGGAAGTAGATTTGTTTACTCTTCTGAGGTACAACAAATGGGTCAGCTTGGAACTAATTTCAGCCTTGGGTTGAATTACCAGTTCTAAAAAATAATGAAAAGCTTTTAAAAAAGCGGCTTGATTTAAATCAAGCCGCTTTTTTTATGTTTTTTTTAATTCTAACTTTTCTCCATCAAAAACAGCGTAGGTGAAATAAGTAATCCAGTCACCCGTATTTATGTAGGTAGATTTATTAGATAGTTCAATCTCTAAAGGAAGATGCCTGTGACCAAATACAAAATAATCATAGTGTTTTTCTTTTAGTTTTTGTTTGCAGTATTGCACCAACCATTCATTGTCATCACCCAAGTATTTTACATCTTCTTCACCTGAAATTAGCTTGTTTTTTACTGATAAATATTGTGCTAATTTAATTCCAATATCAGGATGCAACCAGCGGAAGAGCCACTTTGAAAAAGGATTGGTAAACACCTTTTTCATTCGTTTAAAGCCTTTATCACCCGGCCCTAAACCATCACCATGACCAATTAAAAAAGATTTTGAATTAAAGGTAAATTCTTTTGGTTGATGGTATGTTGGAATATTCAGTTCTTTCTCAAAATAATCATTCATCCAAAGATCGTGGTTTCCAACAAAAAAATGAATTTGTATTCCACTGTCACGTATTTCAGCAAGTTTTCCTAAAACTCTTACAAACCCTTTTGGGACAGCTTTTTTATATTCAAACCAAAAATCGAATAAATCGCCTAATAAAAAAATAACTTCGGCATCATTTTTTATTTCATCTAACCAGGCAACAAACTTTTGTTCACGAGGTTTACTTTTATCTGAAGTTGGAGCTCCAAAATGCTGGTCGGAAACAAAGTATATTTTTTTTGAAATTTTCAAAATAGAATTTTTAGTTAAGCTGTTGATTTTGATTTAATTCAAGCACTTTTAAAATCATTGGATCTTCTTTTTGAGTAATCATGTAAAAACCTGTATCATCAAATAAATTACGAGCTATAACTGCATTAAAATACATTTTTAAATTTTCGCGTACATTTGGAGATAATGTATTACTTACACCCAACTCTTTAATATAACTATTCAAAATAGCATTATCCTTATCAAAATTTTCAACAAAATCTTCCAATTTCCAAGCACTCATTTCGCCTCGATGGTTATCAACATATTTAAATACAAATTGATTTAGTTTACCAAAAAGTTGATTGCTGAAGTTATTTAAAGTATCTACCGGCACAAAAACATCAGGAACAATACCTCCTCCTCCATACACAATTTTACCCTTTGGAGTAATATACTTTAAAGTGTCATTTACTTTTATACTGTCTTTTGAGATAAGTTCACCATTGTGAACTCGCTCTAAATATTCTGTTTGATATTTTCTTGTATTTTTTTTACTGTAGGGCTTTTGAATAGACCTTCCTGTTGGGGTATAATACCTTGATGTTGTGAGTCTTACAGCTGAGCCGTCGCCTAAATCCATTTCCTGTTGCACCAAACCTTTACCAAAAGAGCGCCTACCCACAATAGTTCCCTTATCATTATCCTGAAGTGCACCAGCAACAATTTCGCTTGCAGAAGCTGAATTTCCATCAATTAAAACATATACGTTTCCTTCTTCAAAATCACCTTTCCCTGTAGCATACGATTCGTTAATTTCTCCATTTTTACTTTTTGTAAAAACAATTAATTTACCATCTTCTAAAAACTCATCAATAATACTATTTGCAACATCCATAAAACCTCCTGGATTTCCTCGTAAATCAAGTACTAGCGAAATCATTCCTTTTGCTATTAAGCTTTGTAAAGCTTCTTTAAATTCATTGTAAGTGGTTCTAGCAAAACGATCAATGTTTATATATCCCAAAGATTTATTAATCATATAATATCCCGAAACACTTTTAATAGATACTTCACCTCGAACAATAGGGAATTCTAATATTTCATTTGTGGAACGTCTGAAAACAGAAACTTTCACCTCTGTATCTGGCTCGCCCTTTAAGGTTTTCATAACAACATCTGAAACACTTCTACTTCCAGCGAAAGTATTCATCTCATCAACTGATATTCCAGCCTTATTAGCTATAGATTCTCCAAATAAAGTGTCATTCCCAGCCAGAATAATTCTGTCGCCCGCTTTCAAGCCAACTTTTTCGCTTGGGCCATTTTTTATAACACTTGAAACTGCAACAGAATCATTATACATTAAAAATGAAACCCCAATTCCAACAAATTTACCTTCCATATTTTCGGTTACTCGCTGTAATTCTTCTTTTGGAATGTACACAGAATGCGGATCGAGTTTCAATAGCATATTTGTAATGGCATTATCAAGTAAACTATCTGTATCAACTTCATCAACATAATCATATTGAATGTAATTTATAAGACGTTTAATTTTGGCTTCATTACTATTATTATTGAATAAAAGAGGCTTATTATTAAAATTAAACACGCTACCAATAAGAATACCAATTGCGACTGCAACTCCTAAAAATATGGGGAAATTTAAATTTCTACTACTCATTATATATTGTTAAGATACGTAAGTTCAACACCTGCTTTTTCTAAAAAGTCTATTCCCGCTGTGTCTTTATATTTTTTCCCAAAAACCACTCTTTTTATACCAGATTGGTGAATTAATTTACTACACTCCTTACAAGGTGAAAGAGTTATGTATAAGGTTGAATTTTTACAAGATTGTGTTGAACTAGCTACTTTTAAAATTGCATTTGCTTCAGCATGCAATACATACCACTTTGTGCTATTTTCATCATTTTCACAACAATTCTCAAAATTAGTAGGTGTTCCATTATACCCATCAGAAATAATCATCCTGTCTTTTACAATTAAAGCCCCTACCTGCTTTCTTTTACAATACGATAATTTTGCCCATTCTAATGCCATTCGCATATAGGCTTTATCATATCTAAGTTGTTTCTTATTCATAAAATTTTAAATAATTACTAAAGTAATTTTTTATTAATTAACTCAAAGTTAAATTTTTACCAAAATACTGAATTTATTAGCATTGGAATTACTACACCCATAACTATTGAAGAAATAATTAATATCCAATCGCGTTTTGAAAAACGAAAGATATTTTGAACTATAAATCCTAAAAATAAAATAATAAATACTATTAAAATTTGAGCTAGCTCAATACCTAAGGCAAACTCTAATAATGGTATAAATTTACTCGATTTACCCACAATCATATTAAAATATCCCGAGAAACCAAGACCATGTATTAGTCCAAAAAATAATGCGAAAAATAAATTAGTATTAGTTTTTGTTTCTTTTGAAACAGCTTTAGCATAAAAAATATTTACCAATGCAGTTATAAAAATAGTAAGAGGTATTAAAAATTCAATCCATTTTGAGCTAACTGTTACAACTTTGAAAGACGCCAAAATTAATGAAATTGTATGCCCAATAGTAAACAAAGTAATTAACCAAATTACTTTTTTCCAGTTTTTAAAATCATAAACTGCAACTAAAGCAATTAAAAAAAGTACGTGATCGTAGGCTTTCCAATCTAATACGTGAAAAAAACCTTCCTTCACAAAAAAAAGAAAATCATCCATTCATTTTTTGATTTAAGTCTCAAATATAGAAAATCTTTTTTCTACATTTTACCAGTTAAACCAATTATTTACAATCTCTTTATCTGAAGATGTTGCTCTTTTATGAATGTATTCATTTTTATCTGTATGATATTCATAATTCTTTCCCCATTCTTCACAATTTTCAACTACTTGCTTAATACTCTCACATACATAAAAAACTTCCTTGTTTGTAGAGGTTGGATGAATGGACATGCGAATCCATCCTGGACGCTCAACCATACAACCTTCTAAAATTTGCTTTTCAATACTTTTTGAAGTTTGCTCGTTTACATGCAGTAGAAAATGTCCATAAGTTCCGGCGCAAGAACAACCGCCACGAGTTTGAATTCCAAATTTATCATTCAACAGTTTCACAATTAAATTGAAATGTACATTTTCAACGTAAAACGAAAAGATTCCAAGTCTGTTAGTATGTTGTTTGGCTAAAATTCTAAGTTTTGGAATTTTTGATAATTTATCAAAAACAATAGCATTAATTTCATGTTCTCTTTCAAGAATATTTTTAACACCCATTTGTTCTTTTAATTGAATGGAAAGTGCCGTTTTAATTGTTTGAATAAAACCGGGAGTACCTCCATCCTCACGAGTTTCAATATCATCAACATAATCGTGATCTCCCCAAGGATTGGTATAGTTTACCGTTCCTCCACCTGGGTTATCAGGCACCATGTTTTTGTACAGTTTTTTGTTAAAAATTAACACTCCAGATGTACCTGGACCACCTAAAAACTTATGTGGAGAAAAGAAAATAGCGTCTAAATATGCTTCCTTTTCAGCAGGATGCATATCAATTTTAACATAAGGTGCAGAACAGGCAAAATCAACAAAACATAAACCTCCATACCTATGTACAATTGTTGAAATTTTATAATAATCAGTTCGTATACCTGTAACATTTGAACACGCCGTAACCGACGCAATTTTTATAGGTCTTTCTTTATATTTTTTGAGTAATTTTTCAAAACTGTCACAGCAAATTAAACCTGAATCCTGACAAGGAATTATCTCAACGTCGGCAATGGTTTCTAACCAAGAAGTTTGATTAGAATGATGCTCCATATGTGAAATAAATACAATTGGTTTTAATGCTTCCGGAATATTGGTAAACTCTTTTAAGTTCTCAGTAACTTTCAATCCTAAAATTCGCTGGAATTTATTTACAACACCTGTCATTCCAGTACCTTCAGTAATTAAAACATCGTTTACACTTGCATTTACATGATTTTTAATAATGTTTCTAGCTTTGTGATAAGCCATGGTCATTGCTGACCCGGTAACAGAAGTTTCAGTATGTGTATTGGCAACAAAAGGACCAAATTCATTCAATAGTTTTTCCTCAATTGGGCCATACAATCTTCCACTTGCAGTCCAATCTGTATAAATTATTTTCTTTTCACCAAATGGCGAATTAAAAGTTTGGTTAATACCAACAATGTTTTTTCTAAATTTAGAAAAATACTGTTCTAATTCAGATGGCTTATTTGAAGAAATAAGCTCCTCGTTTTTAGAACTTACTTTAGAAAATATACTTGAAAAAAAACTCATTCAACTTGGTTTTTAAACTCTTTTAGTAAGAAAGAATCTCAACATTTCAATAATAAAAATCACTTCGATAATTTCTTAATAAAATTCATTTTTTACAATAATTCGTTCAACAATACTTTTAAATCTTCAGAAGAGGGTCTAGGAGCGTCGGCAGAAACAATATTTCCAGAGGAATCAATTAAAATAAATCTTGGGATACCGTTAATTTTATAATCTGTTACAAATTTCGAAGACCAATCGTTATCTGCAAATAATTGAACTCCACCAAGCTCTTTATCTGCTACCATTTTTTTCCAGGCATCATGTGCATTCTTTTTATCAATTGAAATACTAACAAACTCAATATTTTTATCGTGGTATGCTTTTTCAACTTCTTTTAAAAATGGGATTTCTCTTTTACAAGGACCGCACCAGGTTGCCCAAACATCAACATATACATATTTTCCTTTTAAATCATCTAAGGAAGTGGTTCCTCCTTTATAATTTTCATAATCTACAAATTTTGGGGATTTACCACCCTTTGACAAAACTGTTAACATATATTGTTTTTGCGTATAAGAGCCTGAAACATAATCTGTAAATCTTTTTATTTGGCTTTTTTCACTTGCAATAAAAACAGTATCTAAATTTTTGGTTTCACTTAATAAATTATGAAATTTCGAAGAGATTTCTACTAAGTTATCGTCAAACTTAGGCTTCTCAAGTTGGTACATTTCATCATTTTTAAAAACATTTTCCATTAACAATGATCTTGCAGCTAAATAATTGTTAGCTTCAGCGCCAAAACCTTCATATTTAATAGTTTCATTAAAATTCTCAGTGTCAAGAGATACATTTAAATCGAAACCATTTTTCAAATAAACTGATGCTGATTTAGAACCATCATATATCACAAAATTTCCATCAACAATTTTTAATGTATCTGAAAAAGTACCATTTTCTTTTACTTCAATTCTTTTTTTAAAGCCTCTTGCCAACACCATTAACGAATCGGAATTTTGATTTAAGATTGTTCCAGACAATGTAACATAATCTTTTGATTCTTCCTTACAAGATACTAGGGCTATAGCAATAGCCAGTACATAAATTACTTTATTCATTTTATAATTATTATAGTTGTTATTATTATTTAAAATTTGAGATTCCTTTTTTCAACCAGTTGAAATATTCATCAACATCGGGCGTATAAGCTACTGGTTCAATTAAGTTTTCTTCATTATGATTCATCAACACATAAAATGGCTGTGCATTAGCCCCATATTTAATAGTTTGAAATTCACTCCATTTTTGACCAATATATTTTAACTTTTTACCAGGCTTTAATTTCGACTCTAATTCTTCGCCATTTTTCAATTTTCTTTTATCATCAACATAAAGTGATATCAACACTACATCATTTTTTAAAACAGGCAGTACTTTGTCTTTAGCCCAAACATTTTGTTCCATTTTTCGGCAGTTTACACAAGCATGCCCGGTAAAATCAATAAGCACCGGCTTACCAACTTTTTTAGCATGCGCCAATCCCAAATCGTAATCATTAAAGGCTAAAATATTGTGTGGAGGCATTAAATGCGCGCCTTCAGGTAGCTTGGAATGATCTTGATTTGTTAAATTTCCATTTCCTGATTTTGCAAACCCAACACCATAAGGTGATTCACTGTAATGTTGAGCAGGTGGAAACGCACTTATTAAATTTAAAGGAGCTCCCCAAAGACCAGGAATCATATAAATAGTAAATGATAACACAACTATACCTAAGCTTAATCTTCCAACAGAAATATGTATTAATGGTGAATCATGTGGTAATTGAATTTTTCCAAACAAATAGAGTGCTAATGTCCCAAAAATAGCAATCCAAATAGCTAAAAATACTTCACGTTCTAACCAATGTAATTGTAAAACCAAATCGGCGTTTGATAAAAATTTAAAAGCCAATGCTAATTCTAAAAATCCTAAGACTACTTTTACGGTATTTAACCAGCCACCTGATTTTGGTAATGAATTTAACCAGCCAGGGAATGCAGCAAACAAGGCAAACGGAATGGCTATAGCCAATGAAAAACCTAACATTCCAATTGCAGGGCCAATTTGATTTCCTCCGGTTGCTGCTTCAACCAAAATAGTTCCAACTATTGGACCTGTACAAGAAAATGAGACAATTGCTAAAGCTAAAGCCATAAAAAAGATTCCTATTAAACCCCCTCTATCAGCTTGCGCATCAACTTTTGTTCCCCACGAACTTGGTAATGTCAATTCGAAAGCGCCTAAAAACGACACTGCAAAAATCACCAATAACAAAAAGAAAATTATATTAAACCATACATTTGTTGAAAGTGCATTTAATGCATTCGGACCAAAAATCAAACTAATAAGTATTCCTAATCCTACGTAAATAACAACTATTGAAATTCCATAAAATATAGCATTTCTAATTCCTTGAGCTTTATTTTTACTTTGTTTGGTAAAAAAACTAACTGTCATTGGAATCATAGGAAAAACACAAGGTGTTAACAAAGCGGCAAATCCTGAAAAGAAAGCAATTATAAAAATAGCCCAGATACTTTTATTAGAAGTTTTTCTTTTCTCTTTATTCGAAATATCAGTTTTTCCGTCTACTTTATTAAAGGAAGCTGCTGTGTTTTGGTTTTTTTCTGAAATAATAAATTTCAAATCTACAATAGTTGGAGGTAAACAATTAGCGTCATCACAAACCATAAATTCAACCTCTCCTGAAATAATTTTTACACTATTTAGTAATTTTATACGCTGCTTAAAAGTAGCGTTGTTTTCAAAATATTTTATTTTCATATTGAAAACGGGGTCGTTAACAGTGTGCCCTTTATCCTCTGAAGTATCACCAATTAATTCATAATCTTTTGATTTTTCAAAAGCAAAAGAGGTTGGAATTGGACCATCTTCAGGTACATCTTGTGAATATAAGTGCCATTTATCTTCAATAGATACCTTAACGACTAAATTAAAATCTGTATCCGTTATTTTTTCAACTGAAGTTGACCATTTTATTGGATCGTAAATTTGGGCAACCAGAGATTTACTAAAAACTATAAATGAAAGAAGTAAAAAAAGTTTTTTCATACTTTGCGTTTTTCTTTTGAATAAGATTTCAAAATTAAGCAATAATTATCAGTATGTCGGATTACTATTACATTTCCTCAAAATCATTATGTTAAAGTTTTATTAAATTGAGTTTTTCATTAATTCTTCAAGTTTAATATTATCTTTAGGTTTTTGGTTTGCAGTAAGCCTGTTTCGTTCTTTATTTATTTGAAAATTGCTCATATATTTCATTAAAGCCATATTGAGGCTGTATTTTATTCTTCTTAATAATAAATAAAAATAGACTTTGATTAACTTTTAAATTTTAAACATTTTAAATATTTATTGCTATATTGTCACGTAAATCACAGAAACAATTTCAAAAAATACACTTTTATTATGTTAAAAAAATTTACTAAAACTGATACGATTTTAATTTTTGCAGCCCTTTTAAGCCTTCTATTTTCTGAATATTTATGGTTTACAAATGCAAAAGATGAAGCTTTATTTATTGGACTTTGGGTGCCAACAATTTTATGCTTTGGAATTTATTTTAAATTACTTAAAAAATAGAAATTATGACTGCTATTATACCTTTTTTTGCAGCTTTTGTTACCATTCTATTTGGTATTGCTTTTTATTATTTTATTCAGGAAGTTAAAAATTCTAAATAATTTAGCATTACAAACAGCCGTATATATACCTTTCTAATTAAAATTTAACTTTTAAAAAAGATATTTCCTGCCTGAATTAAGATTACATTTCTACTATTTCACCCAAACTCATGTAATTTTTATTTTCTTTAATTTATCTGCTTAATTCTTGTTAGATACATTCTTTTGTACGTAACTTTTTATAATTTACTTATTCAAAAACCACTAAAAATAACGACCCATAAACAGTTGGTTTTTCTTAATTATTTTGTTTCAAACATAGCTATCAATAATTCTTTTATTAGTATTGTATGCTTCAAATATAATTGTAAATTTGATCAAAAATAATCATAATTTAATATGTTTAATTACGGATTGGATCATCTTACAACTGGTAAGGCTTTACAAATTCTAAATGGTGAATTAAGAGCAGTAATTTCAAATGAAGCTAAAACAAAAATTACTTCTTGCCATAATGTTGTTATAGCAACGGCTAAAAATGAAAAAGCGGTATACGGTATTAACACAGGGTTTGGACCTTTATGTGATACCATTATTTCAAAAGGGAAAACCAGTGAATTACAACGAAAAATTTTGTTAAGTCATTCTGTTGGTGTTGGAAATCCTGTTGAAAAAGACATTGCTAAATTAATGCTCATTTTAAAGGTACATTCGTTATCTCAGGGTTTTTCAGGAATTTCACTAACTGTTTTAGAACGAATTTTATGGCATCTAGAAAATGATGTAATTCCTATGGTTCCTGAACAAGGCTCAGTTGGAGCATCAGGCGATCTTTGTCCGTTATCACATCTGTTTTTACCATTAATTGGAGAGGGTAAGGTTTATTATAAAAACAACTTAGTTGATACAGAACAAGTTTTACAAGCTTTTCATATTGAGCCAATACACCTGCACCCAAAAGCTGGTTTAGCTTTAATAAACGGAACACAATTTATATTGGCACATGCTGTTATGGCGGTAGATAAGCTATATAATTGCCTATCTCATGCAGATTTAATAGGAAGCTTAATGATTGAAGGCTTAATGGGCTCACAAATGCCTTTTCACGAAGATTTACACAAAACCAGAGCCTTTAAAGGAAATATTCATGTTGCTGGTCGAGTACGAAATTTTTTAAGCAATTCTGAAATTGGAAATTCACATGCCAATTGCGGAAAAGTTCAAGATCCCTATTCACTAAGATGTATTCCGCAAGTGCATGGAAGTTCAAGAAATGCCTGGCTTCATTTGAAGGAAGCTGTGGAAGTTGAATTAAATTCTGTTACCGATAATCCAATCATAATTTCAGAAGAACTTATTATTAGCGGAGGAAGTTTCCATGGTCAACCACTTGCATTACCATTAGATTATGCCTGCCTAGCAGCGGCTGAACTTGGCAGTATTTCAGACAGAAGAACATACTTGTCTCTGGAAGGTAAATATGAAGGAACACCCAGACTTTTACTAAAAGACACAGGACTTAATTCAGGTTTTATGATTTTGCAATACACAACTGCGGCATTGGTTAGTGAAAATAAGGGATTGTGTTTTCCGGCGAGTGCAGATAGTATTCCAACTTCACTTGGTCAGGAAGACCATGTTAGTATGGGTTCAATTTCAGGAAGAAAAGCGTTACGAGTAATTAATAATCTGGAAAAAATATTAGCCATTGAATTACTTTGCGCAACACAGGCTCTAGACTTTAGAAAACCTTTAAAATCTAGTGAAATTTTAGACAAGGTGCATAAAATGGTTCGTAAAAAAATCACCCATACAACAGACGATCGTATTTTTTCTATTGATGTTGAAAAAGCAATAGAAATTTTAAAAAGCAACCGTTTATTGTCAATTATAAAAGAGCAAGGAAAATCATTTAGTGAATATGATGATTTATTTGAAACCTACTAAACTATTATGACTACATCTACAGAATTTAAAAAACAAATATTACAAGGAATCCCTGCTGAGTTACCTCCAAAAAATGTACTCCAAAAAAGTTTAAATCCAGCTCCAAAAAGAAAGGATATTCTATCAAAAGATGAAAAAAAATTAGCGATAAGAAATGCATTACGTTACTTTCCAAAAAAATGGCATTCAAAATTATCGGTTGAATTTGCTCAAGAGCTTAAAACTTTAGGGCGCATTTATATGCACAGATTTAAGCCTTCTTATAAAATGTTTGCCCGACCTATTGATGCATATCCAGCCAAATCAACTCAGGGAGCTGCAATTATGCTAATGATTCAAAATAACTTAGATCCTGCTGTAGCTCAACATCCCGATGAATTAATTACCTATGGAGGAAACGGTTCGGTTTTTCAAAACTGGGCACAATACCTGTTAACCATGCAGTATTTAGCAACTATAACCAATGAACAAACATTGCATATATATTCAGGTCATCCAATGGGATTGTTTCCTTCTTCAAAAAATGCTCCAAGAGTTATTGTTACAAACGGAATGATGATTCCAAACTACTCACAGCAAGATGACTGGGAAAAATTCAATGCATTGGGTGTAACTCAATACGGACAAATGACTGCTGGTAGCTATATGTATATTGGTCCACAAGGCATTGTGCATGGAACAACCATTACAGTAATGAATGCTTTCCGGAAAATATTAAACTCACAAGAAAATCCGGCTGGAAAAATATTTTTAACATCCGGATTAGGAGGTATGAGTGGAGCTCAACCAAAAGCAGGAAATATTGCAGGCTGCATAACCGTTTGCGCTGAAGTAAATGCAAAAGCAGCTAAAAAAAGGTACGAGCAAGGATGGGTAGATGTTTTGGTTGATAATTTAAAGGGATTGGTTGTTCGTGTAAAAGAAGCTCAAATAAACAAAGAAATTGTTTCCATAGCATTTACAGGAAATATTGTAGATGTTTGGGAATGCTTTGATTCAGAAAACATTTTTGTTCATGTTGGTTCCGACCAAACTTCATTACACAACCCTTGGTCTGGTGGATATTACCCGGTTGGACTTAGCTTCGAAGAAAGTAATGAATTAATTAAAAACCATCCGAAAAAATTCAAAAAACTTGTAAAAGTTTCTTTAGTGCGTCAAGCTAATTCTATAAATAATCATGCTGCAAAAGGAACTTACTTTTTTGACTATGGAAATGCCTTTTTATTAGAAGCTTCTAGAGCAGGAGCAGCTGTTTTTGCTCCCAACAACATAGATTTCAAATACCCTTCATATGTACAAGATATACTTGGCCCAATGTGTTTTGATTACGGTTTTGGTCCTTTTAGGTGGGTTTGCACTTCTGGAAAATCTGAAGATCTTGATAAAACAGATGCTATTGCAATGAATATTTTGACTGAAATCATGGAGAATTCACCAAAAGAAATTCAAGTACAAATGCACGATAATATTACCTGGATTAAAAACGCAAAAGCCAATAAATTAGTAGTTGGTTCACAAGCTCGTATTTTATATGCTGATGCTGAAGGTAGAGCAAAAATTGCAGAAGCTTTTAACAATGCTATTGCTAAAAAAGAAATTGGAGCAGTAGTTTTAGGTAGAGATCATCATGATGTAAGTGGAACAGATTCACCATACCGAGAAACAAGTAATATTTACGATGGAAGTAAATTTACAGCTGATATGGCAATTCACAATGTAATTGGCGATAGTTTTAGAGGTGCAACCTGGGTCTCCATCCATAATGGTGGTGGTGTTGGCTGGGGTGAAGTAATTAATGGTGGATTTGGAATGTTACTGGATGGTAGCAAAGAAGCATCAGAAAAATTGAAAAGTATGTTATTTTACGATGTAAATAATGGAATTGCACGTAGAAGTTGGGCAAGAAATAATGAAGCTCTTTTTGCCATAAAACGTGAAATGAAAAGAAGACCCGACTTAAAGGTAACGCTGCCAAATTTAGTTGACAATGATTTACTTGAAAATCTTTTTTAAAGGAAACATCAGTTACATTTTCTCCTACTAAAAGGTAAAGGTTTTTATTATCAAAGTAACAACTCCTCTTGTTATACAATTTAAAATTTTGTGAAGGATACAATTATTTTAATACATACTTTATAAACGTTTATTGGTTAAATATGTACGTTTATAGCAACAAATAACTCGTTCACAAAGTATGTGTTGGAAATTTTTTATTTAAATTTACTGTCTCAAATCTCTTTCTATGAGTTTAAAGGCTAAATATTTATCTGGAATTTTTATGTTGTTTTTGACAGTAATTTCGGCACAAATACCACCCGGATATTATGATTCTGCTTTAAATTTAGCTGATGATAATCTCAAGTCTAGTTTAAATGATATTATAGATGAGCACACAGAATTTACTTATACGAGTTCTAATATAGATGTTTGGGATATTTTAAAAGAGACTGATAGAGACCCGAATAATTCAGACAATGTAATTCTAATTTATTCTGGAATATCTGTCAACGCTGCTCAAGAGTACAACAATACAAATGGTTGGACAAGAGAGCATATTTGGGCTAAATCTCGTGGAGACTTTGGCACATCTAGAGGAGCAGGAACAGACGTTCACGCATTAAGACCTTTAGACGCAACTACTAACTCTACACGCAATAATCGTAGTTTCAATAATTGTAATACTTGCGAAGATGTTACTGATAAGTGGGGAAATATAACTGGTTCAAAAATAGATACCAATGATTGGTCTTTTGAGCCAAGAGATGAAGTAAAGGGAGATGTAGCAAGAATGATATTTTATATGGCAATGCGTTATGAAGGTTTAAATGGTTATCCAGATTTAGAATTAACGGAATTAATGTTACCGCCAGAAAATAACGACCCTATTCATGGAGTTTTGTCTACTTTATTAGATTGGCACAGAGATGACCCTGTGGATGCGTGGGAGGAAAATAGAAATGATATAATCTACAATTCATATCAGCATAACAGAAATCCTTTTATTGATTTTCCAAATTTAGCAGAGCATATTTGGGGAACAAAAATTGGTGAAAATTGGACAGGAAGCGAAACTTTAGATATTGCAACTTTTAATAAAACATCTGTAGATATCTATCCGAATCCAGCAACTGATTTTGTCAAAATCATAGGCGTTGATGAAATTGGTCAGGTAATTATTTATGATTTGCTTGGAAGAAAAGTTTTAGAATCGCAAATAGACGGAAACAATAGTTCCATTAATGTTTCAGAGCTTAAGGGAACATATTTAGCAACTATTATCGCCCAAAAAAAAGTTAAGACTGCGCTTTTAGTTGTTTTTTAAACGCTTGTTTATTAAAAATGCACATCTATAAAAAAAGATAGCACATTTGCAAAGTAAGTGTTGAAACTTATATAAAAATAGAAATAAAAATTTGATATTTGCAGTATAATACAGTGAATTAATCATGATGAATTGTATTATAAATTTAAGTTAGATTCACCTCAATTTTTGTAATAATAAATTGGGGTGATTTTGCAGAGAGATTAAAGGAGTTTTATTTGGAGAAAGATGCGGAGGAGAGACAGATTACACAGGTTTTAAGCATCTAACTCCAACGAAATCAACATAAAGGTACATCGGTATCCATAATTCTAAAACATACCTTATTGTTACTTTTAATCGTTTGTTTCCGTAATCTGATTAAAATCATGTTAAAGAATTTTAAAATGATTTACATTTGATAGTTGCTCACAAAAAAGCTATTAACAATAACCTCAGAATTATAACTATGGCAAAGGTTTCCACTATAAGAAAACTACAGATACTGTTTTCAATGATTTTAAATTATTTATTGAATTTGAAAGCAAAGCAAAAATTAAATTTATTCTTAGTAATAATTTTTTCACTTCTAATTTTAAAACTTTCAAACAACGATAGAAGCAAGGGGCATATTTGCCCACCTGTAGGAACTGTTATAAATAGTTTTTATGGGCACTGTAATGAAAATTTTCAAAAATTAAACATTCTAAAAAATAGTCTTAAAGACCCTAGTTCATTTGAAGTGGTTTCTACCGAACAATTAGAGGGAAATAAATTAAAAGTTGTATACCGAGCAACCAACGGTTTTGGTGCAATAGTTACTGAATCAAAAACATTATATTAAATAGACAAAAACCCTCTCTCGAGAAAAGTACTTTATAACTATAAAACAGGTGATTTTTCATAGCTTATCTGATATTATTTATCTATATATCAGTATTTTATATAAAGCAAATCTATACTGCTGAAAAAATCAAATTAATTGAAATTTGACAGCGAAAAAATGGGAGTCTAGTATATTTGCAAATCGCGAATCTTTTCATCTTGGATATTTTAGTAATGAAATTATTGCAGGAAAAGAATATAAAAAGGCATTAGACTATTACAATAAACACTCCAATTTGACGAACTATCCATTTAAAGTTAAAAAAAGAATTGTTTTCACAACTGACACTAACCAATTAACTGCCGATTTCACTCAAATCTGATAGAATATTTAAATCAAACAGGAAAAGTTATTAACAATACCGTAGGTACAACTGTAGGTACATAATAATGAAAAAACCACTTAACAAATTGACAGTTAAGTGGTTGATTATCAAATTCGTACCTCGAGTGGGAATCGAACCCACACTCTCGTGAAAGAACTGGATTTTGAATCCAGCGCGTCTACCAATTCCGCCATCGAGGCTTCTTGAATTGGATTGCAAATTTAAAAATAATTTTCATCTAAAACACAAAAACTTCATGAAGTTACACAAATACTATTTAAATAATTTTAAATTTGCACCCAACACACAACAACACATCACATATTAAAAAACCAACACAACTAAAAAAATGGAAAATAATCAGCTAGCTCCCAAAATTTTTGCTTGTAGACAAAGCAAAGTATTGGCTAAAAAAATTGCTAAAAGCTATGGTTCAGAACTTGGAAACGTAGTAATATCAAATTTCAGCGATGGAGAATTTCAACCGGCATTAGTAGAATCGGTTAGAGGTAGACGTGTATTTATTATTGGATCTACCTTTCCAAGTGCCGATAACTTAATGGAATTGTTATTAATGTTAGATGCTGCTAAAAGAGCTTCAGCAAGACATATTACAGCTGTTATCCCTTATTTTGGGTGGGCCAGACAAGATCGTAAAGACCGCCCTCGTGTGGCAATTGGTGCAAAATTAGTCGCAAATTTAATTCAGGCTGCAGGAGCAACAAGAATTATGACTATGGACTTACATGCCGATCAAATTCAAGGATTTTTCGAAAAACCTGTAGACCACTTATACGCTTCCACTATATTTTTACCTCATATTAAAGAATTAGGTTTACAAAATGTTACTATCGCCTCACCAGATATGGGTGGATCTAAAAGAGCATATGCATATTCTAAATATTTAGAAAGTGAAGTGGTAATTTGCTATAAACAACGATTAAAAGCGAATGTTATAGATACCATGGAATTAATTGGTGATGTTGAAAATCGCCATGTAATTTTAGTAGATGATATGATTGATACCGGAGGTACACTTACAAAAGCTGCTGATTTAATGATGGAAAAAGGTGCATTAAGTGTACGAGCTGTTTGTACGCATCCTATCTTGTCGGGTGAAGCTTATGAGCGTATCGAAAAATCTAAATTATTGGAGTTAATTGTTTCTGATACAATTCCTTTAAAAAGAGAATGTTCTAAAATAAAAGTTGTATCTTGCGCCCCTTTGTTTGCAGATGTAATGCATAAAGTGCAAGATAACAGATCAATAAGCGGACAATTTTTAATGTAAATTAATAATAAATATATATAAATGAAATCAATTACAATCAACGGATCTCAAAGAGAAAGCGTGGGCAAGTCGGCGACTAAAGCCTTACGTAATGCTGGAAAGGTACCTTGCGTATTATACGGAGGGGATAAACCATTACACTTTTCAGCGGATGAAGCATCATTCAAAAAATTAGTGTATACTCCTAATGTATATACTGCAACGATTGAATTAGATGGTACTAAATACCATGCAATTTTACAAGACATTCAGTTTCACCCAGTAAGTGATAAAATTTTACACGTAGATTTTTACCAATTATTTGATGATAAAATGGTAACTATGAATATTCCTGTAAGATTAGTAGGAGTTTCTCCTGGTGTATTAAATGGTGGATCTTTACGTTTTCCTATGCGTAAATTAAGTGTAAGAGCGTTGCCAGCTGATTTACCAGACTTTATTAATGCTGATATTTCAAAACTAAAAATTGGTAGTAAAATATTTGTTACTGAGTTAGAAGATGAAAAATTCAGTATTTTACATCCAGATAACACTGTTGTTGCTCAAGTAAGAACCGCTCGTAGCGCAGTAGAAGAAGAAGGAGAAGACGAAGAAGGAGAAGAAGGAGAAGAAGGAGCTGAAGCAGGTGCTTCAACTGAAGAAACTTCTGCCGAATAATTCAACTTATTAGTAAATAATATAAAAGCGTTGCATTTGCAGCGCTTTTTCTTTTTATTCAAAGCTCATTCTTTTTATTATTTTTGTACTATGCAATTATTTCGATTAATAAAATTATTATTCGGCACAAAAAAGGATAAAGAATCCTCAGAACATCTTATGAAAAAATTTTTAATTGTAGGCTTAGGAAATATAGGTGCAAAATATGATGAAACACGTCATAATATTGGATTTAAAATATTAGACGAATTAGCTTCTAAAGAAGAAGTTACTTTTGAAAGTCAAAAACTGGGTGCTATTTCAAAATTTAGATTTAAAGGAAGAACTTTTATTCTTTTAAAACCTTCAACTTTTATGAATTTAAGTGGAAAAGCGGTTAAGTACTGGTTAACCAAAGAAAAAATTCCGTTTGAAAACTTATTAGTTATTTGTGATGATTTGAATTTACCTTTTGGAAGCATTCGATTAAAAGCAAAAGGAAGTGATGGTGGGCACAACGGATTAAAAGATATTAATGCTATTTTGCAAACTACAAAATATACTCGATTTAGATTTGGTGTAGGTGCTGAATTTTCTAAAGGAAAACAAGTTGACTATGTGCTTGGTAAATGGGGTGACGACGAAATAAAACAACTTCCTGAAAGATTGGAGAAATCAATTGCTTTGGTAAAATCTTTTGGAACCGCAGGCTTAAATAATACTATGAATTCCTTTAATGGAAAATAATAGTTAATACTTTTTACCGTGCTTATTAACTCTGGTTGAATTGTACCTCATTTTTGCTTGAATATGCGCTTCTAAATTAATGTTTTTGTAGCTGGCTAAATCAAGTACTCTAATAATTATGTCAGATAATTCATCTTCAAAAGTATTTTTAACATGCTCTTCAAAACTTTTTTGAAATTCACTGTCATTATTAGTTTTTAAAAGGGAATTTACATCTGTATTACAATACTTATGTTCTCTGTCAGCCTCAAGCGCCTCGCTAACCTCGCTATGAATTAAACACAATATTTCCCCAAGGTTCCTTTCGTTTTCAAAAAAACCTTTATCCTTTGCATTCTGATGAATCTCTTTAGCTAATTTATTAATCATTATACATTTAATTTTGATCTGTAGCAAACCATTCTGCACACGAAGTAGCAGTTTCTTGTAATTTTAGAGAATGTAATTTGATATTCTTAGGTAAACGATTTCTAATTTTTTCAGAAAAGTCAATAAGCATCATTTCACTGGTTGGTTGGTAATTAACCAAAATTACATGATGCCCTCTATCTTTTAACTCTTTTGCTAACTCTATATGTGGTGTGTTTTTGTTAAACACTGTAGCGTGATCAAAAAGATCTACAATTTCCTCGTTTACAATCTTTTTTAAATCGCCAAAATCGATAACCATACCGCATTTTACATTCCCAGCATCTGAAATTGGAATTCCAATAACAGTTACCGATAATTTATAACTATGCCCATGAACATTTTTGCATTTCCCATCATAACCATATAATGCGTGTCCTGTTTCAAAATCAAATTGCTTTGTAATTCTAATATTGTTCATTTTAATAATCGATCAATTAATCTTCTAAATCTTTTCTATTTTTGGCTTTATAATACACAAAGTAAGCAATACCAACTAAAAGTACAAAGGGCAAATAAGTACCAATTAATACACCTATTTCATACCCCTTATCTGGTGCGTTTTCAATTTTTTCTTCAATATTAACTTGCTGAATTAAGAAAATAAAAGTTTTTAGCATACCTACTTATTAAATTTTTGAAGTGACTTTTTTGTAAAATCAGATAAAACTAGATCACCACTAATTTCAGCTCTTTTCTCTAATAATTCATCCCAATTTTCAGTTCCTTTCCAAAGTATTTTTTTTAATTCAATTAAAGCTTTAGAATTATAATTGGATAATTTTAAAGCAAAACTATCTACTTCAATATCCATTTCCTTTATACTTTCAAAAACCTTTGCATAAAGTCCTTTTTCTTTTGCCCAATAAGCAGTTTTCCAGTTAGTGGCATCAAGCGTTAATTGACTAAAGGCGCCAATGCCTATTTTGCGGGATACCGCTGGTTCTATTACAAAAGGACCAATACCAATGGTTAATTCTGATAGTTTAATTGAAGCTTGTTCCGTTGCAAAGCTATAATCACAAGCTGCTGCTAAACCAACACCTCCGCCAACTGCTTTGCCTTGAATTCGACCAATAATAATTTTTGAACATTTGCGCATTGCATTTATTAATTTGGCAAAGCCCATAAAAAACCTTTTCCCATCTTCAAAATTATCAATTGCTATTAATTCATTAAAGGATGCTCCGGCGCAAAATGACTTTTCTTTTTCACTTTTTAAAATAATAACACTTACTTCATTATTTTCACTTAACTCATTAAATGCATTTGTTAAACGTTTTAAAAGTTCAGATGGAAAAGAATTACCTGCTTCATGGTAAAATTCAACAGTTGCAATTCCGTTTTGAATATGTGTATATAAACTTCCGTTACTCATAAGGTTCAAAGTTACGTGTTTTTATATAAATACTTTGTTCTAAATTTTACGACTAAAATTCCCGCTCTTAACAACATCCAAACAGTAAAAGCAATCCAAATACCAACAAGCTTTAACCCCAAAAAGTCTGTAATAACTAATACAGGTACAAAACCTAAAAAAGTAGCTACTATTAATAAATTTCGAAGTATAACCGCTTCAGCCAAACCTTTAAAAATTCCGTCAAATACAAAGGCAACTGCGTTTAAGGGCTGCATGACTAAAACAATCCAAAAAACTTGATAGAATGCATTTAAAACTGTCTCCTCTGAAGAAAAAAGTCTTCCGATTGGATTGTATAAAGCACCGCATATTAAAGCTAATAAAACAGCTATTATAATAGCATATCTACTTAATTTCAAACTTAATTTCCAAAGATTTTTGTGTTTTTTTTCTCCCAATAATTTTCCTGAAACAATATTCCCAACACTTGCGTAGCCATCAATAAAAAAGGCAAAAAACAGCCATATTTGAAAAGCAATGGTTTGTGCCGCTATATAATTTTCTCCATATCTTGTAGCGTATGAATTTGCTAAATACAACGCAACATTTAATGCCATTGCTCTAATAATTAAATTAAAACTTATAGCCAACAGGTTCTTTATTTCCTTATTAAATTGAAGTGAAAATCGTAAATTAAAGGGTGTTTTTTTCAACAATAAAATCAAAGCCATTAACGCCATAACAACTTGTGAAATTACACTTGCCCAGGCAGCGCCTTGCACATTCATTGGACTTATAAATCCTTCTACCCCAAAAACCAAAGCGAAGTCTAAAATAACATTTAATATTGCGCCAACAATACTAATAATCATGGGCCAAAAGGTGTTTTGCAAGCCTCTAAATACTCCAAAAACCGAAAAAACAAATAAGGTTAATGGGAAACCAATTGCTCTAATTTTGTAATACTCAACCGAGTAATTTAAAATAAGACCATCGGCATTGTACAGTCTAAATATCTCGGTTGCAAAAAATAAAGTAACCAAGTAAATGGTAGTACTCAACAATAAGTTAATTGCAATAATTTGGGCGGGTAATGTTGCAATTTCATCTAATTTTCTAGCTCCTAAATATTTAGAAACTGTAGCTGAAATGGCTGAACGTGTTTGCGCTAAAATCCAAACCAATGCCGAAATAAATGAGCCGGCAATTCCAACAGCGGCAAGAGCTTCAGTTGAATTTTGTTGAATATTCCCAACAATTGCAGTATCCGTAATTGACAATAAAGGCTCGGCAATTCCTGCTATTAATGCTGGTAAAGCTAGTTTATTAATTCCTACAAATGAAATATTTGATTCTTTATACATTTAATACTAGTTCGTAACAAAAAAACGGATGTTCACTTTGTTTTGGGAAATAAATACTTTCCAACTTTTCATATCCTCGTCGCTCATAAAAACGCTGATTTCGAATATTTTGACTAAATGTATCTAGTCTAATTGATGTGTACCCGTTTTGTTGGGCAAATTCTTCTGCAAAATTCATTAGTTTTTGAGCATAACCTTTTTTTTGAAATTTTGGATGAACAGCTAACCTATGAACATATAAATTACACTGATTTGTTGTTAACCATTTTACATTTTTATACTCAACATCTTCTATTTCAGTTAATACAATTATTCCAGCAATTTCATTTTCTACTACTAATTTCCATATTTGCTCTTGTTCAATATCGTTTTGTAAAACTTCTTTTGAAGGATAATTTTCATTCCATTGAAATATTCCCTGCTTTATTAAATATTGGGCACATTCTCTTGTTAAAGAGTGCAAGGTTTCTACATTGGAAAGTTTAGCTTTCTGAATCATTACTTTTTTATGAATTCAATGCTTTTTAACACTACTTGCTCCAAATGAACTGGCATTTTTGACTCTTCCCAAGGCTGAACACAACCTAATGAATGATTCATTCCATCAATAATAACTAACTCGCTGTTTGGATTCCATTTATGCAAATTCTCAGCTTCTTTGGGCAACACAACATCATCTTGCCTTCCATGAATAATTAAATGTGGTATTTTAAGTTTTTGAGCGGCATTTTTAACAGTAAATCGTAATTCATTTTCTTTAAAGTTAAGGTAAAATTGAAAATAATGAGGCATTTGCTGTTTGGTTCTGGCATTTTCAATATATGCAATACCAGCTTTTTCCCATTGCTTTAAAATCTCGCCTTTTGGAAATCGACTGCCAAAATCTGAAACACCATTCCACGAAATTACGCGTTTCACATTCTCATTTTCTGAAGCCTTAATAGTTACACTACCTCCACCACGTGAATGACCAATTAACGTAATATTTTCTGCATCAATTTCATTTTTATATTCTGAAGTAATTATCCAGTTAATAATATCATCTAAATCATTTAATTCAATTTCAAAATTGTTTTGTCCGAAAGCTTCTAAATCTGGAAAATCAATAGGGTTTTCAACAGTACCGCCATTGTGAGAAAAATTAAATTTTAGTAAAAAAATATCATTTTTTGCAAATTCTTCAGACGCTAAATTCCATGCTCCCCAGTCTTTATAACCTTTATAGCCATGACAAAAAATTACTAAGGGTTTTTTATGGTTGTTTTTCTTATAAAAAACATCGGTTAAAATTGGTTTATTATGCTTGGTGCTTTCTACCAATATATTTTTTGTAATGTTCATAATACTCATTTAAAACGGAAGATCTGTATTTTCAATAAAAGGAATTTCCGGGTTTAATATTTCTTTAATAATTCTGAATAATTCAACTTGAAATTCCAGCAATCTTTCTTCTGTAATATTGTTGTCTTTTCCTTTTTGAGCAAAATTCATTTTTAAAAATCCTGATTTCAAATTTTTAAAGGATATTATTCCTGCTTCCAAAGATTTTTCAAAATTAAACTTATTTTCTTTGGTATAAAGAAATGAATACAACATAACTTGTAATGCTTTGGTATATTTATATTCATCACTTAAAATTGAAAAATCACTAATTTTTAAATCCTTTGATTCAACTTTCCCTGTTTTGTAATCAATAATTCTAGTAATACCATCTAATTCATCAATACGATCTACTTTTCCAACAATTTTAACTGGAAAATCAATTCCTTCAATATTAACTTCGGTTTTTATTTCCGGCTCTAAATTAATAATTTTTAATTCATGTCCTTTTTGAAGAAGAATTTTTTCTTGTCTTAAAAAACGTTGAATGTGACTTTTGCTAACTTCAAAAATAAGTTTGTTTTTTCCAGTATTTATATCGCCTTTTTTATAAAATTTACGGAAATTTTCAAACAAAAGATTCTCCATCAAATCAAACATATTATCTACATTTTCCACTTTTACAAACGTTCCTATAAAAGGTTTATAAAGTTGATCCAACACTTCGTGAATAACTGTTCCCATTGTATTTGCAGCAATGGTTTCTTCAACATCATCTTCATCTTTAATTTTTAATACTTTTTGCTCGTAAAACTTCACAGGATTGTATATATAATTTGCCAAAGCTGAAGGAGAAATACCTTTTTTAAAAACTAATTTTAATTGTTGAATTATTTCAATCGTTTTTTTTATTACTATAATTTTATTTGGATTTTGTTGGATTTTTGGGCTAATTATTGTACTTGACACATCTTCATTATTTAGCTCAATATTTGTTAGAAATCTACTCTTTTCTCCTGACCCATAACCATCGGTTTCAGTATTATACAATAAAAATACATTTTTTGCTCGCTTAATCAAGCGTTGAAAATGGTATGAAAAAATAGCGTCTTTTTCTTGATATGTAGGCAATTCAAAATGCTTTTTTATATCAAATGGAATAAAAGATTGTTCACCTTTCCCTGCAGGTAAAATTCCTTCATTTAATGAAGTTACAATTACATTATCAAAATCCAATACACGTGTTTCTAGCATTCCCATTAACTGTAGACCCTGTAAAGGTTCTCCTTGAAAGGCTAATTTTTCATTTGTAATAAGCTGATTGTAAAACAATGCTAATGTTTTCAAATTAGTGATGTGATTGAATGTTGAATTCAGCGTCTTTAATTGCTGAAAAACTTGATAAAACCTGAATAAATACTCCTTTTCTACACCTAAAAGATGCGGTTTCAAGGCTAGTATTAATTCACTGCACTTTGAAATTATGGCGTTAATACTCTCAGGGAAATCAAAAAATGAAATTATAAATTTAGCCTCTTTTAAATGAACGTCCGATAAGAATGATTTAACAATTTTATCTGAAACAAAAATATAATTTTCCGTCTTTATTCCTTTTGCAATTTTTTGAAGAATTTCACCACTTATCTTATTTAAAAACGGATTGTTTAGCAAATTCAAAACATCTTTATAATAAAACTCATTGTTTCTTTTTTTGTCAAATTTTTGCTGATTCAAATGCATTTTAAAAATGCTTTCAAAAATAGTTGCTACAGGAATTTCTTTTAGAGGAAATCCCATAGTTATATTTACGCCACCCATAATATTTGGCAATGAGTTTAGTGATAAGGTAAGTAAGTTTTCATCGGCCAAAACCAAAGCTGTATTATTGAGATTGTTGAAATTCTGCAACAATTCTCCAGCATATTTTATTTGACCTATATTTTTAGGAGCTCCAATTATTTGGATATTATTTTGACTATTTTCAGATTCATTCCATAAAAATGAATTCTTTTTGAAATAGACCCATTCGTTCCTATATTTTCTTAAAAACTTTCCTGCAATATTTGAATTGCTCATAATTTCATCATTTGCATCCCAATAGATAGATGCTACACCAGAGTTCAACAATTCCTGTATAATTTGTTCTTCAGCTTTATTTAAAGCATTAAAACCAAGAAAAACAAGGTGTTTATCTTGTAGATTATTTCTGTAGAATTCTAAATTTTCAATCGCTTCTCTATAAATTAATCCTTGATACCCAAATTTATTGTTTTTAAGTTTTTGATTTAAACCACTATAAAGCTCATGTAACAAATCGAAAAAATGTAAGTAATCCATTGATAATTTGCTTGGTTTCTTTTCTTGAAACCAATTATTCAGACGTTTTAAATCACCTAAATTCGAAAAAAAATCGTCAGAATTTACTAAATAACTATCTAGTTCATTAAAGTCTTGGAGTGCAATAATTGCCCATTGAGAAAAAAGCTCAAAAGATTGCTGTTTATTTTTTGGTGTAATTTTTTTATAAACTGAATAAAATTCAAATAATAATCTAGTATTATCAATTAACGAAAAATCCGCTATTTCCTGAATATAATTTTCAATACTTATTATTTTTGGTAAAAAAGAATTTGTGTAAATATTATCTACAACCTCTTCTTTTAAGAACACACAAGCTCTTTGACTTGGTAATACAAAAATTAAATTAGCAATGTTAGTATGCTTACTAATTACATCTTCGGTTACTTTTGTTATAAATGATTTCATATTTCTATATAAAAGTAAAAAAGCCATTTCAAATGAAACGACTTTTTTAAACTATTTTTAAAATCTTTTCTTAGTTAATAATTTTCACTTCAACTCTTCTATTTTTTGCTCTACCTTCTTGTGTGTCATTTGAAGCAATAGGCATAGTTTCTCCAAATCCTTTCACCTTTAAATTAAATTGATCAACCCCTTTAGAAACCAAATAGTTTAGAACTTTGTTCACTCTATATAGTGATAGCTTTAAATTAGTTTGTTCTGAACCTCGATTATCTGTATGACCTTGTATTTGGAATTTCAAATCTTCATGAAGTTTCATTAGGTTTGCAATTTCATCTAACTGCGATTCATATTTTCTATAAAAAACATTACTGCCAGAAACAAATAAAATACTTCTAGCCAATTGGGTTAACTTAACCTCTAATTCTTCTTTTATAAATTCTGGACAACCATCATTACTTACTACTCCTTTCTCAAATTTACATTTGTCATATTTATCAACAATACCATCCCCATCAGTATCTGGTTCTGGACAACCTTTATTTGATAGCGGGCCTGCAACTCTAGGACAAAGATCTATTTGATCAATAAGCCCGTCATTATCTGAATCAGGGCAACCATTGTTTTTTGGAAGCCCCTTATAATAAGGGCATTTATCTTCCTTATCAGTAACTCCATCCAAATCAGCATCTGGACAACCATTCAAGCTTTCAACTCCAAAAACATTAGGACATTTATCTTCAGAGTCAGTAATTCCATCATTGTCTGAATCTGGACAACCACCAAATTCGACAAGTCCAAAAACTGTTGGACATTTATCATTTTTATCATAAACACCATCATTATCCTCATCATAACTTCCAAATTTATACATTAAACTTGCTGAGTGTTGGAAATGAGGGTAATTACCTTCATCAAAAAAATGTTTGTATGCAGTTTGAATTTTTGTGCCAAACTTTTTAGTAATCCAGAATTTAGCACCGCCACCAACATTCAATGAAATTCTTGTTTTAGAATTTTTAGAATTAAATCCCAATCCACCTAATGCATATGGCTCAAACCACTTAGTATCTCCAATTAAATTATTAATATTATAAATTGTGTTAGCATCAATAGCAATATAAGATAAACTTCCTTCCAAATCATCATTCCCTAAAATGTCTGACTCTTCCACATTGATATTTCCAATTTTTGTAATTTTATTGACACTAATAGCTAACTCTAAACTAAAGCTTTTGCTTAAATAACGACCTAAACTCAATTTTGAAGGAGCTTCAATATAGTTGTAATGATCGTTAAAATTAAAAAACTCATCATACCATTGTGTATCATTACCATCACTATCAGTTATTCCTCTTATATTAACTGGATAAAAGTCTACAGCATTTACTCCAAACGAAATTAACCAAGGATTGTATTTATCTTGACCATAACTAGAGGTATTAAGTAGAAAAATTACTACAATAAATAAGTTGATTCTTTTTAAATGTTTCATTTTCACAGATTTTTTATACTAATTTAAAACGTTATTAGCAATTCGCAAAAAAAAATGCAAAAAAAAAGCCATTCATATGAATGGCTTTTTTAATATTGTTATGTCTCGTCCTGAAATAGCGTTACACAAAAAAACAGTGTAATGAAGACAAATTA